>Ga0075424_100007174_pt1 | contig 10786 bp, 13 predicted proteins | sample SoiMethybrSBSTD3_FD_75301 | JGI IMG/M metagenome (GOLD analysis project Ga0075424, IMG submission 75301) | Bulk soil microbial communities from a Populus tree surrounding site in Tennessee, USA - Soil MetaG P. TD hybrid SBSTD3 | ecosystem: Environmental > Terrestrial > Soil > Tree plantation...
CCTTCCTGGGGGACCTGTGGATCGGGATCGGCGTGTGGCGGCAGACCCGGCCTTCGTAGCCAGATCAGCTTTCCACGTAGTCATCGAGCTTGAGGACGCGAAGCCCCGGGATCGGCGGCAGGCGGTTGTCGTTGGTCACGAAGACCCGGCAGCCGGCGCTCTGGGCTGTTGCGATCTGAAGAGCGTCCGGTGTCTTCATTCCGGTGGCCGCCCGAACATGAGCGGCTGCCCGCAAGAGACCGAGATCGATCGCGACCAGCTCCACCCCGCGACTGTCCGTCAGGATCTCCTCATAGCGGTCCGCCAGCGTCCAATTCTCCTTCCGCACGGGGAGGACCAGCGTTTCAAGGAGAGTGACGCTCGAGGTGACCGCTTGGAGCAGACCCACTTCCAAGGCCTGGAAGAGAGGGTCGACGATCGGAAGATACCGAGGGTGCTCTTCGATGAAGAAGATGAAAACGGACGTGTCGAGAGCGACCGGGCCTTGTCCGATATCCTCTACGAGTCCCAAGAGTCCCGCTCCTGCCGGACGTACTCCGCGGGGTCGATTCCCTCCCAGATCTCTTTGCCCAGCCCGCGCAATTCGAGAATAGACCGAGACTTCGGACGGCCTACAGACTTGGAGACCAGGTGAATCACCTGCTGGGCGACGGACCGGTGCTCCTCCTCCGCCTGCTTCTGAAGTTGCTCGTACAGGGGCTCGGGGAAGTTCTTGATGTTGAGAGTGGCCATGGTAATCCTCCGTCTTGCCTCCATTATGGAGGATCGGCGTGTTGAAGGCAATGAATGGGAGTGACCCCTCCGCCTGGCGGACGCAATCTTCTCGCCCTTGATGCCCTCGCGGTCCTTGCCTTGGCCGCCTCTTCCGCATGCGGTAGCTTGCCGAATGTAGATGCCAATTTGGAGGGGGCTAGACATGCGATGCGAGAATCATGCACTCTATGCACACCAACCGGAGTCATGATGACGCCGGATGTTTGAGCCCGGAGTGGCTCAGAAAGGAGTAGCAGTCATGGCAAGAGAAACGAGAAGTGCAGGGGTCATGGGCGACTTGCAGCGTCTGTCGGTGACGATGGAAGCCAACAAGGAGGCCCTCCCGCAGCTGGAGCCGTTCCGGCTCAAGCTCACGGGAATCGTCACTCAGGTCTTCGACATCGCCAAGCAGCAGGCCGCGTACAAGGCCGGCAAGCAGGAGAGCTCGAAGCAACTCCGGAAGCTCCTCACCGAGGGGAACCGGGTGGCTGACGTGGTTCGCACGGCGGTGAAGGACCACTTCGGCCCTGGGGCCGAGAAGGTCGCCGAATTCGGCGTGCAGCCGTTCCGCGGCCTGAAGGCGAAGCCGGCGACCGGAAAGCCCGTTCCCACCACCCCGCCGGCGCCCGCCGGCTCCGCAGCAACCGTCAAGTCGGATCAGTAGTTCGTTCTGCCGGAGGGCGCGCTCGTCGCGTCCTCCGCCTTTTTTTCTCCTTCCCCCATCAAGCCTGAGCCGCTGCCGAGACGACGCCTCGCAGTCCGCGGAAGGACTCCCGTCGTCTCCAGACTACGTCTCGTCGTCCGCGGCGCATTTCCATCGTCTCCATACGACGGACCGTCGTCCGCGGACAACGTTCCGTTGTACGCGGCGCATTTTCGTCGTCTCGAGACAACGTTCCATCGTCCGCAGGTAACGGTCCATCGTAAGCAGACGACGAACCGTTGTCCGCAGACGATGAACCATCGTCCGCGTCCCATTTTCATCGTCTCGAGACGATGAACCGTCGTCCGCGGACAATGTTCCGTTGTGCGTGGCGCATTTTCGTCGTCTCGAGACAAAGTTCCGTCGTCCACGGGCAATGGACCGTCGTCCGCAGACGAAAAACCGTTGTGCGCGGACAATGGTTCGTCGTCCGCGGACAAAAGAACTGCGCCGCGTTCGACGCGCCGTTGTCCCCATACGATGGACCATCGTCTGCGTACGACGATAACTTGTCCGCGTACGTCGGACTCTTTCCGCATCCCTGGAAAACCTCCTCCTCCGGCCAGAGAAGTCGAAGGTGCTTCTTGGCAGTCGCTGTGAAACGGACCTTGCGCCGTGTCACAATGTCCGCAGTTCTCTTAGCACCTCTTCGGCGTCGACAAGGCGGCCGGCCTCAAGATCCTTCTGGGAGGCCAGGAGGGCGCGGTGAAGAGCGGCACGATCCTCTGGGTCGAGCCAGTCGCCCGGATCTAGTGGCAGAAGATCAACTTCAGTGCCCTCAGGAAGCTCTGTGGGCTCGTCCACCACGAATCGGGCATTGTGAACACGGGCCTTGATCGTCATGCGGGGAGGATACCGCGAGTTTCTCCCGTGACGCTTGTACGTGCCGGGCGCCCAGAGGCGAACAGGTCGAGGTCGACACTCGCGCGGTTGACTCCATCGGCGGCCAGGGCGGCCGCTCCGATCAAGGGTGCGGCGGATTCCGGCCGCCTCGAGAGTCGAGCCAATCTCTTCGAGCAGGCTCATCCGATCAGCTCGGACATGCACTTCGAGGGCGTGCGTCCGGCTTGGCGCTGACGTTGAAGCTCCCGGATCGCGGTCTCCCGGTCGAGGCCGTTCGCTTCGCGGAAAATCTCCAGGCCCCGCTCCCCGAGCCGCAAGACCAGTGCGATGCGCTCCTCGAACGGGAGGCGTTGCACCTCATCCTGAAGCTCGTCCCGCAGGTCGTCAGCCACGGATCGCATGGCAAAAGTATAAGCCACGCTGGAGGTGGCGTTGTCACCCGGCCGATCCGGACTGGGGTGGACCTCCAACAGGGTGCGGCCCGAGATCGGTTCAATCATCCCCATCTGTTTCCGCGCGTCGCAAAGGTTCAACCGTCTAGGGATTTGAGTGGATCGGGGCGGCGGCACCGCCTCGAGACTATAGAACACTCAGAGCGCACAGTGGAGCCCCCTCGACCGATGTGCCGTACCTTACCCGCTCTTGGCCGCCAGTGCCTGGAATGCATATCGTTGCCGCCTATCTCTCCCTGCCCCGAGCGTCTGAAATGCTTATCCGGACACTGAGGCTCGATCTATTCCTGCCAACTCCAATTCTTCCAAGGAGATACGTCCGGGCTTGGGACTTGAACGCGCCTTCGCTCGCCGTCCGAGGCATTGACGAGGTTTGGGAATCGTCGTATGATCCCAACAATCAAAAGAATGAGGAAAGAGGCCCGACGGTTTCCGGAGTGGAACTAGATGAGTCGCTAGGGACTAGACCGAGAAGTTCTAAGTGACGCAGTACACTAGGTTGGGCACCGAGTCACGGAGATAGTAGAATCGAGGAGACAGTCAATGGCGGAAAAGGAAACGAAGCAACGAGGGTGGTGGACTTCTCTTCCTGGTATACTCACTCAGTTAGCTGCACTTATTATTGCTCTGACAGGCCTGCTGACTCTACTAGGCCCAAAGTTGGGGTTATCCCGAGATGAGATAGACGCTGTTCGACGGATTACGCCAAAAGAGAGCTGGCATGACACGGGCCTTTGGTTTTCCTTAGGTGATACTGTGTCTATTACTGCGGATGGATCTTGGACTCTGAGTGACGAAGCGCACGGGAAATATCCGCCGACTAGTGCGGATGGTTGGACTTGGCCAGATTTACAATCCCGCGACCCTGCCGCAAACCAGCTTAGTTTCCCCAAGCCAGATGCTGCTCCTGGTGCCCTACTTGGTCGCATAGGCACAGATGGTGAGGTTTTTCTCGTCGGAAAACATATCAGTCGGCACCGCGCTCCTGCTGGCGGCAAGCTCTATCTCGGAATAAACGATACTCGTCTTGATGACAATGCTGGGTCTATCGAAGTCTCGATAAAGCAGGGCAAATTGAATGGGTAGCGCCATGTTCGAGCGCTTACAACTTAGAAGGAGCGCCCAACGCAGCCGCTCAAGCGGACGACTGGCATCGCCGCTTATCGTTATGCGTATTGCAGGCACGGAGGACACACATGGGAATTGTCCGCTGGACGGCAAAGGGTCTGAAGATTACGGGCGAAATACTCGATTCGGAAAATGTGGAGAAGTGGCTGGAAAGCCAGGCACGCAAGTTGCTCGAAGACAAGGCAAAACAACTCCCTGCCAAATGGTTCGCGGGCCAAGTGCGAGCACGGCGTTGGCTTCGAAAGGAGGTGGCGCAAGCGATCGATGGTTCTCCGGCATTCCGGGCAGCACTTGAGGAAAGTCTCGCGAAGCTGCCCGAGTTATTGCTAGAGATAGCTTTAAAGATCTCTTCGGCGAAGCCGCCGAAGATTGTGGCCGACAATAGTAGGTATGCGCTCGTGGTATGTCCCCGCGGGCTTGTCCGACAGCTCTACTGTATCCGTGTCGTTGATTCACTGAAGAACGCCGCTACGCTTTCACGATTTACCGGCCTGCCGGAGATGTTTCTGGCACGGTGTGCACAACTCTCGGAGGACTCCTACTTTTTAGATAAGAAGCGCTTGCCCACTCTGGAAAAGCGGGGAGCTATTGCCGATATAGATGACGACTATCCATGGAAACTCTTCGATGAGAACGGCCATTACTATGTCGGTGTAACTCGCTATTCCTCAGATGCGCTCTCTGACAAGAAGGCAAAACAAAACTTCGACAGCTTTATCGAGAATAACCTCGAACCACTTAAGATCACTATTGGCGCGCTTTCAGTACCAGAAATTGAGGATTCTCGGGGGAAAATAATGGCTCTGTTCCCATGACTCCTAACCCAGGGGGTAGGTTCCAGGCTCATAGTAAGGAGGCAGCCACCCAATCGTTGCAAAAGAGCGCCCCGAAGGGGCCTAGGCATGTAGCCCGGGGTCAGAACGCCGAAGGCGGCGACCCCGGGGAATGACCCAGAGTCTCTCCAAGTCCCGAAGGGGCGCCGGCAGCTTTTTAGACGAGCCGGCGAGGGACCTGCCGTCGCCCCTGTCGGGGCTTGAAAAACCTGATTCTTGCTCATTCCGGGGGCGCCGCTGCGCTCTGCCCCCGGCTACATGCCTGAGCCCCTTCGGGGCAATATGACAAGCTGCTATCATCGGCACGTGCCTGAAGTGCCTTCGCGTTGCGGCGCAAGGAGGACAAATTTCGTGGCCCCGACATCCCCGCGGTATAGCAAAGAGGAGTTCGCCCGGCGCGGCGACGAGATCTACGAGCGCGAGGTGCTGCCACGCCTCACCTCTGAAGACGAGGGAAAATACGCCCTCATCGACATCGAAACAGGAGACTATGAGATCGACCGGGACGAGTTAGCGGCCTCGGATCGGCTCTTCGCCCGGAGGCCGGACGCGCAGATTTGGTTTCGGCAGGTAGGGTCCCCCTACGCTCGCCTGTTCGGATCACGCTTCAAGACGACAGCGGCCCGCCGAGCCGGCTGTTACACCTCGGAGGACCTGCATCGCGGGTTGTTCCAGAACCCTCCCAAACCTTTGACGCTAGATGAGATGAAGGAAGGGATCGAGAAGTACGTCAAGAGCCGTTATGCGCGCCGCTGACACCAACCTCCTGATCAGACTGACGATCCGAGACGACTTCAAGTCGACCGGATGAAGGACGAGGAAATCGATCTCGGAGGCGGACACATCATGAAAATCATTATGCTCTATGAGGTCGCACCGGACGGCATGGCCAAAGCGCAAGCCAACATCGCAGCACACCGAGCTCGCCTTAGCGAATTCCACGCGCGGGGCGTGCTCTTGATGGCAGGGCCGTTTGCCAATCCGCTCGAAGGTGCAATGGGCGTGTTCACCAATCGCGAAGCGGCGGAAGAGTTCATTCAAGGCGACCCATTTGTCATCAACGGAGTGGTCGCCAAATGGACCCTCCGTGAATGGAATGAAGTGCTCGTACAGGATGGCGCCTAACCTTTCAGGCGAGCCGGCGAGGGAACTGCCGCCGCCCCTGTCGGGGCTTGAAAAACCTGGTTCTTGCCCATTCCGGGGGCGCCGCTTCGCTCTGCCCCCGGCTACACGCCTGAGCCCCTTCGGGGCAGAATAGCTGAGGAGTAGCATCATGAGAGCTCCGAGAAGGGGTCGAGAATTACGTCAAGAGCCAGAAAGTGAATGGCGGCAGCAGAACCGATCACGATAAGGCAGCGTCTCGAGGACCGAGCGCGCGAGTGGCGTGTCGCCGTCGACGAGACATTCGAGACCACGACGTCTCTCATCGCCTACGGGCGCCGCAACGATGATCCCGTGGTGCTCAAACTCGTCAAGGTTCGGGGCGATGAGTGGCACTCTGGCGAGGTGCTGAACGCCTTCGGTGGGCGGGGAATGGTGCGCGTTCACGATTTCGCTCCCGGTGCGATGCTACTCGAGCGGCTCCTGCCGGGCCGTTCCCTGGTTGACCTGTCGGTGAACGATCGTGATGACGAAGCGACGGCGGTGTTGGCCGAAGTCATCGGCGCCATGTCACCGGACGCGGAGATGAGCGCGTTCCCTACGGTCCGTGATTGGGGAGGTGGGTTCGAGCGATACGCCGCCAGCGGGCAGCACCGACTGCCACCGGAAATTGTCTCGCAAGCCGAGCAGATGTATGGCAGATTGCAAGACTCCCAAACCCGTCCTCGCCTTCTTCATGGCGATCTTCAGCATTCCAATGTTCTTTTCGACGAGGAGCGCGGTTGGGTCGCCATCGATCCGAAGGGAGTCGTCGGTGAGCTCGAATTCGAAATGGGTGCGGCTTTGCGGAACCCGATCGAGCGACCCGATCTATTTGCCGCACCCGCGATCATCGAGCGGCGGCTGAGCCGATTTGTTGCGAGGTTGGGCCTCGATGCTGACCGTGCCCTTTCCTGGGCGTTCGCCCAAGCTGTGCTTTCGGCAATCTGGGACATCGAGGATGGATCCATCGGCCACGAGACACCTCCGTCCCTTCGACTCGCCGAGGCCATTCGGCCAATGCTTATGTAGGCTGTTCCATACAGCACCGGCGACCCTTCGAATGAGACGCCCCACGGGGTTCCCCGTAGGGCGTCTCTACAATGGCAGCCGACGGGTCAAAATCCGGGTTCTCGAGGAGCCGCCACCACGGGCCGCACCTCCAGGGTCAGCGGCTCCGCGGGCGAGCGCCGCCGCCGGGATAGGTGGCGGAGCCGCTCAGCAGGTCGGTCAGCGAGCGGTGGCTGGAGATCAGCGCAGGCAAGCCAAGGGTGGCGGCGGTGAGCAAAACCCCCCAGCCAACGGCGGGCGGTTTGCTCGAAGGTGAGGGGCTCGCCGTCGCGGTTGCGGGAGGTGATGCCGCTCCAGGCCATGCATGGCCCTGATCGTTTTGAAGGCAAGCGCCGAATCCCGGCACTGGCGATTTTGGCGATCACTCCTCATCCCTGAGGGGCTTCCTCTGGCTACACCCGCGCCCTGATCGGCAACACCACCATCGGCACTCCCACCCATTGCAGGCGGCGCTGGATGATCTTCGAGGTCTCGTTGTGCAGGAAGCCGTAGAAGAAGCGCTCGCGGCGGAAAACCAGCTTGCCGGTGAAGATCGTCGCCTTGGGGTAAAGCTTCGCTACCTGCTCGCAGAGGTCGGAGGCCTGAGAGACGACCTCGATCCCTAGGCTGTAGACGCTGTCCGCCGCGAAGCCCATGCGGCGGGCGAGGTCGACGTACTTGGCCAGGTCCTCTTCGGTGTGGTGCTTCAGCGCGTCGATCTCTTCCGCTCCCTTGAAGGAGCCTGAGTCCACCACCGCCACCGAGACGAAAATGAACTGCTTGTAGAGGCTGGGGAAGTACCGCAGGATCGACAGCACGGTGTGGACGCCGAAGCCGGAGAAGCCCGAGACGAGGAGCACCGCCGTGGGCAACTTGGGGTCGAGGCTCTTGGGTTTGGCCTCGCCGGTCGCCGGCAGCGTGCTGAGGATGTCGTCGAGCTGGCGCAGCCCTTCCGCCGACCGGCGGTAATGAGTGTGGATGCCGAAGCAGATCAGCACGAAGACCGAGGTGATGAGGATGGTCACCCAGCCGCCGTGTAGGAAGCGCTCGAACACGGTCACCACCAGGATGCCCACGCACAGCAGCAGCGCCACGAGGTGGATGGCGAGATGCCGCTTCCGTGTCCGCACCTTCTTGCGATCCTTCCAGAACCGAGTCATGCCAAGTTGGGAAAGAGAGAAGGTCAGGAACACGTTGATCGAGTACATGTAGACCAACGTCTGGATGTTGCCGTGGGTGTAGAACAGCATGCCGAGGGCCGCGATCCCCATCAAGAGGACGCCGTTCTGCATCGAGAGCTGTTCGGAGAGGGCGGCGAAACGGTGGGGCAGGTAGGAGTCCACAGCCATGTTGGCCATCACCCGCGGGCCGTCGATGAAGCCCGCCTGCGCCGCCACGAACAGCAGCAGCCCTTCCGAAATCAGCGTCACCAGCACCAGCCAGTAGCCAACCGGCATGGCACCGAAGTGCCAGGCGCCGAAGGCCCGCTCGGCGAGCACGGCGTTCATCGTCTTGCCAGGGAAGTGCTGGACGTTGAGGAGGAGATAGCCGATGAGGATGCCGCCTGCCGTGAGAGCCAGAGAGAGGGCCATGTAGACCATGGTCTTCTTGCCGGTGGCCACCCGCGGCTCGCGCATGATCTGCAGACCGTTGGAGACCGCCTCGATGCCGGTATAGGAACCGCCGCCCAGGGCGTAGGCCCGCAGCAACAGCATCATCATTCCCAGGCCCCCCAGAGTCTGGAGGCCCGAGTGGTATCCCTCGGAAAGGTGACGGGTGACCTGGGGGATGTCGTCCAAATGGCTGAAAATCGACCAGCCGATGAGCAGGGCGTGGGTGCCGAGGAAGACCAGGAACACAGGCAGCAAGACCTGCACCGACTCCTTGACGCCCCGTAGGTTGAGGCCGATGAGGAGGATGATGGCCGCGTACTCCGCCGGCAGTTTCCACACTTCCATGTGGGGAGGGAGGAAGCTGAAGATGGCATTGCCGCCGGAGGCGATGGAGACGGTGATGGTGAGCACGTAGTCAACCACCAGGGCACAGCCGGAGACGACGCCGATCTTGGGCCCCAGCAGGTGGGAGGCCACGACGTACCCGCCGCCGCCGGTGGGGAACTGCTCGATGATGCCGCTGTAGGAGGCGGAGATGATGAGCACGGTGAGCGCCGTGGCGAGGGCCAGGCCGACGGCCAGATAGGTGTGCTGGCCCAGGGCGCGGAACGCCTCCTCCGGACCATAAGCCGAGGACGACAGACCGTCCGCTCCCAGGCCGACCCAGGCCAGGAAGGCGATCAGCGTCATGTTGTGCAGCTGAGTAGTGTCTGCGACGTTGCGTGGAGCGCCGAGAAGGGCTCTGCGGACCCGCTCTGAGAGCCGCTCTTCCTGTTGGACTTCCGGTTCCGTCTCGATCATCGGTCGCCAGATCTCTCCCCGGAGACCCCGCCTGCCTTTCGGCACCAAAGGACAGGAAGGAAAAAAGGTAGGGCCGCACTTCGCGGGCCCTACCTTTGGAACGCCTCTACGGCGGTTGTGTCGATGGTTGCGGGGGCAGGATTTGAACCTGCGACCTTTGGGTTATGAGCCCAACGAGCTACCAGACTGCTCCACCCCGCGTCAGTTCCTTCGTTCCGCACCTCCTCTGGAGGCGGGGGGAGATAATCGCATAAGGCGGGGGCGGTGTCAAACCGGCGACTGAGAGGACTGACGTGCGCTTTCAGGGACCTAAGGGACAACAGGGACGTCAGGGACTGAGGGATACCTGGAAAGGGACATCTGTTGTTCCTGCTGTCCCTCAAGTCCCTTGGGTCCCTTTTGTCCTCGGTGTCGCCCGTCCCTACACATACGGCTCGTGCAGCTTCACCGGCTGGCGCTTCTTGTGCACCCGCAGATTCAAGAATTCCACGAAGACCGAGAAGGCCATGGCGAAGTAGATGTAGCCCTTGGGGATATGCTGGCCGAGCCCTTCGGCGAGCAGCGACATGCCGATGAGGATGAGGAAGGCGAGGGCCAGCATCTTGACCGTGGGGTGCCGGGCCACGAACTCGCCGATGGGCCCGGCGGCGAACATCATCACTCCCACGGCGATTACCACGGCGGCGATCATCACCGAAAGGTGGTTGGCCATGCCGACGGCCGTGATCACCGAGTCGAGGGAGAAGACGACGTCCAGCAGCAGGATCTGGACGATGACGGCGCCGAACCGGGCGGCCACCCGCGAGCTGGCTTCCCCTTCCTCGCCCTCCAGCTTCTCGTGGATCTCGCGGGTCGCCTTGGTGAGCAGGAAGAGGCCGCCCGCCAGCAGGATCAGATCCCGTCCCGAGATGCCCTTGCCGAGCACGGAGAACAGCGGCGCCGTCAACCGGGCCATCCAGGCGAGCGAGGCCAGCAGGCCGATGCGGAGAAACATGGCGAGGGCGAGGCCCAGACGCCGCGCCTTCGGCTGCTGCGCCTTCGCCAGCTTGCCCACCAGGATGGAGATGAAGATGATGTTGTCGATGCCGAGGACGATCTCGAGCACGGTCAGGGTCAACAGCGCGATCCAGCTTTCGGGGTTGGTCATCCAGCCCATTCCAGCTCCTCTCTCGCCCGATCTTTTCGGACAAGCGTCCGGACGAGCGTCCGGGCGAGCGGATTGTAACCCGGCGCCGGGAAGCCGTCCCGTGACATACTTTGGGGTCTTATGAGCGATACGACGACCCGGGGCATCCGGGTCCAGGTTGAGACCTTCTACGACGAAGAGCGGAGCTCTCCCCAGGAGAGCTACTACTTCTTTTCCTACCACGTTCGAATCTCGAACGTCGGCACCGAGACGGCGCAACTCGTCAGCCGCGAGTGGTTCATCACCGATGGCAACGGCGATACCCAGCGAGTGCAGGGGCCGGG
>Ga0075424_100007175_pt1 | contig 10785 bp, 10 predicted proteins | sample SoiMethybrSBSTD3_FD_75301 | JGI IMG/M metagenome (GOLD analysis project Ga0075424, IMG submission 75301) | Bulk soil microbial communities from a Populus tree surrounding site in Tennessee, USA - Soil MetaG P. TD hybrid SBSTD3 | ecosystem: Environmental > Terrestrial > Soil > Tree plantation...
AAATTTTTCCAACAGCTGGCTGGTCCGCAAAAATTCCTCGTCGCCGCCGGGCGACCATCCCAGCAACGCCAGAAAATTGCGAAACGCCTCTGGCAGGAAGCCTTCTGTCCGGTACGTGTTGACGTCCGTCGCGCCATGGCGCTTCGAAAGCCTAGATTTGTCTGCGCCGAGAATCAGCGGCAGGTGCGCGAAGGTAGGCACCTCAGCACCCAGCGCCCGATAGAGCAAAACTTGTTTGGGAGTATTGGAAATGTGGTCAGCGCCGCGGATCACGTGCGTGATACGCATGTCGATGTCGTCCACCACTGCGCTCAGCTGGTACATGGCTTGGCCAAATTCTTCCTCGCCTTTGCCAGAGCGCACCAGCACAAAGTCCTCGATCTCATCGTTGGAAAATTCGCGCTCGCCAAAGACCGCATCCATGAACTTCGTCGTTCCGCCGACAGGTACCTTGAACCGAATCGCCGGCTTCATGCCTTCGGTCGATGGCTTCCCGTCGCGGCACGAACAACGCGTGACGCGGCGCACCTGGCCGCTCTCCGCGCCTTCCACCGTATGATCGCCGCCGACGTATTTTTCAGCGGGGCAATAGCAAAGGAACGCCGCGCCGCTCGCCAGACACTTCTTGCCTGCTTCTTGATACGTCGCGGTCCGCTGCGACTGGTAAAACGGGCCTTCGTCCCAATCGACGCCGAGCCATTTCAAGCCCTCGATAATGCCCAGCACCAGCTCCGGCTTGTTGCGCTCGGCGTCGGTGTCCTCGATGCGCAGAATCATCGTGCCGCGCTCGCGCCGCGCGAACAGCCAGTTAAAAAGCGCCGTCCGTGCGCCGCCCACATGGAGATAGCCGGTCGGCGATGGCGCAAAACGCACCCTCACAGCCGTCTTTGCACTGCCTGCATAATCGGACATGAACCGTTTCTGAGCCTTTGGAAGGCGTGCCCTTCTTGAGATAAGTGTTAAATTACAGTGTAAAGGAAGCGTCCAACGGCGTTCAACAAGCCAAAATCTTGGCAAATCCGGCTCAATTCAGGCGGCGATTACTCGCCTGCTGTCACTTACGCAACCAGTACGCCAGTACGCTTGCGCAGCCAATTTTCCCTGCACCATAATCGCAAGTACTTTGTTTTGTGCAGATACGGTCGGCCTGGTGGCCCCGCGAGTCCTCGCGCGAAAGGCGCCCTCACCACCGCCTGTACACGCCGGTTCCTTTTGTAAAGGAAGGGCGCGGCCGTCTGTTTACGGGACGGAGAAGCGATAGCTCGTTGATCAATCTCAGCCTAGTTTCGTTGGCACTGCTGATCGCCACAGCGCTGGTCGCCGGTTTCTTCGCATACGTTTACAACCTGAAGCGCCAGACCTATTTGCTCTGCTGGACCGCCGGCTGGTGCCTGCTCGCGCTGCATTACCTCGGCACTGGAATTAGCGGAACGCTTGGGCCCACGGCCGGCCAGCGCGCCATGGACCAGGGTCTTTTTGCTTGTGCGGGCATTCTCTTTTTTGTGGGCGCCAAGCTGTACGCGCACCGAAAGGCGATGCTCGCGGCGGCAATCGGAGCCGCCGTACTGCTGGTGATTTGGAGCGCCGTCAACGCTCTCGGAATTCTTCCACTACCGGTCACTTTCGCTGCCGCCCTGATCTATGGCGCGGTCGGTTTTGAATTCTGGGTGGAAAGCCGGCGTCAGGAAACACTCGCAGACTGGCTCCTGGCCATTGTGTTCTTTGCCTGGGGCGCGCTCGGCCTTGTATTTTTCTTTTTCCAGCGAGTGTTCACTTCCTGGCACCTCACACTCGAGCCGCTATCGGCATTGCCCGCCACCTTCGCAGCTATGCTGATGGTCATGGCGCTTTATGAAGAAGAAAAGCGCCGTATCGAACGCAACATGCTCGCGCTCTCGAACCTGAACCTGGCGGCTTCCGGGTTTGCCGGCGGCGAAATTCACCGCATGCTTTCGCAGGCATTGGATCGCGTATTGGGTGTGGTGCGCTTGCCTGCCGGCGCGCTCTTCCTCCATCACGGAGATCCTCAGGGTCCGACTTCCGTCGTTGCCGTCGGCTTGGATGAAAAGTTTTGCCGAGTCGCGCAGGAAGAAGGTCTCGACGACTATCTCGTCACCCTGGTTTCCAATCTAGGTGGCTTGATGGGCTTCCGCGACTTGCGCGACGAAGACTTGATGGCCCTCGAAAAGAAAGATGAGCGCATTCGGCGATTCCGCGAGCTTGCTCTCGAGCAGCGCCTCCGCAGCATGGTTGCGATCAGCTTACAGGCCAAAGAACAGGCTTTCGGTGTTCTTCTTCTTGGTTCTCCGGACACTCGCCGTTTCAGTCCGGCAGAGTTGCGTCTCCTGCTCGCGCTGGGGCACCAGATCGGCATGGCGGTGGAAAACAGCATGTTGATCCAGCAGACTGCGCGCCGTTCCGAGGAGCTTCACGTCCTCAACGAAATTGGCCGGGCCCTCAGCTCCACTCTCAACAAAGAAGATTTGCTGCGCAAGATATGGGAGGAACTTCGCCGGCTCTTCGACGTAGAAAATTTCTATATTGCCTCGCTCGACCCCGGGCGCGATGAAATGCGGTTCGAACTGGAAATTATTGATGGAGTCCGCGTGGCGTCCCGAACCCGACCGGCTGGCAATTTTCTCACCGAATACGTCATCCGGACCCGTCAGCCCGTTCTGATTCGCGAACACTTCCTCGACGAAGTGCGCAAGCTGAATGTCGATCCCATCCGCGGTCAGGGCTGTTTCTGCGGCGTGCCGCTCGTCGCCTACGATCGCGCTATCGGCGCCATGGCCGTTTTCTCAGACCAAGATAAGGCTTTCGACGAAGGCCACTTGGAGCTGCTTCGCGTTCTGGCCAGCGAAGCCAGTATCGCCATTGAAAATGCCCGGCTCTTTCAGGAGGAGCGCACCAAGGCTCGCCACCTTACCTTGCTCAACACGATTTCTCGCCACGCCATTGGCACTCTCAATCCAGACGAGATGCTCGCCAAGATGACTGAAGAGCTGGAGAGCGGCCTCAGTTACGACCATATCGGCATCGCAGTGCTGGATTATTCGACGCGCGAATTGGTCGTTCAGGCCGAAGCTGGCCAGCGTCGCGGTGCTCTGGGCCAGCGCGTGCCTCTCGGCTCGGGACTGATCGGCAATGTGGCTCGCGCCGGCAATCTGGTCACGTTCCGCAGCAGCCTGGCCGCGGACGCCGCCCTGCGTCCGATGCTCGCCGATACCGCCGCCGCGGTCGGCTTGCCCATTTTTTTCGCCGAACAGCTGCATGGCGTTCTTTACGTCGAATCTTCGGCAAACGTTGATTTCACCGAAGAAGAAATCCTGCTGCTCGGAACACTCGCCGACTTGATCGCCGGCGCTTTGCACAATGCGCTGACTTTCCAGAAAGCTCAGGAACAAGCCATCACCGACGGCCTCACCGGCGTCAAGACCCACCGCTTTTTTATGGAAGCTCTGTCCGCCGAATGGAAACGTTCGACGCGCGCCGGTCGCCACTTCGCGCTCGTACTCATGGACCTCGACCGCTTCAAATTTGTCAACGACTTCTACGGCCACCTCGAAGGCGACTTGGTCTTGCAGCGCGTAGGTCACATCCTCGAAGCGAACTGCCGACGCTCCGATGTGGTCGCGCGGTATGGCGGTGATGAGTTCGTCATTTTGATGCCCGAAACGTCCATGGAGCAGGCTCGTCAACTGGCATCGAAACTCCGCAGCTGGGTTTGCGCGGACAATCTCCTTCGCGAAAAGAATGTCTCGGCCAGTTTCGGCATTGCCTGCTACCCGCTGCACGGCTCCTCTCCGCAGGAACTCATCCAGGTAGCCGATGCTTCCATGTACCTTTCGAAGCACCAGGGCGGTAACGCTGTTTCCACCGCCGATCACTTCGATCCAGGCGAAGCCAAAAAGTGGAAGAAAGACGTGCTCGAAGCCTATCTAGGTGTTACTCTGAAGCGTCTTTTTTCGACCGGCCCCGAGGCATTCGAGGAAATCTATCAGCGCCTCAAGCAGTTCACCGAATCACTTGCCGCCACGGAAGCGGGCAATGGCGTCACGGTCGCTCAGCCCGCGTCGAATTCCACTGGGCCGCAGGCCTTGCCGCAAGCCGTTCTCGACACCGTGACCTCTCTCGCCTTCGCCATCGACGCCAAGGATCACTACACCCAGGGCCACTCCCAAAAAGTTTCCGCTTACGCCGCTCTCATCGCCGAAGCCATGGATATGCGCGACGCAGAAATCGAGGAAATTCGGCTGGGTGCCGTTTTGCACGACATCGGCAAGGTCGGCATTCCCGAACAGATCCTCAACAAGTCTGGACCGCTAAATCCCGAAGAGTGGGAAACGATGAAGTCCCACGTGGTTTTCGGCGCAAAAATTCTGGAACCTCTGACTCCGCTTGCCCGCATTCGCGAAATGGTTCTTCACCATCACGAATATTTTGATGGCTCGGGATACCCGCACGGCCTGAAGGGCGAAGGAATCCCGCTTGGTGCTCGCATTATCGCGGTAGCGGATTCCTACGACACGATCACCAGCGACCGCACTTATAAGAAAGGGCGCAGCGCGGCAGATGCCCTGGCCGAGCTTGAGCGTTGCGCCAACGCCCAATTCGACGCTCGCATCGTGGAGATTTTCGTTCGCGTGATGCGCCAGCAGGCCAATCCGATTATCGAAGTGGCGTCGCTTTCTCAGGAAAGAAACGTCTAGCCGGCCGCCCCTCGGTCGGCCTTGTGAGTCGCTCCGTCTGGTCACTTTATTTGGAAAGAGCCGCGGCAGTTTTGCGGGCGAATTGTTTCCAGATCACTCCGCGCGCCATCGGCAAACAGTAGTTCCCGGCTTTGGAGCTGGATTTGCAGCGCCCCCAGGCTTCGCGCTACGCCGGCGAGGCCGTCCAGACTCGTTTCCAGTTTTTCCAGATCCGTTTCCGCCGTGCACTTTTCGGTATGTTTCCCGCGCATTCCGGCGCCCGGCAGCAAATGCTCCCCTTCTGAAACGCCATTCGTCGCAACCTGGGCGCTCAACCCTCGGCCTCTCCAGCCTCAGAGCAGCTACGTCCCTTTCTTCTCCGTCCCTCCCTGCAGCCCTCTTGGCAAGCCTTCGCCCACCGTGCGAGCCAGGTCTTGCATTGCTATCCTTAGAGGGACGGGAGGATTCCCATGTCGAGCGACCAAAGCAAGACCGCGCGGGTTCAGTGGATCGGCAAACAGCAATTCGTCGCGGTTGGTCCTTCCGGTCACGCCATCGCCGTGGACTCCGACCGCGCTTCTAACACCGCTCCCGGCCCCATGGAATTCCTTCTCCTTGCATTGGGCGCGTGCACGGCCACCGACGTCGTCATCATCCTTGAAAAAAAGCGCCAGAAACTTCAGGCTCTCGAGGTCATCTGCTCCGGCGAACGCGCTCCAGATCCACCCCAGGTCTGGACCAAGCTCAACCTCCTTTACCGTCTGCGCGGAAATCTTGATGAATCCGGCGTCAAACAAGCCATCCAGCTCAGCGAAGAAAAATATTGCTCTGTTTCCGCCACTCTCAAAAAAACTGCTGAACTCACTTGGCAGTACGAAATTCTTCCGCCCACAGATTGAGCGGAAAACAACAGGACGGAATGCCTGTTGCGGTATTCTCTGAATAAGCTATAAGGTTTGTCCCATATGGGGCCCTGCTCTCGGTTGCTCGTTCTTGGGTGTTGGCGTTTGTGTTTTACGGCGGCGCTGACTGCGCAAATGCCGCCCGCTCCGCCGACGCACGGCTCGGTCATTCCTCTCACCCATATTCCTCGCGTTAGCAATCCGCCCAAGCTGGAACAATTCCTCAATAACCTGCCGCGCGAAGCCGGAGTGCGGTTTACGCTGAGCAAGACGAAGGGCAGCCTGGCTGCCGCTTTTGCTCTTTCCACGCCCAGCCGGATCGCGCGAGCCCAAACCACCGCGCCCCTGCTGTGTTTCTCCTGACCGAAAACTGAAAACGCAAAACCGACAACCGCTCTAACTTGTCTCCAGCGCGCGGCATCGCATAAACTTCCTTTTCCGTTTTGGCAGCGTACGTTCTGCTCAGGAGCCTCATGTCCCATCGCATCAAAGCGAAAATTACCGGTGTCAGCGGCTATCTCCCGCCCCGCGTCATGACCAACAACGATCTCGCCAAAATTGTCGAAACCTCTGACGAATGGATTTTCACCCGCACCGGCATTCGCGAACGCCACGTCGCCGACCCCGGCATCGCTTCCTCTCATCTAGCCACAGAAGCCGCCAAGCAAGTCCTCGCCAAGACCAACACCGATTCCGCCGAAATTGACCTCATCGTTCTCGCCAGCGTCACGCCCGACATGCTTTTCCCCGCCACCGCCTGCCTGGTGCAGGACCGCATCGGCGCAAAGAACGCCTGGGGATTCGACCTTTCCGCCGCCTGCAGCGGATTCGCTTACGCGCTTACCGTTGGCGCACAGTTCGTCGGCTCCGGCGCGCACAAAAAAGTGCTCGCCATAGGCGCCGACAAAATGACCTCCATCCTCAATTACGAAGACCGCGCCACCTGCGTCCTCTTCGGCGATGGAGCCGGCGCCGTCCTCCTCGAACCCGCCACCAACGACAACGAGGGCATCATTGATTTCGAACACGATGTGGACGGCTCAGGCGGCCAGTTTCTCTACATGCCCGGCGGCGGCTCGCTCAATCCGCCCACCGCCGACACGGTTGGCAAGAAAATGCACTACGTTCACCAAGAAGGCTCGCAGGTTTTCAAGTACGCCGTCCGGCGCATGGCCGAACTCGCCGCCCAAATCGTCGAACGCAACGGCTTCAAAGCAGAAGACATCTCTCTCGTCGTTCCCCACCAGGCCAATCTCCGCATCATCCGCGCCATGCAGGAGCGGCTCGGCCTCCCCGACGAAAAAATCATGGTCAATATAGACCGCTACGCCAACACCACTGCCGGCACCATCCCCTTAGGCCTCCACGACGCCGTCGCCCAAGGCAAACTCAAAAAAGGCGACCTGGTCCTCTTAATGGCCGTCGGCGCGGGGTACACCACCGGCTCCATCCTCCTCCGCTGGGCGTATTAGCCACACGCACGCCCCACCGTTCAGTCCAGGAGGAGCACAATGCAGCTATTTGTTTCCGTGAGCTCTGCGACCAAGCTCAACTTCACTCCGGAATCACCAGTTCTTGCCCCGGCTTGATCTTGTCCGGATCAGACAGCTTGTCTTTGTTCGCTTCGAAGATCTTCATGTACTGATTCGCGTTGCCGTAAAAATTCTTGGCAATCTTCGAGAGCGAATCGCCCGCCGCCACCGTGTACGTTCTGCGCCCAGCGCTGCTCCCGCCCGAAGCCGCTGCAGCTGCCGCGGCTGTTGCCGTAGGAGCGGCCGCCGCCGGATCCACCGTTAGATCGACCGTAATGTCGTTCAGCGACGGATTCACTTTCTTGACTTCGTCCCAAACGAGGTTCTTGATCGCTTCCGATCCCGCTGCGCCTTGCAGGAAGAATTTGTTGTCCTGCATGTGCATGTGCGACAAGCGCACTCCCTTCTGATTGATCACGTTCAACACCGACGCGTACTTCTGTTTCATTTGCTCAAGATCAGCTGCCATGGGAATTACTCCTTGCTAGACAAGTTGCAGGCTTGCAGCGCAAGCCTGAATCATAAGCGGGCTGGAAGTTCGAGGCTTGAGTCAACCCCGAAAGGAAAACTTGCGGCGGGATTTCGAGTGTAGCACTGCGTTACGCCGGATGCGTCAACGAATTTTCATAGGGCAGGAGGCGGCGCATTCGTGGAAACGGGTAATTTGAGCCGCGGCGTCCACAGCAGTAGCAACAGGAATCCCGCAACAAAGAACCACGCCGCGATATTCCAGGAGAAACCGAGCACACGAATTACGAACCCGTACAGAACCACCGTGAAAGCGAACGCGAAGCTCAGAATATTTCCGCGCAGCCATTGTGCCATCGCCGCCGAGTCTCCAGGCGATCGCTGCAGTTTCACTGCAGCCGGACGCATCAACCTGCTCCGAAATGCAGTGCCTATTCCCACTTCGCTCACTGCGAGCACGGCAAGCACCGTCGGCAAAAACGACGGCTCACCTTTGCCAGTAATCGCTATGGTCGCAAGCACAAAGTACAGCAAAGCCGGCGCTGCGAGAAAAGCGAAATGAATGATGCGGATATTGCGGAGGGATTGCTGAACGTTGGCCATGCGCTACTTTTATACGATGGCCTTCCCTCCTGCAAAGGGAATCAAGTTTTCGTTAGCAGGAGCGAATCGACGCCGCCAGCGCCAGGTTGGACTGCAGTCTCCGATCCACCTGCACCGCGGCGTAGCGTACGCAGAGCACGCGCTCACCTTCGGCCCAGTGCGCGATGGACGCGATACGTCCCGAAGCCATCTTGCCAATCGCGTGAACCACCGGAAAGTAGGCGCGCACCAGACCGATGCCCGAAGACTTCTTCTGCAGGTTCGGCGTCAAATCGTGCAGCTTGGCGACAATTCCGAAATCGCGCCCGCTCAAGCGAGTGCCGTTGAGGCTCACCGCGGCCATCACTTCCTCGGAGATCGGCTGCGCGGCAACTCCGGCCACGACGGAGCGCACGTAGTATATGGCGAACTGCACCAGCGCAACGATCGAGATTGTCAGCAGCATCGCGGAAAACATTGCTTGCCTCTATGCGCATTCTGCCGGCAACCTCCGCACCTCGCCATAGCGCGGCAGTACTAGCGTGAGTAGTCCTTTTCGGATTAACTTATTGCGAACAATCTCAGGCCGTTCTGCGGATTGGCGGCCAAATCATTGCGCAGCCTGAAGGAGGCTCTTCCCATGCGCTTTTCGAGAAGCAGAAAACTCGGGCGAACCGCGGCTTTCTTGCCCGTGTTGCTGGCCTGCGGCTACCTGTACTTTGCCGCCCAGCCCGGGCCCGCTGCGGGGAAAACGCAGGCTGCTGCAGGCGACCCCGCCAACGAAATTCGGGCAGTGTTGACCAGTCAACAAGCAGCCTGGAATCGCGGCGATATTCCTGCGTTCTTGGAAGGCTACTGGAACTCGCCGGAGCTCACCTTCGCTGGTAGCGACGGCGTTGTGCGCGGTTACGACGGTCTGCTCGATAGATACCGGAAAAGCTATCCCGACAAGGCCCACATGGGCGAACTCGAGTTCTCCAGCCTCGAAATCCGCCCCCTCGGCCCCGATTCCGCCCTGGTGCTGGGCCACTGGCATCTGAAACGCTCGGTCGGGGATGCCGGTGGGGTGTTCTCTCTCGTTTTTCATAGATTCCCTGTGGGATGGCGGATCATTCACGATCACACCAGTGCACAAAAACAGACGCCGTAATTGACTGTAGCCATATATCGTTATGGGACTGAAAACGTTGGGTTTATGGGTTATCCGGCAAGGAAAAAGGACAGGTAACTAAGGAAACCAGTTTCCCAGTTGCACCTGTCCCCAGGTAAGAAAATACTGAAAATAAAGCAGTTACAAAATGTGCCGATTTGGCAACTAGCATGCTCCTGAGTTAACAGCACGATGTAGGTGTAGCGAATTGGTCGGTTCACTCCGCAGGCTGACCGATGAACTTTTAACCTAGAGGAACACTCTTATGCGTAAGCACTTTCTAATTGCGGGGATCTTGCTAGCCGCCTTGGCTTTTGCGATGCCATCAAAAGCGGATACGGTCGACTTCACGCTGACCGGGCCTGCTCTTCCTTCGGCGACCTTCACCTTGCCACAAACTTTCACGCCGTCCTCAACCGTTGGCTCCATCGTGTACGTGCTCAATTCCAGCGGCAACATCACCAACTCAACGATCACCGTTGGGGGTTTCTCCGGCAGCTATATCTACGGCACGATTGACTTAGGCAATACCGGATCTGGTGTTTGGAGCTTTGGCAGCACGGGCAGCCCGGGCCATCCGGGCCCTGAACTCGGCATCTTCGTTGCCGGCTTGTTCACCGTAAACGCGGACGGCACCATCACCCTGAACGGTGGTTCCTGGACCCTCTTTAACAATGTCGGCTCTCCGGTGACCTTGACCGCCACCGTGATTCCCGGCCCGGTCGGAACACCGGAACCGGCCACGATGGCTCTGCTCGGATTGGGCGGTTTGACTCTCGCCGCCGTACGTCGCCGCAAAACCGCATAAACTACAGCTTTTTCCAAACCACTTTTTCCAGCGCCCGGTCTTTGCCGGGCGCTTTTTTTATGGCCCCTTGGCGGCTCTGCGGAAGCCAAGCCGCTAGCAATCCATTGCCGCTCAGTCTTGGTGTGCGTGTCCGTTTGGATCCGGCGTGCCGTCTGACCACCGGCCAACCGGAACCAGGTATACAGTGAGCTGGTCGGACGTGTCCTTGAAAGCAAGGATCGGCGAGCCGGGCAAGCCTGCGCCCCAAGCCGCGGGCTCGGCCAGCGGCAGGAAAAACATCACATGCGGATGCCAGCTCTTGTCGCGATCGCCGAGGTAGGCCTGCTTCGACATCATGTAACACATCGCGCCCGTCTCCGGCGTGGGCAGCTTTTTGTTCCGGATACCCGACTCGATTTCCTGAAACATTTCAGCCTTTGATCGCCCGGCCAGTATTAATTCCGTTTTCCGGATCGTCAGCGGAAGATAGGTCCGCGCCGCCGCGGCATTGAAACAGATCGGCGCGCGCAGCTTCGGATTCCAGAAGTCCGGATCCTCCGCTCCCGCCGTCCACGAACGCTGCACCACACAAACGAAGCCGTTCTTTCCCTTCACCGCCGTTTCATACCCGCGCCTCCCCAACACCATAACTTCCGCGTGGTGTGAAATGGAG
>Ga0075424_100007176_pt1 | contig 10785 bp, 9 predicted proteins | sample SoiMethybrSBSTD3_FD_75301 | JGI IMG/M metagenome (GOLD analysis project Ga0075424, IMG submission 75301) | Bulk soil microbial communities from a Populus tree surrounding site in Tennessee, USA - Soil MetaG P. TD hybrid SBSTD3 | ecosystem: Environmental > Terrestrial > Soil > Tree plantation...
GCCATTTTCACGCAACAGTTTCAGAGCCGGTGGGTTCTGGATCAATTCGAGATGTGAAGGATCATGTCCATGTCAGGTGAAAGCCTCCTCGTCATCCTCGTGGTCGGCCTCATTGCAGGATGGCTGGCCGGTCAGATCATGCAAGGCACCGGGTTCGGGATCATCGGTGACCTGGTCGTCGGAATCATCGGTGCCTTCATTGGTGGTTGGCTGCTGCCGCGACTCGGCATCCACCTTGGCGCCGGCATCATCGCGGCGATCATCAACGCCACGATCGGCGCGCTGGTCCTGCTGTTGATCATCAAGCTCGTTCGCGGCGGAGGCGGCTGGGGCGGCGCTTGGGGAGGACGCTGGAGCAGGCGCTGGTAGCCGCGCTCCGGATTCCGCTCCGCCGGCCGATTTGAGCGACCACTCGCGTCGCGGGCGATCGACGTTGCGTCGCTCACCGCCGAGCGGCAGCGCTCGCTGGCGCATGTTCCGGCGAAGTTGGAGTTGTTCAATTTTGCACAGACCGCGCTCGGCATCATGTTTAACCTCGGCATCATCGGGGCGACCGCGTTCCCTGCCTCGTGCCCGCCGCGGCACCCGGCTGATCGCTCTGGCGCGGGTCTTTTTCCGGTACCGTCGAAGGAAGGAAAGCACATGTCCGAGCACTATCTGTCGGATCTCCATTGGGCGACCAAGGCCATGTTCGGAATCGCGTGTCCCGTTTGCCAAGGGATGATGACCATCGTTCAGGTCGAACCGGGCCCTCGCAGTGGGCTCGAAATCCACACGCTCAAATGCCAGACATGCGGTCCGGTCCGATCCGAAACGGTCGATCCGCGCGTCGGCCCCTCGTCGGCCGTCTATGACGTGCCGACGTACTTCGGGTAGGCGCATTGCACAGCCCGAGTCGGGCGAACCGAGCCTTTGACGAACGAGACCGCGCTGCCGGGCAGGCGCGCCGAAGCGGCTGAGCTGATTCCAAGTGCCGATTTAAAAGCTTTTACTTATTTATTTCTTACAAATACTTGATAAAATTGGAACTTTACGTCGAGCGTGCTCGTTGTTATGTGATACCCCCAGAAAATAAATGGAGATTTACTATGAAACATACTTTGAAGCATACTTTGATGATTACCGCGTCCGTGACGGCGCTCGCGGCGGCAGGCGGCCTGGCATTGGCGCAAGGCGTGAACGAGCACCGGGAACAGCCCGCCGCGGCGGCACCGGAGCAGAAGGCGCCGCAGGGCAAGGTGGAGCAGCAGAAGCCCAATGCGCCGCAGAAGGCCGAGACGGTGAAGCCCGCGCCGACCGCGCAGGCGCCCGAAAACAAGATGAACCAGAAGTCCGATGCGCCGCAGAAGGCCGAGGCGGTCAAGCCGGCGCCGAGCGCGCTACGGCCGGACAAGCCGAGCGGTGCGGAGACTGTCGGACAGAGCACGCAGCCTTCGCCGCGTAATGCGCAGACGCCGAGCGAGCGCACTGCGCCGAACGCAGCGGCACAGGCTGAGTCGAAGCCCGGCGTGGCCGCGACCCTATCGACCGAGCAGCACGCAAAAATCCGGGAGACGATCCGGGGCGAGAAGGTAGCCGCCGTCACCGGCCCGCGCTTCTCGATCTCGGTGGGCGAGGCCGTTCCTCGGACGGTTCGTCTTCACAGGTTGCCTAATCAGATCATCGTATATGCGCCGCAATACCGTGGTTATGAATACATCCTGGTGGGAGACGTCATTCTGATCGTCAATCCCCGGACGATGAAGATCGTGGCGTCGATTCCGGCCTAAGTCCCAAAACCGACGGAAACGACCGATCAACGAGGGCGGCGCAGCGCCGCCTTTATTGCGTTCAATGTTGGTGCGGCTGGCCAAATTCCGCCGCTGTTCTTCAGCGTTTATTTGAGATCGCCTTGTTGGCATCAACTCACCGCTCCCTGGTGCTCGAGGCTTCAGTCGCGGCGCAAACGTATGGCATCGCGAAGCTGGCCGATGGTCAGAGCGGGTTTCAGATTCGGTGGAATCTGAAACCCGCTCAAGTTTGCACTTGTGCATTTCGAGATTTTCTCGACGCACAACCTTGTCGCCCCATTGCAAGTATCCGCGGAGGACGACTTCGGTGTCGCTGCGGGTTTTGAACCGTTGGCCGAGCTGCGTCAGCTCGTCGCGCAACTCGATGAAGTTGTAGACCTCGCCGATGTAGACGAGAGAGGCGATCGTCCGTCCCTCTTCCTCCGCCTGCATCGGCTGCGCGCCGCCGGCAAGGTCAATGATGGCAAGACGGCGATGCCCAAGACCGACATGCCGGTCGATCCACACGCCGCCCGCGTCCGGACCGCGGAGCGCCATCGTTTTCGTCATCGTTGTGACGACGTCCTCGTATGCCCTGAGATCGCCGTCGTACTTGACCCAGCCAGTCATGCCGCACATCGTGTGACCCTTTCCAACGTAATATCTTGTGGATCAACTGCCCTCAGTTGTCTTTCTTCCGCGGCCTGAAGGCCGGTCCGCCGGCAGTAGAACTCCATCAGGATCTCGGGTCGTAATGACAAATCGATTTCAGGACGTCGAAAGATGAGCTACGATTGTAATGAAACTCCATTTTACCTTTTTCAAAGCCCAAGCCCCGTCCAGACAGGACGGAAGGAAGTTGCGGTCGTCGCGGTTGAGACGGGCCAAGGCCTGGCCCGCAGATACGAGGAGTTGCCCGGGTCGGCGGCTCCAGCAACGGGCGATCGAGCTCGGCCAGGATTGCGACTGCGTCGATCTCAATCCGCACGGCTCTCGGGCGTCATCGTAGAGCTGCGTCAGGCGCCGTGACGCCTTGCGCGTCGGGTCGTGCTGCAGGGACTTACTCGGCGAGCCGGCCCTCGATCCTTCGACGTGATAGCCCCTTTTCATCGATCCCAAAAGAAAGGGCATATGCCCGCGTTGAGACAAGAGGCACATGCCCGAATTCAGGCGAGAAAAGCCCTGGCGTATGTTCCTGAGGATCTACCGCCCGCTAACGGTGCCGTTAGTGAGTTCCCTGCAGTTGAAAGTCGCGGGGATTGTCCTGGTCCCAACCGTAAGGGGCGTGGTTCGCACCATAGACGAAATAACGGCCGCAGGCTGGTACGCAATCGCCGCCATAAGCATAGACTCCATCATACGCATCCGGTGCATGGCGATACTCAGGAGTGTGGCGGACGCTGGCATCAGCCGCTGAAGCAGTCAGGGCAATCGCTGCCACGACCCCGACGGCATAAATGACTTTCGATGTGAAGCGCATGAGTATGTTCCTTTCTCGCACGAGCGGAGATGCGGTCACTGCGCCGTTTGACCAGAGACCCATTCCGTTCCTCGTTGAGTCAAGCGCAAAGTAATGCCTTGCACTGGAAACGATTGTTGAAGAATTGCTGTAGTTGATGCATCGCGCGCAATTCATGTTCCCGTCTTGGTTAGGCACGCGCATCATCCACGGTAAGCTGACTGACAACTTTCCCTTCGAGCCTCTGGAACTGACGTGCCCGCTCTCTTCGGACCAGCACTCTCTCGAAGATGCCTCTGTCCGGGCTCGTTGTTGATAGCTGCCGTTTGGGCCGTGCCGGCGTGAGGTTCCCAGGCGCGAATGCGCCGGACCTCTGACGTTATCACAGCGGCCGCTCAGCGGCCGCTCATAGGCACGTCAGAATACTACGGCGCGGACCGTGTGGTGGAAATCCGGTTGCTGCTCAGATCCAGGTCAGGTCTGATCGCTATCGAGTCGCAAGTGGCCCCGCATTGAGCGCACTCAAGAAGGACCCACAGCTTCGTTTTCAGGCGGGCTGCCGATGTATTCTACGTAATCAGCGAATTCCCAAGCTTTAGGTGATCGGCGCCAAAGCCCATCGAAATACTTAGAGGTCTCTGGCAGGCAATACTCGAACTCATCTGCAAGAGTGCGAATCACAGTCAACACCTCATCCGCCTGTATCGACGCGAGATCTTGGAAGGCGCTCAATTTTTCAAGCCCGCGAATTAATGGGAGATACCTCCTCCGGCGATCCCACCCTAGGATTTCAGCCATCCCCCCATAGTTCATAAGTTCATCCGGGCGGCTGAGCCGCCGCGCCATGTAAGCGGTTGCTCCAAAAACTCGTTGACCGGCATCTGGATCAGTTCGATCTGGGAGTCCCTCGAGGAGGCGCCACGCGGCGGCCATCCCTGCCGCGTAATCCGTCAGATCTTCAGTCAGGAGTCGCTCGGCTTCCAGACGATCAGCCATCATGCGCTCGCGCTCGGCGTTAATCTGCGTTTGCACTGCAGTCCAAGCGATCCAGGCGGCGACTAGCGCGCCGGCAGCACCTATTAAGCCTCCGGCGAAACCCTCGTGGGCTGTCAATACGCATCCGAACCATTTTGGAAATGCCCAGTGACAGGAGCTCCCGCCGCCCACCTCTGCGAGCGCAAGAATCAGATAAACGCACAGCGCCAACCCGAAAACCAGGGCGCCAAGTTGCTTCTTCTGGTTTGTCATGTCCTTGGTGCTTTGCCCCTCGACCCTGGCGCCATCAGGGCAGCATAAGACTTCACTCGGCTGTGTAGGAAGCCACCTGGGCTAGGCATCGAATGGGAAACGTCAAGACAACGTCTGAGGAGAGGCGAGAGCAATACCTCCGCCATGTGCTGCATTGTTCGGGAGGGCGAATACGCCTGGGATATGATGTCCTCCCTAGGATCGTCCGGTGTCTCTGGCGGCCAACCGTTCCAACAAAAAATAGGTCTGCGGCAGATCCCCAACGTGCGAGCCGCCTTCCGAGAAAATCCCTTTGTTGCTCGCAGAAACTGTAGGATGATGGCGCGGGGCTACTTCCCGTTGAGCCACAAGCGAAGGACTCGGTAGACCTGCCTACGATCGTGGCGGCTCCTGGGTCAGCTTGCAGGTTCGGTCGGTGTGCGGGTTAGCGTTATGGACGTGGGCGAAAGTTTGGGCGATCAGGATTCAGGTCCTGCTGTATCGGAGTTGGCCGCAGGGGCACACGGCGAGAGCCTCTGCGCCGACGCTTTCACGGCTGCGGCTTGCACAGCGGCCGAACCTCCGGCTCACAACCGTGGTACCCAGGGTGTCGGTATCGCCAACCTCAGGATCCTTGATCGTCTTGCCGTTGAGGGCAGTGACCGGATTGGACCCCTGCCTTTCATGCTGCGTGTGCTTGTCGCTGCGGCAGTCACCCCAGGCGTCGCGGCGCCGGTATGCATCGTCCTGCCCGACGTCGATGGTGTTGCGGAGATTGTCGCAGCGATCGTATCGCTCATCACGTTGCAAGACGAGTGGCCGCAACTAAGGGAGAGGTTCCTCAGGGAGGAACTGCAGCGCGGCGTGCACCTCCGGTCCGTCGCGGACGGGAAAATTATCGGATTTCTCGGAATCGATGACGATTTCGTGCGACTGCGCTACGTGGATGCCGAGGGTGCGAAGACCAAGGCGGCGCTGCTCATTCCCAGCGAGATGGTATTCGGGCTCGAACCCACCGAGCGGAAACGGCCAATCTTCAAGAGCGGCGAGAAACCGCAGAAGCCGCTTCTCACCACGTTCGACCTCGTCGCGGGAACCAGAACGTTCGGGAATACCGGCATCATCCGCAATCGGATCATCTTGCTGGGAAGTGCGCAGCGCTTCCAGGATGCTCTGAAGCAGGCCGCAATCATTGCGGCCGGCGATTTCAATGGCGCCAAGGTAAGAGCCTTTAAAAAATTCGTATGGGGTCATCTCGACGAATCGCGCAAGGCGATTGTGACAAACCCGTATGGAACAACGGGCGAACCGCTCGTAGCAGTCACCCAGGATGTGCTCTTGCTCCAGCGGGCTCCGTCGGGCGAAAGCCATTCAGGTAAGATCCTGATCTCCGGCAGGTTCGAACTCGTGCGCCGCAACCTGGAAACCGTGCGGCGCTTTGGGGATGGCAATCGGATCGTGGTGTTCGCGCCGGCAGAGCGCCGGGACGAAGCCCGAAGACTCCGCGAGTCGGGCTGGTTCGTGTGGGAGCCTGGGGGCGGAGAAATGCGTGCCGGAGACAGCCGAGTGCGGCTGCGGGGATTACCGGGCGTGTCTCGGTCACTCCGGAGCTTGTATGCCGATCTGAGGCAACCATCGTTCAGCACAATATCCGCACGTTCCGATGCGCTTCGGGAGGCATTCGAACATTTGCGTGCGCTCGGACATGTGCTGCCGTCCGACGAAGCGGAAATGGATCGGCGTCTAGAGGAAATCCGGCACGGCTCATCCGATTTGTTCTTCTCGATTTCGTCATGGCTTGGGACACCCGGGCCGGACGACGTCGAGCATGCCCACGGGCTCATTTCGGTTCTGAAAAATAACTATCAGCACGCGGAGCAATGTCTTGGGACCGAGGGAGCGCGGCACATCACAAGCCTCCTGCAGTGCGTCGAGAGATTTGTTGTCGGCCTAGACGGTTCCGCGATGACTCCGAAAGGGGCCGCATTGCTCGGCATTGCACAGCGCGTTTGGGAGACGTCGCAACGGCACGCATTCGTCACCGATTTCGCGACTGATCGGGACCGCGTCACGCGATTTCTTGAAAAAAATGGCCACCCGGACCATCAGTGTCTGACGATCCAAGCACTACGGGACGCGAAAGGAATCTTCCAGATTATCGCATTCGGGCTCGTCCGCCAGGAGGGGTTCGCTCGGTTCGTCGACCCATGGCCGGGTAGAGACGTTACCTTCGCCGGATACGATTACGAGATCGAGGTATACGAGCGGCGGCTTGCGCAGCGCAGCCGGTTGCGCAACCGACTCGGCCTCGACGACGGGCCGCGCTCGCAGATAACCGGTCTCGCACCCACTGATTTTGGCCCGCGACAGTACGTTGACCAGAACGGTGGCAGCGGCGCCGCTCCAGACCCGCAGGATGCGGTGCTCTCTGGGCTTGATCGTGCCGCAGGGAGCCGGAGGACAACACCACGTCGCCCAGTTTTGGCTCGAAGGCCCGGCGAGCTCACCATTCAGGCGCGCTACATGTCCTTCTGTGGAACGTCCTGGGCCGCATTTACCGAAGAGCACGAAGTTCTTGCAATCCGGGGCCTCATCGGTACGACATCAACCGTAATCGAAATGGACGTGCCCGACCTTGCTGTCGGGACGCGCATCATCATTCGAGAATCCGGTGACAAGGACGTGATCCGTGAAATGGCCGAACACGAGATCGGCGAGTCTGCGTATACCGCGCTTCGGGAGCGGGCCGCGCTATGGAAATGCGCGATCCGGCAATCGAACCTTGAGCCTCAGCAAATCGTGAAGCGCCTCGCGCGCGTTGGTGTGAACAGGAGCCTCGCAACGATCAGGGGCTGGTTGAACAGCGAAAGCCGCATCGGGCCGCGTTCCAAGGCGGACGTGATCGGGATTTCGGAGGCATTTCCGCTGGAGGGCGCAAGCGACCGCCGCTGGGAAGATTGCGCTTCGGCGATTGCGGACGTGCGCGGGCTACATCTCAGCGTCGGCGCGAAGCTCACTGGTATACTGGCCAGGCAGTGCCAGAACGTGCTCATTGATGCCGGCGAACACGAACAGCGGGTAGAGCTCGATTTTGGGGCTGTCTGGATCGTCGAGATTGCCGAAATCGATGACGCCGTATCCGACTGGCCGGTGTCTTCGGTCAATCGTCTGAATTGGTTCGAGCGCCCCGCGACAACCACCAGCCTCGATGAACTGGTCGGCGGGTTGCGCTAATGCCTGTCATGGTTCCCTCGGTCGTGGACACGAAAGCCGCAGTTTCAGAGCGGCGCATATTCGATCTTCTCAGGAAGATTCCCGACTCCGAGCGATGGATCGTGCTTCATTCGCTCGGATTGTCGAACGCGTATTCCGGGGGGTACGGCGAGATTGATTTCGTCATGTTGATACCCGGCGTCGGGATCATTTGCTTGGAAGTCAAGGGAGGCGGCGTCTCGTGCAAGGACGGCGTGTGGAGCAGCGTGGACCAGCACGGCGCGCGCCACGAGTACAAGCGAAGCCCATTTGCCCAGGTCCAAGAGGGCATGTGGAAGCTCATCAGCGCGATCCGTACGCACTTTGGCGACCGAAGTACAGAATCCCAGTGTGCGGTCGGCTGGATGGTGATTTTTCCAGACTGCGCGAGTCCGCCCACGACGACTGAATTCACCCGCGATGAGGTAATTGACAGAAATGACGTATATGGCGACTGGAAAGAGCGCCTCACCAATGCCCCGTCGCTCCTCTCCGCGTACGGAAAGAACAAGAACAAGCTCTCGGCCGCGGTTTGCGATCGGCTGCTGAAATTTCTACGTCCGAGCTTTGAGCGAATCTGCACCATTTCATCTGACCTCTGGGACACGGAGGAGCGAATACGAACGCTTACGGAGGAGCAATACGCGGTTCTCGACGGCATATCCGAAAACCGGAGGTGCCTCATTCACGGTCCGGCAGGAACGGGCAAGACCCTGCTCGCGGTCGAAGCGGCAAAGAGAGCGGCTTTTAATCAAGGACCAGTGCTGCTGACCTGCTTCAACCGCAATCTTGGACGCTGGCTCGGACGATCCGTCGAGGCAGCCCAGTCTACTGTAGTGGCAGGGAATCTGCACAAGCTGTTGCGTGATCGGATCATGCGATCCTCGATCGCGCCCGAATTTCTTCGGTTAGAAGCGATCGCAGCCCCGGAATTCTTCGCGACCGAATACTACGAGCTCGGCGCACTGGCTATTGCCGAAATTGGCGAGCGATTCAGCTCAGTGATCGTCGACGAAGCCCAGGACTTCCCGGTCAAAGGGTTGCGGCAAGTGATCGCCGAATGGACGGCCGACACTGCGTCCCCGCATATCATGCTGTTCGGGGATTTCGCGCGACAGTCCATCTACGATGCTTCGACCCAAAGCCGCGAGGACGTGGCAGTCGAATTTCACGGAATGGCGAGCTATTCGCTTTCGATAAACTGCAGGAACACGCGTCTAATCGCTAAACAGATGGAGCTCGTGGCCGGTGCGTATGGATACAGGAGCAGCGATCGCCAACCCGATGGGCATACCGTCGAGTATTTCTATCATTCGACCGATGCGGAACTCATCGATCACCTCCAACATGTGGGCTTGGCGCTCCGGCGTCAGGGTTACAGCCCGGAGGACATCATTATTCTGTCACCCGGCCGTTTCGAGACGGGACCGCTGGCGCGCATTTTCCGGCTCGCAAACTGGACAGTGAAGGATTTCGAGACCGCGGGCCCGCATAATGTCGCTCGCTGCACCATCCATTCCTTCAAAGGTCTTGAGCGAGCGGCCGTGATACTTGCCAACATCGACGCCGTAAACGCGGATGAAGCTGACAATCTTTTGTACATCGGCATGTCTCGCGCACGGACTCGGCTTTTCCTCCTGTGCGGCAGGGCGACACAGGAATTGATCAACGCTCGCATCATCAGCAACATGGGATTGGCGGCCCAACGGGGATGAACGAAAAAATCCAAAGCGCTACCGAGGCGCGTGACGGGATTATCAACTGGTTGCGACGTGAACTTGTTGGCCCCGCTGCTGGTCATCCTATGGTCCAATTGAATAGAGAGGAGATCCTGCGCCCCCAGGATCCGCCGCGGTACCGATACGCCTGCGGCATCCTGTTCCCCAACGGTGTTGCTTATTCGGGATCAGAAGGGGCGGCGGCGGAAGAACGGGAGGCCATTGAGAATGCCCCTTCCGTGGACGCATCGGAGACAGGTGTTGCCGATGCCGCCGATCCCGACGAAGAGCGCCGTGACACGGGAGAGATCGATCCGATCGACGCAGCGCCCGGGACCGAGGCGGAAAGCGAGACGGACGTGGAAACGTCGACGGCATCACTGTTCCTGCCAAGCACGATGGGCCTGAGTTTTCTTGCTGATGTTTCCGGCGGGCTCACCGTCACGGCTTTCTGGGCCGTCTACCAACAGGTTGAGGTGGACGGCTACCCGCCGCAAAGGGACGGCAGCCCGGCGCGACTCTGGTTCCGATACCCGAAAGACACGACGTTGACCTTCTCTCCCGGCGACCTTGGGCGCGTGCGCGATCGCAAGACGATTTCCGATGGACAGAGCCAGGGCGTACTCGTCCTCGATATCGTGAGCCGCCCCTGGAGAGACACAGGCCTGAGGCTGATCACGGTGACGCTCGTGAATGCCACGCCGACACAGCAGCCGATCAACGAGACTTCGTTCTTTCAGTGCAAGTTTGAAGTTCACGCGATCGGCAGCTCGTGTATCGTTGCCTACCCGGATCGTCCCGAAGGAAGCAGGGATCGGGAAGAGCTGTCCATGGCTCTCCTGTATCGGCATCGACCGGTATATGCCGTGGGGCACGGCTGCGCAGCCGACTGGAAGGTAAGCGGCGGGAAGGTGAAGAACGTATGGACTGAAGTCTTGCCGACGTTCGTCCAGGCGCCTGTGCTCGCGCGCTCCGACGTACAAGGCGCGAATCTCTCGATGTTGAAGTTCTCTCAGGACTCGACGGGAGAGCTGGTGGCCACGTGTCGTGGACTCCTCGACGCCTACAGAAAATGGATCGCTGAGCGGGAAGCTGACCTTGTGTCGGACGCGACCATAACGGGCGAGCTGAAGAAGGCCGGACGCGAGCACCTCGACAATTGTGCGAGATGCGCCCGGCGGATAGAGATCGGGATCAAAATTCTCGAATCGGACGACAAAGCGCTCCTAGCTTTTCAGCTTATGAACAAGGCGATGGTCGAGCAGCGCGAGCACTACGAGCTGTCGTCTAGTGCCGAAAAGCGGCGATCCTGGAGAAAGGGCAATAATGGACAGGAGCCGACGTCACCATATATCGCTCC
>Ga0075424_100007177_pt1 | contig 10784 bp, 6 predicted proteins | sample SoiMethybrSBSTD3_FD_75301 | JGI IMG/M metagenome (GOLD analysis project Ga0075424, IMG submission 75301) | Bulk soil microbial communities from a Populus tree surrounding site in Tennessee, USA - Soil MetaG P. TD hybrid SBSTD3 | ecosystem: Environmental > Terrestrial > Soil > Tree plantation...
AACGGCAAATCGTTCACAGACTTCTACTCCCGCTACATCGATGGGCGCGAGGCGTTTCCCTACGATCGAGTGTTGCCTTTGGCCGGATTACGTCTCGCCGGCGACACGACGCGGGTGCCGCAGCTAGGCATCGCGAGTTTGCAGGATTCCACCGGACTCCGCGTCACGGAGGTTCTTGCCGGAAGCGCCGCCGCAGCGGCGGGAGTGCAGGCGGGCGATCAGCTCATCTCTGTTGCCGGTTTCAACGCCGCTGATCCGAACTGGACGGACCGATTCCGCGCGCGTTACTCACGGGAAGCGGAGGGAACGGAGCTGCCGGTCGTGATCAAACGCGACGGCGCGCAGCAAACGCTCACAGCGCATCTACACTTCGTGCTGCGGATCGAATCGAACGTAGTCGAGGATGCCAAGGCATCCGCGAAGGCGAAGAGGATTAGAGCGGGGGTTCTTACAGGAACGACAAATTGAAAACGGCGCCAGCGCCGTTGTAGTTATTCCTTGAGAATCGCCTTCGCGATGGTCTGCAGCTGCATGTTGGAAGTGCCCTCGTAGATCGTTCCGATCTTCGCATCGCGATAAAACTTTTCGACCGGATAATCCTTCGTGTATCCATACCCGCCGAAAAGCTCGACGCACAATGAAGTCACCCGCTCGCAGACCTGCGACGAAAACAACTTTGCCATCGCGCCTTCGCGCGCGATGTCTTTGCCGGCATCCTTGAGACGCGCCGCGTTGTAGACCATCAGACGCGCGGCCTCGAGCTCCGTCGCAGCCTGGGCCAGCTGGAACTGAACTGCCTGGAAGTCCGCGAGGGGCTTGCCGAACTGCTTTCTCTCGTTCACATACGCAATCGCCGCGTTTAGCGCCCCCTGCGCCACGCCGATCATCTGCGCTCCGATGCCGATTCGCCCGCCATTGAGCGTGTTGATCGCGATCTTGTAACCCTGACCGACCGGGCCGAGTACGTTCTCATCGGGAACTTCACAATTGTCGAGCAGCAACTCCGTCGTGCTCGACGCGCGAATACCGAGTTTGTCCTCCTTCTTGCCGACTCGGAATCCGGTGAAGTCGCGCTCGATGATGAATGCCGTGATCCCCCGATAACCCGCCGACGGATCTGCGTTCGCAAACACCACGAAAATGCCCGCTTCAGCGCCGTTGGTGATCCACAGCTTCTGGCCGTTTAGAATCCAGCGGTTGCCGCGCTTCTCGGCGCGTGTCGCCAACCCGAATGCGTCCGAGCCCGAGCCGGATTCGGACAACGCGTATGCACCAACGATCTCTGAAGTCAGCTGCGGCAAATACTTCGACTTCTGCGCATCGCTGCCGTACCTGTTAATGGGAAAATTGACCAGCGTGTTCTGCACGTCGCACACGATTGCCGCTGCCGCGTCGATCTTGCTGATCTCTTCGACGGCGAGCGTCACCATGAACAGATTCCCGCCGGCGCCGCCGTACTCCTCTGGCACCTCGATTCCCATCAGGCCGAGCTCGAAATACTTCGGCAACAAGTCTTGATCGATCTTTCCGGCCTTTTCCATCTCCATTACACGTGGCCGCACTTCCTCCTGCGCGAACGCCGCGACCGCATCGCGGAACATGATCTCCTCGTCGGAGAGCACGGTCAGCGCGGTCGGCGACGTCGACTCAGCTTGCATTGGAACCACCGAGTGCATTGGTGCGCGCAGTCTTCGCGCGGCACGCATCGCCGCAGAGAGTCTCCGAGCAATCGGGATCCCAGCAGCGGTCTGCTTCGGCGCCCGCAAACGCCTTCACCGGCTCGATCCCCGCGCGCTCGAGGATCAATTCGCCGAGTTTTTCGTGGACGCCGAACGCAGGCGTCACGCTGAAGGTCACGTGCGGAAAGGGTCGCGCTGCCGCGGCGACCATCCGCGGAATGTCGGTCGTCGAATGACGGCCGGGTGAAAGCATGTACGGGAATACGATCACGTCGGTGGCGCCACGCTGGACGCAGTCGGCGAAGCCGGCGGCGATGCCCGGCTCAGCCAGATCCATGTGTGCGAAGCTGACAACAACCTCAGGCCCGGTCATCACCTGAAGCAGATTCGCCATGCAGCGCATCATGTCGTTCGCCTCGTCGCGGACCGAGCCGTGATCGACGATCAAAATTCCTTTCATGTTTGCAAAATGGGGCTCAGCGAGCCGCAGGACTAGTGTGGAGCTTCGTCCAGGCTGGTGCCGCGGTGCCAGGTTGGCACGGCAAGCCCGCCGGCATCCTCATAGAACTGGATTTTGCCTGGCGCATACATCTTTGTAAGCAAAATGATCTGTCCCGTATGCATCGAGAAATGCTCGACTACGTGATAGATCGCGGCGAATACGTTGGTTTCGCGGTCCTGGATGACAAGGCTGCGTTGTAAATCCCGTTCGGTCAGCCCGCCAAGGACTGCATCCGCCTCACGCAACACATCCTCGAGGTTGTCGAGCAGCTTTTTTGCCTCGGCGCCATCGCTCTGGGCGAATTCGCCGGCGCGATAGCGACTGGTTTGCCGACGACCGACTCCGCCGAGGATCCACTCGGTCACGTTCCCGGTGAGGTGAGTGAGGAGATTCCCGACGCTGTTCGAGGTTGGATTGGGCCGCGACCAGACCGCGTTGCGTGGCAATGCTTCCACGCAGTGGCGCAGCTTGATCGGATACTCCTTGGTTAGCCAATAGCGCGAGCGTGCGAGAAAGATCTCGGCGACCGACATTATGCTGTTTGGGTGGCGCGGGTTCGCGCAACGGGTGCCAGCGTGTCCCGGAACACGTCAAGCGCGAGCTCCACTTTGCCGAATGGCGCTGAGACCTGCACACCCTGCACGTAAGGACGTACGCGGTCGAGCATCTCGCGCGCGATTGCAATCCCCTCGGCAACGCCATGCTCTTTTGATTTTGCGCTGGCGACGCGCATGCGCTCGATGATCGTAGCCGGCACGATGACGCCCGGCACTTCGTTCGCCAGAAATTCGGCGTTGCGCAAAGAGACGAGCGGCCAGATGCCGGCCACGATCGGGATGCGTACGTGCTCGATCGTCGACAGAAATTTCTCCAGCTGCTGCACATCGAACACCGGCTGTGTGATCGCGTACTCAGCGCCGGCTTCGACCTTCCATTCGAAGCGCCTGAGCTCCTGCGCGGGATCGATCGCTGCCGGGTTCACGCCGACGCCGATAGCGAACTTCGTGGGCTGGCCGATCGCATTGCCGCCGGGATCGAGCCCGTGATTGAGATTGCTGACGAGATTCGTAAGACCAATCGCATCGATGTCGAAAACCGCCGTGGCGTTCGGGTATGGGCCCATCTTCGGCGGGTCGCCCGTGATCAGCAGCAGATTGCGCAAGCCGACCGCGGAGGCGCCGAGCAAATCGCTCAGCATCCCCAGCAGGTTGCGATCCCGGCAGCAGTAGTGGATGACGGTTTCGATTCCGACCTGCTGCTCGATGAGAATGCTGCAGAGCAGGGCGCCCATGCGTGATTGCGCGCGTGGACCATCAGGGACGTTCACCGCATCAACGCCGGCGTCGCGCAGCGCGGCAGTGTCGCGAATCATCTTCGATGCATCGACTCCGCGCGGCGGAACGATCTCGACCGAGGTTACGAACTCTCCAGTGGCAATCTTCCGCCCCCACTTCGAGCGTTCGGCGAGTGGAACCGGTTGGACACCCGGATTCTCCGGTGGCACATCAGGATGGGAGTGCCGCCGCTCCTTCATCGGCACGCGTGCTTGTCGTGGCGACAGTGGACGCACTCCCTCCACCATCGCTGCGATGTGCTCGGGAGTCGTTCCGCAGCAGCCGCCGACGATCTTCGCTCCCGCTTGCACGAGGTGATGGGCGTACGTCGCCATGTACTCCGCGCTCGCCATGTACATGCTGCGACCGCTGACGTCGCGCGGCATACCCGCATTCGGCTGCGCGGATAACTTCCGCCGGGTCAGCGGCGCCATCTTCTCGATCGCGTCGAGAATGATTTGCGGACCGACAGAGCAGTTGAGGCCGATGACGTCGGCGCCGAAGGCGTCGAGAGTCTGCGCCAGATCTTCCGGCGTCACACCGAACGGAGTGTGGCAATCCGAGCCAATCGTCATTTGCGCGATGACGGGAATTTTCGCATCGACTTCGCGCGCGGCGAGAATTCCCTGTTCGATCTCGTGCAGATCGGCGAACGTCTCGAGCAGGAAGACATCGCAGCCGCCATCTTTGAGCGCCTGGAGCTGTTCGCGGAAAGCAGCGCGGGCTTCATCGAGACTGGTCGGACCAAACGGCTCAATGCGCAGACCCAGCGGCCCAACTGCTCCGGCGACCAGCAGCTCATCGTCCGCGACTTCGCGGGCGAGTTTGGCGGCGGCGCGATTGATTTCCGCGACCTGTGCGACGAGTCCGTATTGCTCGAGCTTGAACCGATTGGCGCCGAAGCTGTTGGTCTCGAGAACTTCTGCTCCAGCTTTCTTGTACGCCTTGTGGACATCGCGTACGAGGTCGGGCGCGCGCAGGTTCAGCTCATCGTAGCACTGATTGATGAAGACGCCCTTGTTGTAGAGCATCGTCCCCATCGCGCCATCGAAGACCACGACCTGAAGCGGGTCGAGAAGCCGCACCAGCAGTGGATTGTCAGGCAACGGCTGCCTCCTGCGCGCCCGCTTGCGTTGCGGTGCCTCGCACGGCGTAGTACTTCGCCTCCGGATGATGCATGATCACCGCTGCGGTCGACTGCTCTGGTAGCAGCTGGAACGCTTCGGTGAGATCCATACCAAGTGCTTCTCTCGCGGGGAGAAGCTTGAACACGACGGTGTGATCATCGAGATCGGGACAGGCGCCGTAACCCCACGAGTATCTCTTGCCAGTCTCAACACCCAGCTCCTTCTTGATCCGGCGATGCGCCCATTCGGCGACTGCTTCCGCGGTTTCAACAGAAAGTCCGTGTGAGTAGAACGCCTCGGTGTACTCGTGCTTTCCCTGGAGCTCCTCGAACCGCTTCGTCGCTTCATTGCCGACGGTGACGACCTGCAACGGCACGACATCCACGTCGCCTGAATCGACGCTGCGCACGTAGTCGGCGAGACAGAGTCGTTCGCGTCCGACCATGCGCGGGAAATGGAAGCGCGCGATCTCGCGCAGCGATCCGCCGTCGCTGGAGTAGGCCGCCGGATCGTAGATGATTATGTCGTTGCCCTTGGACTGCGCAGGGAAGTAACCGTAGACAACCTGGGGTTTGATCCAGCCGTTCTGCTTGGCGTCTTTCTTTAGTCGCTCGAGCGCGGGCTCGAACTCCTTCTTGACGGTTTGCTTGTAGGTGTCGCCGGATCCGCGCGCGCCCCACTGGAGACGATAAAGCTCGTCGAGATCGAGAAGCTCGAATACCTCGTCGAGCAGAATGTCGCGGATCACTCGCGTTCCCCAGAACGGTGGCTTGGGAACCGGATTGTTGGCAGCGACGTCGCTCCGCTCACCGCCGGCCTCACCGACGGCGATGTCCTTGCCGACGGCGGTCCTGAGGAACACATCGTTGCGCGCGTCCTCGAGGTTCTTGATCACGAAATCTTTGCGCTGCTTCGGATCCTGGAGCACGTCCATCGTCTCCAGACCTTCAAATGCATCCTTGCAGTAGAAGACGCCGGGACCGTAATGCCGATCGCCATCGACGAACAGAGCGCGACGACCGAAGCGACGATTGATGGCTGCCCCACCGATGAGCACGGGAATCTTCATCCCGCGCTTGTCGAGCTCCTGCACACACAGCGGCATCTGCTTCGACGTCGAGACCAGTAGAGCACTCAGTCCAATTGCATCAGCGCCAACCTCGACTGCCTTGTCGAGAATCGTGTTGACCGGCACCTGCTTGCCAAGGTCGAAGACGGTATAGCCGTTGTTGGAGAGAATCGTATTGACGAGTGATTTGCCGATGTCATGCACATCGCCATAGACCGTCGCGAGCACGACTTTGCCCTTGGTGAAACCTTCAGCTTTCTCGAGGAACTGCTCGAGATGTTTCACTGCTTTCTTCATCACCTCGGCGGATTGCAGCACGAATGGCAAAATCAGCTCGCCGGCGCCGAATTTGTCGCCGACCTCTTTCATTGCCGGTAGCAGAACATCGTTGAGAACGCGAACAGGATTCTCGCGCACCCCAGCCTCGTCGAGAACTGCCTCTATGCCTTCTTTCTTGCGATGGAGGATCATCCAGTGGATGCGCTGATCGGGAGCCATCCCCGCCGTCGGATCTTCTTTCTCATTTTGCGTCGCGGCCGCGCCGACACCGGCCGTCGCGAAATACTCGATGAAACGTTGAAGCGCGTCCGGCCGCTTGTTGAACACCAGGTCGTCGGCCAGCTCGCGCTCCGTTTGCGATATCTCGGCGTACGGCCTGATGTGCGCGGGGTTGACGATCGCCGCGTCGAGGCCGGCCTGCACACAATGGTGCAGAAAGACCGAGTTGAGCACGCCGCGAGCGTCCGGCGAAAGACCAAAGCTGACGTTGGACACGCCAAGAATGGTCGACACGCCCGGCAGCTCGCGCTTGATAAGTCGGATACCTTCGATGGTCTCCTTACCCGACTCGATCCACTCCGCATCGCCAGTCGCGAGAGTGAAAGTGAGGGCGTCGTAAATGATATCTTCTGGTGCGAGGCCGTACTCGTCTACGACGATGTCGTAGATCTTCCTGGCGACCTCGAGCTTCCGCTCGCGCGTCTTCGCCATGCCGATCTCATCGATGGTGAGGGCAATCACGGCCGCACCGTGTTTCTTGACGAGCGGAACGACAGCGTCGATGCGCTTGCGGCCGTTCTCCATGTTGATGGAGTTGACGATGCCACGACCCGGAATGTGCTCGAGCGCTGCCTCGATGACGTTTGCCTCGGTGGAGTCGATCACGAGCGGAGTCTCCACACTCATCGATAAGAGCTTCACCACCTTCGACATCTGTTCCGCTTCGTCAGCGCGCTCAGTGAGCGCAACGCAGACGTCGAGTACGTGCGCACCTGAATCGACCTGATCGCGCGCGACCTCGAGGATACCCTCGTAATCGTCGGCGAGCAGCAGTCGCTTCACTTTGCGCGAGCCCTGGGAGTTTACTCGCTCACCAACAAGCAGTGGCGGCGGATCCTGATGCAGGGTGATCGCGCGCATCGCCGAGCTGACTCGAGGGACATGACTCGGATGCTGAGGCTTTGATTCGGGCTCGGCTTTGTGAACTGCCTGCACGATCGCCGATAAATGCTCAGGCGTCGTCCCGCAACAGCCGCCGACGATGCGCACCCCGAAATCGCGAACGAACTCGGAAAGGGCGTCGGCCATTGGCGCCGGCTCGAGCGGATACACGGCTTCTCCAACACCGGTATTGAGCGGCAAACCCGCATTCGGAATCACCGATAGCGGCAGCGTGGCGTGCTCCGAGAGATAGCGCACCGGCTCGCGCATGTGCTCCGGACCGGTCGAGCAGTTCAATCCAATCACATCGACGTTCAGCGCTTCGAGCGTCGTCATCGCGCTGGCGATGTCCGTGCCGAGTAACATCCGGCCGCTGACGTCGAGCGTGACCTGCGTCTGGATCGGAATGCGTCGACCGATTTCGGAGAACAGCTGCTCGATCCCGGCGACGGCTGCTTTGACCTCGAGAATGTCCTGCGACGTTTCGATCAAAAGAAGATCGACGCCGCCTTCGACAAGATATTTCGCCTGCTCGTAGTAATTCGCGGCGAGCTCGTCGTAGGAGATCTGTGAAAGCACGGGATCCGAGCTCGATGGCAGCATTCCCGTCGGACCCATTGATGCAGCGACGAAGCGTGGTCGATCGGGAGTCGTGTATTTGTCGACCGCCGCTCGTGCAATTCGCGCCGCCGCGACATTGATGTCGCGAACCTTGTCGCCGAGCCCCCATTCGTGAAGCCGTCGCGGCGTCGACTGGAAAGTGCAAGTCTCGACGACATCGCAGCCGACCTTCAGGAAGGATTCGTGGATCTCCTGGATGACATCCGGGCGCGTCAGAACGAGATGATCATTGCACCCCTCCAGCGCCTTCCCGCCAAAATCCTCGGCGGCCAGATGATATCGCTGGATGTTCGTTCCCATCGCGCCGTCATAAACAAGGACGCGGCGATTCAACTCATCGAGATAGCGAGATTCGGTCTTTCGTTCAGCCATTTATTGATGCTCCCGCTCGAGACTGAGCGGTAACAAAAAAGCCCGCGCATAGGCGCCGGGCCAGCGCTTTAGCGGATTGTTTAACGTGGCCGCAAGTTGCTGTAAATCGCCACGAGTTTTGTTGATACCCTTCACTATAGTAGTAGCTGGACAGGCGACCGGCAAGGCTTTCTGCGCACTGCCAGCGCGAACTAACCGCACTCCTTACCGACGACTGATTGCGAATTAGGAGACTGCGGAGTCACAAGTCGACAGTCCCCCAATGCGCAGTTAGTCAGCAGTCAGCAGTGCGTTTCGTTCGCCCCGGTAGTAATCACTAGAACTGGAGCTGATAGTCCTCTCCACTCTCCTCCCTCTCCGATCTTCCCGTCGTCCTCGAACGACTATCGAACGACTGTACCAGCGCCAATAGCCTCTGCCTCTCCAACGGCAACACTAAATGCGCGAGCGTCGCCCGCTGCAGCTTCGGCGGAAGAAAAAGATGCTCGCCATGTGATTTCCCGTATACGATCAATGCGCTGTTGGCGCTGAGGGGCAGCGCTGCACCGTGCCCGGCATCTTCCACCGCTTCCGTGGACACAACGACAATCGCGGCCTCAGCGCCCGCCATAATCGCAGCTGCTTCGGAGGTCGTTGCCGCGAAAGTCACGTCGTGCCCGCAACCAACCAACGTCTGCGCCAGTCCTTCGAGTAGCGCGATGTCGTCGCCCACCAATATCACTTTACACAACGCGCGAATCCTCAGCCAAACGTTCGACCGATTCCAGTGAAACTTCGTGTACCTCGAGAATTTTCGTTCGCGAGGCGGAGCCGCTCACGATGCACACATTGCGCCGCGAAGTTTTCAGCGCGGCTGAGATTAAATCGATGAGACTTTCGTTCGCCATTCCCTCCACCGGCGGAGCAGTCACCCGAACTTTGAGCGAAGATCCCTGCAATCCTACGATTTCGTTTTTCGAGGCACGAGGCTGAAGGCGTACAGTAAAACGAACGCCGGCGCCCGTCTGTCGCGCATCGAGTGCGCTCAAACCAGCCGGAACATCAGCGTCTCGAGGATGCTGAGTAGGATGTACGCCACGATCGGGGTGATGTCGAGTCCGCCGAGCACGGGCACTATTCGCCGCAACGGACTCAGAATTGGCTCACTCAACTGGTAGCTCCAGCGTATCCACCCCGAATACGGCGATATCGGCAGCCAGGAGCTGATCACTCTTACGACCAGCGCGACCTTGAGGATGGTGAAGGTCCAGCTCACCAGCAGTCGGAAGATTCCCGCTGCACCCTGATCCGAGGCGATGATCGATCGGACCACCTCGAGCCTGAGAATGTCGATCAGTGTCAGGAGCAGAATTCCACCGATCACCACGCCGGCAAGCGCCCAAAGCGGGGCTGATGCCGGCGCCCCGCCGGCACGGACTATTCTGCGCTCGATCGGCGCGATGATTGGATCGACGGTCGAGCGACAGAATCGCGCGACAGCATTGAATGGACTGATCTTTCTCGTGCGCACTGCCCAATCCAGCAGGCAGATCACACCGAACACGACCGCCACAGACAACAGCGCGGTACGCAGTATCTGAATTACCGCGTCCGCGCCGCTTAGAAATGTCTCCATCTACTGGAGAGACTCCATCTACTGGAGGTTTGGCCTCATGTGAAGTTCCTTCACCAGGAAGGCAAATCTATCAGTTGCCTCGTCTATAAGCTTGGTCGTCGGCCGTCCGGCGCCGTGACCTGACTTCGTCTCGATCCTCACCAGAATCGGATTCGCGCAACTCTGTGCCGCCTGCAGTGTCGCCACGTACTTGAAGGTGTGACCCGGTACCACTCGATCGTCGTGATCGGCGGTGAAGGCAAGCGTCGGTGGATAGCACGTTCCGGGTTTGATGTTGTGCAATGGCGAGTATGCGCGCAGATACTGGAACGCCGTCGAATCATCGGATGACCCGTAGTCAGACGTCCAGGCCCAGCCAATCGTGAACTTCTGGAAGCGGAGCATGTCCATCACACCGACTTCAGGCAATGCCACCCCGAACAAATCCGGCCGCTGATTCAGCACTGCGCCAATCAGCAATCCGCCGTTCGAACCGCCTCGAATTGCGAGCTTCGGTGTCGATGTGTACTTCTGCTGAATCAGATACTGCGCGGCAGCGATAAAGTCATCGAATACATTCTGCTTTTTCGCCAGCATTCCGCCTTCATGCCACTCCTTGCCGTACTCTCCGCCGCCACGGATGTTGGCTACAGCGTAGATGCCACCCATCTCCAGCCATGCAACGTTCGCGGCCGAGAAACCGGGAGTCATTGGGATGTTGAACCCGCCGTACGCGTAAAGCAGCGTCGGATTCGATCCATCGAGCGCGATGCCTTTTTTTGCGGTGATGAACATCGGCACCCGAGTTCCGTCCTTACTCGTGTAGAAAACCTGGCGCGTCTCATAGGCGGTCGGATCGAAATCCACCTTTGGCGCGCGGAAGACTTCGTTGCGGCGGGACTTCAGATCGAACCGATAAACCGTCGTCGGATAGAGGAACGACGTGAAGCTGTAGAACATTTCATCGTCGCCCTGTTTGCCCTGAATGACGTCGACACTACCGATGCCAGGCAGCGGCAGCTCGCCACGCAGCGCAAATCCGCCGA
>Ga0075424_100007179_pt1 | contig 10783 bp, 11 predicted proteins | sample SoiMethybrSBSTD3_FD_75301 | JGI IMG/M metagenome (GOLD analysis project Ga0075424, IMG submission 75301) | Bulk soil microbial communities from a Populus tree surrounding site in Tennessee, USA - Soil MetaG P. TD hybrid SBSTD3 | ecosystem: Environmental > Terrestrial > Soil > Tree plantation...
ACCAAGACGCTTTTCATCGCTGGACCGAAGAAGTAGCTCCTCTGTTGGAGCAGTCGTCAAAGCGCGAGCTTTACGAAATTGTCTCGAAATAGTCGTTCGTCGCGTCTTCGTCTCACCGTTGACCCGATCTTTGCTCTTCAGCTTCCATGTTACACACAGAAGCTTTGCCGATGTGAATAGACACGTTTCGGATGTGCATTTGCCCAGCCGACCCCGCGATCGGGCAAAGCTCCCTCGGAACTAACGTACACGAGAATCGGTTGGCTTGCGGGCGCTCCTCTGATTGTCCTGGTCCTGCGCCGCCGAATTCGGATCATCGGGCCGGAGAAAATGGAGCGAGATGACGAGGGCGACGATCAGCAGCGTAAGCAGCCCGAGCTCAATCATGGCGTTTTGAAAGATTGCAGCATCCTCGCGGGCCAGCTTCGGCAGTTCCGCGGTCACGACAAGAATACGGCGCGTCGCGGCGATCAGACTGACGACTAAGAAAGGTCCTGGTCTTAGCACATGCTGGCGAAAGGAAACCTGTACCGTGTAGAGAACCTCGACAAAAATGATGATCAGGAGAATTCGATCGAGAAGCATCACTATATTTTCGGACAACTGCCCATGCACCAGGTACTGAATAAAGTAAATGATTTCTGCGATGAGCAGCGCACTGGCGACGCCAGCGAGCAGCAAACCGAGGCCGACATAAACCGCATCCTCAAGAAAATTAAAGCCCAGGGAAAGCCAGCGACGCATGGAAGCATCCGACGTGTCGGTTCGGTTCATCGCGAGCGTTCAAGCGGAGCCCTGAGCCAGCCGACGGATATTGCGCCGTAACTGCAAGACCAGCCGCTCCAAATCTGAGGAAGAGATGGTGATGCGGACCTCATTTGACTACGCAGACGGCGAGGCGCTCAGACTGCGCGATGAGTTGCTCAGCGATGTGGGGTGAAATTTTTCCTTGATCCAGGAATAATCGTTGTAGCCAACGACGATTGTGTTGCAACGATGCTCATGGGCTGCCCTGATCAGCTCGCGTACCAAATCTCCACGGTCATTCAACTGCAAGATATGCGTCGAGATTTTGTCGGCGGGAACATTCGCTGCGATAATTTGCGATTTGGCAGCTTCGAGCACCGGCACCAGTTGCGTCTCGGCTCGGCTCTTCCAAGTGTTTTGCTGCAGACGTTGGCGCTGTTCGATTTGCTCCTCCATCGGCGGATCTTCCGACCCGGGCGATTCCATCAGTCGCGGCGGTAATGGCCTCACAGCGTGCAACAGATGAATCTCAAAATCGTCGCGACCCGCGACGAAAGCAGCAACGTACTCGACTGCTCTCAGCGCCGCAACGCGATCATCGAGAGCGATAAGTATGTTCTGAACTGCCGACATGCATCGCTGCAGGCGCAACGGGTATGCCAAGCGGACCATCAGCCGGAAATTTTTATTCATCCCTACGAGTAGTACTTCCTGATTTCGACACAGCAGGCAGGCGAATTGTCCCAAACCCAAGACTCGCGCCAGAATGAACTGAGTTTGGTCTCGTGCTTGCACAAAAAGACTATATCTTTGTGAAAAAAGGGGGAAGTATGGCTTACGCGGAATACAAAGCGAAAAAATTTCAACTCAGCGGGTTAGAAGGAATTTCCGATAAAACTTTGGAAATGCATTTTGGTCTTTATGAGGGTTACATAAAAAACACTAATCTATTGCTGGAGCAAATTTCCGCACTCAGCAGGAAAAAACAGGCATCAGGACAAGACCCGGCTTACGCCGAACTCACGCGGCGGCTCGGGTTTGAGTTCGGCGGCATGGTATTACACGAATATTACTTCGAAAATCTCGCGCCGAAGGGCAAGGGGAATCCGACGGGTGACTTCAAAAAGGCCATCGACGAAAGCTTCGACGGTTTTGAAAATTGGCAGCAGGCGTTTACCGCGGTGGGGGGTATGCGCGGAGTGGGCTGGGCGATTTTATATCAGGATCCCGTCACACAACGACTCTCGAATCACTGGATAGCGCTTCACCAGGATGGAGTGCCTTCGGGGTTCAAGCCGATCCTCGTTATGGATGTGTGGGAGCACGCGTTTCTGTTGGATTACAAGCCCGCAGAGCGCGGCAAATATATCAGTGCGTTTTTTAGCAATATCAACTGGGATGCGGTTCAGCGGCGGCTGACCAGTCCCGCTGCTTTGCGCGCAGTCGCGTAATTTCACACGAAGGGCCAGCCGTCGGCCGGCCTCTGGTTCGGCCGACGGCTCAACTTAATCCGCGCATCCGCTACGTTTCTGCAATTTCCGCTCAGTTTCCGCTCTAGGTAGCAGTTTTCCAGTTCTCAAAAGCCTACGGTGTCTTGATTTGGCCTGATTGGTGTACCAAGATTGAGATAGACATATCACCTGGCGACGGAAAATATTCCGTTACACTGCAAAATTTTCGATTACATGTTCGGAGTCGTGCCGCGTGGAATCCAGACACTCAGCAATGCTATCTCATTCAGTTTTTTCCCCTCCCGTTGAGCGAAAGTTTTTCACCGCGCTCTGTAAAGGACTCGTACAGGCAGTATTCGTTATTGAAGCCAATTCTCTCACCGTAATGGATTGGAGCGAGAATGCGGAAGGCCTATTCGGCTTTTCAAGAGACGAAATTCTTTACCAAACCGTCGAGGGCCTCTACCCAGACCAGTCCGCGTTCGAGCGCGTGCACGGGCGAACGCTCAGCGGGCTAAGAAGGACTGGCTTTTGGCGCGGCGAAGGTGAATATCGTCGCCGCGACCGATCGGTCTTTACCGCGGAAACGACGCAAATTTGCCTCGGCACCGATCAGGGCGATTACATCATCGTATTGGTGCGTGATCTTAGTGAAAGCAAGGAACGTGACGAAATCGTTCATTGGTTGAACTACGAGCTGGCGCGCCGTTTTGACGAACGCGCTTCGGAATTGATCGCCCGCGGCGACGAGGTGCAGCGAGCCGAAACCGAGCGGAGCCAAACCGAGCGACTCCTCAACGTGCTGATGCGCAATATTACCAACAACGCGATTCTATTCCTTAGTGCGGATGGTTACGTCATCCATTCGAAAGGAACAGAGCAACTCCTGGGCTACGTCGCGGAGGACCTCGACGGCATTCATTTTTCCCGCCTTTTTAAAACAACGCCGGACGATCAGCATAGATGGAGCGCGATGCTCGAGGGGGCGAAGCATCAATCAAGAGTGCGCGAGTATGACTGGGTGCTGCGCAAAGACCGTTCACAACTCCACGTGCGCATCGAGATTGTCACATTACGCGACGAAGCGGGCGCGCTCAGCGGATATATCGGCTTTTTGCGCGACGACACCGAACAAAAAAGAATTCGCGATCAACTACGAGAAAAGGACCATTTGGCAAGCATTGGCACCGCTACCGCCATGTTGGCTCATGAGATCAGAAATCCGCTAAACGGGATGTCGACGACGGTACAGTACTTGGAACGGTCGCTGCAAAACAACTTTGAACCCACGAAAGAGATGGTCCTCAGTACTTTGCACGATCTCAAGACGGAGATCGGCCGCTTGCAAGCGCTGCTTGCCGAATTTCATGTGATCTCGCAACCGCAGCATATGAGCTCTCAAGCGGTGGAGCTGACGGAACTGTTACGCAATGTCATGCCGCTTGCGATGCCGGAATTTTTTAACGATGCTTTCCATGTCGTCGAGGAGCTTGACCCAAAATTGCCGCCGGTGCGCGGGGATCGCGATAAGCTCAAACAGGTCTTTTTAAATATTACCAAGAATGCGTTCGAGGCGATGCCTGATGGCGGAACGTTGACAGTAAAGACCTATTCCCGTGCCGGGACGATTTTTATCGAGATCGCCGATACCGGCAGCGGCATACCGGACGGGCTCGACGTCTTCGACTTGTTTAAATCGACCAAGGCCCATGGCACAGGACTCGGACTGGCGATCACGCGTCAAATCGTTTTAGCTCACGGCGGAGCTATCGAATACTCGAGCAAAGCCGGCGTAGGGACGACGTTTCTCGTAACTCTGCCTCCAATGGAGTCGACAGGCGCAGCGCCCGCTAGGATGGCGTCGGCTCCACAGGCAGCTCCAGAATCCGGTAGCGGTGGTGATCCGCTGAGGCAAGCTCCATAACTCCCGTCGCGACGTTGAAAACAGGAACTCCGTTTTTTGTGCGGCCTTCGGCACTGCCGCGATGCGCGTGGCCGTGAATGGCCGCGGTTACCGCGTAGCGATCCAGAGATTCTTCGAGCCTGCTGCATCCAAGAAAAGCAAAGACCTCGGGCGGTTCACCGGCAATTGTCTGTGGTATAGGCGCGTAGTGCAATAAGGCAACCCGCTGCGAGGTCCTGAGCCGAGCTAAAGCGGATTCCAATTTCAAGGCTTCGTCCACCGCTTCATGGACGAACCGTTTGATGACAGTCTCTCCCCAGGGCTCGAGCACGCGCTCGCCGAACCCACCTGAGAATCCCTTGATACCGGCGAAGCCGATACCTTTGATCTCGCAGGCGCCGCCATCAAGTACCGTGATGCCGCCAGACGTCAGGATTTTATGAACTTGATCGGCCTTGCCCGACTCGAATTCATGATTTCCGAATACCGCTAAGATCGGAATACTTTTCTTCAGAACCGGGCTGAGTTCCTGCAAAAGAATTTCAGCTTCGGCAGACCGTAATCTACGAGGTCGCCGCAGAGCGCCAGAGCATCCACGTCATCGGCTAAACGAGCGAACATGTCTTTGAACGCGCCTGCCGAGCTCGTTTTGCAGTGAAGATCCGCTGTCGCGGCGAGTCGGAAATTTTCAGCCATTCTTTCGGCGTACGGCAACTGCTGTGCCAGAGATCGACGCTGCCGAAGGGATCTCATCTGTGGCGCGCATAGAACAGTGACTGTCCCGGCAATGGAACGAATCGACTCGTCATATGCCTCGAAATTGGAATGAAGCCCCCTTACCCGATGGTATAGCCATTGCTCCTGTCCCCTAAGTCGGCCCCGCGGTTATCGCCGGCTCACACTTCTCAAATGCCATCCGTAGGACACAAGATCACCGATTTTGAGTGCGATGCTTATCATGATGAGCAAATCAAAAAGGTCCGCCTGTCTCTATACGAAGGGAAGTGGCTCGTATTGCTGTTTTATCCTGGGGACTTTACATTCATTTGCCCTACCGAGTTGGCAGATGCCGCGGCGCATTATGATCAGTTCACGGCGATCGGTGCCGAATTATTGAGCGTCAGCACGGACAGCGCTTTTGTGCACAAAGCCTGGCATGATGTGTCGCCCTCGGTGAAACAAGTCCGCTATCCGATGATTGCGGATAACGCCGGGAAGCTGTCGCGTTATTTCGGAACCTATGTAGAAGAGTTCGGCATCTCTGTTCGGGCGAGCTTTATCATCGATCCTGATGGGGTGGTTCGCGCTTGCGAGTTCCACGACAACCGCATCGGGCGGAGCATTGAAGAAATCTTAAGAAAGCTCCAAGCAGCGATTTTTGTCCGCAGTCATGAGGATGAACTATGTCCGGCGAATTGGCGGCCCGGCGCGGAGACTCTGAGACCGGCGATCGAATTGGTGGGAAAAATCTGATGCAGAAGTCAATTTCCGAGTCAATGGACCACGACGTTCTGTTCCGTACTGTTCTACATTCTTTTTCAGTAAGAAGAAGTTGGCGAGGATCTAAAGTAGCCGATCCATGTCGAGGCGATTGGCTTGTGCCTTGCAGAAATCGCGTAAACGGAGGGCGAGATGGAGAACGTCGTTGGAATATTTAACGAAAAGAGAAATGCCGAAACAGCGATGCAGCAGCTGCGGGCTGCTGGTTTCGCCCCGGATAAATTGATTCTACTGACACCGCAAGCTTCGGCCGACACTCTCCAGCAACTGCCGAGTGAAGATGCAGAACAACCAGGTATGGGCATGGCGATTGGTGGAGTGGCCGGTGGTGCAGCCGGCTTAGCCGCCGGAGCATTGATAAGCAACTTTTTGCTTCCGGGTGTAGGTCCGATTCTGGCTGTTGGCCTGGGATCTGGCGTCTTCGGTGTCGGTGGCGCGGTGGCCGGCGGGGCGGTGGGAAATTTTTTGGAAGAGAGCTTGACTCACGGCATACCGAAAGATGAAATCTTTCTCTACGAGGATGCACTGCGACAAGGACGTACCGTGGTGGTTGCGTTCTCCGACGATGACGAGCGCATCGAGCGGAGCCGTGGCATCATGGAGCGGGCTGGCGCGGAAAGCTTAGATGCCGCACGACATAGTTGGTGGATTGGACTGCGTGATGCGGAAGCGGCAGAATATGACCCCGACGGACGATCGTTTGGCGACGCGGAGCAGACGTATCGCTCCGGCTTCGAAGCCGCGCTCAGGCCCGATTGCCGCGGCAAATCGCTCGACGAGGCGCGCACGGTTTTGCGCGACCGCTATGCTGATTTGTGCGATCAAGAAGCTTTCTTCCGGGGCTATGAGCGCGGGCAGCTTTATTATGCGCAAGCGAATCGCCAGGGTGTCGGTGGAGATCGGCGGTGACCGAGCCGTGATTCGTTTTCTGTGCTTTCGTGAGGAAAAATAGTTTCTATGTTCGAAGACAAAGTTGACTACAACGAATTGGCGAAGATGCCATCCGAGTATAGGGAATTGCTCGAGCGCGTTTTGACCATTCAAGCCGACTGCGAAATCGGTGGCCCGCATCTTTATGTCAAAGACATTCTGCCCTCAGCACCGAGCAAGGTAAACCAGTTGATCGTGGCTCGAACCGCCGCCGAAGAAATGGACCACTATCGGAAATTTGCGCGGCTCGCCGGTGAAATCGGGCAAGACACGTCGTTTCTGTTGAGTATTCCGAATCAGAAACGCTACCTGGAAGCCTTTCGTGGCGTGATCACAACTTGGGAGGATTTCTCGGTTTTCGGTTTTTTGATCGATCGCGTGGGCCGCTATCAATTGGAAGAGTTTCTTGACTGCAGTTATTTGCCGCTCCAGCGTATTCTGCCTGAGGTGCTGAAAGAGGAGATGGGGCATATCGGCTACGGCACGAATCAAACAGCGGAGCTGGCGGCGAAGGATGAAGAGTCTCGCGAACGCGTGCAACAGAGCGTCAATTTCTGGTACATCAAAGCATTGGATATGTTCGGCCGTTCGGACTCCGAACGCTCGAACCGTTTCTGCCATTGGGGATTAAAGCGGCGCAGCAACAGCCAAGCACGCTGGGAGTACAAGAAGGAAGTAGATCCGATTATTCAAGGCATGGGTCTTACCGTTCCAGATCCTGTGCAAGGCCGAAAATTCCTGTAGTCCAGTCTAGTCCAAAGCTCGGCCGTGGCTGCCGTGGTGACACACAGAGGTTCGCCACGGTAAGCGCCATTGAGTTCTCTCTTCAGACCAGCTCTCTCACTTTATCGCTCAGCACTGTGAGCGCGATGTCGCCTCGGTGGGGCGTTCCGCGGATCAATGATTCGGAAAATTTTTTCGCCTGCTCCGTGGTAATTTTCGCCGGCATCGGCGGTTCGTTGGCATCCACCTCGGCCTGAATTAGAACCGGCCCCGGTGTCGTCAACGCCGTATCAACAACGGCGCCGCATTCCGAGGCTTTTCCAATTGTAAACCCCGATCCACCGCAGGCCCGTGCGAACATGGCAAAATCGATCGGGTGTAACTCGCAGCCGTACTCCGGGTTTCCGAGGAAAACCATCTGCTCCCACTTTATCTGGCCCAGAGTGTTGTTTTTGATGACGATCACTTTGATCGGCAGCTGATATTTGACCGCCGTGGCGAACTCTGCCATTAGCATCGAGAACCCGCCATCGCCTACAAACGCGATGCATTGCCGTTCGGGATATGCCACCTGCGCCGCGATTGTGTACGGCAAACCATTGGCCATGGTCGCCAGAGTTCCAGAAAGCGAAAACATTTGATCCCGCTTGGCGGGAATCTGTCGTGCAAACCAGGTGGTAATCGTTCCGGAATCCGATGAGACAATGGCGTTGGGAGCGATTCTTTTCCCGAGTTCCCATGCAACAACTTGCGGTTTCATAGGGTGATCCGTGCGAGTGCCGCGCTCCTGCATCAGCTTCCACCACGCGCTGGTGGTTTCTTGGGCTTGCCGGAGAAACTCTCGGTCCTCATGCCGGCGCAACTTTGGCCGCAGCGCTTTCAGGCTGATTCGAGTGTCGGCGACGAGCCCGACCTCGACCGGATACCGCAGCCCGATCCTCGTCGGATCAATGTCGATTTGCACAGCTTTCGCTTGCCCGGGTTTAGGCATGAACTCAATGTAAGGAAAAGACGTCCCAACGAGCAGAAGCGTATCGCATCGTTCCAATGCTTCTTGAGAGGCGCGGGTTCCCAGTAGGCCAATGCCGCCGGTGGTATAGGGGCTGTCGTCGGGGACAGCGGCTTTGCCGAGCAATGCTTTGATGATCGGAGCGGCGAGAATTTCAGCAGTCTCTTCCAGTTCTTGACTGGCGCCGAGAGCGCCACGACCGGCCAGAATGGCCACTTTCTTGCCGCGATTGAGAATCTCCGCAGCGTATTGCAGATCTCTCTCATCCGGCTCGCCAGCGCCACGCGCCATGACTGCGGTGGTATGCCCGGGTACGTCGCGCTTCGACCGTTCCGCAGAGGTGAAGTCTTGTATATCGGTGGGAAAATTGATATGCGCTACACCGCGGTAGCTGAGCGCCGTTCGACAGGCGAGATGAGTCACCGACTCGACGTGTGCCATGCCCATGATGCGCGTGTTGTACACAGCAACGTCCATGAACAGTTTGTCCAGATCGACGTCTTGCTGTGCATGGGTACCGATAAGATCATGATAGTGATGGCCTGTGATCGCCAACACGGGTTGGCCATCGAGCTTGGCGTCGTACAACCCATTCAACAGGTGAATTCCACCCGGACCGGACGTAGCCAGGCACACGCCCAGTCGACCCGTATACTTGGCGTATGCACAGGCCATGAAGCCCGCTGCTTCTTCATGTCGCACTTGAATGAAATGAATTTTGTCTTTCCGTTTGCGGAGCGCTTCCATTAAGCCGTTAATGCCGTCACCCGGCAGTCCAAATACAACTTCGACACCCCAGTCAATAAGAATATCCATCAGGAGATCAGACGCAGTCTCAGCCATATCTCCGTCCTTTGCTAAATTTTCTTGTAGTGAGTGGTTTGAGCAATCGAGATGCCACGGTCGGCTCTTCCCTTGACGACTTGCTTTTGCGACACTCACGGCGCCGTCGATCCTGGTAATGGGACAACTCGCTGAGAGCGATGTAAACGCGGAAACACGAAGCCTTTGCGCAGCCGCATGGCATAACGCTTGCGCCGCTTAACAAAAATTAGGGTGAGGTCGATAATGGTCGGGTCACTATCAGGAATGAAGATCGCGATCTTGTCACGGACGGTTTCGAGCAATCGGAGTTGACGGAACCGAACAAGGCGCTGGAACAAGCCGGCGCCGAAACATTATACCGGCTTCAAATAAAAAAATGATCGAACTGTTTGCGCGCAGGGAGGAGCCGCGCCGGGCAAGGGCCTGAAGCCTTGGCGAGGAGCAACCATGGCGATCAAATTCGGCTGGAAGGCGGGCTCCGAGCGATATCCGCCGCAACAGCTGCTCGACTATGCGGTAGCAGCGGAACAAGCAGGCTTCGATTCAATCGACGTGAGCGACCACTTTCATCCGTGGAGCGAACAGGGGCAAGCCTGTTTCGTTTGGACGTGGCTCGGCGCGGCTGCCGTTCGAACTCAGAAGATTATTCTTGGGACCGGCGTAACGTGTCCGATTCTCCGTTATCACCCGGCTTCATAGCTCAGGCTGTTGCCACCCTCGCGGTTTTTGCACCGGAGCGTTCGTTTCTCGGTTTAGGCACCGGAGAGGCGCTCAACGAGTATTCAGCTACCGGGCTATGGCCAAATTACCAAACGCGCCAATCCCAACTCGCAGAAGCGGTTCAACTTATCCGCGCTCTGTGGGAAGGCGATCCCATCTCGTACAATGGAACGTACTACAAAACCCGCAAAGCGAAGCTTCATACGCGCGCGGAAACTTCCCCGCCAATTTTTATCTCAGCTTTAGTTCCGAGCAGCGCGCGTTTTGCCGGGCGATACGGCGATGGGCTGATCACGGTTGGTGGCGAGAGTCCGGAAACTTACAAGAAGATTCTAAAAAACTTCGCGTCCGGCGCGACCGAGGCAGGCAAAGACCCGGATGCGATGTCGCGGATGATAGAAATTGCCGTCGATTTTACCGATAACGAGGAGCAGGCGATCGCGGCGAGAAAAGCCTATTGTGCAGGAACTTTTGTTCCTGCTTTATTTACGGAACGAATCTATACACCGGCTTTATCGGAGCAAAACGGTAACGTGGTCGGCGCCGATACGATCCGCGACACCGTCTGCATCTCGCGTGATCGCGAAGCACACATCAAACTCGCGCGGCGTTATATGGAACTCGGATTCGATCATCTGATTTTTCATTCCGCCGGTCCGGATCAGCGCGCGTTTCTGGAAGGGTACGGACGACAGGTATTGCCACGACTGCGAAAGCTCTAGCAGGGCGCAGCCTGTTGCGCCCTGCTGACGGGTGGTCGGCGTTGTTTAACGCGACCACATGAACGAGAGAAGCTGAAAATTGTCCGGGCTCACGAACTCGCCCTCGACGCGCACAGGATCACCTCGGCGCAGCGTGCGAAAGCTATCCACATCCGCAGCGCGACTATTGTACGGCAGCGAAACCGTTATCGTGCGACCGTCACGCGGTCGAAGATCGAATATCCCGAGTTTCTGATCTATTCGCTCCACCGTA
>Ga0075424_100007180_pt1 | contig 10783 bp, 4 predicted proteins | sample SoiMethybrSBSTD3_FD_75301 | JGI IMG/M metagenome (GOLD analysis project Ga0075424, IMG submission 75301) | Bulk soil microbial communities from a Populus tree surrounding site in Tennessee, USA - Soil MetaG P. TD hybrid SBSTD3 | ecosystem: Environmental > Terrestrial > Soil > Tree plantation...
TAGATATATAGGTTCTAGAGAAAGGATGAGTGCAATTGCCACCTCTATCAAGAGCAGTAAAAAGAAAGTAACAGTCGATGATCTTATCAGGATGTATGAATCAGATGGTATTACTCCAGATTTTTTGATGGAGTTAGGAGCAATAGAAAATATACCATCCACTTTTTACACTAAACTTGCTGAACTTCATACTACGCAAACAGCAACACAGGTTCAAAAACCAATTTACGGTTTAAATGGACTTTTACCAACAAGGCTACTATATTATGAAGACAAGTCAATACGTGAATTTACTAGCAAGGTTCTAAAGGTAATAGAAAATAAATATGTTATACTAGATCAAACCGCATTTTATCCACGGGGTGGTGGACAAGAACCTGATTCAGGCGAGATCGACGGTGTAAAGGTAGTTGATGTTATAAAGCAGACAGATATTGTAGTTCATAAATTGCAAGATGCAAGAGATTTTGTTGAAGGCAACACCGTATATGGAATAGTAAATGACCGAAGACGGGATTTGATTACTAAACATCATACTGCAACTCATGTACTTAACACATCTGCTAGGATCAACCTTGGATCGTGGGTCTGGCAAAATTCCGCATTTAAAGAAGAAAATTATGCTAGACTTGATATTACCCATCATTCCTCTCTGAACAGGGAAGAAGTTGAGAGAATTGAAAAAACTGCTAACAATGTGATCAGACAAGATTTGCCAGTTATAATTAGGCTATTTGGACGAGGTGATGCTGAACAGAAGTATACGTTTAGAATATATCAAGGAGGTGTAGTTCCAACCAATAATATAAGAATTGTAAACATTGAGGGATGGGATGTTGAAGCTTGTGGCGGAACACATGTTAACAAGACTGGTGAAATAGGGTTTATCAAAATTACAAAAGCAGAAAGAATACAGGATGGTATAGTGAGATTAGATTTTGTCGCTGCCGAGGCAGCTGTAAATTATATACAAAAGCAGGAAAACCAGCTTACTGCTATTGCGCAGTCTCTGGGTTCAAGTAAGGAAAAAGTTGTTGAATCTTCCCAAAAAAGTATAGATGATGCAGAAGCGGCAAGGCGAAAGATCAAGACAATACTCAGAAAAATTGCTCCTTCTATGGCAAAGTCAATTATTGCAGAGGCAAAGCAGCTATCATTTAATGGCATAAAGTTCTACAGTGTGTATGACGAGGAACTTGATGACGAATATTGCATTGCTATTGGTGAAAAATCTGTTGAAATTGATCCATCATTAATCTATATAGCATTGATTTCAAAAAGTCAGGGAATGCGAGTGGTTGTATTTGTTGGTGAAAAAGCAAGATTGAAAATCAAGGCTAGTATCATAGCAAAACAAATTTCGACCCAACTGGGAGGTTCAGGAGGAGGCGACGACAGATTTGGTCAGGGTGGTGCTGGTGGTAACGGGATGATTAAGGACAGAATTAAAGAAGTTTTACTTTCAGCAGAAGAATTGGTTATGAAAAACATAGCAGGATGATGAAGAACTTGACAAATACCAGTACTGCTGCTACCAGCGGCGGCAACAATGATGATAGAACGAAGACAATGATAAATTGGAATTCGATTGAAGAAAAGTGGCGTAAAAGGTGGGAGGAGCAAAAGATCTTCCAGGCTGATCCAGATTTTGCAAAGAAAAAATATTTCATAACTGTAGCTTATCCTTACCCCAACTCTCCACAACACATTGGACATGGAAGAACCTATACTCTTGCTGATACTCATGCACGGTATATGAGGATGAAAGGCTACAATGTATTGTTTCCAATGGGTTTCCACTATACAGGAACGCCTATCCTTGGCATGTCGCGCAGAGTTGCAGCAGGTGATAAAGAACTACTGGAGACATTTCGTAACATCTATCATATTTCAGACAATGCGATAGAAACTTTTGTTGAACCTATAAAAATTGCCAGTTACTTCCATAATGAGATCAAACTCGGGATGAGGGAGATGGGTTATTCTATAGATTGGCGACGTGAATTTACGACTATAGATAAAGTATATTCAAAATTCATTTCATGGCAATTTAGAATCTTGTTAAAAAAAGGATTGATAGTCCAAGGTTCTCATCCAGTTGGTTGGTGTCCAAAAGACCAAAATCCGGTTAGCCAGCATGATACAATTGGTGATATTGAACCAGACTTCAATGAATATACAATAGTTAAATTTACTTTAGAAGATAATGATAGATGTATAATCCCAACCGCAACTTTGAGACCAGAAACTATCTATGGTGTAACTAATCTGTGGGTCAATCCTGAAATTGAATATGTCGAAATACAAATTGATAATGAAAAATGGATTGTTAGCAGTGATGCAGCTAGAAAATTAGGATTTCTAAATCATAAAGTTATAATAAAATCTACTCTAAAGGGAAAAGAAATAATTGGTAGGCATGTTAAAGATCCAGTTAAACAGGTTTCAATTCCTGTGTATCCAGCATCATTTGTAGAATCTGATAGTGGCACAGGAATAGTAATGTCAGTTCCGGCACATGCACCTTATGATTATCAGGCATTAGAAGATTTAAAACAGAGTACTTCTACTAGCAGTAATGTTAATAATGAATTCGGACTAAAAGCCGAAGAAATAGTAAAACCAATAACGATAATTGAATCAGAAGGCTATTCTAGTAATAATAATGATAATAATGGTGTAACGCCTGCCGGGGAAATCATAAAGAGGTTCAAAGCGAAGAATCAAGGGGATTTAGAATTGAAAAGGGCCACTGACGAGTTGTACTCCCATGAATTTTACAAAGGCAAAATGTCCCAAATTACCGGTAGATATGCAGGTATGTCAGTGGCCGAGGCAAAGGACAAGATAAAGAAGGAAATAATCACAGCTGGCTCTGCCGACATAATGTTTGAAATGGTAAAGAAACCTGTTAGATGCAGATGCGGTACTGAATGCGTGGTTAAACTATTGAATGATCAGTGGTTTATAAATTATGGTGATAAAAGATGGAAAGACATAGCACATGAATGTGTCAACAAAATGGATATAACACCAGAAGAAATTAGGCAGGAATTTAACTATGTAATTGATTGGTTGAAGGAAAGAGCCTGCGCAAGAAAATCAGGACTTGGTACTAAACTGCCGTGGGATCAAGATTGGATTATCGAAAGCCTCTCTGACTCCGTTATTTACATGGCATACTATATTATTGCAAAATACGTTAATGAGAATGACAATAACGATTCATCCATTAATTCAGAGAATCTAGATGACTCTTTCTTTGATTATATACTACTCGGAAAAGGCAATTCCGTGCAAGTCGCTGCAGACTGCAAAATCCCTATGATATTGATTGACGAGATGAGAAATGAATTCTCCTATTTTTATCCCCTTGATGTACGACATTCTGGAAGAGACCTGATTCCAAATCATTTGTCATTCTTTATTTTTAACCATGCGGCAATTTTTGAGAGGGAAAATTGGCCAAAGCAAATAGTAGTCAATGGCTCAGTATTGATGGAAGGAAAGAAGATGTCAAAGTCGCTTGGAAATATTATTCCATTGCGTTCTACTATCAAAGAGTATGGTGCTGACGCAATTCGTTTGGCTATGCTGATCTCTGCGGAGCTGTTACAAGATGCTGACTTTTCATTTGATGCAGTCAAGGGAATTCGATCCAAGTTATGTGATATTTATGACATGGCAATGGGATGTTTGATAGAGAAGAATAAAAAGCAAAAGTCGGGAGGAAGGGAGGAAGAGAATACAAAGGCAGGAAAAGTAATAATGATGACGACTGAATTAGAAGATCGGTGGTTTGTTAGTAGGCTGCAATATACTATTGCAGATACTACAATGTCAATGGAGAAATTAAGGGTAAGAGAAGCATTACATTCCATACTATATTCGCTTGATCAAGACTTGCAATGGTATAGGAAGAGGGTCAAAACTAAAGGCAGGGAGGATTCTGTTTCTTCTATTTTATCTCTGTTTCTTGAAACCCGCATCAAGATGCTTGCTCCATTTGCTCCATTTATAAGCGAAGAAATTTGGGAAAAAATTGGTGGTGACAGTAGTACCTCATCCTTCCCATTACTATCATCATCATCAATTATCTTTGCTGGATGGCCACAAGTAGATGATCATAGAAAAGATCCAATAGCAGAAGAATCAGAACACCTAATTATGAACTTGATATCTGACATTCAGAAAATTATCAAAGTTACTAAAATAACTCCAACAAAAATTATTATTTATACCGCAGCACGCTGGAAAAAAAAGATCTATCAAAAGATACTTGCGAGTATGTTATTGGAAAGCAAAACTAACTTTGGAGATATTATGAAACAGCTAGTCAAGGATTCAGAAACAGCGTCAAAGGCAAAAAATGATCCAGTCTTGATAAGAAAAATGATAGAAGATATTTTGTCAGATCCAATTGAAGCAAGAAATAGGAGATTGAAATTAGCAGCAGACTTTGATGAGATATTTCCATTAAATGATGCTAAAAGATTGTTGTCTTTGGAAAGTGGAAATCCGCAAGCTCTGATAATCATCTGCTCAGGAGACGAGAGACAGAGCGAAGAAAACGGTGATAATTCACCAACTAAACATGACCCTAAATCAAAAGCAAAATTTGCTAGACCATTTAAACCTGCAATTTATATCGAATAATGCTGTGTGGCGGCAATAGTTATTGATAATTATTTTTCACTTATTCCTGCTCCTCCGCCTTCTATCTTTCGCAATGACAACCGAAGAAACCATGTATATTGAAAATCCTGCAATAGCCATGATCAATCCATAAAGTGAAAATCCTCCCCTTTTGAGATAAGTGCCTATCCCTACGAATATTGCTCCTACGACCAGTAATGCCAGTCCTGCACGGGCAGATCCAGGCATCCGAATTTTCTTTGACAATTGCCCTGCCTACTACTACTAAAGTACGCACATAAGTTAACGCTAATATCAATTATACGTTTAACCATGCCGTACTCTTTGAATATACATCCCGTGCCATTCGACCTATTTTTTAGGTCAAGTCTCTGCTTTAACATGTAATTCTTTAGCGTACGTCCTGTCTAATTGTAAGAACAAAAGACAAACAAATGTCAAGTAGTATGGCTTGTTTTTAGACCCAATTGTATCGCTTAATCTATTGAAAATAAAGGAACTTTGAAAGCAACAACTACTGATAAATGGTCAGTGGTAATCAGGAAATTTACCTTTGAGTTATTTCTTTTGTAATATCTGACCTTGTTACTGACAAGCAAATTGAAACTGCTGCAGCAAATCCTGAGAAGTTGTGCAGCTGCATAGACGGCGCATTAACCAGAGAAAATTCTCTTGAAAGTATTAGGAAAGCAGGATTCGATAATGTAAAAGTCTTGGAAGAAAAACTGTATATGGAAGGAGACTGAGTTGATGGCAGAAAAATTACCAGTTTGGTTATGAAAGCAGTAAAGGGGTAAGCAATGAATTGTTATGATGTTTTCTCCCTTCTGACAACTCTGGAATAAAGATTTTATCTACTCCTCTATTGATGGCTGTAATTCTTACGGTTGTTTATTCTAAGGGGTTGAGAGGCTTTAGTGGCATTGTCATAGGTGGCATACTTGGATTGGATGTCTTCTTTTTAGGTTTTATTTCAGGGGCCTCAATGAATCCTGCCAGGTCTTGGTCCATGCTCTGCCTTCAGGCGTTCCGGCTAACTTGTGGCTTTACTGGACACCATTTTTACAGAAACTTCTTCCATTGTGTTTATCTATAGATTAAGTTTTGGATGTCGCAAGAAAAACGTTTAGGACTAACAATTAATCATTTTAATGGATATTCATTTTTCAATTTCTTGAATAAATCATCTCCATATATTTGGAAAAGTCAGGGCTATTTGCCACTTTGATTTTAGAGGATGAAAGCATTGGAAATAGCATAAAAAAATTGTCAACTGTAAATTTAAGCATGACAGAACGCGTTATAGAGTTAGCACTAAATATCACTAAATATCAATTTTTCTTAATCTTTTTATTGGAGGTAAACTTCCTTTTTGTTATTAGATGAAGATTGCAGTTGTCGGCATAGGAGTTGCTGGGGCCTATCTTATGAATAGGTTAAGTGATGATCATGATAATCGTGTGGTAGGTTTTGAAAGGATGCCAGAAACCCAACACGATGCTGTCTGTGCATGGGCGACATGCAAAAATGTAATGTCGGGGTTAGCAAAAAACTGTGGTCTAAATTTTGAGGACTATATTTTGCATAGTGGAAAGCATATGAAGGTAGATCTTGGCGGCATTACTACCAAAAACCAAAACAGCAAGACTGATGATAACAATAATATTGATATTGGTTTAAAGGGAATGGTTTCGTATGACAAATTAAAAGTAATTCAAGATATGATAAAAGGGACGAAAATCGAATTTGGCAAAGTACCAAAAAAAGAAAACCTTGAATCGGAGTTTGATATAATAATTGATTCAACAGGATTTCATAGAAATTACCTTCCAAAACTAGAAAACGAGATGTGGATACCATCTATCCAGTATAAAGTAAAATATGACATCGATAAGACTCCGTTTGACGATTTTTATTTGAAGGCATTTCCTTCAATGACTGGTTATTTCTGGTATTTTCCCCTTGGAAATGGCTATGCACATATAGGAGCAGGAGACTTTGAAAGAAAAAATAATAATAAATTTGTCGATGAATTTTTAAAAAAATACAAGTGCGAAGTGATAAAAAAAGTCGGAAGACCAATTCGAATTAGTCCGCCGGTAAATTGTGAACCATTTACAGATGGCAGAAAATCGGTTGGCGTAGGCGAATCTATAGGCACAGTATATTCACTACTCGGCGAAGGTATAATCCCTGCGACCTGGTGTGCAGAATTGTTCATCCAACATTTACATGATATTAAATCTTATAGAGAAGCAGTGCTAAAAAGATTCAAAATTTATGCACTAGTTTTTAGATTTATTCAATTGAAAATCGCAGGTAAGTTCAACGTGTTAAGGCATGCATACGATTTGTTAAGAATATATAATCATATGAAAAACGAAGAGGATCGGTATGGGATGCAAGTCAAAATGATAGATATGATGAAGGTGTCGAAAGTTTAGTGATAAAACATGCATAGATAACAGCCTGTTAGCTAGTAGCCAAATACTAACCTAGGAATGTTTCTAAGTTAGGTAATAATATACTAACAAAGAAGAGGTCTATACTGTTGCCAAAAATCAAAATTATCAAAAGAAGGTTCTGTGGATTCTAGATATCTCCAATCTATTGCAATAGCTTGGATTGGATTTAGCATATGCTGGATATTTAAGATGCATTCTGTAGTAGATGCGCAGCGGCGGGGTAGAATAGCTCATTTATCTTTTTATCCGACGGTAGTAAACACTTTTTGATCTTGCTGTCTGCAGACGGTAAGTTAACAGAACCAAGCTTGATAACATAAAAGTATCCACTTCCTAGCCTCTTAACCTATCTTGACTAAATTCTGGACTACCATATTCCGTTACTTTGGATTTCCGGCCATGCACCTGTTTATGGATCTCTAAGCGTCTTTTCTCCTCAAATTGTAGACCACAGGTCTTGCATTTAAAGGTCAATTGGATCTACTATCGATAAAGGCATCTAATAAAGAATTTGGGATCTGAGATTATCATATGACGTACTACTTGTAGCAGATGAGGTTGTGTGTACTAGTTGTAATAGCGGTATTAGACAATTAGACTCCAATTGTAATAGACAAAATATTTCCATAGACTTTTGTAAAGTCATTTTGATACAATAAACCCGAAATCAACGCCTTTTCCTTTACCCATGGGCTCGAATACTAACTTCGAATCATCATGAAATATTTTCTGATAAAGTTCTCCTTTATCCAACTGATGTATGGCTAAACTAAACTAATGGATTGTATTTGCAGCTGCCGCAAAGTGATCCTCTGCTGAAGATTTCGGCCTGCAAGTACGAAGAACTAATCCTCATACATATGAATCTAGAATTAATGGTTCTGCTCTGGTTCAGAAATCATTATTCCGAATATCCTTTTAATTCAATTTCCTTAGCTAACAACTGCTCTATACTTGAATCTAAATCCTCTATGTAAGGTCTTTTGAAATGCTCTTCTGAAGCTTCCTTGTTGGTCCATATTTTATCAAAAAGCAATTCATCAGGATTATCATTTGATCTATGTAAAACATATGCAATATTTCTAGGCTCTTTTCTAGTTGGTTCTTATTACTTTTAATATAATTTTCTCTAGGTCCTTACCACGACCTCTCTTCACTTCAAAGAATACTAATATCCTGATCGATTTATTATTTCTATTTTAAAATTTCACGATATATGTAGTCTCCATACTTTGCAAGTGATTTGAACTACATATCTATAAAAAGATACAATGGTGTTTCCTTCTCCATCTGTTTTTGAAAACTTTGCTATTAGTTAAAAGCTATCTCAATACGTTCTAGTATCATGCAGATATTATTATTCGCAAACCAATCGGAAGCCATGCAATGATGATTAAATGGAAACTGCTGCAACTAATGATAAGTTAGTATAGCCGACAGTATAATATACTTATAATATATACTTTATTTTGATGGATTTATTCATTTTGCGACATGGTGAAGCAGGTAAAAAACTCGCTACCGGGAATAGAGACTTTGAAAGATCCCTTACAGTTACTGGCCAAAAAGAGGTAGCCGACATAGCCAAGTCGCTCAAAGACCTAGGAATTAAATTTGACTTTATACTCACTAGTCCTCTAAAGAGAGCACATCAAACTGCAGCAATCGTATCCAAGGTATTTAAGGATGAAAAGAAAATGGAAGACTGGAATGAGTTGAGGCCTGAAGGTAACAGGCTGGAACTTTATCGTAAATTATCTCAATTCAAACAACAGTCATCTGTCCTCCTTGTGGGACATGAGCCATATCTTAGCGACATGGTAAGTGAGATAATATTTGATGGAAAGGGAAGACATGTTGTCATAAAGAAGGCAGGACTTGCAAGGATTGGGATAACCTCTTCTGCGCCTCCAAAGTTACAGGGTGAATTAAAATGGTTACTTACTCCAAGACATATGAAAAATATGGCAAGATGAAATTTTTATATAACGTATATAAAACATACGAACAATACAAAATATTCTGACAGCTGAAATTAAAAAACGCACATTTAATTACTAATTTTAAAGGTACTTAAGACATTTGAAAGTGTCAGTTATAGATCTTGGCTTCAATTCCGTCAAATTAGTTAACTACTATGTGAACAGCGATAATTCTTACAATGCTTATGAGGAAAGAGGATTAAAAGTCAGACTTGGTGAAGGGTTAAATGGAACAGGATATCTTACTAATGAATCGGTTCACCGTACGATTAACGCCTTGAAATTGTTCCATGATATAATTAGTTTTCAAACCATAAAGCATGTAATACCGGTTGCGACAAGTGCAGTAAGAGAAGCAACCAATAAAGATGATTTTCTTAAAGAGGCTTATCAAGAGACAGGTTTTCGATTCAGAGTATTGTCTGGTAAAGCAGAAGCTCTATATTCATATGCGGGAGCGTTAAGCTCCACATGCATACCAACTGCACTTTTTTTTGATTTAGGTGGCGGTAGTTTAGAAATAGTGTACACAGAAAATTTCAAGATTAGGAAATTTATGTCACTGCCTCTTGGTGCACTAAGGCTGTCCCAGATTTATGGTAGGACTGATGGTACCATTACTAAGAAAAACTACTCCAGGTTGAAACAACATATACTCAAAGGCCTCCCAAATAGAAGAGAACTCGAAATGAGTCCTGATACTTCGATTATTGGTGTTGGTGGTACATTACGGGCCCTAGCAAGATACGATCAGCAGATCAGGAGATACGTTCTGGACAAGATCCATAATTATATAATGGATTATGAATCTGTTGATTCGATTAATACCAGACTGGCTAAAATGACATCAAATGGGATATCTAAAATTGATGCAATTGGTAACAACAGAGTAGAAACGATCACCACTGGTTCATGTATTATCAATTTACTCATGCAGAAACTTGGGTTCGGAAAGGTTGTCGTAAGTGCCAGAGGACTAAGGGAAGGAATCCTTTCAGCATTCATAGAATCACCCAAAGCATACTATTCAGAAAATATGAGACAGGATCGAATCCAGAGGTCTGTTAGAGTATGTTGCAGACAAGAAATAACAGTTCGACAATCAACACGTGATTTTATAAAGCCTTTGACTTCTATTGGATTAATCAAAAAACGCGAATATGAGATCCTAGTTTATGCTATAAAACAAATGTCAAAAATACCACCTACTACCAATTTACACAATCTATTTTACATGATTATTGATCAGGACATTGCAAATCTAAGTCATAGCGAGCAATTGGTTTTGGCTTTATCTGTAATACATACAAAAAAACCGAAAACTGCAAACTGGTTGTTTAAGAGATACGATTCAATCCTGCAATCCCAAAATAGAAGGTCAATTGAAAAAATTTCTGCATGTATTAGCTTTTTGGAAATTGTAGAAAGAAATAACTCCATAGTTAAATTATCGGCACGCACTAAAAATAAAATTCACCTATCTATAATACCAGGAAAGAAGAATACGATCCCTATGATACATCTAGAAAATATATTAAAAAACCTTGAGACTGTCTTTGATATTTTTGTTGATTATTCAATATCTGCAAATAGTTATGGGAAAAACAACAACGAATTCAGCAGCAAGTAAGAAAATAAATTCTAATACTGGTATTGCAATAACGAGATAAAGATCATCTT
>Ga0075424_100007183_pt1 | contig 10782 bp, 13 predicted proteins | sample SoiMethybrSBSTD3_FD_75301 | JGI IMG/M metagenome (GOLD analysis project Ga0075424, IMG submission 75301) | Bulk soil microbial communities from a Populus tree surrounding site in Tennessee, USA - Soil MetaG P. TD hybrid SBSTD3 | ecosystem: Environmental > Terrestrial > Soil > Tree plantation...
TTTGTGGACTTGGGTGCTGGCACATTCTTTTCGACTATGTATCGAATGAGCGTGGAAAGGCCGATGCCCAGCTTCTTTGCGGCTTGCTGTGTAGTGAAATAAACCATTCCAGTAACAATTACCAGATAGGTTTGACCATGTCAAGTACTGGTTTTGTTGCTTCGGAGGGTTAACGCTTTCGCGGCCGAGAAGTGACTCTCGACTGGTCGCGTGGACATGCGAAAATCGTATGTTGCTGAAGCGAGACCCCCATGTTAACGGCATTCGATCCCATCGAGAGAACAAATACGAGTCCCAAGTGACGCGCCGAGGGCATCTTCACGTACTGGAATCGCTCTCCACGCCCTGTTCCCCGCAAGAACTTCATCTCGACCGTTTCTTTGGTGACTGCGATCCGGAGAATTGTGACGAAGGCGATTTTTATGGAGATGAAGCACAGATGCTCTGGTGTTCAGTCGATTGTTATCTCAGGCTCTTATCTGCGTTAGGGATACGGCAGGATTTCATTTCGGTGGAAAAACTCGAAGCTTTAGCAACGGCCCACTTCGCGGGCCAATTTCCCAATTTACTCAAGGGTATTGTTACATCGACCAGAGAAGCACTGAATCCCTAAGATCGGCGGGGTTGCTTCGTTTGCTTCCGGCGGGCAGTCGTTGGAATGCGTTCGCCAGGTTTGATGACGTGAGCCGATAACAGTGGTTGCGGGAAATCTTTCGGATTCAGCGTCACAATAAAGTCGGCCCGGCCAGTTTCGGCGCACGCACAGAACGGATCATCTCCAGGATCGGGTGAGATGTCTGCAAGAGCGGTCGGCACGAACTCCGCCTCCTCGCGCAGCAGATTGACTATTTTCCCAATGAGTGGACGACGGACGCCAAGCCGTGCCAAGACTCGCTTGTACTCAAACAGAATCTCATCGCTCAGCAGCCAGACAAACGTATCCCCTTCCATCCAGTCCCGGAGCATTCTGGCGCTTGGATTCTTAGGGGGAATCTCCAGAGACTTGAATCCCGCGATTCCTGCGACAAGGACGGATGTGTCGATAACGCCTCTAGGCCGTTTTCTTTTTTGAGCGGGCAACGACAGTGATCTCCGGCAGCTTTTTTCGTCCCGAGCGGCTTTCACGAACGGTTTTAAGAATCTCTTCTTCTGAGATGTGCCCCAGATCAGCGGCGGCTTTTTGCATACTCCGTAAGAAGTCCTTCTTCCATCCCGGTCTCTTGCGACCCTTGGGAAGGTCCTTGAAAGCCGAAGCCAGAGGAATCTGGTCCTCCAATTCCCGTGCCAGGGAGCGAACGGGAATCTTGATTTCCACGGCATCGGTGCCGTTGATCGGACGAGAGCGCAGACACATGTCCCTCAGATCCATCGTTTCCACTTTGCCCAGGTTCTGTGAAAACGCCTCCGTGAATCGGGCCAAAAGATCACTCGAACTGCCGAGGGATTCCTTGAGGTAAAACGCCACTTTTGCTTCTAGCAGAATATTCGTGTCAAACCAGCACACATTCCTGCGGCGGGCCGGACGAATGACTCCCATTTGCACAAGGTTCTGCAAGTCCTTTGGCGAAACGCCCAGTACAACGCTGGCCTGTTTGAGCTTGAGGCTAATGGTTTGCATATGATGATTAACCGTCTAAATATTAGACGGTTATTAGGAAAAAAGCAAGTCTTGTCTAGGACAAAGCCCAACCCATTGTTACGGATGGTGTTGCTCGCCGGGTCCAAAATGGTCCGCTGAATTGTTACGATGACTGTGCAGCTATTTCCGGCAAAGAATTCCAAAGAGGGCTTCAATCAGCCCACGCACAATGTGACCGTTTGCGTGAGGAAAATAAACGTCTACGGGAGCTTCTCGCCGCCAATGGTATCTCGATTCCTGCGATCCAGACTCAGGGCCCCACACTGGTTCAGAGCGTGGGATCAGCAATCGATGTTGTTAGTCAAGCTTCCGACACCAAGGCTAAATTGCCCTCTTTAGAAGGCTTTTCCGTGGTCGCGAAGATGTCTATGCGGTGCGATGGGAAAATCCTACTGGCCGGGCCGGATACATGCCAAAGGCGGACCGCGATTGGAAGGCTTACTATGCGAGCAGGCCTGAAGATCGCAAGAAAGTCGACCGCAAAACACGGAGCTTTCGGCCTCTAAACGACGAAGTGATTCGTCAGCATCTGGCGGGCGAGCATACGGTTGGCGCTTATCGCCTGCTGCTCGACGAGACATGCTGCTTTCTGGCCGTCGACTTTGACAAGAAGACATGGCAGGAGGATTCCGCCGCTTTTCTCGGTGTTTGCCAAGAACTGAATGTGCCGGCTGCGTTAGAGCGTTCTCGGCCTGGCAACGGCGGTCATGTTTGGATCTTTTTTGATCGAGCTGTTCCAGCAGTAACAGCAAGGAAGCTAGGATGTGTCATTCTTACCCGAACCATGGAGCACCAGCATCAGGAGACCAGCGAGTTAGTCCTTGCGACGGGCAGCTACATCGGTGAGGGATTCGACGATGCCCGTTTGGACACTCTCTTCCTACAATGCCGATCTCCTGGAAGGGAACTCTTCAGCAATATGTTGGTCGGTTGCATCGTTTGCACGACAATAAGCATGTCGTCCAGGTCTATGACTACGTTGATTCGTACGTTCCTATGTTGGCCCGAATGTATGAGCGTCGGTTGAAAGGTTACGCTGCCATCGGCTACAGCATTGACCAAAGCAGAGCAGAATTGTTTTGAGTGCCAACAAGAATTTTGTGACGTAATTGTGTCGTAGCCATTCACCCGCGATCAGCTAAATCCAACAGAATCAACGCGGGTAATTTTTCCTTCCATGCGGGCTGAATTTAACTTAAGTCTTTGTTTTCTGATGCTTTTACTCGCCATTTCACGAGGCCGCGTTGGTTGGCTCTTAATCAGTAGGTTGAAGGTTCGATTCCTTCCGCGCTCACCATCTTTTCAAGCACTTGCAGGCACATCCCGAACGGCAAAAATCTGCGGTGCTACCAGTTTGCTACCTGAGTCCCCCAAAAACCTATCTTTATTCTGTGCTATTGTCCTTCGCCAGGATGAAAAAGAAGATTGCGGTTGCTGTGCTTTCCGTGGCATTGGCTGTGACAACGACAGGCTGGATCAGAACCAGAAAGCAACTAAAGGATGCCCGCGTGCTGGCGCAAGGGGCGCAAGGGGAGTTGATGGCCGTGAGCGCCTGCATAGGGCTTCGACCTGCCAACAAGAAATGAACAATGGAGGGCGCGACCTGTCGTTACCGCACAGCCCGCCCTTCTGTGAGCCGCTATCGCTTTCCTCGCCTTTGCCGCTGCCTTGCTGATTCAGCCACCCCCGATTTGACCGCTGCAACCAACGCTACAACGAACGGGTGTCCGACTTTCACGGGGATATCAAGAAGATCGAGCACTCCGTGGGATTCTTGTAACGCGCTGAACGCGATCAGCGGGAATCGAACGGGCATAAGGTGAACTTTTAGACGAAAGGCCACGTATCCTGGAATGAGGCTTCCCCCACCATCCCAGGCCGTCCCAGTGGCCTCTCGCCGCAGGACGAACTTTACAACCTATTGTGCCGGGGGTCTGTCAACTGCCCTACGCTACTCTGCCGATGGACACCCTGGGGCTTGGGGAGTAGGCTCGAAGTGTAGTTCACAACCTATCTGCCGCGCTCTCAAAAGCGACGGGCATCTTGTGAATCGCGATTCGCAGGAGGCCCCAAAATGGCCAAAACACGCGCACAATTACAGTCTGAATTAGCGAAGTTGCAAAGGGCACACTTTGAAGACCTGACCAAGGCTACATTCGGCGGTCTCAATGCTGAGGAAGACGCAGTGCATGAGAAACGTGCCCAACTCATCGCCTTGCTGGTCCAACAATTAGAGGCTCTGGACGCATAGTCACCACGCTGACTTGCTGGCCTCGTTCCCTTTTCCGCCTTTGACCGGCAAGGCCAACCCTGAGATGTGCAATATTGAACAGACTTGGTTTCGGCTGGGGAATAACGTTACTCAGAGCAAGAACCCTCAAGACCAACGAGCGAATTCTTCAAGCGGTTCACCACGTAAGAGGACCCCGCGCCAACTGGCCAGACGCGGGGCTCGCCTTTCACTGGTGGAACTCTCCCTGATGCGGGGATAATGGTGGCGCGCGGGCAGAAAGTTAACGTTTGAAGGCGGGAGATTAGTCGCTTGGCAAAGTTCGCGTTGCAGGTTGTTGTTGCTGCTTGGCGTCCAGCAGTATGGTAATTGCCTTTACCAACTCCATCAGCCTGGAGTCCCGCTCATTCGCGGCTTGCTCGTATAGCGTCTTGAGAAGTTCTTCGTTTTGTGCCATCGCCTGACTCCCGCGCGGAAGTAGACCGCCCGTGCCGTGCCTTGGCTGCATCCTTAAGCGCTTTCTCTCTGCGGCGGTACATAAGCGTCATGATTTCATTTACTAACGCTCCACGTCTCTGACTGTCCCGCTCGGCTTCAGCCAGCAGGCAAAGACGCTTCAGCGCTTTTTGGTTCGAGTCCATTCGGGGAAGGTTACCACCGGTTGCCGATTGGAGTCTGTTCAATATTGCTCACCCTTTTGGGGGGCGTCGCGACGATACGGCGCGTGGTGCGTCCTGTTAGACTAGCCCTATGACTCACGCGACCCAACCCCTCCAACCAAAGCACAAATTGGTTCTCCAAGCGCGCAAACTCGAAAGGCAAAGTGAGGATCTGAGGCTTGAAAAACTGAAAGCGCGGCTGTTCTTAAAAGTCCTTCAGCAACGGCAAGGCTCCTTACCAATGGCGCGGGCGTCCTAACGCCTCGTGTCTCCTAGTTTCAACCTGTTATTGCAGAAAGAGATAGAAGCGGCGGTAGAGAAGTTGAAGGCGGCGAAAGACCCTTTTATGCGGCGAGAGCTTCTGAGAAGTTTGAGGCGGCTGATCGACGAGGCTGAAAGGGCTATCGAGCTGAGCAACAAGCCAAAGCCAGACTAGTGCCGCCCCACACCCTCGATTTGTGGCGAAATTTGCGCGATCTGCGGATTCGCGAATCGTGCCATTCTTGTGCCCTCCCCCACCACCAAGAGGAATCAGTATGGCTCAAAATCCCTGAGTCATTGGGAGCCGCGTGGCAAGACCTTTACACCGCTGCGCTGATAGAAGTAGACGCAGAAAAACTCAAGATGCGTATCGAAGACGCGGAGCGAGCCGTCGCTATCCGCTACGCCACTTTGGACCTGGAGCGGGATGCTGACGAAGCGCGCCGCCTGACGGATGCTAGGCGCGGCCTGTCAGTATTGCGCCTCGAAGCTGAGCGACGTGCTTAACCGGCACGAAAGTTCCGACTAGGCTGCCGAGTGTGGACCTGGAATCCAAGAAATTTGTAGCCCACCCCTGGGACGGTGACGATTAATTGGGGCCGCTTGGCATCTTCCTCCAGTTTTTCACGAAGGCCGTGCACATGAATATCCACAGTCCGGGTGAATGTTCCGCGGTCATAGCTCCAAACTGAACGGAGGAGTTCGTCACGAGAGAGAGGGACTCCGGCTCGTTCAATGAAGTAGCAAAGAAGCTTGAATTCTAGGTTCGTGAGATATACAGGCTGGCCGTTTCGTGTCACGTTGGCACGCCCGACATCGACCCGAAGCGAGCCAAAGTCGTAAATATCCTTACGCAGGAGACGGCTGAGTTCTGTTACGAGCGCCATTCTCCGTTCTGGATCCTTTTCAGTCGCAGCTTGGAGACAGAGATTTCGCCACTTGCGCGTCCGTGTCTTCGACAACTTTTACTCTCCTAAGGGTTCAGCTTCTCAACGGTCTCGCCGATCTTTCTTTCCAATCCAAGCAAAATCGCTTGGCACGTCGGTGCTGTCCTTCAGGGCGTGTTCAGGCGCTTCAGGTACACACTCCCCGCCCAAAGCGCGGCAATGATCAACAGAATGGCAAGTAAACCAGTCACGGTGCTTTACGAGAATGCGGTGGGTCTATCTCTCGGAGCAAATTTCACCGAATTTTTTATGATGGTCGGTCCTGAAACCTGAGTCTACCCTATCTTTTGATGGTCGGTTGTCGATTCGCTCGCGCGAAAAGGGACCACCTGAACCCGGCCCAGCATCGCAGGATCAGGCGAGATGATCGGCAAGTGATTAGTTATGGTGACGAGCTTGTGGGATGGCTTTCGGTGCACTTCGTTCTGACGCATTGCCGCGCCAACCAGGACATCACCCCCCGTGAAATGCTTGACGCTACTGGTCTCAATCTTCCTTCGTCCGGTTTCCTCACCAGACTCCTCGACGAACGCGATGCGTGCGCCCATCAACTTGAAGGCGGTCCGCTTCAAGGTGTTCTCTGCACCCATCGGCTGCTCGGCAATTTCAGACCAGCGTAGATGGACGGCCGAACTCACCCAGGATCGACTCAATGACCCGCTCCAGTGCGCCTTTGCCGTTTCTGCCCGAGCCAACCCAGATTGGCCAGACATGCTCGATGTAGTTCTCGACCGCGCCCGATTACATGCGGTTTGCCCAAATGCTGCTGAATGGCGGCGTGCTCGATGGGAGGCGTTATCTCACGGTCGAGTCGGTGCGAATGATGTCAGCTGTCCAGACTGGCGATTTGGTCACCGGCTTTACTCCCGGGAACGGCTGGGGGCTGGGAGTATGTATCGTCCGCCAACCTCAGGGTATAACTGAAATGCTCTCACCCGGAACCTTCGGCCACGGCGGAGCCTACGGTACTCAGGTCTGGATCGACATCAAGAGGGGCGTCGCATTAATCATGATGATCCAGCGGTCCAATTTCAGGAATGGGGACGACTCACCGGTCAGGTTGGCTTTCCAGAAGGCGGCACTGGAGTAAATAGAAAAGCTGCAAGTTGGGAGGACCGAGGACGGAAGAAACCCGCTAGCCTGAGCTGCACTAGCCTCGCCTTCGCCTCCACGCGGAGTCGCTGCCACCGCATGTTATTGGATCGCATGAGCATCGTGTCGTCGGCTGCCTCACCGGCTGATCTTTAATACCCACGCCGGCTGGGAACGCAGTTCCTCTGGAAGATCTGGCAGCTCGACCGATACTCCCATCCTGGAAGCCTTGAACTTCAGTGGTATGGTCGACCCGAGAAGACTTACCGACTTGGCGCCGGCTACGTCTTTCAGAAGAAAACTGTGGCCTGACCAGTGCGGCAGAATCGCGTAGAGGTCGCTGCCCTTGGTAGTGAAGAAGGCTTCGATACCCGCCTTCCCTGACTCGGATGTTTCCGTCAGCTTAGTGACGTCGTAGGGTGTCGAGTATTCTTTGTTGTATTCGACTTTCGGAACTTCACCGGGGCTCCATTGCTGCGTTGCCTTCCAGGGCTTGGTGCCATAGATGGCATCGCCGTTAATCTTCAACCAGTCGCCGATCTCAGTGAGCCGCTCCTCCATAATCAGCGGGATTGTGCCGTCGGCTTTCGGCCCGATATCAAGCAGCAGGTTGCCGCCTCGGCTGACCGTGTCGACCAGTATCATTACCAGTTCGCGGCCAGTGTGATAAACGCTGAGATTCTCGGCACGGTTGTAGCCGTAGCTCACACCCATACCGCGGCTTTCTTCCCAGGGATGGTCGATGCCGCTCATCCCAGCCGTATATTCCGTAGTCCAATAGCCGCCGTGTTTGTGACGGGTGTCACCGCCCCAGCGATCGTTGATTACGACCTCGTCTTTCACCGGTGATTCATTGAACAGCCACGCGAGCAGTTCAGGGCTGTGCCAATCAGCGGAACCCATCTCCCATTCGCCGTCGCTGAAAATAAAAGACGGCTTATAGTGTGTGACGAGATCCTTGAACTGAGGGAACATGTGCTCGCGCACATAGCGCGGCTTGTCGTACAACCAGAGCGGGTTATACCACTCATACAGCGAGTAGTAGTAACCCATGCGCAGGCCCCTGCGCCGAACCGCGTCGGTGAGGTCGCCCAGCACATCGCGTTTGGGACCGACTTCAACTGCGTTCCAGGGCCGGCCCCAGGTCGCCGAGGCCTCCTTGCTGGGCCACAAAGCAAATCCCTCATGGTGCTTCGAGGTCAACACAACGTACTTCGCACCGGATCGCGCAAACACGTCAGCCCAGTGATCTGAATCGAACAACTCGGCGTGAAACTCGGGCGCGAAATTCTGATACGGAAAGTCTGCGCCGTAGCGCTTCTGATGGAATGCCCATGTGCCGGTCTGAATTGCGTCAGCTTTGGGGTCGTCCTTGCCGCGCGTCATCGCATTCCAATACCACTCCGAGTAGGCAAGCTTTCCGGGCAGGACTGGAGCGTAAGCCGGCACCGAGTAGGTGCCCCAGTGAATAAAGATCCCGAACTTGGCATCGCCAAACCAGGCGGGTGTGGGTCGCTTATCGATCGACTCCCAGGTAGGCTGATAGCTTTGAGCGCTCATACCTCCCATTAGGAGCACAGTGATGATCAGGCATTTCATTTTGTTTTCCGTCCCAGCGTATTGGTCGAGCCGTTATTTACGTGATTCTTGATCGCGCGGTGGGCGAGCGGATGCACACCCGATAAAGACTTCGGCCGCGAGTATTCCACACCGGATCCGTCGAGAGATGCCATGCTGACATCCACAAGGCGGCTACATTCGCATACCGTCCTGGCAGAGTAGCGGGCAAAATCACTGTGATGATGGCGTGATCACTTGCCTTACTTCCCCCTAGTTGCGAGTCGCAATTGGCGCATCATGTCAAGAGAACGCTGCTCAATCGTACCGTCCTGGTAGATTCCGATGTTAATCGTCGTGACGGCTTGGTGTTCCATGTTGGCCTTCACAAGTGCGATCAAGTCCTCCGTACTGAATTGAGGCGGCGGAATCGGACCGGCTTCGCTATGCACCCATGATGGCAGCATGGATACCATCCCATGGGCCTGAAATCCTGCGCCAGCCCCCCTCTGAATGTAACGAGACTCAAAAGGATTTTGAAGAGCGTGGAGCTCGCCTGCCCAGTAATCCTGCCAGGGAGTTAAAACTGGAAAGATCCAGAAGTTAAAAGCAGTAATCCGGCCTGGGTTTCCTACTTTGCAATAACGGTAGATTGCCTCAATCGGAACGTCGGGGTAGGCAGCCAGCGATTGATACCATGAATCGAACCAATAGCCGGCCAGTTTCTCGCCATACCGAGATCCGATTTCGCTCAGAACATTCTTGTGAATCTCCGTGAATTGCTCCTCGCTGAAAGTCAGCTCGTAGAGCCCGGTTTCCCCGGTCTTTCCAAACTTTGTCAGTACGGGAGAGTTGATATAAAGAATCAATCTGGTTCCGCGTTTCTCCAAAGCACCGGCGATATCGCCGATCAAGTCGCGTTTCGTTGTCCATCCCGGATGAATGGCTTCCCACGAATGGATGGGAGCGGGGCAGTGCGGATGGGCATGGTTCAGAGTGAAGATGACGTAGGCCGCTCCCATTTCTCCCATAAGCCTTGCAAAGGCATCAACGTCAAAGGCGTTGACAGCCTCTGGATACGGCTTCTTCATGCCATCTCGCGGTTGCGTGAGATCTGTCCAATGAAACATGGCCCCATACCCTGCCTTCACAAACCAGTCCGTGCTCGCTCGATGCGCGCGGGCACTCTTTTCTGCGGCCGTTATTTCAGCGTTGGCCGAAGCAGGGAGAACTTCAAGGCATCGCAACCGGATCAATTCGTCCGTGTCAGCTCCGGATACTTGAAGTGTGACTGGGTTTATTCCGCGGGTCAGATGCAATCTCCCATCGAGTCGCTTCTTTTCGAAATTAACAGACCAGCCGCCATCACTTGAGCGATACACACCCTCGGTGACCTTTAAATCTGATTTGACAGGACTGGGGCCTGAGACAACTTCAAGGTGACAGGAGGGGCCGGGAACAGCACACGAAATGAACAGGTCGTACTCACCTTCTTCCAGAGCGGTAACGTTCCATTTGATCCTGCTTGAACCCTTACAGTTCACAGAGATCTTCAAGTCGTCCAGTTTTGCGTTGCCCTCGATCGCCGCCGCTGTCGCTCCGTAAAGACGGGTATATGGCGTGAGCCCACGGATGAGAGGCTCTGTTGCCGGGGGAACTGCAGCTCGAAGGGACAATGGGGAACCAAACCTTGCTGAAAGGACGCCGGCAGCACAACTTGTCATAACCTCTAAGAAGTGTTTTCTGCTGAGAGTGTGAGGTCGAAAGGACGTTTTCAACGGTTACTCCCCTCACGCAGATCGTGCGAATGCCCAGGTATTGTAGTCACGATCACTTGACTTGGCGCAGCCAAACCTCAGGCCGCTATGAAGCGGGCGAACTCCCCGGTGTGAGAATGGATCAAACCACCACCGTAGAAATGCTGTACGTGATTCCTGGCGACGGGAGATCATCGTTCCGAATCATTGAACGGAGGACTAGCGGGCCGATATTGGCGAGCTAGTCCCACTTCAATGAACTCAAAGCGCAACCCAGTTAGAAGTAAAGCTTCAATGACAGTTGCAGCTGGCGCTCCGTGCTGCGAGTGCTGGTTATCGATCCGAACTGTGCGTGATTGTTCAGATCGTTGACCGGAATTCCCCATGTTGGCGTATTTGTAACGTTGAACGCCTCGGCCCGGAATTGAAGACTTCTTCTCTCGCCGATGGGAAAATCCTTGAACAGTGACAGATCTAGATTCTTAAACCAGTCCGCTCGAAGTGAATTCCTGCCAGAATTGCCAAACCTAAACGGCGCTGGCGGAGCAAAAGCGGCGGTGTTAAACCATTCCTGGGTGCTCGGATTTGACAAGTGAGGATCCCCAACCTGATTCGCCCGAACGTTGCCATTCCCGGCGAT
>Ga0075424_100007185_pt1 | contig 10781 bp, 11 predicted proteins | sample SoiMethybrSBSTD3_FD_75301 | JGI IMG/M metagenome (GOLD analysis project Ga0075424, IMG submission 75301) | Bulk soil microbial communities from a Populus tree surrounding site in Tennessee, USA - Soil MetaG P. TD hybrid SBSTD3 | ecosystem: Environmental > Terrestrial > Soil > Tree plantation...
TGGCTGCTCGGCCCGACCTGGGCGTTCGGCCAGGAGACCGCGGTGCACGCGCTGCGGCTGATGGCCTCGGGACTTTTCGACCGGCATCCGCGGCTGCAGATCGTGCTCGGCCACCTCGGCGAGGGGCTGCCCTACAGCATCTGGCGCGTCGACCACCGCAACGCCTGGACCAAGGTGCCGCCGCGCTACCCCGCGAAGCGGAAGCTCGGCGACTACTTCCGGGAGAACTTCTACCTGACGACCTCGGGAAACTTCCGCACGCAGACGCTGATCGACGCGATCCTCGAGGTCGGCTCGGACCGGATCCTGTTTTCCACCGACTGGCCGTTCGAGAACGTCGACCACGCAGCCGACTGGTTCGACGCCTGCCCGATCAGCGAGCTCGACCGGCTGAAGATCGGCCGGAGCAACGCCGAGCGCCTGTTCCGGCTGGTTTGACTTAGCGCAACGGCGGCACGTCGCGGCTGTACTGCGGCCCGGAGATGAACGCCTTCGGGTCGTAGGTCCAGAACTGGCTGACGTTCGGATAGGTCGCGACCGTGGTGTTCACCAGCTCGCCGTTTTTCCGCTCCACCTTGCGCACGTAGATGTTGAGGACCGGCTTGCCGTATTCGTCGAGGCGGATCGGGCCCATCGGACCGCGCTGCAGCTTCACGTCGTGCAGCGCCTTGAGGAACGCCGCCTTGTCCTCGAACTTGCCCTTCACCAGGTTCATCGCGGCCTCGATCCACAGCCCGGAGGTATAGGTTGCCGCGGTGTAGAAGCCGGGCGTGGCCTTGTACTCGCGGCGGATCGCCTCGACGAAGCGCTTGTTGTCCGCGTCGTCGCGGTCGACCGTGTACCAGCTCGCGCTGTAGACGCCGATCGCTTCGTCGCCCATGTTTTTCAGGATGCCCTCGTCGGTGAGCGTCGGGTTGCCCATCACCACCGGCTTCATGCCGTACTCGCGGTAGGCGCGCAGGAAGCGCAGCGGGTTCGAGCCGGCGAAGCCGGCGTAGACGCCGTCGACGTCGCCCTTCAGCTGGCCGATGAACGAGCCGTAGTCGGTGGCGTTGAGCGGCGGCCACAGCTTCTGCACGATGCGCCCGCCCGCGTCCTCGAAGGTCTTGTGGAAGCCGGCCGCGCCCTCGTGGCCGTAGGTGAAGTCGTCGGCGATCATCGCCACGCGCTTCATGCCGAGCTTCTTCGCCGCGTAGTCGCCCAGCGCGTACATCGCCTGCGCGGCGGTGCCGTAGGTGTGGATGACGTAGTCGCTCTTCCTTTGCTGGGCGAGGTCGTTCTGCGCCGCGGACATCGGCGGCAGCAGCGGCATCTTCGCCGTCAGCACGTACTCGTCGATCGCCAGCGCCTCGAAGGTGGCGAGCGGGCCCACCAGGATGTGCACCTTCTCGCGCTCGACCAGTTCCTGCGCCTTGGTCTTCGCCTGCGCCGGCTGGCCGGCGGTGTCGGCGAAGATGATCTCGACCTTGCGCCCGGCGAGCGTCCCGTTGCGCTCCTTGAGGAAGAGGTTGATGCCTTCCTCCATCTGCCGGCCGCCGGCCGCCAGCGGACCCGTGCGGACCGTCAGGAAGCCGATGCGCAGCGGTTCCGCCTGAGCGAACACCGGTTGCGCTGCGAAAGCGAACAGAATCGCGAGAACGAAGCGAATCATGGTGTCTTCCTCCCTTGGGGGTGAGTACCATAGCAGAACAGAGGAGGGGATCATGCGATTCCATTGGTTCGCAGCTTTGCTTGCTTTCGATGCGCTCGCTCAGGCTCCCGCAACCCCGCCGCCCGTTCCCGCCGACGTCAGCCCGCTCTACGTGGTGACCTATGTCGAGCTCAAGCCCACGGCGGCCAAGGACGGCGCGTCGATCCTGAAATCGTGGCGCGACGCGCAGCGCAAGGCTGAGGGCAACATGCGCGCCGAGGTGGTGCAGCACACCACCCGCCCGGGACAGTTCGTCGTGATCGCGGCGTGGAAGAACAAGGCCGCGTTCGACGCCCATGCGGACGCGGGGAAAGCGTTTCGCGACAAGCTGAACGATCTGCGCAATGCGCCCACCGACGACCGCTTCCACAACTCGCTGTCGGTCGGTCCGCTCGAGCCGGCGCGCGGCGCTGTGCACGTCGTCACGCACGTCGACGTGATCCCGCCGCGCCGCGAAGACGCGGTCGCCGCGCTGAAGATCCTCGGCGAGGCGACGCGCGCCGCGCAGGGCAACGCGCGCTACGAAGTGGTGCAGCAGACCAACCGCCCCAATCACTTCACCGTGGTCGAGACCTGGCGCTCGCGCGAGGCCTACGACGCGAACAGCATGTCGCAGCATCAGCGCGAGTTCCGCGACAAGCTGGCGCAGATGACCGGCGCGCTCTATGACGAGCGCCTCTACCAAAGTCTCGACTGAGGCTGCAATGAGCGATCGCAGAACGTTCCTCAAGGGCGCCGCGGCGACCATCGCCGCGAGCACGGTCACCGCACAGGCGCAGGCGGCCACCGGCGAGAAGAAGCCCGCGCCGAAGAGCTCGGGCGCCGGCCTCGACAAGACCATCGAGCGGCCCGGCTCGGACTTCATGGTCGACGTGCTGCGCTCGCTCGGCATCGAGTACGTCGCCTCCAACCCGGCGTCGAGCTTCCGCTCGCTCCACGAGTCGATCGTCAACTACGGCGGCAACCGCAAGCCGGAATTCATCACCTGCATGCACGAGGAATCGTCGGTCGGCATGGCGCACGGCTACTACAAGGCCTCGGGCAAGGTGATGGCGATGATGGCGCACGGTTCGGTCGGCATCCAGCACGCGGCGATGGCGGTCTACAACGCGTGGTGCGACCGCGTGCCGGTGATGCTGATCGGCGGCAACTTCCTCGACGCGGCGCAGCGCCGTCCCGGGGTCGAGTGGGGGCACTGCTCGCAGAACCCTGCGGCGCTGCTGCGCGACTACATCAAGTGGGACGACCAGCCCGCGTCGCTGCAGCACTTCGCCGAGTCGACGGTGCGCGCCTACAAGATGGCGATGACGCCGCCGATGGAGCCGGTGATGATCGTCGCCGACGGCATGCTGCAGGAGCATCCGATCGAGGACGAGAAGGGCCTGTCGATCCCGAAGCTCGTCCTCAGCGCGCCCCCGCAGGGCGAAACCGGCGCCGTGCGGGAAGCAGCAAAAATCCTTTCTTCGCATGAAAAGGTTGTGATCGTCTGCGAGCGGGTGGCCCGCAACCAGGAAGGCGTGAAGCGGATGGTCGAGCTCGCCGAGGCGCTGAACGCGCCGGTCGTCGACCTGCTCGGCCGCATGAACTTCCCGACCACCCATTACCTCTGCCGCAGCGGCGACGGCCGCGCGCTGGTGCGCGATGCCGACGTGATCCTCTTCCTCGAGGTCGGTGACCCCTGGGGGCAGCTGAACACCATCAGCGACCCGCATCACCAATACCGGCGCATCGCCAAGCCCGACGTGAAGACCATCCACGTCACGCTCGCCGACCAGCTGATGAAGTCGAACTACCAGGACATGCAGCGCTTCTGCCCGGTGGATATCCCGATCAGCGCGGACGCGCAGGCCACGCTGCCGTCGTTGACCGAAGCCATCCGGCAGATCTCGAAGCCGAGGTCCGGGAAAACCGAGGCGCTGAAGAAGGCATACCAGCAGATGCAGGCGCGCGCGCGCGAGGCGGCGGCGCACGGCTGGGACGCGAGCCCGGTGACCGTGGCGAGGCTTTCCTCCGAGCTGTGGCAGGTGCTGAAGAACGAGAACTGGTGTCTCGCCGAGTCCCGCGGCGGCTCATGGGCTTCGCGCCTGTGGCCCGCGACGCAGCACCACAATTTCCTCGGCAGCTCGGGCGGCGCGGGCGTCGGGTACATCGCGCCGGCGGCGGTCGGCGCGGCGCTCGCCAACAAGGACAAGGGCATCATCACCGCGGTTATCCAGCCCGACGGCGACCTGATGTATGCGCCGGGCGTGCTCTGGACCGCCGCGCACCACCGCATCCCGCTGCTCTCGGTGATGCACAACAACCGCGCCTATCACCAGGAAGTGATGCACCTGCAGAAGATGGCCGGCCTGCACAACCGCCGCATGGATACCGCGCGCATCGGCACCACCATCGAGGACCCGAACATCGACTACGCCAAGCTCGCGCAGGCGCAGGGGGTGTGGGCGGAAGGACCGATCACCGACCCGGCGCAGATCGGCCCGGCGCTGCGCCGCGCGCTGGCGGTGGTGAAGAAAGGGCAGCCGGCGCTTGTTGACGTCGTCACGCAGGGGCGCTCGGCATGAAGTGGGTTTTGGTTCTTCTCGCCGGGAGCGCGCTCGCACAGGAACCGCCTGCGGGAGATGCGCAGCGCGGCCACGCGGCGTTCCTGAAGTACCAGTGCTACACCTGCCACGGCACGCTCGGCCAGGGTGGCGAGCGCGGCACCGGGCCGAAACTCGCGCCGAATCCGTTCCCCTGGGCAGGGTTCGAGTTCCAGGTGCGCACGCCGCGGCAGGACATGCCCGCGTATCGGAAGCAGCATCTCTCCGACCAGGAGCTTGCAGATATTTACGCCTACGTGCGCTCGGTCAAAGCTTCACCGTCGGCGAGCGCGATTCCGCTGCTAAAAATCGACTGATCTAACAGTTCCTCACGGCGGCACCGGCGCGTTTCGCTAGGGTGTCGCCATGGGCTACCGGATCGAATACGCGGTGCGCGGCGAGACCATGCAGGCCAGGGTCTCGGGCCGCTCTTCGCTTGGGCACGCCGCCCGCATCGCGCGCGACATCGCCGACGAGGCGGCGCGCCGCGCGGTGCGCGATCTGCTCATCGACGTGCGTGGCCTGATGGACCGCGTCGGCACCCTGGGCACGCTCGCGCTCGAAGCCTGCAGCGCCGCCCGCGTGGCGCTGGTCGACACCAGCGACAACGAGCGCTGGCACATCCTCTCGGAAGGTCTTGCCCGCAGCCGCGGCCATGCGCTGCGCTGCTTCCACGACCGCGCCTCGGCTATGGCGTGGCTGCAGCGCCCGTAGCGTCGCGCATCCGCTTCGCCCCCGCGTAGTAGAGAAACATCGCGACAACCTGCACCACGTGGTAGAGGTCGTTGTGGTTGAAGTGCTCGTGCAGCGCCACCCGTCCCGCCTGGATGCCCGCCGCGATCAGCGACACCGCCACGCCGCCGAGGATCCAGCGCGTCGCCGGGTTGTCGAGCGCAAGCAGGTGCAGCGCGGCGACGGCGAGCATCGCCGAAGCCGTGTCGGCGACGACGAAAATGAAAGCGTCGTGGCCGAGCATCCACGCCTCGTAGAGCGCGAGCTTCACCACCGCGGCGATCACGAGCGCGCGTTGCACGTTTCCCGTGGTGGTCGTGTACGCGCTGCCCGCGAGCATGCCGAAGCTCGCCACGCCGACCGCCAGCACCGTCGGCTTCCACAGCCATTCGTAGCGGAAGCCGTGAAACGTGCCGCCGAGGAATGCGCCGAGGGCGAGCGCTGCGAAGGCCAGCGTCCAGAGCCGGCAACTTGCCGATCTGTTCCTGAGGAGAAGAACCGCGAGCCACACCGTCACGCCGCCGAGGGCGTAATCGGTGAGCATCGTGACCGGCTCAGCGATCGCCAAAGTACATGCGCCGGTAGTGGCGGTACCAGTCGCTCTGGAACAGCTCGTCCTTGTCGTACTTGCGCTTGAGCTGCAGGAACTCGCGGAAGCGCGGGTAGCAGACGTCGATCTGCTGGCGCAGCGCGTGGCGGTGGTAGGTGAGGTAGTAGCTGCCGCCGTGCTTGATGCCGATGTTGATCAGCCGGCGGAAGGCGTCGCCGGCGCGGATCGAGCCGCGCGTCGAGTGCTCGACGTGCAGGTTGAAGATCACGCAGGCGTAGGGCTTGCGCGCCCAGGGCAGGAAGGTCTCGTGGTCCTGCTCGATCAGGCGGATGGTGCCGTAGATGATCTCCACCTGGTCGCGCTTCACGTACTCGCGCACGTCGGCCATGAAGGGCTCGAGCGCGTCGCGGTCGCAGTAGATCTCGGTGATCACCTCGCTCGCGCGGTTGGTCGCGGCGTAGCGCTTCTCGAGCTCGCGGTGGTAGTTCTCCGGGTAGATGCCCATCTGCGCCTCGTCCGACCAGTACACCTGCCCGCTGGTGGTCTGGTAGAACGATGCGTAGCGCTTGAACGCGCCGGTCTTGTCGGTGTGCGCGAGGTAGAGCATGTCCACCCAGTCGCGCTCGCTCATCTCGTGCCGCCCCGGGGTGAGCGGCATGTCGTCGGCGACCGGCCGGTAGCAGGAGAACACGCCCTTGCGCAGGAAATCCTCCGAGCGGTCGTCGATCGCGTACTGGAAGTCGCCAAAAGTGAAGCCTTCGCGCACCCGGCTCTCGAAGGCGCTCATGATGCCGGCGATGTCGCGCACCTCGACCACGCGCTCGACCTTGCGCCGCGGCACGAGGCGCAGCGTCACCGAGTAGACGAAGCCGAACAGGCCGTAGCCGCCGATCGCCAGGCGGAAGAGCTCCGGGTTCTGCGTGCGGCTGCACGGCAGGAGCTGCCCGGCGGCATTGACCAGCTTGAAGGACTCGATGTCGCCGACGAAGGGCGGCAGCGTCAGGCCGCGCCCGTGGACGTTGGAGGAGAGCGAGCCGCCGATGGTCAGGCGGTCGGCGCCGGTCTGCTTCTGGGCGAAGGTCCAGTGCTGCGGCTGGCCGCGCTGCACCGTGGTGAGGTGCTCGAGGAGCTGCGGCCACATGATGCCGGACTCGACCTCGATCAGTCCCTTCTCGGTGTCGAAGGCGAGCACCTTGGCGAGCTTGCGCGTGTCGATCATCACGCCGTCGGCGGCGAAGGGCTGGCCGCCCATCGAGTGCCGGCCGCCGGCGATGCAGATGTTCTTTTCCTCGGCTTTCGCCTGGGCGAACGCCTTGGCGACGTCGTCGAGGCTCTCGGGGCGGGTGATGGCGAACACCCGCGCCGAGCTGAGCTGGCCGTGGACGTCGTTGACCAGGATGCCGGGCGGCGGCGACGACTTCGCTCCCTTGGTGGCCTGGGCGAGCTGCGCGAGAGAGACCTGCGGCGCGGCGGCTGCGGCGAGTCCGGCCGCCTTCAGGAACGTGCGTCGTTTCAGTTTTCTTTCTCCTCGGGGCGGCTAAAGTAACATGCCGCCATGCCCGCCGCCGAAATTTGGTACACCGTCGACACCGGCGAGAAGCTGGTCAACGAAACCTTCGGGCCGAACAACATTCGCCGCCGTTCGACCGGCGCGCACGAGGCGAAAAAAGTCACGATCGAGAACGCGCGCCAGCTCGAGCTGTCGCTCGACGGCAATGGTTTCGTGCTCGTCCGTCACCCGACCGCGATGCGCGACTTCTTCGATCCCGCCGAGCTGAAAGCGGTGTACTACCCGGAAGTCGCGCGCCTGGTTCGCGAGCGATCGGGCGCGAAACGCGTCGTGGTGTTCGACCACACGCTGCGCTCGGGCGACGAGTCGGAGCGCGAGGCACGGCTGATCCGCGAGCCGGTCCTGAACGCGCACAACGACTACACCGAATGGTCGGGCCCGCAGCGCGTGCGGGACCTGCTTCCCGAGGAAGCCGAAGGCCTTTTGCAGACCAGGTTTGCCATCATCCAGGTGTGGCGCGCGATCAACCAGCCGATCCGCGCCAACCCGCTCGCGCTCGCCGACGCGCGCAGCGTCGCGGCCGATGACCTGCTGATCTCCGAGCGGCGCTACCCGAACCGCGTCGGCCAGACCTACCGCCTGAAATACAACCCGGCGCACCGCTGGTTCTATTTCCCGGAGCTGGCGCGCGACGAGGCGATCGTTTTCAAAGTCTACGACTCGGCGACCGACGGACGAGCCCGATTCACCCCGCACACCTCGTTCGCCGACCCGGCGACGCCGCCGGGCGCGCCGCCGCGGCAGAGCATCGAGGCCAGAACCCTCGCGTTCTTCTAAGGCGCTCGCGGTCTTCTAGCGCAGCTGGACGAACGGTGCGCCGAGCTGCGCGCACTGCTCGCGCGCGTAGCGCGCGCCGATCGCGCCGAAGTCGTCGGGCCCGTTGTTCACCGCGACGATCTTCTCTTCGCGCAGGACGAAGCTCATCGGGTAGAAGCCGTCGTAGGCGCCCTGCTTGTTCTTGTCGTTCACCCAGACGCAAACGCCCCAGCCGTACTGCTGGTCGCGCACCGGCGTCTTGCGCTGGAAGAGCTGCTTCGGCTCGGTGCGGTACTCGACGATCGCCTCTTTCGGGTCGGTGAGGCGGATCGAGAGGTAGCTGCGGATCTCCTCTTTCCAGCGCGTCGGCGCCGGGCCGTAGTCGACCGAGCCCATCTCCTGCTTCGAAACGGTGGTATTGCAGCCCGCCAGCGCGAGCGCAAGGAAGAAGAGGAGTTTTCGCATGCGCCGATTATCCCGCAGCGGCGGCCGGCAGCCGAGGACGTTTTGCCAGGATGAAGAACAGCGACCCCAGGCCGGCGAGCAGCGCGAGGATGGTGAAGCCGGCGCGGTAGTTGCCGGTCGCGTCGGCGAGGATGCCGGCGATCATCGGCCCGCCGATCTGGCCGACGACGATGATCATGAACGACAGGCCGAGGATCATGCCGATCGCGCTGCGGCCGAAGTAGTCGGCGCGCAGCGCCTGCATGAACGGCCCGCGCAGCCCCCAGGCCGCGCCGTGCAGCACGGCGAAGGCGAGCACCATGACCACGTTCACCGCGTAGGTGAGGAGCAGCAGGCCCGCCATGTGCGCCAGCATGCAGACCGCGGCGATGAGGCGCTTGTCGTAGCGATCGCCGATCAGCCAGCCGATGAACACCCCGCCGAGCTGCGACAGCGTGAGCACGGTGTAGACGAGCGACGCCGCGGCGACCGAGTAGCCCAGACCCTGGTTCATGTGCGTGATCGCGTGGACGCTCACCGCGTGCACCACCAGCAGGGCGAAGCCGTGGCCGAGCGAGAGCAGCCAGAACGCCGGCGTGCGCAGCGCCTCGCGCGCGGTGAAATCGCGAGTGGCGCTCGGCGCTGAAGAAACGCTTTCCTTTGGCGGGGTTGGGGGAATGCCATCCACCGTCTCGCCGTGGTCTTCCGGCCGCCGCCGCATCACGAACGCGAGCGGCAGGCCGACGACGATCATCACCACGCCCGAGCCGAAGGCGGTGGCGCGCCAGCCGAAGGTGCCCATCGACCAGGCGACGATCGGAATCGCGGTGCCGCCGAGCGCGAGGCCGATCGACATGGAAGAAAGGGCGCGCGCGCGCCAGCGCTCGAACCAGTTGATGAGCGCGACGTTGACCGGGAAGAAGCCGCACAGGCTCGAACCGAGCGCAATGACGACGAAGGCCGCATAGAAGGCGGGTAGCGTGTCGGTGGTGCTGAGCAGCATCAGGCCGATGCCGAACACCACCACGCCGATGCGGATCCAGATCTGCGGCCCGAACCGGTCGATCAGCCAGCCGAGCACCGGGCCGAGGATCGCCACTTCCATCTGCTGCAGCGCCGCCGCGCCCGAGAGCGCGGTCTTGCTCCAGCCGCGCTCCTCCTGCAGGATCGCGACGTACGCGCCGAAAGCCTGCGTCATCAGCCCGGACTGGAGAAACTGCAGTCCGGAGCCGGCGACCACCATGTACCATCCATGGAAGATTTTCTTCTTCAAGGCCGCTAATTTAAGCCCATGACCATCTCAATGCATCAGGCGAGCGCCCCGCGTTTCGCGCGCATGCTGCGCAACCTCTCGGCGATCCTCGGCAAGGCGCAGGCGCACTGCGAGGCGAAGAAGCTCGACGCGGCGGCGCTCACGACCTACCGTCTGTATCCCGACATGTTTCCATTCGCCCGCCAGGTGCAGATCGCCTGCGACCAGGCGAAGGGCGCCATGGCGCGGCTCGCCGGCGTGGAGCCACCGAAGCACGAGGACACTGAGCAGACCTTCGCCGAGCTGCAGGCGCGCATCGCCAAGAGCCTCGACTTCGTCGAGTCGGTGCAGCCCGCGCAGCTCGAGGGCTCGGAAACGCGCGAGGTCGTCCTCAAGCTGCGCTCGGGCGAGCTCAAGTTCAAGGGCGTCGACTACCTGTTCAACCACGCCTACCCCAACTTCTACTTCCACGTCACGACCGCGTACGCCATCCTGCGGCACAACGGGGTGGAGCTCGGCAAGAAGGACTTCGTCGGCTAGAGGCCCGTCAGGATCGCCGCGAGCTCGCGCGGCATCGAGATCTGCGGGTAGTGGTGCGTTCGCAGCTCGTGGTACTGCCAGGTCTTGTCCGCTTTCGTCGCAGCGCCGAACGGGGCGAACGTGGTCGGCGAGTAGCCGCTGCAGAAGATATAAACGCGTTTGCCCTGGTATTTTCCCTCGATCGAAATTTTTTCCTTGAACGTCGCCGCTGGCTGCGGGTTGCGCCGGCCCTCGATCCAGGCGATCTCGTCCTTGTCGGTCATGCCCTGCGGCGGCGGGGGCGGAATCCGCCAATCCGGCAGCGCGAGAATCTTCTCGCGCATTTCGGGCCGCACCAGGTCGAGCGCGGCCTGGCCGTCCTTCGGCACGAACGCGTCCAGATAGACGAGCCTGCGGATCTTTCCCGGCACGCGATCCGCGACCGCGGTAACCACCATGCCGCCGTAGCTGTGGCCGACGAACACGAAATCGGACAGGCGCTCGTACTCGATCGTGCCGAGAACGTCATTGGCGTGGGTGGACAAATCAACGGATGACGAAGCGAGGTGCGCGCGCTCGCCGATGCCGGTCAGCGAGGGAGTGAAGACTTCATGGCCCTGGCCGCGCAGGAGTTGCGCCAGGCGAGCCCACATCCAGCTGCCGCCCCACGCGCCGTGGACCAGCAG
>Ga0075424_100007190_pt1 | contig 10777 bp, 7 predicted proteins | sample SoiMethybrSBSTD3_FD_75301 | JGI IMG/M metagenome (GOLD analysis project Ga0075424, IMG submission 75301) | Bulk soil microbial communities from a Populus tree surrounding site in Tennessee, USA - Soil MetaG P. TD hybrid SBSTD3 | ecosystem: Environmental > Terrestrial > Soil > Tree plantation...
AAACCACCGTTTCGGCCTTCCACTTCGGGTCCTCGAACCCCGGCCAGAGAAGGAGCGTCACGTTGTCGGGCTCCGACAGGACTGGATCCCGAAACGTTTCGGCCTGCCAGGCGAAGGGTCGCCAGCCGCCGCGAAGACGAACGTTCCAGTACCCGCTCTGGGATTCATCTTTCGTGATGCCTCCCCCTTCACTCCAGTCTACGCAGACTGACTCCTCCCCATTGATCGGGAGGGCTTTCAGGCCCGCGGCCTGTGGGAGCTCTACGACCTGTTTGAGGAGAACCTCGCTGCGTTTGACCACCCGCCCGCTAACGATGATCTCGGCCTTGTTGAAGCGAAACCTGGCCTCGCCCCTCCCATCTGGCCCTCGCTTCACGTCGACCCGTTCTCCGTTCGGAGGGAATTGGAGATCCTGTCCGCCCTCATCCGTCGGGTCATCGGCCCATATGACGTACTCGGACTCGACCTCGTCGAAGAACACGCCTCGGCTCATAAGGTCGTCCCAGCCTTTGAGCTCAAATTTGTGCTGAGGACAGGTTATCTTGCGTATGGGCTGATCCCCCCCCGTGAGCTTCCGCGGTCCGCCTGAGTAGCTATGGTTCATCCAATCCTGTTGGCACGTCGGACAGCCAGTATCCACAGGAACGGTGACATCCCCGCTTCGCCGCAGCTCGGTCGGCCAGACGCCTCCGCTCGCGAGGCCGAAGGCACGGCCACTACGGATCGGAGCGGCTCCAGGCTCCGCCACCCTGCTCAGCCCATCCTCGAAGCGGGCGAGCACTCGACTGTAAGGGGCTACATCAGTACCGGCTGCAAGAAATTCCCGGAGGTAGGCGCGGAGCTGGCCCACGAGGGCCTTGAGCCCCTCTCTTTCTCGTTCTTCTCGCCGCTGCGCCGGGACCAATCCGGTGAGCTCAATTAGGCCCAGCGTCTCCTCGATTCGTCTGCCAACCATGTCGAGCTTGTAGGAGTGAACAGGGAACCAGAGACAGTCAGGATAATTGATCGCGGCGATCGGCGCACCTGTGAGTCTGTGATCGCGCAACACGATGAGAGCTTCCATGGAGCGCGATTCCGTCTCCAGGTTGTTCTTCACGAGGCGAAGCAAACGGGAGGCAGGAGCCGAATTCGGTTCGCTTCCCTCTAGAGGGATTTCGTCCGGCTTGAGGAAGCCCAGGAATTGGGCAACGACCATGGTCAGAAGGTCGCGGGCTGCTTGCCGGCACTGCTCCTGATAGGCGGCGTCTTTTTCGTCAAAGCGATGATCGCTATGATTGAGCCGGATGGAGAAGGCATGCGCAGGCCCCCAGATCGAAGGAAAGCCTTCGCCGGTCAAATGGAAAGGAAGGATCAGCTCGTTCTCGTCGAACTTGTCGCTGCGGATGGGAAACCGGTTCAAGGTTTGTCCCTGTAGAACCTCCCACTTGTCACCGCGTAACCAGGTCTTCATTGGATGCGCCTCAATTTGTCTTCCAGTAGATTTTCCAACTCCTGCCGGACGGTGTAGAAGCTGTGCCGGATCACCGTTTCCGGATCTTCGCCGTACTTGAGCGGTCGCACATTCTTGAGCACGCGCCGGAAGACGTCGTGGAGAGGTCCCAGTAGATGTGGCTCATGCACTGGCAGCTTCCCGACATCCTGAGCTGGTGGAACGAGATCTTCCGAGAATTCACAAGACTGGACATCATGGGAGTGCTCCCGCACGGCGGCGAGCCAACGCAGAGTTTCCTTCTGCATCTCCAGGAAATCTTGCCAGGAGCTGGCCGGCTGCGTGCGGCTGCCATCGGCGCCGCCGAAGGAGCCTTGGCTTTGTTGCACGAGCTCCCGGAAGAAGGGAGGATAAGGCTCGATGACGTCCCAGGAACTCGGTGGGCCAGCTGTGAAGGCATTGAGGATAGCCTGGTCCAAGGCGACTTCGGCGTTCGTGGCCGAGATGTGCCGGGCGAGAGGCTGTGGTTTGTGGGTGCGTCCGAAGGGTAGATGGAGATGCTGCTCTAGGTTGCCGTCAGGGGTGGCTACACCGAGGAGCCCCTTGCTGTCAGCCATTTCTTCGCCGTGAAGGAGTTGGTAGGCGACGTAGCCCGCCAGGAGGTTGACGGCATGGGGATGCTCCGGCTGCTGCTGGACTCCGGTGCTCTTTCGGTTGGCATGCGGGTAGTGACCGAGCAGATAGGCTTGATCGAACATGCTCTCGAGGTTGCGGCGGTAATATTCCACCAGGCAGCTCGAGTTGCGTTCCAAGTCGTGGCTGGTGACGTCGACCTTCTCTTTGTCCTCCGCCGTGACCTGGTCCGGTAGCCCAAGATCGAACCACCGAACCTGAATCACGCCTCCGAGTTGGAGCTGACGGCCGTGCTTCGCGCACCAATCTTTGAGGAACGAGGTCAGCACAGGCATGACGCCAGACCCCGTACCTCCGAAGGTGGAGCCCGCCACCACCACTCGTTGCTCTCCCCCTGCGGGCAGCCATTCGGTGAAGAGTTTGGAGAGTCCCGTTGCACCTTCGGTCAGGAACATCCGGAACGTGGAGGCCGCAACGGACGGGTGGCCATGGAACCCGGTGACGACCCGGACCTCGCGCTGCCGTTGGTTGAACAGAGCCGAGAAGACTTCAGTGTCCACGCCGGGGACAGGTCGCAAGAGAGACTCGAAGGTTTGAGTATGGGTGTCGTTCACCTCCGGAAGTGGGCGGACGGGTTCCCAGGCCACCTTTTCCTTGAAGCCGATTCGGGCCTGCCTCTCGATGAGAGACGCAGTGGTCGGCGAGCCGCCGTTCCCTTGGCGGAGGTCGGCATCGATGGTCATCAGGCGAGCCGGCACGAAGTTGCACAGCCGGGCCAAGCGGAGGTAGGCCAGCATGGTGTGCTGGCCCGAGCCGCCGACGGCGATCAGGATCGGAGCAGCCACGTCAAGTCCTCCCGATGCCGGCGACGCGGCCCGAAAGGAAGCGCGACACCCGTGACAATAGGATGAAAGAGAGAAGGCTCAGCAAGAGCACCTCAAGAATGGACGCTAGCCAAAAGTTGGGAACCAGTCCTCCAACGTAAGAGGCGACTCCCGCGGCCACACTCGCCGGCAGTCCTCCTTCGGGCGAAACTGCGGCGTGCAGGCAGGAATGGTCGAGCAGGTATAGGACCGCGGCCGCGACGAAAACCGTCCCGATCGAGACCAGAAGGCCGATCGTAAACCGCCGTCCAGTCCCCCGACTGCCCTGGTACAGCTCTGGACGGAGCCGGCGGGTCAGAGCCGCTGAGACGGCGATCCCAAAAACAGTGGCCAGTACGGCTAAGCCTAGTACCACAGTCTTGTAGGAGCGGACCGCCTCTACCATGGCCGACTCTTCGCAGGCTCCCTGGTCGAGGAGTGCGTTCCTCTGATTGGCTTTGTGCACCTGGTTGGCGATGAAGAGACCCATCGCCACCATGACGATTGCTGCAAACAACAGCCACCAGAACGTATCTCTGGACATCTCAATACCTCTTCGATAGGAGTACGGAAGGCAAGGATTTCCCTACCACCGCCGCGGTCTTCCCCGCGATCTTCCTCTTTCCCGAGGGCGTGCCTTGACTTTAGCAAGAGCCACCCACCAAGACAAATAGAACCAGTTCTATGAGCGGATGTGGTGGACTGCTTGGCTCCGTAGACCTACCCCGCAGACCACTCCTCTCATCCCCAAGACCCTTCCGCCATGGAAAGGGGGGAGTGCAGACCGATGCAGGACTGGCCGTGAGGGCCCCCTCAGGTCAAGTCCCTGCGATGCCAGATGTAAGCCGTGTTAGGATACCGATATTCTGACGAATCATGATTCGATATAGGCTTAGTGAGGACGAACTCGCCATGACTCCAAGCCGAAAGAAGAACTGGACGTTCTTGGGATTTTTGATCCTTTTTGCCTTTTTGACACCTTGCTCTCCCCAACATCCTTCGGTTGGAACCTGGAGAGGACCTCTTTGGTCTTGGCAGTACACCCGGATCATGTAGCGATCGTAAACGGCATCAGGTGCCAATGGGTAGAGATTAAACGCGCGATGACGATTCGAATCGAGACTCCGTCTTTACCAGGTGCTAACGGGGTTTATTCAGATCCTCGGTAACGTGGCAGCGGAGCTTAGAGTACATCAAAAATCGAGTGGTAGAATTGCGTTATTGAGCCTACCGGGAGTTCCGGGAGCGGAATGGCGGTTGGAGCCGCAACATCCCCAAAGATCGAGTCCTTAGACGTTGTTGAGGATTGGATGATGGGTTCACTAAGCTATTCTGAATCGGCAAGAACGCAATCCATGCATGGGCGACAACAAAAGAGGGCTTGGCTCTTTCTGTTGGTTGTAGCCTTCGGAGTGTGGCTCTATGCGAGCGCGATGAGCTACTCATCCCCAAGCTCCGAAGCCTCATCCGGTTGCCCCGTGGGATGCCTGAAGGCTAAGCCTGGATGTGAGATCAAGGGAAACATCTCTTACCGACACAATGAACGCATCTATCATTTGCCAGGCCAGCGCTGGTACTCGAGAACCGTGATTGACCCTCGCCGCGGTGAACGGTGGTTCTGTACCGAACAAGAGGCGATCGCCAACGGCTGGCGCAAGGCCAAGGTATGAGCTGTGCCAGTCGGGTACGACCGTGGCCTGCCGAGAAGAAGGGTTGAACCACTTGCGGTGGGAACCACCGGATCGGCGGGGAAGCTCCTGGCAGCCTAGTTGCGCGAATTTTCGGCTGACCTCCCGGTAGGTCATGCCCGGTTTCTCAGGCGACTATCAGGGTTTCCAGCCAGACTGGGCTGTCCTCGTCCGGCAACCGGGAGCTGGCAGGCAGCGGTCGTCCGAGGTCCTGGTAGGTCTCGATGACGGCCGCCAGGGCGTCCTGGACATTGGCCAGGGCCTCGCTTACCGTGTCACCCTCGGTAACGAGCTCCGGAAGGAGAGGCGAGGTGACCGTAAACCCGCCCTCAGGCTGTGGAGAGAGCACCAACAGGAGCTTGTAGAGCATCTGTGACCTCCTTCGAGATCGAACAACCGACCATACCAAGAGCCGCTGCTCGTTTCGGGAAGGCGCTCGCGCTATCCTCTGTTCTCGTGCCCGAAAGGAATTTCTCATGACTGAAGAGACCTTCGACGACGAGATCCTGAGTGAGCTGGAGAGTTTTTTCCGGGAGGCGATTACCATCATCCTGGACCGGGAGGAGAGCGGACCCTTCCTGGCCTGGGTGCGCGCGGAGGCCGCGGCTCGCATGCCGCGGCTGTACGATCGGCTCCCCGACGAGGCGGCTCGACGCAGCTCGGCGTCGGAGCTCGGTCGCGCGTTGTGGAATTCGGTGCCGCTGCCGAGCAACGGCTTTCGTCCCTCCCCCCTTCCCAATCCAGAGCGCAATGACCCTTGCCCGTGCGGCTCGGGCCTCAAATACAAGAAGTGCTGTGCGCCGTGGGCGGCGGACCTCCCGTCTTTCGATCCCGAGGGCATCTGGCGCCTTGTTGTTGAAGCGCTCCCTCTGGAGCAGGTCGAGGCACTGGGGCGGTCCGGCCGGGTCCCCCGCCATCTCGCCGGCGATCTCGCGCTGTCGTTCCTCGACGACGCCGATGCTGAGCGGGCCCTGGCCCTGGTGCAGCCGATGTTCGACCCGCAGGCCCGGCTCGATCGGCTCGACGAGCGCGACGCGACGGCCCTGAACGTGCTCCTCGAAGCCCTCGGCGAGCTGGATCTGCTCGAAGAAAAGGCGGTGGCGGTGGAGCGTCTGGCGAAGGCCCTCAAGCCCGCCCTGCGGGCCGTGCTCTGGGAGGACCAGGTCCGCTTCCATGCCGTCGAGGGCGAGATCGAGGAGGCCTGGGAGGCCCTGGGGAAGGCGCGCAAGGACGATCCCGTGAGCGCCGCCCTCGGTCCGCTGGAGGTGAGCCTGCTGATGTCCGAGGGGCGGACGGCGGAGGCCGGCGAGCGGGCGCGCGTCTTCCGCGAGCGCTTCCGCCGCAGTCCGGGGATCCTCACCGAGGCGGGAATGGAGTTCCTCGAAAAGGTCGCCGGCGATCCCGAGTCGGCGCAGCTCGAATTCTCCCTGGGCGAAGAGGTGAAGGACGGTATCCTCCGCTTGCAGAAGCTGCTGGCTCGCTTGGCGCCGCCCGCGACGACCTACGGCATCGTGCCCATCGAAGGTGACCCGGGAGCCGGCCGGCTGGTAACTCCAGACTTGCTGCGCCGGGCTGAGGAGGAATGGGACGAAGCCTTCTTCGGCATCACTCCAGAAGGCGCAGATCCCGGCGAGTTTGATGAGGAAGAAGACGAAGAGCTGGACCCCTGGAACGAGGAGCACGCCGCGCGCTGGCTCGCCTTCTTACCCGACGAGCCCGCCGCCCTGGACAGCCTGGAAGTTCTGGAGGATCTGTGCCATGCCATGTCCGAGCTCGGGATGGATCGCTACCCGTTCCTCGACCGGCCGCTCGTCAAGCCGATTCTCGACCGCAACGTGACGATCATCCAGAAGGCTCTCGCGGACCATCCCGAGATCGTCCGGCTGCCGGGCACCGCCGAGCCCAACGGCTCCGCGATGGCCCTCATCGTCGTCGCCGCGGCTCTGGCAAATCGCCTCGGCGAGCCGGACCGCGGGGGCGAGCTGTTGCAGTGGCTCGAGGTTCTTGATCCCATGGGTACGGAGGAGGAAGAGGTAACGGAGGAGAGCGAAGATCTCCCCTGACGATCTTTGTAGCCTGGATTGATTACGAGAGTGGTGTGTTTGGTGTCGCTTTCAGATATCATCTGGAGTTGTGAAGGCTCCTTATCCAGCGACTGATTTCCTTCTCCGGCAACCCGTGGGCCTCCGGGTCGATCCCCGCGAGGCTCTGCTCCTTTACCTGGACCGGATCTACGAAAGGGAGCGACGGGGGGAGTCGCGGGAGGAGAGCTTCTATCCCGAGCTGCTCGGCCTGCTCGAGTGGTTCGGGGAAGAGCGGGGCCTGGCGGATCTTCGGGTCACCCTCATCCCGCGCAAAACCCAGGAGTGTCTGCTCGACTTCCAGGTCCGGCGAGGGGAGAGGATCGCGGGGTATGTAGAAGCGAAACGGCCGTCGGCGAACCTCAATGTACTGGCCGAGTCCTCGGAGCAGCTCCAGCGCTACCGGAAGACTTTCCCCAATCTCCTCCTCACCAACTTTCGGGAATTCCAGCTCTACCGGGCGGGCGATCTGGCCCTGCGGGCGCAGGCCGGAGCCCTGGCGGACGGGCCGCAGCGGCTGCTGGAGCTGCTAGACTTCTTCGTCGACTTCGAGTCGCCGCCCAGCGCTTCGGCCGCCAGCCTGGCGGAGCGGCTCGCCGGACTGACGCGTATCCTCGCGCAGCGCATCTTCGCGCTGCTGGAGAGGGACTCTGAGGGGCTTACGGACCTCGCGGGCTTCTTTCGCGCCTTCTCCGAGTATCTGGTGGCGGGTCTCAATCGCGAAGAGTTCGCGGACCTCTACGCTCAGACCCTGGCCTATGGCCTCCTGGCGGCGCGTTTTCGCACCACCGGCGAATTCGACCGCCGGAGCGCGGCAGAACGCATCCCGGCGACGAGCGGTATCCTGCGCGACCTCTTCCGCTACATCTCCCTGGCCGAGCCGCCGGCCGAGATCGGCTGGATCGTGGACGAGATCGTGGCCGTCCTGGCCGCGGCGCCCGTGCGCACCATGCTGCAACGCCACCAGAGGCGGCAAGGGGCTCACGACCCGGTCCTCGACTTCTACCAGACCTTCCTGCGCCGCTACAACCCCGTGCTGCGCAGGCGGCGGGGCGTCTATTACACGCCGCCGGAGCTGGTGTCCTACGTGGTTCGTTCCGCCCACCGGCTGTTGATTTCGCGTCTGGGTAAGCGCGACGGCCTGGCGGACCCGGAGGTGAAGATTCTCGATCCGGCGGCCGGCACGTTGACCTTCGTAGCAGAAGCGGCACGTTGCGCCGTAGAGGCGGTCCGTGCAGAGGTGGGGGAAGGCGGTGTCCCGGCCCTGCTGCGCGATCACGTGCTGCAGGATTTCTACGCTTTCGAGCTGATGATGGCGCCCTACGCCGTCGGGCACCTGAAAATGAGCCTCGTGTTGGAAGAGATGGGCCATCCCCTGCGGGACGGCGAGCGGTTCCGTCTCTATCTCACCAACGCCCTGGAGCGGGAGGATCTGGAGCCTTCGACCTTGCCCGGCATGTCGAACCTGTCGCGGGAGTCGCAAGCTGCTGGCCGGGTCAAGAAGGAAGTCCGGATCACGGTCATCCTGGGCAATCCGCCCTGGTCCGGAAATTCGGCCAACCGCAGCGAGAGGATCGACGGGCTGCCCAAGGACTCGTATACCGCGGCGGACGGCCGGAGAATCGACGGCTACTACGACGTCGAGGGAATGCCCTTGAAGGAACGCAATCCCAAGTGGCTTCAGGACGACTACGTGAAATTCCTCCGGTTCGCGCAGTGGAAAATCGATCAGGCCGGGCAGGGGATCGTCGCCTTCGTCACCAGCCACAGCTATCTCGACAACCCCACGTTTCGGGGCCTGCGCCGGTCACTCCTGGAGAGTTTCGACGAGATCTACTGTTTGGACCTCCACGGCAGCCGCAAGAAGCAGGAGCGGTCGCCGGACGGTGGAGCGGACGCCAATGTTTTCGAAGAGATCCAGCAGGGCGTGGCGGTCGTCTTCCTGGTGAAGAAACCCGGACTGGAGAAGCGGGTGCTGCGCGCCGATCTCTGGGGGAGCCGCGGCGACAAGCTCCGCTGGCTGCTGGAGCGGGACGTGGAGACGACGCCGTGGCAGGGGATCGCGCCGCGCGGACCGGCCTTCCTCTTCGCGCCCCGCGATGCAGCCTTGGAGGACGAGTACGGCCGGGGCATCTCACTCGCGGATCTCTTCCCGGAGCGCTCGGTAGGAATCGTCACCGGCCGCGACGCCTTTGCCGTCGATACTCAACCGGAGGATCTGAAGCGGCGGGTTCGTCTTCTGCGGGAGGCGACGAAAGACCCCGCCGATGACAAGAAGAATGCGGCGATCTTTCCCGACGCACCAGCCCGAGCATTCTCCGCGCTCCGGGCCGACGACGACTGGCGGGACCAGCTCAAGCGCATTCTTTATCGACCTTTCGACCGGCGAACGATCTTCTATGCGGACTACGTCCTCGAGCGGCCACGGCGAGAGGTGATGCGCCATCTCCTTGAGGGGTCCAACCTGGGGCTGATCGTGCCACGCCAGTGCAAGGAGGACTTCGGAGCGCTGGCTACGGACCTTATCGCCGCCCACAAGTCCGTCTCGGCGTACGACATCAATTCGTTGTTTCCCTTGTATCTCTACCCCGAGAATGGACTGTTCGCAGGACGGGAGGCGAACCTGGCTCCGGCTGTTCTCAAGTTCTTCACCGATCGGATCGGAGAGGAGCCGCCGCCCGGGATGGTCTTCGAATTCGTCTACGCCGTCCTCTACAGCGCGCCCTACCGGCGCAGGTACAAGGAGATGCTGAGGACGGACTTCCCCCGCATCCCGCTCCCGCGCGACCGCGGGGCCTTCGTGGAGCTGAGCGGCCTGGGCGCCATCCTGGTGGATCTCCATCTCCTGCGCTCGGACCGGCTGCGCCAGCCGGCCGTCCACTTCACAGGGGAAGGGAAAGGAAGAGAAGCCTTCCAAGGGATCGACCCAGAGGTCTGGGAGTATCGCGTGGGCGGCTATCAGGTTCTGGATCGCTGGCTCGCGGCTCGGGCGAAAAGAGCACTGCGTTTTGATGAGATCGAAGAATTCCGGCGTATCGCGGCGGCGCTACGGGAGACGATCGGGGTGGAGAGGCGAATCGAGGAAGTGTGGAGAGGACTGTTTCCAGATCCTTGTTTCTAGACAAAACCTCTCCGGCAGGCGGGACGAGGATTCCAAGCGCGGCTCGCGGAGACCAGCGGGGGCTCAACGGAATTGTAGCTTCAGCGCCCCCAGGAGGCGTGGGACTTTGGGACACTACAAGCCAGGATCTCGAAAACGACTCGCTCCTGGTGGCGCCGAAGCCTCCGCCGGGCGAGCTCGGATAGCTCGGGGTCCTCGATCTCGAAACGCGCCAGGCGTAAGCCAAGACCCTGCGGCACGAGGTCCGGATTCCGTTCGCAGGCGTCCTCGAGACCCTGATTCAGCGAGACGCCGTTGCGAATCAGGAGGCCGGCATTCTCCAAGTACTGACGATCGGGTCTCTTGTGGAGAGAGCAGAGGATTGCCGCAGCCACCTCGCGCAGACCGGCCATGGTGACCTTGACTCCGGCCAGTCTTGTCTCCTGTGGAGGTGCTAGTGGGGGCCCAGGTTCGGCCGTCAGGCTCAGCAGGCAGACGGATTCCCTGTCGCGGGCACCGAGCGATAGCCGCTGGGAGTCGCCGTAGAGGGTTGCCATGTCCAGGCCCGCGGCGGCCAGGGTGCGGACGACTTGGTCGTGTACCTCGTCCAGGCGGTCGAGGCCATGCCAGACAAAGTCGAGCTGCTCTAGGGAACGCGGTACGCGCCGGAGCCACCGCCACAGCGCGGCGCGGCCTGAGAGATTCCAGGGCGGATTGAAAGCGGCCAGGGCACCGAGAGCCCGGCGCGCGGCAAGAGGGAGGGTGGGGAGAATCGTATCCATGAAAATCCGGGACCGCTTTTTCGCACAGTCTACCCGATTTTATCGGCAAAAGATATTTTTGGGATTGATTTCGAGTAAAAATCTTCTGTAGGCAGTAAGATCCGATCATGTCGGATGCTGAGCTTGGGACCTTTTTGGCGATCCTCCGGATCGTACGGGGCTGGAACCAGGAGGAGCTCGCGCAGGCCTCGGGTCTGCGCA
>Ga0075424_100007191_pt1 | contig 10776 bp, 11 predicted proteins | sample SoiMethybrSBSTD3_FD_75301 | JGI IMG/M metagenome (GOLD analysis project Ga0075424, IMG submission 75301) | Bulk soil microbial communities from a Populus tree surrounding site in Tennessee, USA - Soil MetaG P. TD hybrid SBSTD3 | ecosystem: Environmental > Terrestrial > Soil > Tree plantation...
CGCCGAAGTACCACGCGCTGACGCGGCCGCCGCGCGCCGAAGGGGAAGCTACGGGCCGCGCGATTGCGCTGGCGGAGCTCGCGCGCGTCCCCATCTACATCGTGCACCTCTCGGCGGCGCATGCGCTCGAGAAGGTCCGCGACGCGCGCGACATGGGACTCCCGGCCTACGCGGAGACGTGCCCGCAGTATCTGTTCCTGTCGTACGACAATTACGAGGAGCCAGGGTTCGACGGCGCGAAGTACGTGATGTCACCGCCGCTGCGCGAGAAGTGGCACCAGGACGTGCTGTGGAAGGGGCTCGCGAAGAACGACCTGCAGGTCATCTCGACGGACCACTGTCCCTTCTGCATGGCCGAGCAGAAAGAGCTCGGGAAGGACGACTTCAGCAAGATCCCGAACGGCGCGCCCGGGATCGAGACGCGTTTGACACTCGTGCACGACGGCGGCGTCAGGCCCGGACGAATCTCGATGAACCGCTTCGTCGAGCTGTGCTCGACCACGCCCGCGAAGATGTTCGGGCTGTTTCCGCGCAAGGGGACGATCGCCGTCGGCAGCGACGCCGACATCGTCATCTTCGATCCGAAGAAGACGGCGACACTGAGCGTCAAGACCCTCCACATGAAGGTCGATTACAACCCGTACGAAGGACGGACGGTTCAGGGATCACCAGCGGCGGTGATCAGCCGCGGCGACGTCATCATCGACGGCGATCGCTTCGTCGGGAAGAAGGGCGCCGGCCGATTCCTGAAGCGAGGCCCCAGCCAGGCGCCCGCGGGGCTCTGACCCCTCGATCATGGCTGCCGCGCTGCTCGCGCTTCGCAGTCTGCTCTGGACGATTCTTCTCCCGGGCGTCGTCGCCGGTTATATGCCCTGGACGTATTTCGGGCTCTCCGCGACCGAGATCGACTGGCGGGAGCCGCTCGATGTCGTCGGCGTCGCGTGCGCAGCGATCGGCATTCTGCTGCTTGCCGCCTGCATCGTGGAGTTCGCGCGCAGCGGCCGCGGCACCTTGTCGCCCGTCGATCCGCCCCGCCATCTCGTCGTCCGCGGACTCTATCGGTACGTTCGCAACCCCATGTACCTCGCCGTCACGCTGATCCTGCTCGGCGAGGCCGCGCTTCTGCATTCCCGAGATCTCGTCATCTACTGGACTGGCTTTTTCGTCGCGGCAAACCTGTTCGTCATCGCGTATGAGGAGCCTTACCTGCGCTCGAGATTCGGCGCTTCGTACGAGGCATATACCAGACAGGTCGGCCGCTGGATTCCCACGCTGCGGTAATGTCGCCTCGCGGAGGCGTCGCAGGAGGTTGCATGGCTCGCATCGTCGTCCGCTACTGCGCGTATTGAGTGTCCGGCATCCACGCCGTCCGTGTGGCGGCGCGGCTCCGCCGTGAGCTGAAGACCGACGTCGATCTCGTCAAAGGCCGGTACGGCGAGCTCAAGGTTCTCGTCGACGACAAAGTCGTGATCGATGGCGGCGCGCTCGTTGCGCTCGGCATCATGCCCTCCGGCAAGAAGGTCGTCGACACTGTCCGGCCGCTCGTCTCGAAGCCCCCATCGACGACGTAGCGGCTACGGCTCGTCGGCGCTCGGGCCGTAGATTTGCGGCACGGTCGATCCCATCGGGCGCAGGTACGTCGAGATCTGGCCGCGATGGTGCACGATGTCCAGGAGAAAGCCCCACGCCATCGACGGTGCCGGCCGCTGACTGCCGAAGAACTCGAGGGATCCGTCCCAGCGCGCGCCGGGCAGGGACTTCAATCGTTGCGCGAGTGCGGCGCTCTGCTTCTCGTACGTCTCGAGCACTTCGCGCATCGTCGCCGGCGTTGGCGCCGGGTTCCAGTCGGCCTTGCCGTTCTCGAGCGCGTCGACCAGCATTTTCTCCTCGCAGAGGATCTGCCACGCAATTTCTCGCGCCGTCCGAGATTTCGGATCCGGCCGGTAATCAGATCCCTCCGGGATCCTCGAGAACACCTTACCGGTGGTCTTCGATTCCTTCGTCCAGAAGTCTGTAAAGAGTGCCTTATCGTCCACGACGTCTCCCTCCTTCGACAATGCTTCGGGTCATTGACGACCTCCATCGACCTCGAGCGCACGGGCGATCCGCCGATCCGGGACCAGCCAGATCAACGCCACCGTGACGTACAGCGCGCCGGCAATCGCGGGCGCGACGAACGCCGCGGCGATACCCGAAACATACAACAGCGGAGAGATCTTACCTTTGGCGTCCTTGCCGACCGCCCTCGCGAGCACCGATGAAGGCCCTTCCTGAGCGAGGATAGCGCGCTGCAGGATCACGTATGCAAACGCCGCCATCAGCATGACGCCACCGTAGATGGCGGTAGGCACCGGCTCGAAATGCTGCCCCATCCACGCGGTCACGAACGGAAACAGCGACAGCCAGAACAACAGGTGCAGGTTCGCCCACAGGATGGCTCCGTCGACGCGCCTGGTCACGTGAATCATGTGGTGATGGTTGTTCCAGTAGATGCCGAGATTCACGAAGCTGAGAACATAACTCAGAAACACGGGAACCAGCGGCCGCAGGGCGGCAATCGTCGGCTGATCGGGCGGGCGGAGCTCGAGCACCATGATGGTGATGATGATCGCGAATACGCCGTCGCTGAACGCTTCGAGCCGTCGTGGGTTCATCGTCCGTTCACTCACACGCAACGATCCGTTCCGGGCGGGACATGCGATCGTACAGCTGGACGGTCACCTGGATGTCGTCGAGTCGAACGTCACGACGGCGCCCGAACTCACCGGCGTCGATGCGTGCGCGGATCGCCCGCCGCTGCGCCAGATAGTAGTCCGTGACGTCCAGCGACCCACGGCCCGCCACGAATGGCTCGATGAGGAGCACGCGAGTGGCGAGAGCCGGATCGAGCCGGGCGGCGCCGCCAATCTGGAATGGAGCACAGGGCACACCAGAGGGAGGCCCGAGCTCCCAACGCATCAGCGCAGGCGACAGGTCATTGCCCTCCCCGACGATGGCCAGGCGATCGTCGGACGTCAACTCGCGTCGAACCGCCGCGAGCGCGCTCCGTAAAGGCGCGCTGTCGGTGTAATTGTCGAACGCCACGACACGAAACCGCTCTTGGGTGACGACGACACGGGCGGCCGCGACACCAAGCAGAAGAGTTACCGGCGTCAGCATCCAGCCCACCACCCGTCGCCGCGGGCTGGTAAACCAGCGCGCGCTCTCGCCCGCAGCGACGAGGCAGAGCAGCACAACGGTCAAGAGCAGGAATCGAGGGAACCGCGTCTGATGGAAAACCAGTGCGGCCGACTGGATCGGTACAGCGAGGATCAGCCACTGCATCCATGAAGGCTGGCTGCCGTACCGGAGACCTGCCATGACGAACGCGACCATTACGCCCAGCAGCAGCCATGGGCTGTAAAAATAGCTCCCGCGAAGCGCATCGATGTAAGTGACGATGCCGCGAGTGACCGACGGCTCGCCGAGCGGCCGGTTGAACACGAGGTTCGCGAAGTCGCGGATATGATTCGGATACGGCACCGCAAACCAGACGGTCACCGGCAGGACAAACCACAGCAACAGTGGACGGACGCGCAGATCGCGGGATGCCAGTCGATTCCAGTCGATGCGGTGCGTGCGATGGAGGTACCAGAGGCGCGCCAGAAGAATGTACAGGACGACATGTCCGGTGTTGCCGATCGTATGGACCGAGATGCGGCGACCGAGCACGTGCGCGTCGAATCCGCCAGTGCGGAGGACGATCGCCAGCGCGAACAGATAGACGAGAAGCAGCAGGGCCGTTGGTGACTTCACCACGCGTTGCATCGATTGCCAGACGGCGGTGAACCGCACGGTGGATCCGTCCGACGTCTGCTCGAGCCATTCGTGGATGCCGAGCGGCACCACGAGCAGAAAAAAGTAGTTGTACTTCGTAAAGAAGAGAACCGTCAGCGAAAGCGCGAACGCGCGAGCCGTCGATGCCGCGGGATGTTGCCGAAACCGGATGTAGCACAGAACGACGAGGAGCTGAACGAACGCCCCGAGCATCTCCGTCATCGTGACCGATGCGTAGGCGAGCAGGTACGGCGACGACACGAGCAACGCCAGAAAGATGCCCGCCGGCAGCAGCGCGGCCTCCTTCCATTGCCGCCACAGCACCGCACAGCCGACCAGGCCCGTCAGCACGAAGGCAACCATGCTGGCCCAGAGTCCCCCCGCCATGCGGCCGCCGAACAGAACGTAGAACGGAATCTGAAAGATCGAGAGGACCGGCGGCCAGTAGCCCTGCAGCCAGAGATCCCATAGGAGCTGATCGATCCGGCCGGTTGTCAGGAAGTGATAATCGGTCCAGCCGAGGACGAGGTGAGTCGCAAGATCCCAGCGTGGCAGCAGCCCGCGTGCCTCGACTATCGCGATGGTGTGCCTCGCGACAACGGATACGACGCTGGACAACGCAACGATGACGAGCAGGAAAAACGCTGGCGCGACGGCGCGCTGAGGCCTCAATCAGCCCTCGCGGACCGGCCGCACGGTCGCGACGAAGCGGAGCTTCTGCTCGGAAACGACCCGGTTCATGTCGTCGGTCAGAACTCCCATGACTCAGGAATGTCTCCTCGCCCCAAACGGCGACAACATCGGCACTCTGCGCGCATACGCGTCGTACGCCTCTGCACCCAGCTGCTCGCGAAGAAACTTCTCCTCCAGCCGCGCTTTGATCAGCCAGCCAGTCGTCATCAGGCAGACGCCAAGCCACGCGAGCGCGGTCCCGCGAAGCGTCGCGGTTGCGATCGCGGCGAACGTGATCCCCGTGTAGATAGGGTGCCGCACGATCGCGTATGGGCCTGTGTCGACGACCCGATGATCGGCTTTGCGCGTGACGCTGCTCGACCACAGGCGCCCAAGATGAATGCGCGCCCACCAGGTGAAGAGCAGTCCCAGCGCAGCCAGTGCCACCATGGGCCACGCCACAGCGGCGGGCGTGTGCCACAGCACTATCTCCGCAGCAATGCCGTGCCGATAGAGACCGAACAGCAGCACGGCGCCGCCGGCGGCCAACAGGCGGTAGATGATCTGATGGCGTCGGGGCGGACGCTGCACGGTCCGGTCGCTCCAGGCCGCTGCCGCCAACCAGGATATCCACCACACGAACCACACGGTCCGGATTGCGTTTTCAGGCATTCGTCCTTGCCGACAAATTTACCGCGGGCGTGAAGCAGATTTCAGAACGATTCACGATTTCCTCACGATTCCCGCGCGGCGGCACGCGATACTGCCGGTCGAGGGGCTCGAGAATGAAAAGATCGTTGAGATCGTTGGCCGTCGCGTTTCTTTGCCTGCTCTCCGCGTGTGGCGGCAGCGATTCGCCATCGCTCGCCCCCTCAGGGCCGCTTGTCGCACCCCCATTCCCGGTGGGCACCTACTGGCTGCTGCTGACGGGTTACGAGGTTCCGGGTGCCATTCCCCCGTGCGAGTCGCCGGCAGGCGAGCCGCCCGCGGGAAAGCGCGTCGCGGTGGAGCTCAACGTCGTCAAGGAAGCCCAGGAGTGGGTGGGAAAGACCGCCCGCGCCGCCGGCGATCTGGAACTGCGATTCGTGGACGCAGGCGAGCTGCCATTCGGGCTCCGCGCCTTGCGCGGGACTCTGCGCGGGCAGGCGCCTGACGAGGGCCTTCCGGGAGCCGCCACTCCGCGCGACGTCTCAGTCGCGATCGACGCAGGCGTGACGGTCGACGGGCAGACTGCGTACCCATTTTCCGCAAGCGTGCTGTCGGGAAAGGCCGGCGGCGGTTTTCATTTCAAGGACAGCGCCGGCCGAACCGGCAACTGCTCTGTCGTCGCGGTGACCCTCGTCACCGATCGTCGAGTATTTGCCGAGGGCATCGTTTTCATGGATCATCTGCCTTCCCGTTGACGGCAATCCGGAGGCACGGGTGATCCCAATCGTCTCGCAGGTCGAACGGCCAGACGGCCGCGTCGAGCTCGTCGACGCCGCCCGCATCGAACAGAGCGCGCTTTACAACGAAGATCTCGCGCCGGTGCCGATCGCGCGGCGCACATGGACGACCTACAACTACGCGGCGCTGTGGATCAGCATGGCGCACTGCATTCCGACCTACATGCTCTCGGCCGGCCTGATGGCGACGGGCATGAGCTGGGCGCAGGCGCTCTTCACCGTCGCGCTCGGCAACACCATCGTCCTCATCCCCATCCTGCTCAACTCACATCCGGGCACGCGCTACGGAATCCCGTTTCCCGTCTTCGCGCGCGCGGCGTACGGCACGATTGGATCGAACGTGCCGGCCCTCATGCGGGCCGTGGTCGCGTGCGGCTGGTTCGGCATCCAGACATGGATTGGCGGCGAGGCGCTCAACACGTTCTTCACGAGCGTGATCCCGGGATGGCATGGTCTCCTCGGAGCGGGCTTCGGCGGTCATTCGACCACCGAATGGATCTCGTTTCTCCTGTTCTGGGCGCTCAACGTGGCGATCGTGTATCGGGGCATGGATCTGCTGCGCGAGGTCGAGAACTGGGCGGCGCCGTTCGTGCTGATCATGACGGGGCTGCTGCTCGCGTGGGCAGTGACCGAAGCGCATGGCTTCGGGCCGCTGCTGTCGCAGCCCGGCAAATTCCAGACAGTTTCGGAATTCCTGCCGGTTTTCGTGCCCTCTCTGACCGCAATGATCGGCTTCTGGGCGACGCTGTCGCTCAACATGCCCGACTTCACCCGTTTCGGCCGGAGTCAGCGCGAACAGGTGATCGGACAGACCGTCGCGCTGCCGTCGACGATGTTCCTCTTTGCCGCGATGGGCGTGCTGATTACGAGCGCGACCGCGATCATTTATCACGAGGTGATCTGGGACCCGATCAAGCTGATCGGGCGGTTCAGCAACCCACTCGTCATCGCGATCTCGATGTTCACCGCGGTCGTCGCGACGCTGGCGGTCAACATCGCCGCGAACGTCGTTTCGCCGGCGAATGATTTCGCGAATGCCTTCCCGCGGCTGATCAAGTTCAAGACCGGCGGGCTCATCACGGGAATTCTCGGCATTCTGATCCAGCCGTGGCGGCTGCTCGCGGATCCTTCGGGCTACATCTTCAACTGGCTCCTTGGATACTCCGGCGGGCTCGGCTCGATTGCCGGCGTGCTGATTGCGGACTACTGGATCGTCAGGAAGCGCACTCTCGCCCTCGAAGAGTTGTATCTGGCCGATGGACGTTACGGTCGGTGGCATGGGGCGGGGATTATCGCCACGGCGGCCGGCTGCGCCGCAGCGTGGGGTGGACTGATCATTCCCCCGATGCGGCCGCTCTACGACTACGCGTGGTTCGTGGGCTTCGGAGTCGCCGCGATCGTGTACGTCGCGCTCAGTGCAAGGCAGACCGCTTGACCGTTCCACCGTCGACGGCGGTGAGCGCATGCGACGTGACGAACGCGTTCTCGTCGAACCGTTGTACCAGCGCTTTCACCTTGCCGATCTCCAGCCTCGTGACCACGCAGTAAAGGATCTCCTGCTCTTCCGGGTTCAGCCCTCCCCGCCCTCGATACACCGTGACGCCGCGCCCCAGCTCCGCCATGATGTGCGCGGCGATTTCGCCGCTGGCGCGCGACACGATCGTCAGCGCGGTGTACTCCTCGATGCCGTTCACGACGAACTCCAGGGTCCGCGCGGCGGTCACATACGTGAGGATCGAGTACAGCGCGGGCTCGACTCCGAGCGCCGATATCGCCACGAGGAAGAGCGCGACGTTGAAGAGCAGAATGACGTCGCCGACTCTGAGGAGATGGCTGCGCTTGCTGATCAGCAGCGCCGCGATCTCGGTGCCATCGAGCACGGCGCCGCCGCGGATGGCAAGCCCGATCCCCGCTCCGATGAAGAACCCGCCGAAGACCGCGGTCAGCAGCAGGTCCGGCGTGACGTCGGGAAAGTGAACCGTCGCGAGCACGAGTGCCAGACCAGCGATGGCGGCCGCGCTGCGCAGCGCGAACGCAAACCCGATTTGGCGGTAGCCGAGCGCGACAAACGGCAGATTGACCGTGGGAATCCAGAACGCCAGGGGCGTGCCGCTGACCTTCGACACCAGCATGGACACGCCCGTCACGCCGCCGTCGATGAAATTGCTGGAGAGCAGGAATCCCTTCAGGCCCATCGCCGCCGACAGGATGCCCAGGAGAATCAGGAAAGCGTTGAGAAACTCGCGGCCGGCGTGTTTCATCCGGCCCCCATCTTACCGGGATCAGGCCGCGCGTTTATCGATGCGCGCGCGCAGCGACGCGAGCTCGGCGCCGATCTCCTTCAGCTCCTGCTCGGTGGTGCGCAGCTTCTCTCCTTCGGCGCGAATGAATCGGCTGTACGGCGCGATGCTTTCCCGGATGCGCTCGCCGCTCCGGCTGATCTCCTTCGCGAACTGATCCTTCAGCGCAACCGACAGCTTCGCGCGCACCGCGCCGATCTTCTTGCGCATCTGCTCTTTCGCCTGTTCGCGCTTCGCGGGCAGGATGAAGAACCCGAGCGCCGCGACGAGCGACGCCATGATGATCCCCGTGACGTCGGCCGCCGCCGTCGTGGCGGCGATCGTGACGATGGCCCCGAGGCCTATGGCGCCCGCGCTGACCGCCGCGGCTGTCGCGACGGCGTTGCGCGCGCTGTCGGCCAGCTCGCGCGCCTCCTTGCGGCGGTCGTACGAGTCAATCACTTTTTGCGCTTCCCGCCCGACCGAATCGATCAGCCGCGTGCGATCGTAGTGAAACCGCGCGGAATCTGGCTCCCCGACAATGCGGTCCTCGTACTGGCGCCTGCGCTGCGCCAGATGTTTCGTCACGTCCTGCCACTGGCGAAGGTCGGCGTCGACGAGCCAGTCGACCAGCTCGCCAACCTTCCGCTCGATCTGCTGTGGGGTGTCAGCGACCACGCTCTGCTCGAAGCCCTGCTGCATGCGGCTGCGATTCAGCAGGTCCATGACGCGGCCGATCCGGATGTTCTCGTCGAAGAACTCGTGCCCCCGCTTCTCCATTTCGAGCAGGATGCGATCGATGTCCGACATCCGGAACTCGAAGTCCCGCATCAGGTCCGACTGATACACCGCGAGCTGGCGGTCGACCTCGTCGAGCGTCGCGAAATCCTCGCGCAGGAGCGCGGCCCGGTCGCGAACGGCCGCAACATGGCGATCGGTCAGCGCCGCGCCCACGCCGAGCGGATTCAGCAGCTTCAGCTGCACGCGCCCTGGGGAATCGAGCGTCTCCCGAATGTAGCGCTCGAGCGCCTCGAAGCGGCTTGCCGCCCAGACCGACGGGTCGCCCTGCTTCGCCCGCAGCGCCAGCCGCGCGCTGACCGGAAAAATCTCCGGGTTGAACCCGAGCAGCGCGCGCGCGTTCTCCGCGACGAAGCTCCGGACTTCCTCGATCTGCCGCTCGCCGTCGAGGATGTCGATCTTGTTGATCACGACCACGACCTTCTTGCCCCAGCCGCGCACCTGCTCCAGAAACGCGCGCTCGGTTTCGGTGAACGGCCGGTCTGCGGACGTGACGAAGAGCACGAGGTCGGATCGCGGAACGAAGTCCGCGGTGATGGCTTCGTGCTCGCGGATGATTGCGTTCGTGCCGGGCGTATCGACGATGTGAATCTCGCGGAGGATCTCGGCGGGCGCGGTGATGACGTGCAGGTTCGCCTCGCGCACCTGGCGATCGAGGGTGTCGCCGTACTGCAGCACGTTGATCTGCGCCGTCGTCGGCGTCACGCCTTCCTGTGCGACCTTCGTGCCGACCAGCGCGTTGATGAACGCGCTCTTGCCTGAATTGAATTCCCCGACGACGACGAGCAGGAACAGCTCGTCGAGCTGCTCGATGGACTTCGCGAGCGCGTGCTGATGTTCCGGCGCTGCCTCGAAGCGCGCCAGCGCGGTGCGGAGACGGGCGAGGATACGGCGTTCTTCGCGGACCAGCTCATCCTCGGCGCCGGACAGAATTCTCGTCAGCACGGGCACACGAAAAGCAGAATCCGCGCCAAAGCAATCCCCGCCGCAGGCCGGGGATCGGATCTGGACCCCAACAGCCCGACACGGAGGGCTGACCCCAGCCTCAGACTGCCGGGTCTGGTCCAGCACGAGCGCCGGATTTCAGCCGAAGTGGTTGAGTAGGCAGAGCTTCTGCAAAAGTTGACGGCAAGGGCTGGGATCAGACCCCCGATCGGGGATTCAGTGTCCGAACCCGCGTCAGTGCGACGCCGATCAGAACGGCGGCGGCGCCGGCGATCTTCCTCGTACTCACCGGCTCGCCGAGAAAGAGGATGGCTGACGCCATCGCGAAAACCGGCACCAGGTTCGAGTACACGGACGTTCGCGCGCTGCCGATCTCTCGCACAGCGGCGTACCAGATTGTGTAGGACAGCGATAGCGAGAACACGGCCGAGTACACCAGGGCCACCAGCGTCATCGGGCTCACAGCGCCCCAGTCCAGGCTGACGACGTGAGCCGCCACGGCGGGAACGTAGAACGCCGTCCCGATGGCCATCGAAATCCCGGTGACAGCGACCGGCGAGTGGCGCGTCATGAGCGGACGGGCTCCCAGCGTATAGACCGACCAGCAGCACATCGCCGCCAGCATCAGGAGATCCCCGCCAACGGAGCTGCCGCCAATCTGCACGCCCGGCCCGACGACGATGTAGATGCCGATCAGCGAAAGCGCCGCGCCGATCCAGTGGGCGCGTCCGATGCGCTCTTCACCGGTGGCGCCGCTCGCGAGCGCGATCATGACAGGCGCGGCCGCCGCGATCACTGCACTGTTCGCGACGCTCGTCCGC
>Ga0075424_100007194_pt1 | contig 10773 bp, 4 predicted proteins | sample SoiMethybrSBSTD3_FD_75301 | JGI IMG/M metagenome (GOLD analysis project Ga0075424, IMG submission 75301) | Bulk soil microbial communities from a Populus tree surrounding site in Tennessee, USA - Soil MetaG P. TD hybrid SBSTD3 | ecosystem: Environmental > Terrestrial > Soil > Tree plantation...
CCGGTGGCACGGCCGGCCGACGGGTCTCCCGCCTTCCGGGCGAGTTGGCTCAGGGGCGCCGTTCGCGGATAGAAGAGTGAAGGGTGCCCCACCGGCAGCAGGCTGCGGGACCATGGAATGAGATCGAGGAGCAGCACCGCGGCGAGGGCCGCCGCTCCACAACGCGGCCGCCAGCCGGCCACGGCGGCGGCTACCGAAAGAAGGAGCCAGAGGACGATCGTTTGCCCATCCGCGGCCACTGCCAGGCTGATCAGCGCCGCTAGAGCGAGAGAGGCCCAGATCGCGGCCGTGCCGCGCGAGCGAGCGCGCCCCCGGCGCAACAGGAGGTCGGTGCCGAAGGCCCCGGTCATGCACAGCGCCAGCGAGACCACCGGCAGAAGGCGGGTGTAGGCCGGGATGCGCAGCGCCGGCACCGCATACAGCAGTTGGGCGAGCGGCAGGAACCGGCTGACCAGCAGCAGACCGGCGGCGGCGAACCCCACGAACGGCCAGGCGCGGCGGTCGCGGACGGCGAGCAGCGCCAACCAAAAGCCGGCGAAGGCCAGCAAACCGGTATAGCCGGCCTCCGTCTCCGCCCAGTTGAAGGGCCCATTGAACGGCCCGTGGTAAGGACGGCCGAAAGCGTGGGGACTTGCAGGCGCCAGCATGAAACCGCCGTACCCCCCCTGGAACCACGAGAGGGGAGCGAGCAGGCTTATCGCCCCATTCGGCCGGCCCGGGTCCTGGGTGTCGTGGACGCGTTGCGAGTCTGGCACGCTCGCCAGGAACGGCAGGAGTTGGGGCGCCGCCAGGCCGAAGCCGAGGATCGCCGCCAGGGCTGCGGCGGCGAGGCTCCGCCCCAGACCGGCCGCTCGCCGGCGCAAGCCCAGACCGCTGGCGGCAGCGAAAACGCCTCCGAAGAGGGCGGTTTCGGGATGGCCGGAGAGCAGGATCGCCGCGGTGATCGCCGCCGTTGTGGCGACCGCTCGCCGGCTGGGATGGCGGAAAAGAAGCACCGTCCCGGCGGCAAGCCACGGTATCCAGGCCGCCGCCGCAGTCACCGGGAACAGGGCCCAGGAAAAAAGACCGCCCCCCAGGGCGAAACCCGCTGCCGCCAGCAGCGACGAGGCCCGACCGCGGCCGGCGGAGCGGGCGAGCAGCCAGGTGCCTTGAAAGGCCACCAGCAGCTTGAGGATCAGGGCGCCCAGCAAGTGGTGTTGGATGGGCAGGGGGCGCACGGCCATCTGCAGTGGGGAGAGGGCGCCGGCCTGGGGATTTGCCCAGGGCGAGCTGCCGCCGTCGAGGGCGTCCGACCACAGAGGGAGCCGGCCGCGAGAGAGCGCATGGCGCACCTCGAGCTCCCAGGGCAGTAGCTGGTAGATGACGTCGTTCAGCAGGTCGTGCTCACGATCGACGTTGAATATCCAGGGCGCGCCGGGCGCCGCCTCTCGCAGCAGATTGCAGGGCGCCAGCAGGGAGCGTCCGGCAAGCCAGGGGGCCAGCACGAGAGCGGGCGCGATCCAGGCGCAGACCACGGCTCTTTTCTCCAGCCGCAGCCCCAACCCCCGGGCGAGCAGCCAGCAAACGGCCTGTGTCGCCAGCATGGCCGCCAGCAACAGACCCACAGAGTGGAGATCGAGAAAAAAACGCATTGGCGAAAGATTCCAACGGACACTCCGTTTACGCGCCAGCTTGCGCCATCGTCGTAGATGACGCTAAAACGAAACAGGAGAGGAGTTCCGGGAAGGAGCGAGCCTGCCGGCTCGGGAGGGTTCAGCAAAGCTTGGGGAAGGCCGCCCGGCGACGGCCCTCCCGAGTGTTTTCAGACGATCTCAGTCGTCGACGTTGGCGACCGCTCCGCGGGTGCCCACCGCGGAACCCCCCTTCTCTCGCTGCCAGAAGAAAGGCTCGCGCTGGTGCGGGTCGGGCGCGATCTGGTCCAGGGTCATGCTGTCGTAGACCCGGCCGTTGAGCACCACCAGCCCGAGGCGGGCGGTGTTGCGAATGTCCTCCAGCGGATTGGCGTCGAGCACCACCACGTCGGCCAGCTTGCCGGGCTCCAGCGAGCCGATGTCCTTGTCCAGTCCCAGGTAGTGGGCGCCGTTGAGGGTGGCCGAGCGCAGGACCTCCAGCGGCTTCATTCCCCCTTGAGCCAGCATCCACATCTCCCAGTGCGCGCCCAGACCCTCGCGTTGGCCGTGGGCGCCCAGGTTCACCTTGACCCCGTCGTGGCCGAGGTCGGCGGCGATGCGGGCGATGTTGAAGTGGTTGTACTCCTCGTCCGGAGCCGTCACTCGCCGCCGCGAGCGCTCGTCGACGATCTCCCGCGGCACGAAGGAGAGCAGGCGCTTGTCCTCCCAGACGCGGGTCTTGTCGTACCAGTAGTTCTCGCCAAAGATGCCGCCGAAACCCACGATCAGGGTGGGTGTGTAGCCCACCTCGGTCCCTTTCCAGAGTTGCCGGACGTCGCCATAGATCTTGGCGACCGGCAGAGTGTGCTCGACGCCGGTGTGACCGTCCACGACCTGGGCCATGTTGTGCTCGAAGAGGGAGCCGCCCTCGGGCACCACCATCATTCCAAGCTCGCGGGCGGCGGCGATGATCTGCTGCCGCTGCTCGCGGCGGGGCTGGTTGTAGCTCTTGACGCTGAAGGCGCCCACCGCCTTCAGACGGCGCAGGTGGCCGCGGGCGTCCTCCTGGTTGTCGATGGTGGCGGTGATCGGAAGCGTGGCGCCGTAAAGGACGGTGCCGGTGGAAAAGATACGCGGCGCCGTGATCAGCCCGGCACGGGCCAGCTCGGAGGCGGCGAAGACGGTGTCCGTGTCATTCGACGGGTCGTGGAGCGTGGTCACGCCGTAGGCGAGGGTGGCGTAGGTGACCCAGTTGCGCTGCGGCACGATGCCGTCGGTGCCGAAGGTGCCGTGCCAGTGGACGTCGATCAGGCCGGGAATCAGGGTCTTGCCCTTGACGTCCACGACGCGGGCGCCCGCCGGCACGGCGACGCTCTCCCGGGGGCCCACCGCCTTGATGCGGTTGCCTTCGATCACGATGGCGCCGTCGTCGATCACCTCGTCGCCCTTCATGGTGACGATCCGGCCGCCGACCAGCGCCACCGTCCCCTTGGGAACGTCGCTTTCGGCCTTGAAGCCGATGTTGACGCCTTGGGATGGAGGATCAGGAAGCTTCTCGGGCGCGCCGTCGCGGAACGCGAAGGCGTTCTTGAGCTCCAGGGTGTAGAGCTCCGGGCCAAGCGACCAGTGGAGGCGCTGCGAATCGCCGGACCAGCGGAGGTTTTCGCCGGCGTCGCGGGTGACCTTGCGCAGCGGCAACGCGCTCGCCTTGGGTCCGACGTCCACCGCCTTGCCGGTGGCCACGTGAGGCATCACGTAGGCGTTGAACCGCTCGGTGAAGGCCACCCACTTGCCGTCCGGTGAAATCCGGAGCTCCGTGGCGTTGTCGCTCGCGAGGTCGACGCGCTCGTCCTTGCCGTCGAGGCCGATGGAGACGAGCTGCCGCTTGCCTTCGCCGACGAAGCGGAGGAGGTAGACGCGGTCGCTCTCGGCGCCGAAGCTCGGGCGCTCGCCGTCCTCGGTGATGAGCGCCGGATCACCACCGGCCGCCGCCACCCGGTAGACGCCCGGCTCCAGCGACCAGTCGGGGGTGCGGATGAAGCCCCCCTCGATCTTGCGGTAGACGATCTGCTTGCCGTCCGGCGTGAAGGCCGGCTCCACATAATGACCGGGTTGGCCGATCACCACACGCCCTTCGCCGCCATCCGCGGACACCACGCGAACCGTCCCGAGCTTGTCGTCGTCCCACGTGGTGTAGACCACCCAGCGGCCGTCGCGTGAGAACGACGGGAAGATCTCCCAATGGCCGTTCTGCTTTGTCAGCCGGTGCGGCGTGCCGTCGGGCAGCTTGCGGATCCAGAGATGCCCCAGGGCCTGGTAGACCACCCGGTCCCCCTTGGGCGAGACCTCCACCCAACGCAGCATCTTGGTGTCGAACGTCCGCGGCGCCACCTCTTGCGGGAAACGCAGGGCCGCGGTGACCTTGCGGGTCGTGTGGACGTGGAAGGGGATGTCGGCGACCTGGCGGGAGGCGACGTCGAGGCGGTGGATCTTGCCGCCGGCCCAGAAGACCAGCGACTTCGAGTCGGGCGTCCAGGCCATGGCGGGATAGAGGCCGTGGATGGACCAGGTCTCCTGCATGTCGCGGTCGAGGCCGTCATAGAGCGACCGGATCTCGCCGGAGCGCAGGTCCAGCAGGTGAATGACGCTCTTGCCGCGCACCCGGCGGATGAAGGCCAGAGACTTGCCGTCCGGCGACGGGGTTGGCCGGACGGAGCCGCCCTGGCCGGTGACGTAGCGCTGGGTCTTGCCCGTCCTCCGATCGAGGCGCTGGATGACGAAGATCTCAGTGTTGGAGTCCTTGTTGTACTCGAAGACCGGGCCGGGAGTGATGTCCTGGCTGTAGTAGAGATATCGGCCGTCGGGCGAGAAGACGGGCTCGCCGGCGTCCTTCTGGTCGTTGGGCTTCTTGGTGAGCTGCAGGCCGTCGCCGCCGCTGCGGTGGTAGAGCCACATCTCGCCGGCCCCGAGCGAACGCTGGGCGGTGAAGTGCTTGCGCGCCACGATGTACTCGCCGTCCGGCGACCAGGATGGGCTGTTGAGCAGGCGGAAGCTCTCCTTGGTGACGGCGCGGGGATTCTTGCCGTCGCGGTCGGAGATCCAGATGTTGTCGCCGCCTCCCTGGTCGCTGGTGAAAGCGAGGGTCTTGCCGTCCGGGCTGTAGCGGGGCTGCATCTGCCAGGCGACGTCGTGGGTCAGGGCCTTGGCCTCGCCGCCGGTGATGGGAATGGTGTAGAGGTCGCCCAGCAGGTCGAAAGCGATCTCCTTGCCGTCGGGGCTGACGTCGAGGCTCAGCCAGGTCCCTTCGTCCGTGTCGATCGCGACCTCGGACGACGGTCCCGGCGGGTTGTTGACGTCCCACTTCTCGTCCTTCTTCTTCTCCTCGGTCTCCTTGGCGGCGCCCTTGCCGCCCTCCAGCTTCTCCTTCTGGAGCTCGGTCGCGTTCTCCTCCGGCTGCTTTTCCTTCTTCACCTTCTCCTTGAGCTCCGGCTCCGGTGGCGTCGCCTCCGGGGCAGGCGCCGGGGGAGCCGGCGGCTGAACGCTGGAAGCGTCGGCGTGACGGGAACCCGCGACTACGGGCATCAGCCCGAGGGCGGCGAGCAGGGCGGCGAAGAGAAGGAGACGGATCGATTTCATATGGTTTCCCTTTGGGACGGGCTCCGGAGTTTCGAGCCTTGCGGAGGAGCGCGAGCAGACTATGTGCGGCGGAAAGCAGGTGTCAAGGACGATGGAGCCGCGCAGCTCCGTATACGGAGTAGAGACTTGGGATTGATGAGACGTGCGACGTCTCGCTACGAGGCAAGGAGATGGAAATGCCCGCCCGATCGAGACACTTCAAGCTCAGTTGGATCCTGGCGCTACTGCTCCTCGCCGCCACCGCACCGCGCCCGGCGCGGGCCGGCGTCGATTCCTGGACGCCGTTCGGCCCGGGCGCAGGCGCGCTCCAGTCGCTGACCGCCTCGCCGCGCGGCGAGCTCTACGTCACCGCCAGCTTCGGACTGACCGAGATCTGGCAACTGCCACTGCCCACGGTCCCCTGGCGCTGGCGCAATAACGGCCTCGGCCGGCCGGTGGTGACCGCCCTGGCCGTGGATCCGAAGAATCCGAGCTCTCTCTGGGCTGTTTCCGGTACCGACACCTCCACCGCCCAGGGCGTCTATCACTCGAACGACAGCGGCGGGAGCTGGACCCAGGTCTTCACCGGCGACTTCGACTTCCACGTCGTTCATCTCTGGGTCGCGCCGGCGAAGAAGTCCGTCGTCCTGTTCGCCGAGACCGGCAACGGCTCTCCCCGCCGGCTGCTGCGCAGCGCCAACGGCGGCGTTTCGTGGACGGAAATCCCCGGAGTCCTAGGCCCGGTGGCCGCCCCTCCCGACCAGCCGAGCGTCGTCTACGCCGCCTCCGAAGACGGGCTCACGGTGCTCCGCAGCACCGACGGCGGCTCGACGTTTCGCCCCACGGGAAGGCTGCCGGTCGAAGCGGGCGATGAGCTGCGCGCGCTGCATGCGACCTACGGCCGCCAGCCGGGAATCTTCGTGTCCTTCCTCAACGCCGGGCTGTTCCACAGCGCCAACGACGGCGGCCGCTGGCGCCGCGCCGGCTTCGTGCATGCCGGTCCCGCCGCCCTCGCCTCGGAGCCGAAGAACCAGGGCACGGTCTACGCGGTGAGCTTCAACGGCCTTTACGCCAGCGACAAAGGTGGGCAAAGCGGCAACTTCCGCACGCTGGCGACGTTCGCTCCGTTCCTGGGAATCCACGCCGAGCCGGCCGCCCTTGCCGCGGCTCCAGGCGGACCGTATTTCCTCTCCAGCCCCGATCTTTACCGCGCCGTGCCGGCCAGGCTTGGCGGCTTCGCGCTGGTGGCAAAGACCGGTATCGAAAGCTTCGGCGTCGCCGAGCTGCGCTTCCACCCGACCGATCCGTCACTCCTCGCGGTGCGCCAATACACGGGATGCATCCGTGACTCCTGCGACTTCCGCACGCTCCTTTCGAAGGACGGCGGAGCGACCTTTCAACGTCTGGGCGCGGTGCTCCTGCAAGGGGCGATTGCCGACGCCACCGACCTGGCCTTTGATCCAGTATCGACCGCGCGATGGCTCACCGTCGATGGAGTAGGCGTAGGCCTCGGCGTAGTCCTGACCGAAGATGGCGTCAGCCGCGTGGTCCTCCCAGGACCGGTGACGACCGTCGAGATCGCTTCCGGCGGTGTCCTCCTTGGAGGTGGCACAGGCGGTGTGCAGGCGAGCGAAGACGACGGCGCAACCTGGCGGACGACGCTCGACAATACCGTCCCTCCGACACCCGAGCGTCCCACCGGAGGCACGCGGCGGATCGTCGACCTGAGGGTGAATCCGTTCGCGCCGGAGCGGGTGCTCGCGCACGCCTTGGAATTCACGGTGCCGGCGCCGCACGATCCGGGAAGCCCTGTGATCTTTCGCAGCTCCGACGCCGGTCGCACCTGGATGAAGCTGCTGGACGGCAACACCGACGTCGAGTTTGTCCCTGGCGCGCCGTCGAGCCTGTACCTCCTGGCGTCGACGGTGGACGGCAGCGAGCTGCGGCGGAGCGACGACGACGGCGCTACGTCGCAACTCGTCCACACCTTCACTGCGAGCGACGCGGTGATCGGCATCGCGCCGGATCCCTCGGCACCTCTTGATCTCTACGCCGCCTCACAGAACGGCGTCCTCCAAAGCCGCGACGGCGGCGTGACCTGGGAGCCGGCTCCAGGCGACTTCACTGCCTGGGGCGCCTACCGCCAGTTTGTCGGCCCCGTCCAGGTTCACCCAACCGAGCGCGGCCATCTCTTCGCCGCCCCGTTCGACGGCGGACTTTTCGAGAACCAGTTGACGGAGTGACAAAGGGAAATAGGAGATGGCGATGCCCGCCCGATTGAAGTTCTGGAACCACCTTTGGATTCTTGCGCTACTGCTGACCGCGGCTTCGCCGCGCATGGCGCGGGCCGGCGAGGATGCCTGGACGCCGTTCGGCCCGGGCGAAGGCGCGCTCAAGTCGCTGACCGCTTCGCCGCGCGGCGAGCTCTACGTCACCGCGAGCTTTGGAGCGACCGAGATCTGGCAACTGCCACTGCCCACGGTCCCCTGGCGCTGGCGAAACAACGGTCTCGGCCGGCCGGCGGTGACCGCGCTCGCCGTGGATCCGAAGAGCCCGAGCTCCCTCTGGGCCACCTCCGGCGAACCCCAGAGCGCCGTTGAGAGCGTCTTTCATTCGACCGACGGCGGCGGGAGCTGGAACCAGGTGTTCACCGGGGACATCGACTTCCATGTCGTTCACCTCTGGGTCGCGCCGGCGAAGAAGTCCGTCGTCCTGCTCGCCGAGACGGGCAATGGAAGCCCCCGGCGACTGCTGCGCAGCGCCGACGGCGGCGTTTCGTGGACGGAGGTACCGGGAGTCCTCGGCCCGGTGGCCGCTCCCCCCGACGAGCCCAACGTAGTTTTCGCAGCCAGCGCGGACGGGCTCGGCGTGGTCCGCAGCGTCGACGGCGCCTTGACCTTCCGTCCCACCGGCTCGCTGCCTGTCGAGGCGGGCGACACGCTGCGGGCGCTTCACGCGACCTTTGGCCGGGCGGCGAACGTCTTCGTGTCGTTCGCGAGCGGCGGGCTGTTTCGCAGCACGGACGGCGGCCGCCGCTGGAACCGCATCGGCTTTCTATATGCCGGTCCCGGCGCCCTCGCCTCCGAGCCGAAAGTGCCGAGCACGATCTACGCGGTGAATTTCAGCGGTCTCTACGCCAGCCAGCGGAACGGAAAAAGCGGCAGCTTCCGCGCGCTGGCGACGTTCATTCCCATCCAGGTCATCCCTGAGCCGACCGCACTCGTTGCGACTCCAGACGGGCCGTATTTCCTTGCCGGCTCCGATCTCTACCGATACAAACCCGGGACGAGCGGCAGCGGCTACGCGAAAACCGGGATTGAGGGCTTCGGCGTCGCCGAGCTGCGATTCCACCCCGCCGATCCGTCGCTCCTCGCCTTGCGACGCTACACGGGCTGCATCCGCGACTCCTGCGAATTCCGCACGCTCCTCTCCATGGACGGCGGCAAGACGTTTCAGCGCCTCGGCGTACAGTTCCTGCCCCGCTCGTTTGGCGACGTCACCGACTTGGCTTTCGATCCGGTCTCGACCACGCGATGGATCACCGCTTTGGGTGGCCTCGCTCTGCTGACCGAGAACGGCACCAGCCGCCAGGTCCTTTCCGGAGGGGTGACGGCCGTCGAGATCAGTGAAGGCGGCATCCTCCTGGCCGGCGGGCTGGAGGGCGTTCAGATCAGCGAGAACGACGGAGCGAGCTGGCAGGTGACGCTGAGCAAGGTCATCCCCACCTCGCCCGAGCATCCCGCGGGCGGTTCGCGCCGGGTCGTCGACCTGGTGGTGAATCCCTTCGCCACGGACCGGGTGATCGCCCGTACGCTGGAGAGCTTCGCCACCGGCGTGCCGTTGCCCAGCACGTCGGCCCCAGTGATCTACCGCAGCTCGGACGCCGGCCGCACCTGGCTGAAGCTCCTGGACGGCAGCGCGGACGTCGAGTTCGTCCCCGGCGCGCCGGCGAGCCTCTACCTTCTGGAGTCGACGGCCAACGGCAGCGAGCTGCGGCGGAGCGACGACGACGGTGCCACCTTCCAGCTCGTCCACACCTTCGCGACGAGCGACGTGGTGAGCGACGTCGCAACGGACCCCTCGGCGCCCCTGGACCTCTACGCCGCCTCGATGAACGGTGTCCTCCAGAGCCACGACGGCGGCGCCACCTGGGAGCCCACGCCGGGCAACTTCAACGCCTGGGGCGCTTACCGCCAGTTTGTCGCCCGCGTTCAGGTTCATCCCACCGAGCGCGGCCACCTTTTCGCCGCCCCGCTCGAAGGCGGCCTGTTCGAAAACCACTTGTCGAATTGAAGGGTGGCGAGCGAAAGGCCCCCAGCTTCCTCCTTCGCGAAACGAGTGATTACTTCCCAGGAAATCTGTCCAGAACTTGCGGGTCCTAATCTTGAGATTTCGGATTGTAGAAGAAGCCGGCCTAGAAGTTCTTAACGGAGGGCCAATGCGGCCACCCGGAGGAAAAACTAGCCGGCAGCCGGCGCTACCTTGACGCTGACAAGAAATCGATGTACGCTTCGCTTGTCCAATAGAATGAGTCACATACCCTCCGTCGTTCGAACTTAGTCTCTTTCATCTTTGACAACAGCATCTAGGGAGGTGTGTCGTGAAGGCGCTCGCTTCAGAGCCTAGCCCGTTGCTTGTCGACAGTGACTCCACAAACGGCGACCTAGGCGCTCGCTTTCGGAGGACATGCCCCGGCCCTGAACTGGACTTGGTCGAGTCATTCCTTCGTGCGATACCGCTGCACGTCCCCCGGGGCTGCCGAGCAACTGTATTCCGTGAACCTCGCCTTGAATCGGGGTTCCCGGATCTCGTCATCGTAGTCTGGCGCGAAGAGGTCACGCTCGACTGGCGACCTGAAAGAGAATTCCTGGGGGTACACGATCTCCGCCTCATGCACTTTCTACACCACACCCGGCGCGCCACCGAGGAAGAGCTCGTCGGTTGGTTTGGCCGGCGTGCGATTGCGAGTGTTGAACGGTTATGCGACGCCGAAATGATTCGGCTTGTGGGCTCTTCTTGGACTCCCTGTTCGCTTCGTCGGTCCTTCGCAGCGTCAAAGATCATCGCCGTTGAAGCGAAGATCGGCAAATGGACCGAGGTTTTGAATCAGGCACTTCTCAATACCTGGTTTGCCTCTAAATCCTACGTCCTCATTCCCAATACGCCATCCGAGCAGCAGCTTGCCGCCGCACGGCGACTCGGAATCGGAGTATGCTCGCTCGATGATCACCAAGTCCGAGAGGTGGCCAGTGAGTCCACGCGACTACCGCGGTCCTACGCTTCATGGATGCTCAATGACTGGGCTTGGCGATTCTCTCAGGGCGTAAAAAGTGAGACCTTGTGAACGGGAATCCATATGTCACGGCAGCCTGGCTCGCGGGGCAGTTTCCAGACCTCCGGGACATCCAGCCACTGTCGCAGGGTGGCCAGAAACAGGTCTTCTCAGCTCTGCATTCTCACAATGGCGACGTGGTTTTGAAACTTATGCATCCCGGCTCCGATACAGAACGAACTGCCAGAGAGCTTGTCGCCGTCGCGAGGGTCAGGT
>Ga0075424_100007195_pt1 | contig 10772 bp, 6 predicted proteins | sample SoiMethybrSBSTD3_FD_75301 | JGI IMG/M metagenome (GOLD analysis project Ga0075424, IMG submission 75301) | Bulk soil microbial communities from a Populus tree surrounding site in Tennessee, USA - Soil MetaG P. TD hybrid SBSTD3 | ecosystem: Environmental > Terrestrial > Soil > Tree plantation...
GCCGCGTCTGGGGGCGAATCGGTTCTTTCTTCGGTGGCGTATTTGGGCGCGCGCGACGACGTCTGGCCACCGCGACCGCATCTTTACTGGGGAACATGTTCAAGACAATCATCATCGCATTCGTATTTGTCTTGTTGGCCGCGCATCGAGGCTTCGCGCAGACGCCCGTCACGTCGCCCACTCCTGACGCAGCAACTTCGGCACCGCAAACTGTGAAGCTAACACCGGTCGCTTTTGATTTTCGCGCAAACGCAAGCAAGCCTTTGCCGCCGCTTATCCGCGTCGGCGTGGATGTGAATAACCAGAAACCGATCAGCTTGCGCGACGTGATGGTACTGGCTTTGCAGAACAACAAGGACATTGAAGTCGCGCGCGATAATGTGCGGATCGCTGAAGCAGACTTGCTCACGTCGCACGGCGCTTACGATCCGCGTCTGACGGCGCAGAGTTACTTTGAGCGCATCACGACTCCCGCCACGAGCGTACTGAGCGGCGCGGCGAAGTTGGAAACGAGCGACTTTACGGCGACCTCGCGGCTCGAGGGACTGACGCCGAAGCACGGCGGGAACTATCACGTCGACTTTACGTCCGTACGCATGACGAGCAACAGCGCCTTCAACGTGCTCAATCCGCAGTATCCGACGGCGCTAACGTTCACTTTCGCGCAGCCGCTATTACGCGGGCGCGGTTTTGATCTTCCGCGCCGGCAGATCGAAGTCGCGAAGAAAAATCTTTCGTTGACCGATGCGCAGTTTCGGCAGCGCGCCATCGAAGTGATTTCGAGCGTGCAGCGTTCGTACTGGGACCTGGTATTTACTCTCCGCAATCTGCAAATCCAGCGTGAGTCGCTGGCCGACGCGCGGACACAGCTCGAACACAATCGGCGCATGGTGGCCGAGGGCACGCTCGCGCCTATCGATATTGTGGCGGCACAGACGCAGGTGGCGAACCTCGAGCAGGCAGAGTTTGCGGCGCTCGACGACGTCAATCGTGCGGAGAACAACCTGAAGAACCTGGTTGCGGAAGACCAGAAGGCGCCGATTTGGAACGCTTCATTGATTCCGACTGACGACGTGGACCTGACCGTGCCGCCCGTGATTTTGCCCGATGCGATGAAAGCGGCACTGGACAACCGCCCCGAGTTGCGTGAGTCGGACTTGGCGCGCGAGATCAATCAGCTCGATCAGAAACTCTATCGCGATCTAACCAAGCCGCAAGTTGATTTGGTGGGCACTTACGGCGTGACCGGCAACGCGGGCACGCGCGTGACGACTACAAATCCATTGACGGCGAGCAACGATCAGTTGCGCCAGCGGGTGAACGACTTATCAACACTGAATGGTTTGCAACCGCTGCCCGCACCGCCGACCACAACAATTCCGCCGAATTTGATCGGCGGGTATCCACAGTCGGTGCAAAATCTCTTTTCGAACGACTTCAACAATTTCCGCGTCGGTTTGACGATTAGTCTGCCGCTGCGCAATCGAACTGCCGAAGGACAGCTCGCGCATTCGGAGATCGAAGGCCGTTCGCTGGCGACACGGCGACAGCAACTCGAACAGTTGATTCAGGTCGAAGTGCGGAACGCGTTGCAAACTGTCACGACGACGGAAGCGCGCTTGCGTTCAGCCGCAGTCGCGCGAGAAAACGCCGAACAGCAGTACGAGAGTGAGAAGCGCAAGCTCGACGTCGGCCAATCAACTGTGTTTCTCTTACTGGAAAGACAAACCGCGCTGACGATCGCCCGCGGCAACGAACTGCGCGCGCAGACGGACCTCAACAAAGCCATCGCCGAATTTCAGCGGGCGACCGGCAATTCGTTGACGGCGAATAATGTGAATGTGACCAGCCATTGAGTGGTGTCTTAACTTTGCGGGCCTTTGCGGCTTGGCACTTTTGCGTGAATCAGCATCCTCTTAATCAGACGGTTCACGCAAAAGTCCGTGAGACACTACGGGCCATTGAAATCCTTTCATCTTTCCCCACTTCGCGCAGATGGTTGTTGACCGTCGTGTGTTGACCTACTAATATCGAATGTCTCCGGCGAAGTCTCCCCAACTCCGACAACGCCAACGCCGATCATGAAGAACAATCGACTGAGCAATTTGCCCGCCATCTTCCACCGCGAGCACACCACAAAGCGATTCCTGCTTTTGATTGTCGCCGCTCTCATTCTGGTCGGTTCATCCGTTCGTTACACGCCGGTCACCGATGCCCAGGACAAGCGGCAACGAATGGAGAGCGACCTGGCAAAGGTCTTCAGCGCGCATGAAGAGCTGCGCATCGATCCGCAAACCGCGGAACAACAGGTGAAGACGAACGGCCGCTTATCGTTAGCGACCCTTAGCCACCGGTTCGATTTGCAGCTTCAGCTGAACGATTTACGTGCGCCAAACTATCGAGCTGAAGAAGTGGTGAACGGCCGCGCGCATGACCTGCCGAAGATCGACGTTCATACGTACCGGGGAACGGTGGACGGGATGTCAGGAACCGACGCGCGATTGACAATCGATGGCTCGAGCATTGAAGGCATGATCATGACCTTCGATGAGATTTACTTTGTCGAGCCTGCCCGCAAATACTCAGCGGCCGCCGACGCGTCAGAGTTTCTGCTTTACAAGTCTTCTGACGTTCGATCGGACATCACGGCAACGTGCGCGGATACTTTGGACGAGCACGTTAACAGTAAGGCAAAAGAGCTTCTCCAGTTCGCACAGCCGCAGGTAAACGTGTTTGTGCCGAACAAAGTTGTCGAGATCGCCACGGAAGCAGATGGCGAATACGTCCAGGCTTCGGGCGGTTCGGGAGCGGCAAACAGCGACATTCTCAGTATCCTTAATCAAGTTGATGCGATTTACAGACGAGATATCGGCCTGACATTTTCCGTAGTCCTGCAACATACGTGGACCGATCCGGCGAGCGATCCTTACACGACGAATGGTGATCCCAGTGCTGTGCTGAACGAGTTCAAAGACTATTGGAATGCAAACATCACCACCGCGCGCGACGAAGCATATATGTTCACCGGCCGCAGTCTCGGCGGTGCTGACGGAGTGGCATTTGTGGGAGTCGTTTGCAGTGCACCGCCCGCTGCATACGGAACGTCCATTCTGAAGACGATGGCGCCCTTTCGCGTGGGTATTCCCGCGCATGAAATTGGGCACACTTTTGGCGCGCATCATACCGATCAGACAACCCCGCCGCACGCTGAGTGTGACAACACCATCATGGTTTCAGTATTGACGCAGTCGAACACGCTGACGTTTTGTCAATTCTCGATCGATGAAATTAGCAATTACGTCAACGCTAATTCCGGCTGCCTTGGCGTGGCGACGGCCTCGACAATTCAATTGAGTTCGGCGGCCTATGCAGTTAATGAGGGTGACGCGGCCGGACAGGTGACGATTACGGTGAACCGGCTTGGTGACACGAGTGGGACAGCGTCTGTGAATTACGCCACCTCAGATACGGCTGGTTTGCAGAATTGCACCGTCGTCAACGGTATCGCGTCCGAGCGGTGCGATTACGTGACGAGTGTGGGAACGGTTACGTTCGCCGCGGGTGAAGGCTCCAGGACTTTCAATATTCCAATCATCAATGACGTTTGGATTGAAGGCGCTGAGACGTTCACGGTGAGGTTAAGTAATGCGGTAAACGCGACGTTGGGAACACCCTCGAATGCCACGGTGACGATCACTGATGCCGGCAACGATGTGACACCTCCCACAAGCAATCCGATTGACGGTGTGGACTTCTTCATTCGCCAGCAGTACCTCGACATCCTGGGTCGGCAACCGGATCAGGGCGGTTTCACGAATTGGGTGAACACCCTGGCGCCGTGTCCGAACGGGGGATTTGGCGAGCCGCCAACTTCCAATTGCGATCGTCTGCATGTGGCGGCGGGATTCTTCCAATCAGATGAGTTTCTCAATCGAGGCTACTGGGCATTCCGCATGTACATGGTGTCGTTCAACCAGCGGCCAACTTACGCGCAGTTCATTCCCGACATGGCGCAGGTAGGCGGACCGAAATCACCCGCAGAAGAAGAAGCGAGCAAGGCGACTTTTTCGGAAAGCTTCGTCCAGCGCTCTGAGTTCACTGCGAAGTATCCGGGACTGCACGGGCAGGCGCTGGCAAATGCTTTAGTGGCGACATCGGGTCTGCCAGGTTACACGGTGCAAGCCGGTGAGACGGACGGTCAGATTCTGCGGCACATCGCAGAGCGGCAGACGAGCTTGGACAAATTCCTGATCGACGGAACCGTGTCGATTCTGTACTTCGGATTTCAGCGACGCGATCCGGACACGGTTGGCTATCAGAACAACGTGGCGACGTTGACGGCGAACCCGAACAACCTGCGTCACATGATCTTTATCTTCATATACTCGACTGAATATCGGCAGCGGTTCGGCCCACCTTAAAGCGCTCTTACAATTCGCAAAGTCGCGCCGTCGTCGGGAGGTACTGATGGCGGCGCGTTCTTGTGTGCTCTCGGGTCATACAAATCAGTTTCAGGCGGCGACTAATACGCTGAATACCTCGAGAACTGAATAGCTTTACCGCAGCGTCTCGACCTAATGCCTCGAAAGGTTTTCCCGATGTGCCTCGGAAGGTGAAGGAGTCAATGCGAGGAGCCCAGGTTTCGTCAGTTACTGCCCGAAACAAGAACGTCGCCCAGGTCACGTTTGGATGGATTAGGCCGGGGACAGGGCTTGTTCAGCTCCCGCGCCGATGGGCCAGGGTCCAAAGTCCAAAGTCTAAAGTCCAACGTTGGACATCAGCAGATGAAGCCGGACGCTTGCGAGCTGTGGGCGTTTTGTTCGCTTGCCTGCTGCTGGCGATATCCGTTTCACTGGTTGGCAACAGGTTCTTCCGTAGTTTTGATGTCTCAAGCCAAAGTAACTCGCTCGCGACGCCGGCGAATCTGACAGCAACCGATTACGCGTATGCGACGAAGGTGGCGGTCACCTGGGATGCCGTTCGCGACGCGACTCTCTATCGCGTCTTTCGTAACACGACGAACAATTCGGCGACTGCCGCGGTGATCGGAACAACGCCGCAATCGACGTTCTTCGACGCCACGGGTGCGGCAGGTCAAAGCTTCTTCTATTGGGTGCGCGCGGAAAACGGGAGCATTGCCAGCGCGTTGAGCCAACCTGATCAAGGCGCGCGCACTGGCGGAACGATTGTTGGCCCGCTGGCGCCACTCGAGCCACCGCCGGCGCCGCCTGGGAACCAACCGACTGCGGCGAAGGCTTATCTCGGCAAAGCTTTGTTCTGGGACGAACAACTTTCATCCACGCGCACTGTCGCGTGCGGCACTTGCCACTTTTCGAGCAGCGGCGGCTCGGACGCGCGCGCCATCATTAACAGCACGCGTGCACGCAATCCGGGCGCTGACGGAACTTTCAACACGGCCGATGATGTCTTCGCGTCTCCGGGTGTCATCAGCAACAACAGCGACGGCAGTTACAACTGGTCGGCGACTTACGGATTTCATGAACAGGTCACGGGAAGGAAATCGAGGTCATACATCGATGCGGGTTACTCGAATCTTTTGTTTTGGGACGGACGTGCAACCGGCACATTTACCGATCCGATCGGTGGCGGTGTCGTTTTGCAGAACGGCGCAGCGCTGGAAAGTCAGGTGCTTGGACCGCCGGTGAGTTCAGCAGAGATGGCGAACGCGAATCGCACGTGGAATGACGTAGCGGTGCGCGTCGCGCAATCGACCCCGCTCGCGCTATCTCCGTCAGTGCCCGCATCTTTGCACAACTGGATAGATGGTCGCAGCTATCCCGAACTGTTTGCAGAGGCGTTTGGATCGCCTGACGTAACACCGGCGCGAATCGCGATGGCGATCGCGACGTTTGAGCGCACTGTCTATTCAGATCGCACGTCATTCGATCAAGCTGTCGCACAGATTGCGCCATTGGACCCCGCAGAAACTCGTGGCCAGGGTGTTTTCAATCAGTCCCGCTGCAACGTCTGTCACGCCGGAAATCTATTCAGCGACAACGCGTTTCACAATATCGGCGTACGCCCGCAGCTCGAAGACACTGGCCGCTTTCAGGTGACAGGCAACACGAACAACATTGGCGAGTTTCGCACGCCAAGCTTGCGCAACGTTGCCTTGCGCGGTCCTTACTTTCATGACGGACATTTTGCGACCCTGGAAGAGGTCGTCGAGTTTTACAATCGCGGCGGCGACTTTGACGCGCCAAATATCAATCACAATTTAATCCGGCCGTTGAATCTCAGTCCGCAACAGAAGTCTGATCTCGTGGCGTTTCTACGCGCGTTAACGGATCCGCGCGCAGCAGCGGCGACCGCACCGTTCGATCGACCAATGCTTTACAGCGAATCAGGTCGTGTACCGCAAGTAACCGGCTCAGGACGTGCAGGCAGCGGCGGAAACGTTCCGCAACTGACCGCGATTGAACCTCCGATCGTTGGCAATCCTGCGTTCACCGTCGGCGTCTCGAATGCGCTCGGTGGAGCACAGGCCGTGCTCGTCATTAACAGCAGCGATCCAGGCGCCGGTGCGGCGATTCCGCAGACGGGATCACTCTCACGTTTGAGTATCGGTCTCAGCGGCAGCGGCGCAGGAAATGGGTTTGGGTCCTTGAGCTTGCCGATTCCGAATGCGCCCGGCGCGACCTTTGTCGGACGCTGGTATGTGACGGACGCGTCTGCCGTTGGTGGGATCGCAGTTTCGCCCGCGTTCACGTTCACTATCTTTGACGGATCAGTGGGCCCTAATCCGATTGACGATGTTGGCGTGTTTGTCAGACAGCAGTACCGCGACTTTCTCAATCGCGAACCTGATTCAGTCGGTTTGCAGAACTGGATTAACACATTGACGCCATGTCCCAACGGCGGGTTCGGCGAGTTAGACAATCCGAGTTGTGACCGCGTGCATGTGTCGATGGGGTTCTTCCAATCAACTGAGTTTCTCGGACGCGGCTATTTTGGTTTCCGCTTTTACATGGCTGCGCTTGGTCAGCGGCCGACCTATCAACAATTCACCGCTGACATGTCGCTAATCGGCGGACCGAAGTCAGCGCAGGAAGAAGAGCAGACGAAATCGGATTTTGCCGCAGCTTTCGTGCAGCGACCCGAGTTCACCTCGCGCTATGGTTCGATAACTGACCCGACGCAATACGTCGATGCGCTGCTGCAATCAGCGGGTCTCCCGAATCTTTCGATTCGCTCACAGCTTATTAGCGGGCTGCAAAACGGGACGAAGACGCGCGCACAGGTCTTGCGAGAGATTGTCGAAAGTCAGGAAGCTCTCGATCGTTTTTTGGTCGACGGATTTGTGGCGATCCAGTACTTTGGCTATTTGCACCGCGATCCTGACACTTTGGGCTACGACAATTGGACGCGAACGCTGCGGCAAGACCCCAACAACATCCGGCACATGGTGTTCGGGTTCCTTTACTCGACTGAGTATCGGTCAAGGTTTGGAAGTCCGTGATAGCGATGGGCGCGCCATCGTGGCGGTAACCGATAGCGGAAAGTGATCCGAAACCGTGAGGTTGCGATCGATGGAATAACTTTTCGGAATCAACGCGCGCAGCCAGATCCAATCCAGCTTCAGCTTCACATCAAACATCAGCGCCTTGCGATAGAAAGTTGATTCGTCATCGGGCACGGGTGTAATGAAGCCTGCGTCGGTGAACAATTTGCGAACGCCTTCGACTGCGGGCAGCTCCCAGGTGTTGAAGTCGCCGAGCACGACGGCGGGCATGGTTTTCGGAAATCGATCCAAGTCTGCGAGCACCGCACCCAATTGTTCGACCTTCTTTGCGATTGGAAGCCGCGTTTCACTATGGACGGAACAAACACGAATTGAAATCTTTCCAATGACTATCGTGGCCGCAAGCGCTACGCGCTGTCTTCCTCCCGGCCCAGCATTAGGCAACTCGATTCGCGCGACATCGGCCAGCGGGTACGAACTGAGGATCTCGACACCCGTTTCTTCTTCACTAGCTCTTTTCTTGTCAGCGTCGGCGACTCGCGGCGCCGTCCACGCGTAATACATGCCAAGCGCGTCAGCGATCGCTTTCGCATGGTTCGAGTTTCCGCTGCGCGGTTTAGCGCGATCCACTTCCTGCAAACCAATGACCATTGGCGCGGATCCGCGGCGTTCCTTCAACCAGGCGATGATCTGCTCGAGTTCTTTTCCGCTGCGCCAACGAATGTTGTAAGAGACTAGTTTGATTTCGTCGCCCGTGCTGGTCGGAAGAATTTGTTGAGCCGCGCCTGATTCAAGCAGCGAAACACCTCGTCCCTTTTCGGTTTGCGCCTCAGTCGGCATGAAACTGAACACGAGAACGACGATGAGCAGAGCCGGGACAAATAGGGTATGGCAGCACATTGAGAGGTAGTCGAGAATTAGAACTCGAGACGTAAACCATCCTGAGCGGCAATCGTTTCTCCCGACCATAATTTCCGAGCTTCAACTTCCAGGTTGACGCCGTCCCACTCAGGATACAGATGCGTCAGCACGACCTTTCGTGGCTCAGCCAAGGCCGCCATGCGCATCGCGTCACTGAGGTCGAGATGCGTCTGAATCGGTTTGTCGCGAAAGAACGAACATTCGAGCACAAACAAATCGGCGCCGTGCGCAAATCGCGCCACGTCTTCCGAGAATCCCGTGTCCGAAGTGTAAACAATCGTCGTGCCGCGCTTATCCGTAAGACGCAGCGCGAGGCTCTCCGGGCGATGCGGTGTCGAGAGCGTCGTGGCGGTCAGGCCTTTCAGCGGCTCGAAAGCGTGCGCCGAATTAGTCGCGGAAATCTCTGTGAAGTCGAGCGGAAAGGGAAGCTTTGACAAATTGTAATTGTGCGCATCATCAATCGCGCCCAGCAACTTTCTCGTGCCGGTGCAAGCAAAAACCCCTAGCGCCTTTTTTCGCGATTGCGTCTGCGGCGCGTGCTTCATCCCGAACAGCAGCGGCGCAAGCCCGCCGCAATGATCCAAATGCAAGTGGCTGATCCATATTGCATCGAGATTCGGCCAGTCGAGTCCTTCTGCCGCCATCCGATGTGGGGCGTCCGCGCTGCAATCGAGCAGTAGCGATCCATCTGCCGTCTGCAGCCAAAACGCCGCCGCCGCGCGGTGCGGATGGAAAACGGAAGTGCCCGAACCCAGAACGATGAGCTGCATGCTAAAACCCTAGATTGAAAACTGAAATTTGGAAATTGTAAATTTCAAATTGCGCCGCACCCGCTCCGTAGGAGCGAAATCTTTATAGCTCGCGCGAGAAGAAGGTTTGAAGCTCCGTCCGGAGCGACCTGGCGCCCCGCTCCTGAAAGACTGTCAGAGAGTGTCAAATACAGCAGCGACGAAACTGCGCACCTACGGCAAGGCTGTTTTATTTCGCGCGCTTCTTGGCTATCGTTTCATCTCGCGTTATGCTGGCGCGCTCTCTTTTACTGAAGACTTCAAGACTCGAAACTCCAGAATAACTTCATGATTAAATCTGATCGTTGGATTCGCCGGATGGCGGAAGAAGAGCAATTGATTCAACCGTTCGAAGCGCGGCTGATTCGGGAAGTCGCCGGAACGCGCATCATTTCTGCGGGCGCGTCGAGCTATGGCTACGATATGCGCCTGGCCGATGACGGCTTCCGGGTGTTCTCGCCGATTCATGGTCGCGAAATCGATCCGAAACACTTTGACGAAGACTCACTGGTCGAGCCGCCGCTGCGGACCGCCGACGATGGATCGAAGTATTACTTGATGCCCCCGCACTCCTATGCGCTCGGCGTGACCGTCGAAACCTTCCACATGCCGCGAAACGTCACGGGGATTTGCATGGGCAAAAGCACTTATGCGCGCGCCGGATTGGCGGTCAACACGACACCGCTCGAAGCTGGTTGGATCGGACGCCTGGTGATCGAGCTCGGTAACCTCGCTGATCTTCCGTTGCGGGTTTATGTGAATGAGGGAATCGGGCAGGTACTCTTCTTCGAATCTGATGAGGATTGCAGCACGTCATACGAAGACCGCGGCGGAAAATACCAGGGACAAACGGGGCTGACGTATTCGCGACTCTAACTTTTCTTAGGCGGCAAGATGCGAACAATCAACGTGAAGCGGCCTCGCCACTGCTCCGCCATCATGCTTTCGGTTACGCGAATTTTGTAATCGCCATCTTCGTCAGTCTCGCCGTCGAAGATTACGCCGCCGGGACCGCCGTCCTGTTTTCCGGAAGGGAAAACTACTACTCCACGCGTCAGGCCGCGGCCCCTAATCTCGACGTGCATTGCCTGTCCCGACTTCACGCGCAGAACAAACCAGGCCTCGTCGTCAATTCGTTTCAAGTAACCGGTGACGCGCGCGACCGTCGCGCCGCGGGCGAACACAATTCGTCGCGGCGAACTCTCCTTCTGCGCGAACGCAGTAATGAAAGTCGCCGCGACGACCAAAGCCGACAGAACGAGTTTGCTTCTCATTAACAAACTACTGCGGCGCGAATTATTTGTAACTAACAATCACGCGCTCAATTGAGGGCGGCAGTTCGTGCATCTCGCTGCGACTGAAACCGGCATTGCGAAACATCTGTTCGAGTTCAGCGAAGGTGTACGCGTCGCCCGCCGGAGTGCCACCCAGCATCTGCATGCTGAAGCCGGCCGCTTGCGGCGGCGTGATGCGGTCGTCATTTGGGACAAATTCCAGTGTGACCGCGCGGCCGCCGTCGGCCAGCGCCGCGTGGACTTTCCGCAGCAGCGTCTCGCAAGTCGCCTTGTCGAAATGATGCA
>Ga0075424_100007196_pt1 | contig 10771 bp, 13 predicted proteins | sample SoiMethybrSBSTD3_FD_75301 | JGI IMG/M metagenome (GOLD analysis project Ga0075424, IMG submission 75301) | Bulk soil microbial communities from a Populus tree surrounding site in Tennessee, USA - Soil MetaG P. TD hybrid SBSTD3 | ecosystem: Environmental > Terrestrial > Soil > Tree plantation...
GAAATTTCAACATCTCGGGAAATTTGTAGCCGGTATCGACGTGAAGGAATGGGAACGGCAACGGTCCGGGATAGAAAGCCTTGCGGGCGAGATGAACCAGGACGCTCGAGTCCTTGCCGATGGAGTACAGCAGGACAGGATTGCGAAACTGCGCTACGACCTCGCGAAGGATGTAGATCGACTCGCTTTCGAGTTCTCGAAGATGTGTCCAGTCTCTCGTCATGTTGCTGTCTTCTGATGCAAATGAAGTCCGCATTCCTTCTCGCTTGATTCCCACCACCACCGTCCGGCGCGACTGTTCTCGTCCGGTTTCACAGCGCGCGTGCACGGAGCGCAACCAATGCTCGGGTAGCCGCGATCGTGAAGTGCGTTATAGGGAACGCCATTCGCTTTGATGTACGACCAGACGTCTTCGGATGTCCATTCGAGCAACGGATTGAATTTAAGCAGCCCATTGGCCCCATCCCAGCCTTCCGTCTCGAGATTCTGCCGATTTGCAGATTGCTCACGCCGCAGACCGGTCACCCAGCTCTTCTTGCCGGACAGCGCACGCTGCAGAGGCCGCACCTTCCGAATCTCGCAGCACTGAAGTCTTTGGGCAACGCTCCGATAGAAACCATTGGCTCCATTCTGTTCGATCCACGTTTCGACGGCCTTCGACTCCGGGAAATAGAGGCGAATGGGAATCGGGTACTTCTCGCGAACGGTATCGAGCAGCGCGTGGGTCTCCTCGGGTAATCGGCCGGTGTCGAGGCTGAAAACCTCGATCGATCGAGCCTCCTTGGAAATGACATCCAACAAAACCATGTCCTCGGCGCCGAAGCTGCAGGCGAATGCCGACGGCGAGTTTTGAGACTCCACTTTCCGAAGCATGGCCGCCAACTCACTGACTTTCTGTGAAAGACTCAACAACAACTCCTCGACGTGCGCTACAATCCCGGCCCGGTCAGGTTCAGGGACCAACATTTATAACTAAGTTGATAAGCTCAGTCAACTAGCCATGCAATAGCGCTCGTATGACCAAGAAATTCATATGGATCGGGTTCTTCGTGGGCTCGACCATCGGAAACTTCGTGCCTACCTTGTGGGGTGGCGACGCGATCTCCGTTTCCGGATTTCTGTGGAGCCTCGTTGGCGGGATCCTTGGGATCTGGGTCGGTTACCGCTTCGGCCAATCCTATTAGAATGGAAATAAGTATGGCATTAATCGGCGCAAATGAGTTGAAGAAGAAAATGCTGATCGAAATCGAAGGTCAGCCGTACAACGTCCTCGATGTCTTTTTCGCGACGCCCACCGCTCGCGGGGCGAGCACGATGGTGCGCACGCGTTTGAAGAATCTTTTGAACGGCGCGGTTCTGGAAAAGAGCTTCAAGACGGGTGAGAAATTTCCCGAACCCGACGTTCAGCTGGCCAGCGTTTCATTTTTGTACAACGATTCGGATGGATTTCATTTCATGGATCAAGCCACTTACGAACAATTCGCGATGTCTGAAGAGAGCATCGGTGATGACCGCTGGTATTTGAAAGAAGGAACCATGCTCGAACTTTTCAAATACAACGGTAATGCGGTTTCTCTTCAGCTCCCGCAATATGTCGAACTCAGCATTGTGTCGACCGAACCCGGCATGCGCGGCGACACGGCTGCCGGCGGCGCAAAGAAAGTTGCGAAACTCGAAACGGGCCTCGAGGTACAGGTTCCCCTGTTCATGAAAGAAGGCGAGATCGTTCGCGTTAACACGCAGACCGCCGAAGTTGCTGGCCGCGCGTAAGCAAATAGCGGCGGACTACACGGATTCAACGGAATCGATCTGGCAATCCGCGTCATCCGCGGCTGAAAAACTTTGCAACATAGCGAGCAATCGCCATGCTCGCCGAAAGTCCCGGTGAGTCAATCCCGATGAGGTTCACCAAGGGCGGCGTCGTTCGATCCAGACGAATGATGAAATCTTCGCTTTTGTGTTTTGGGCGAGTACCCGCATACCCCCACTTCAGATCGTCTTCCCTTACATCGGGCAGAAATTTTTGTGCCGCTTCGAGAAAAACTTGTTTCGGGGTTTCCTCGGGTGCGATTGACGCGCTCGGGCCGATGTACAGCTTGCCATTTGTTCTCGGCCCGAAATGTACGCCTTTCGACTTAGATCCGGGCGGCATTGCGGGATAAACCAGCGTGCGTATTTTCCAGCGCTCGATACCGCCGATCAATTCGTAGTAGTCGCCCCGAAGGAATTCGACTTCATACTCCGGGCCGCACGCCAGGCGCGAGATGTGATGGGCATTAAGGCCCGCGGAGTTGATCAACGCGCGGGCTCGAACTTCCGAATGCGGTGTTCTTATTCGATATCCGGATGCATCCGCCTCAATCGCGCTTACTTCACTGCCGTAGCAGAAACTGGCACCACCTTTAGCGGCTTCCGCGGCAAGCGACTTTGCCAGCTCCTCAACGTCGATCACTGCGACGCCCGGTATGAAAATTCCGCCGAGTGCCTGGATCGGCGCAATGCCTCGCACGCCGGCCGGCGTAATGACGAACTGGAACGGAATGTTCTGACTCCGTCCTCGCCTCCAGAGATTCCAAAGTGATGTTGCTTCGCGCCACAGGCCGGAAGTTATCGCGCCGTGCGGTACCGCGATCAGCATCCCTGTATGCAGTAATTGGATTCCGCGCTCTTCGGCGTAGCGCAGTATGAGCTTGCTGCCTTCGCGTGCGAGCGAGGCTTTCAGCGTACCCGGAGCTTCGTGGAATCCAGAATGGATGACGCGGCTGTTGAGGCCCGATGTCTCCTGGCATGCCGCCCCGTGTTTTTCCAGCGCGGCGACAGAAAGCCCTTTAAGCGCGAGTTCGCGCGCGATGGCGCAGCCGACAATTCCGCCCGCGCCTATGATGCAGACGTCGTACATCGGTCGGGGAAATCGGTAAAGATACCGTCAACCCCAAGTGAGCGATATGAAGCAATTTCGGCGGCGTCATTGACCGTCCAGACGTGAACGCGCAATTTTGCGTTACGAGCGGCTTCCAGAAGCGTTGGCGTGACAACATCCTTCCGGGGGTGGATGGCGGTGGCGCATAGCTCGCGCGCGTGAACCATCAGGTTTTCCAGTTTCTCCGTCAGGAGGCCGATCGGAACTTCCGGTGGAAATAGCCGTAGTTCATTCCAATCGAACGCGGATACGATGACGTGCCGCTCCAGGCGTTTTTCGAGAAGGAGTTTCTTCAACTCGGTGCCAAGCCCCGGATCCTTCAGCTCGATGTTGAGGACGCATCGTGTTCCAAATTCCTCGAGCACATCGGAAAGGAGCGGGATCGGCTCGGCATAACCGGCATCGAACTTTTTCAGCTCGTCATACGTGAAGTCCGCAACGCGGCCTATCCCGCTGGTTGTGCGGTCGATGGTGTCGTCATGAATAACGACCATTCGTCCATCTCCGCAGCGGCGAATATCGAATTCGAGGCCGGTGGCTCCGCAACTTAGCGCTTTACGGAATGATGAAAAGGTATTTTCAGCCTTTGGGGGATAGCCTGGGGCGCCGCGATGTCCAAAAATGATCACGTTTCCAGTTTAGCTCCAATTAGGATATAACCTTCCGCCATGACTAGGCACGTTTCAGATATCGGCGAGCAGGCCAATCTTTTCAAAGCGGATTTCCGCCGCGTTCATCAGGAAATTTCCAAGGTCATCGTCGGCTATTCGGATTTGATCGATGACATCCTGATGACAATTCTCGGCAAGGGTCATGTCCTCCTCGAGGGGGTTCCGGGCCTTGGAAAGACGAAACTTGTTCAGACGCTGAGCAACGCCCTTCATCTGCATTCATCGCGCATTCAGTTCACGCCGGATCTGATGCCGGCCGACATTGTGGGAACAACCGTCGTGCAGGAAAACGAGCACGGCGACAAGTTCCTCGACTTCCAAGCCGGACCGATTTTCGCCAATATCGTCCTCGCCGACGAAATCAATCGCGCGACCCCAAAAACACAATCGGCATTGCTCGAGGCCATGCAGGAAAAAACGGTCACGGTCGGCAAACAGACGTATCCGCTGGAACAGCCGTTTGTTGTTCTTGCTACGCTGAACCCGCTGGAGCTTGAAGCAACATATCCTTTACCGGAAGCGCAGCTCGATCGGTTCTTCATCAAGCTCAAAATGGATTTCCCGCCTGTAGACGACATTCATACGATCCTGGATCGAACAACGCAGACTGAAGAACCTGCGGTCGAGCGTGTGTGGGATGCGAAGAAGATCCTCGAACTGCGTGAGCTGGCACTGGCGGTTCCGATATCGGAGAAAGTTCAGGACTACGCAATTCGGATAATCATGGCGACTCAGGCGAGCACTCCGCTTGCTCACGAGCTGACAAAAAAGTATCTCCGTTATGGAGCCAGTCCCCGCGGTGCTCAGACGCTGATCATTGGAAGTAAAATCCGCGCGCTGCTTTCCGGCCGCGTTGAAGTCGCGTACGACGATGTGCGTCACGTTGTGTTGCCTGCACTTCGACATCGCGTGATTTTGAATTTCGAAGGAGAGGCGGAGCGCGTCGATCCGGACACCATTCTCAAGGCCATCGTCGACTGGGTGCCCGAAAAATCGGTGTAGAATATCCGGTCATGGATTTGAAGTTATCGACAAGAAAGCTCGACACCGTTTTTATTGTTGATCTAGCCGGTAAGATCACTGCCGGCGACTCACTCGCCATATTCCGGCAGACGATTCGCGACGAAGTTGCGAAGGGCCACAACAGAATTTTGCTCAACCTGAAGGATGTGACCTACATCGACAGCAGTGGCCTCGGTGAACTCATCATGGCGCAGGGAACTGTCAACCAGACGGTCTGTGCGTCGTGCGGCTCCACGGTTTTCAAAAATGACGACGGCGAGTGGGAGCCGTGCCCGCAGTGCGAAGGGGTTCAGCGAAAGACGTGGGGTTCACTGAAACTCAGCAATCCCGGAACACAGGTGACAGAGCTGCTGCAGTTCACCAAGCTGTACACCGTGTTCGATGTACACCAGTCCGAACAAGAAGCCCTGGCAAGTTTTTGAGCACCACTCCAAATAAAGTCATTTACTCCATGATTGGAGTAAGCAAGTTCTACGACAAGAAAGCGGTCCTGAAGGACATCTATCTGTCGTACTTCTACGGCGCAAAGATCGGTGTCATCGGACTCAACGGTTCCGGCAAGAGCTCGCTGTTGCGAATTCTCGCCGGTGTGGATCAGGAATTTCAGGGTAAGACGGCGGTATCACCCGGTTACACGATCGGACATCTCGAACAGGAGCCGCAGCTCGATCCCAACAAAACCGTTCGAGAAATCGTCGAGCAAGGCGTGCAGCCGATCGTTGATCTGCTGCGCGAGTTTGACGAGATAAACGCTAAATTCGGCGAGCCGATGTCGGACGACGAGATGACCGACTTGCTCGAGCGTCAGGGCAAGGTTCAGGAGAAACTCGACGCCACGCAGGCATGGGATCTCGATTCTCGGCTCGAAATGGCGATGGACGCGTTGCGATGTCCCCCGCCGGATACAAAAATTTCCATTTTGTCGGGCGGAGAAAAGCGGCGGGTCGCGCTCTGCCGGCTGTTGCTGCAAAAGCCCGACATCCTTCTTCTCGACGAACCGACAAATCATCTCGATGCAGAGTCCGTTGCATGGCTCGAGCACCACATTAAGCAATATGCCGGCACGGTTATCGCTGTAACTCACGATCGGTACTTCCTCGACAACGTTGCAGGCTGGATTCTCGAGCTGGATCGCGGTCAGGGAATTCCATGGCAAGGGAATTACTCTTCCTGGCTTGGGCAAAAGAAAACCCGCTTACAGCAGGAAGAGAAGGCTGAATCAGAAAGACAGAAAACGCTCGAACGTGAATTGGAATGGATACGAATGTCGCCGAAAGGACGACACGCCAAGGGTAAGGCGCGTATCAATTCGTACGAGACGTTGCTGAGCCAGGAAACAGAGAAACGCGCACAGGATCTCGAGATTTTTATTCCGGCCGGGCCACGACTCGGGCAGGTGGTCATCGAAGCGTCCGCGCTGCGGAAAGCGTACGGCGAGAATCTGCTGTTCGATGACGTGAACTTCCGTTTGCCGCCCGGTGGGATTGTCGGAGTGATCGGCCCTAACGGCGCGGGAAAGACGACGTTGTTTCGTTTGATCACGAAGCAGGAACAGCCCGATGCCGGCGCGATTCGTCTGGGTGAAACGGCGAAGCTGGCGTATGTCGACCAGAGCCGTGATGTTCTCGATGCCAACAAGACCGTGTGGCAGGAAATCTCCGACGGATTAGACAACGTGCGGCTCGGTTCACGTGAAGTGAATTCGCGGGCATACGTTGCCCGTTTTAACTTTTCGGGAAGCGATCAGCAGAAAAAAGTCGGCACTCTGTCGGGCGGAGAAAGAAATCGGGTGCATCTTGCAAGGATGTTAAAGGAAGGCGCGAATGTTCTTTTACTCGACGAACCGACGAACGACCTGGATGTGAATACGCTTCGCGCTCTTGAAGAAGCTCTAGATAATTTCGGTGGCTGCGCCGTAGTGATCAGCCACGACCGATGGTTTCTCGACCGTATCGCGACACACATTCTCGCCTTCGAAGGTGAGAGCCGCGTCGTGTGGTTCGAGGGAAATTATTCTGATTACGAAGCGGACCGCCGAGCTCGTCTCGGCTCAGCTGCCGACCAGCCCCATCGTATCAAGTACCGCCACCTCACCCGATAGAGGTCTTTTTTCGCCTCCTTAAGGAATTTCTACCTGTTCACGAGATGCCACGTCTAAAGCTGACTTGAGTTAGCGGAATTGAAGTCCGGCAGCTAAATTGCTTCAGGTTTGGGGAAAAAAGGAGGGTCGGAACGTGCGAAAAGCTCAGCAATCACAGCTCGTCTACAGTAAACCTACAATGTGTCTGCACTGCCACCTTATCGTGGAAATGGAACATGAGCGCGATGCCGATCCCGCCAAGGGGGCATGGAACTGCCCGCGCTGTGGTCACCTCTATCCTTTTATGCACTGGAAGATACGGAAACAGACACAGCGGAAACAGGAACCCGAGGCTGCTTAACCCAATAGAGAGGCGAAGCAAAAAATGTCGAAGTTGTTTTTCGTAAACATTCCTTATAACTGCTCCGACCGAGAGTTACAGGAGTGGGTCGAATCTCGTGGTATTGAGACGCGATCCATCCGGATTGTTCGCGATTTAGTGGCAGGTGTGTCGCCAGCGTTTGGGTACGTAGAGCTGAAAGACGAATCCCGTATACAGGAAGCAATCGACATCCTTAACGGGAAGAGAATGCGAAACCAGACCATCCTCGTGAAGGAAGCTCAGGTTCAAGCGACCGGCGCAGGTCGGGCAGTGGAGCGGAAATCAGCGTAGCTATGTCGCAATACAAAGTAGGAGATACCGTACTCGTTCAGGGGAAACGCGCGAGGGTTGTTTGGTTTCGTGAAAACCCGAGCGAGATTGAGGCGATGGACGAATACATCGTCGAGTTTGAAGATAAGCAACGTCGGTTTATCGTCAGCGCAGAGCTACACTCGAAGCAACGGCAAGCCATGAAGGACTGAGACCACAATAGCGACCACCGTCAGCCCCAGACACACCAGCGCGGCCACCAGGTGATCGAGACGTTCCGGCATTAATGGATCCAGGAATTTAGCCGTTCCATATCCGCCAAGAAATCCGCCGAGGTGTGCCCAGTTGTCGACGCCGGGCATGATGAACCCGAAGATGAACAGCATTACCGCCCACTGCTTTGCCTGTTCTCCGACGATGCTGCTCCCTGTGCGTTTTCCATAAAATACGAGCGCACCGAGCAGCCCGAAGATCGGCGCGGATGCCCCGACAGTGAATCCGGCGCCCCTCAGAAAAAACGGCAGAAACGCGACTGTACCTGCGAGCGTGCTCGCGAGAAAGCCCATGACGCCGGCGATGGTATAGATAATCACCATGCGGCTCGGGCCATACATTTCCGAAGTAGGAGGGGCCAGCTGGCGGACCCACATCATGTTGAAAAAAATGTGAAGAATTCCGGCATGAAGCCAGCCCGCGCTCAAGACCGTCCACCAGCGTCCGAATCCGAACACTGGAATTACCCCGCTTTCACCAAGCAGAAAGAGCGCGCGCCGACTCGGTGAAAAGAAGTTCAGCAGACCTCCTGCGTTGATCCCGCCCATGTCGATCAGCAGGCCGATGACATAGAGGGTGACGCAGCCGCCAATGACGAGTTGAGTAAATCCCAGATCGCGGCCCCACCGGCTGAGGAATGGTGCGAAACCCCACAGGCCCGGATTGCGCCGCCCGCAGTTCAGGCACTGATCATCATTGACTCCGACAAGTTGTCCACAAGACGGGCATACAATCGAGCCCCACTTCTGCCTGAGCATTCAAGAATTATACGTTCGATGACTGCACCGCGGTTGCGGTACGTCGCGTTTGGAATGGAAATTTTAAGGTGAAAACAGCGCCCTGACCCAGTCCCGCACTGGATGCGGCGATGGAGCCGTGGTGAAGTTCGACGAGATGGCGCACGATAGCGAGCCCAAGACCCAGGCCGGAGCGCATTTTGCTGTCGTTTTCCGCCTGGCGAAAGCGGTCGAAGATGAAAGGTAAAAATTCTGATGGAATACCGACGCCGGTATCGGTTACTCGGATCTCAACATTGTCGTCTTCTTGTTGGACGGAGATTTCTATCCGGCCGCCCGCAGGCGTGAATTTCACGGCATTCGAAAGAAGATTCCAAACAATCTGTTGCAGCCGATTCGGATCACCATCGACAGGTTCGCTCACGTCCGAGAAACTGGTTACGATTTGAATATTCTTGGATTCCGCAAGGGCTCGCACGGAATCCATAGCGGCTTCAACGACAGAAATGATCTGAACAGATTTCATTTCCAGATGCAGTTTCCCCGCAATGATTCGGGATACATCCAGCAGATCTTCCACAATCTGCACCTGCGCCAGCGCGTTTCGTTCGATCATCTCCAGTGCGCGCTCGAAATTTGTATTACTGAGTTTGGCAGTCCGCAGCAGGTGCACACATCCGAGAATCGGCGTGAGCGGTGTTCGAAGTTCGTGCGAGACCATCGCCACGAATTCATCCTTCAAACGATTGGCTTCCTCGGCCTGCCGATACAAACGAGCATTCGCAATCGCAACTGCCGCAGCGCCGCCGAGATCTCGCGCGGTGCGCAGATCCGTTTCGCCAAACGTCCGCTGGGGATCGAACGAGATCAACGCGATGGCTCCTACCATACGTTCGGCGGCACTCAGCGGGATGCACATATAAGCGGTCGGCTTCGCGCCGTTTACCCCGAGCAACTGGCCGGGTTTCAACCCGAGACTTTCAATAGTTTCGTCCGTTACGACGGATTTGAGTTCAGGTTCACCGGTTCGCAGAACATGACCCGGGCCCGAGGAAGCATGAAGATCGAGAGAATAAAGTCCTTCAGGGCGCGTCAGCCTGCGGACGGTTTGTTCGTTTTCAAACGAGAAGATGGCGCACCAGTCCGCAATTCCCGAGGCTCCCAATGCTGCGAGGTTTTCGATCGTCGTTTTGAAATCGAGAGAGGACGCGAGAATCGCGATAGCGCTTGAGGTGACATCCATGGATCGCTGGTATTCGACACTGTCCGCCTTCACCGTGTCAAGCCCGAGGGTTGTATACTCCCGAGCTTATGGAACTTGCGATGATCGGATTGGGGCGTATGGGTGGCAATATGACGGCTCGGCTCATCAAAGGAGGCCATGGCGTTGTCGCCTATGATGTCAGCGCTGCTGCCGTCGATCGTGCCGTCGCCGACGGTGCCGCAAGGGGCGACTCACTCGAGGCCGTAATCAACCTGCTCAAGCCGCCACGGGTGATTTGGATCATGTTGCCGGCAGGGAGGGTCACCGACGAAACCCTGAATAAACTTGCCGGATTACTTGCACCGAACGATCTCGTTATCGATGGCGGCAATTCGTACTACAAGGACACTGTCAAGCGTGCCGGAACTCTAGCTCAGCGAGGAATTCCATACGTCGATGTTGGAACGAGCGGTGGTATCTGGGGAAATCGAGAGGGTTATTGCCTGATGATCGGAGGCGACGCCGCAGCAGTGAATCGCCTCCGCCCGATTTTCGAAACGCTTGCGCCTGCCGCCGACAGAGGTTGGGCGCATGTTGGACCATCCGGAGCGGGGCATTTTGCGAAAATGGTCCACAACGGCATCGAGTACGGCCTGATGCAGGCGTATGCGGAAGGCTTCGCCATTCTGGAGCGACGAAAGGATCTCGTACAGAATCTCTCAATGGTTGCGAATTTGTGGGGAAGCGGCAGTGTTATTCGCTCCTGGTTGCTTGAATTGATCACATCTGCGCTCGCGGAGAATCCCAACCTTGAAGGTATTCGCCCATATGTCAGTGATTCCGGCGAGGGCCGATGGGCGGTGGCCGAAGCTATCGACCAAAACGTGTCGGCGCCTGTGATCACTCAATCTCTACTCGAACGGCTCCGGTCGCGCGACGATAGGGCATTTGCAGACAAACTCCTCGCAACCTTGCGGAATAAATTCGGCGGTCATGACGTGAAGAAGCAATGACTGCCGTCTGCTTTGACATTTCTTCAGGCGGTGTATCTGGCGCGATTTTCGATGCCCAAGCGGAGATCGTACGCCGGGTGGAAAGCCGATGGCATTTCGCTAGCGATAAAACGGGCGCTGCGACGCTCTCAGCCGAGACGATTGTCGACCGATTCAAAATTGTTTTGCAAGATCTCGTCGTTCCCGCATCTGTAGAAA
>Ga0075424_100007198_pt1 | contig 10771 bp, 10 predicted proteins | sample SoiMethybrSBSTD3_FD_75301 | JGI IMG/M metagenome (GOLD analysis project Ga0075424, IMG submission 75301) | Bulk soil microbial communities from a Populus tree surrounding site in Tennessee, USA - Soil MetaG P. TD hybrid SBSTD3 | ecosystem: Environmental > Terrestrial > Soil > Tree plantation...
CGCAGAGCGCGAGCTCGAATGGACCGCGGCGGGAGCGATGCAGGTGAGCATCGCGCCGGCGCCAGCTTCCGGGCTCTACTTCGCGCGCCTGACCCAGGCGGGGCGGTCGGTGCGCACGAGAGTCAGCGTGATCCACTGAGCGTCCGGCTCAGACGGTGCGCGAGCTGCGTGTCGCCGCCGGAATCGCGGCGTGCGGCGGTCAGGGCGCGCCGGCCAGGTCCTCGGGCAGCGCGCGCTCGCGCGCCAGCGTCGCGGCCTCGGTGGGCCCCAGCGATTCGCCCTCGACCACGATGCCGCGCAGCAGCCCCATCGGGACCAGCTCGAAGTAGACGTTGCGCGGCTGCACGCCGGGCGCCGGCGCATCCCACACCTCGGCGGGCGGCATCTCCACGATGCGCAGCGCGGGCGTGGCGGCGGGCAGGAACTTGCGCCGCCCGGCGAGCGCGTAGCACGCGACCGAGTGCTCGCGCGCCGCGAGCGCAGCTGCGAAAGAACCGATCTTGTTGATCACGCCCGCCTCGGTCACGGCGTCCGCGCCGATCCAGAGCTGGGCGGCGTGGGAGAGCAGCAGCGGGAGCGCGGCGTCCGCCACGAGCCACACCGGGATCTGCGCCGCCCCGAGCGCAGCCGCGAGCGCGCGCCCCTCGAGCCGCGGCCGGCCCTCTGCCACCAGCGCGCGCGGATCGCGCCCTTCGCGCTTCGCGGCCAGGAACGCCTCGCGCACCATCGCGCTCGCGGACAGCGTCGCGATCCAGCCGCCGCGCTCGCCGAGCAGCGAAGCCGCTGTGCGCGCCACCGCCGCGCGCGATTCCTCGAGATCGCGGCGCTCCTGCGCGCACGATTGCGCGAGGTGCGCGCGCACCTCGACCGGCCGGTCCTCGCGCGCGATGCCCGCCATCGCCACGTCGAGCGCGCGCGCCGCCAGCTGGTGCACCAGCGCCATCGTGGGCTGCGCCGCCTGAGCCGCGCGCAGCCGTCGCAGCAGCGCAGCGTGCAGCTCGCGGGCGGAAGCCGAAGTGTCGATCGTGCTCCAGCGCTCGAGGTCCTCGAGGAACGCGAGCGCAACGTCGCTCGAGCCCGACTCGCGATCCGCGGCCCACGTGCTCATCGCGCCTCCGCGACCCGCTGCGCGGCAGTGGCGAACGCGATCAGCGCCCCGACGCCCGCGACCGCCAGCGTCAGCGACAGCGTGCCGCCGATCCGCGCCGCCGCCCGCGCCGCCTGTGGCGTGCGCGCGAAGCCCCAGCGCTCGACGAAGCCCGGGAGCCCGTTGCCGAGGTGCCACGCCGCGAGGATCACGCCCGCCGCATGGAAGGCGAATCCGCCCGGGCCGCTCACCTGCCGGCGCATCACATCGAACAGATCGGCGTGATGCTTCAGCACGTCGGGCGAGAGGCGCGTGGCCCATACGTGGTAGATCAGGTAGGGCAGGAGCAGCACCCCGGTCGCGCGCTGCACGATCTCGCGCGACGTGGGCCACTCGCGGCTGCCGCGCTGCGGCAGCTCGGTCGCGATCAGCACGCCGATCACGCTATGGATCACGAGCGGCAGCGCGATCCCCACGATCTCGATCGCCGCCACCATCGGGATCCCACCGAGCGCAGCGGCGGTGCGCCGGAAGTTCTCCGCGCCGCCGAGCGCGGTTGCGTTCACGATGATGTGCTCGATCAGGAACACGCCGAGCGGGATCATTCCGGTCAGCGAATGAATCCGCCGCAGGCGGTCGGAGGTGCGGTCGGGGATGCGCATAGGATCGACGCACACTAGCGCAGCGCCGGGACCCGCCGCACGCCGGGGTCGCCGACGCCCGGCGCTGCGCGGCGCCCGCCCTCCGGTCGCAGCGCCGGTCTGCACCTCGACATACGCATTCGCGGGCCTGCGCGGCTCGGTTGGCAGCCTCGGGTCGCTGTGCTAACTTCCCGTCCCACAATTGTATTCCCTGTCGGGCCGCCGCCCCGGAACGTGGCGGGCGGTGTGATCGCACGCCCTCCATCCCGCGCGCCGACCCGACCACGTCCTTCCACGCGGAAGCCGGGATCCCCATGGGCGAGGCAGTCGCCGAACTCATCCAGCACCAGCTGCTGCCGCGCGTTTCCAAGCCCAACCGCTACCTCGGAAACGCGCTGCACGCGCCGCGCAAGCCCCTCGACCAGGCCGAGGTGACGGTGCTGCTGGCGTTCCCGGACGCGTACGAGATCGGGCTCTCGAACGTCGGGATCCGGATCATTCACCACGTGCTCAACCAGCGTGAAGACTGTGCCGCCGAGCTGACGTTCGCGCCCTGGCCCGACGCCGAGGCCGAGATGCGGCGCTCCGGCATCCCGCTGTTCTCGCTCGACACCCATGCGCCGGCCTCGGCGTTCGACGTGATCGGCTTCTCGCTCCAGTACGAGCTGCAGTACACCAACGTGCTCACCATGCTCGATCTCGCCGGCCTGCCGCTCCACGCGCGCGACCGCGAGGATCGCCACGCGCTGGTGATCGCGGGCGGCGCGCAGGCGTTCAGCCCCGAGCCGATGGCGGAGTTCATCGACGCGTTCGTGATCGGCGACGGCGAGGACGTGATCCACGCCGTGGTCGAGCACGTGAAGCTCGCCAAGCGCGAACACTGGTCGCGCGCGCGGCTGCTGCGCGATCTCGCCCACGTGCGCGGCGTCTACGTGCCGTCGGGCTACGCGCTGCGCGACACGCCCGAAGGCCGGCTGGTGCCGGTGGCGCGCCCTGGATTTCCGGAGCGCGTGCACTCGGTGTGGGTGAAGGAGCTGAAGAGCGAGTACTACCCGGCCGCACCGTTGCTGCCGGTGGGCGAGATCACGCACGACCGGCTCTCGGTCGAGATCATGCGCGGCTGCACCCGCGGCTGCCGCTTCTGCCAGGCCGGCATGATCAACCGCCCGGTGCGCGAGAAGCCGGCGCAGCAGGTGGTGGAGGAGGTGCTGAAAGGTCTGGCCGCGACCGGGCTCGAGGAAGTGTCGCTGATCTCGCTGTCGAGCACCGACCACACCCAGATCGTCGAGCAGGTCGACGCGCTGGCCGGCGAGCTGTGCCCGACGCGCGTCCAGATCTCGCTGCCATCGACCCGGCCCGACAACGTGCCGGTCGAAGTGGCGCGCCGGCTCGCCGCCCAGAAGAAGGGCTCGATCACGCTGGCGCCCGAGGCCGGCAGCCAGCGCATGCGCGACGTGATCAACAAGAACCACACCGAGGCCGAGCTGCTCGAGTCGGTGGCGACCGCGGCGCGCGAGGGCTACACCAGCGCCAAGCTCTACTTCATGTGCGGTCTGCCGGGGGAGAACGACGACGACCTGCGCGCGATCCTGTCGCTGGCGCACAAGGCGTGGCAGAAGGCGCGCGACCAGGGCAACCGGGGCTTCCGCATCACCGCCAGCGTCTCGCCCCACGTGCCCAAGCCGCACACGCCGTTCGCGTGGGCCCAGCAGGTCTCGACCGCAGAGCTGAACCGGCGCCTCGGCGTGCTGCGCGAGGCGGCGCGCGGGACCCCGGTGACGCTCAAGTACCGCGACGCCGAGACCTCGCTGCTCGAGGGCGCGTTCACGCGCGGCGACCGGCGCATGGGGTTCGTAGTCGAGGAGGCGTACCGGCGCGGCTGCCGCTTCGACGCATGGAGCGAGCACCTGCGCTTCGACACATGGCTCGAGGTGTTCCGCGACCTCGGCATCGACCCCGAGCGCGAGCTGATCGAGCGCGACACCGATCTCGACCAGCCGTGGGACGTGGTGCAGTCGCCCGTGACCCGGAAGTTCCTGGTGCGCGAGAAGCTCAAGGCCGACCGCGCGGCGATCACCGAGGATTGCCGCCTCGAGGACGTGTGCTTCTCGTGCGGCGTGTCCGAGTGCCCGCAGCGGCCGTGGGTGAAGGCGCCGCATGCGCCGCTCGACCTGGCCGCGGCGCGCGCCACGGTGCCGGCGCCGGCCTACGGCCGCCGCAGCCGGCGCGTGCCGCGCACCATCGGAGTTTCGACCAGCACGCGGTTCCGCATCCTGTTCGAAAAGGGCACCGAGATGCGCTTCACCTCGCATCTCGATCTCATGCGCACCTGGGAGCGGACCTTGCGTCGCTCCGGGCTGCCGCTCGCTTATTCCCAGGGACATCATCCGCATCTCAAGATGTCGTTCGGGCCCCCGTTGCCCCTGGGTCATCGTTCCCGGGCCGAGGTCTTCGACCTGGAGTTCTCGCAGCCGCCGGCGGTGGATCTGGCCGAGCGGCTGAACGCGGTCCTGCCGCCGGGTCTCCGGGTGCTGGCCTTCCGGCCCATCCTGTTCAAGACGCTCTCGCTCATGAGCCAGCTCGGGGGCGGGTCCTACCGGATCCGCTTCCCGCGGCCGTATCTCGCGGACGCCGGCCTCAACACCGACGCTCTGCGTGCGACGCTCGCCGCGGCCATCCCCGTGCTGCTCGCCCGCGACCACGTGATCGTGCGTCGCGTGAGTGAGGGCCAGACCCGCGAATTCGACGCCCGTCCCTCCATCGCAGCCCTCGAGCTGAGCGACGAGGAGACGCCGGTGGCACTCGACGCGCACATCCGCTTCACCGCCCGCGCGCAGGCGCGGCCCGAGGAAGTGATGGCGCTTCTCGTCCCGCACGCCGACCCGCGCATCACCGATGTCGAGAGGGTGATGCTGTGGGCGGAGTCGGACGGCCGCCGGCTCGATCCGCTCCAACTCCTGGGCCCCGGCGACTAGAGGGGGCGTCCGCGGGAGGCCGGAAGGACGCCTCCGTGAAGCAAACCATCGTCATCAACGCCGACTCCTACGAGACCCGCATCGCGATCCTCGAGGACGGCGAGCTGGTCGAGCTGCTGGTCGAGCGCGCAGAGCAGCGCCGGCACGTCGGGGACATCTACAAGGGCCGCGTGAACGCGGTGCTCCCCGGCATGCAGGCCGCGTTCGTGGACATGGGTCTGCCCAAGACCGGGTTCCTGCAGGCCTCCGACCTGGCCGAGAACCTGAACCACCTGGAAGACCTCTCCGACGTCGAGGAGGACGGCCACCACCGCCGCCGCCGCGCCCCGCCGCCGCGGATCGACGAGCACCTGAAGAAGGGCCAGGAGATCCTGGTCCAGATCACCAAGGAGCCGATCGGCACCAAGGGCCCGCGCGTCACGCAGCAGGTGAGCCTGCCCGGGCGCTTCTGCGTGCTGATGCCGGGAGTTGACCACATCGGGGTCTCGCGCCGCATCGAGGACCGCGCCGAGCGCCAGCGCATCAAGGCGATCATCGCCGACTTGAAGCCCGAAGGCGTGGGCCTGATCGCGCGCACCGCGGGCGAGGGCAAGGGCGATCCCGACTTCGCCGCCGACGTGAAGCATCTGGTCAAGCTGTGGCACAAGGTGGAGCGCAAGGCCGCTTCGGTGCGCGCCCCGGCGCTGGTGCACCGCGAGATGGAGATGACCTCGAGCCTGATCCGCGACCTGTTCACCGACGACATCCAGGAGGTCGCGATCGATGACAAGGACACTTTCGCCGAGATCCAGGGCTACCTGAAGGCGGTCTCGCCCGAGCTGCGCGATCGCGTCGTGCTCTACAAGGATCGCGAGCCCATCTTCGACCGCTACGAGATCGAGCCCCAGATCGAGAAGACCTTCGAGCGCAAGGTGTGGCTCAAGAAGGGCGGCTACATCTGCATCGACCATGCAGAAGCCCTGGTGTCGATCGACGTGAATACCGGGCGCTTCACGGGGAAGAAGAACCAGGAGGAGACCATCCTCCGCACCAACGTCGAGGCGGCGCGCGAGATCCCGCGCCAGCTCCGGCTGCGCGACATCGGCGGGATCATCGTGATCGACTTCATCGACATGGAGGTCGAGGCCAACAAGCGCGCCGTGCTCGAGGAGCTGCGCACCGAGCTGCGCAAGGACCGGGCGCGCACCCGGGCGTTCGCGGTCTCGGATCTCGGCCTGGTCGAGATGACGCGCCAGCGCGAGCGCTCGAGCCTGCTCCACTACTACACCGAGGACTGCCCGCACTGTGGGGGCCTCGGCAAGGTGCCGTCGCCCGAGACCATGCTGGTCAAGCTCGAGCGCGCGATGCGGCGCGTCTCCGGGCTCGGGACCGAGCGGCGCATCACCGTGAAGGTCGCGCCCGAGATCGCGCTCTACTTCGTGGAGCAGGAGGCGCGGCGGTTCGCCGAGCTGGAGAAGCGCTTCAAGCTGAAGGTCGATCTCAAGGACGACCCCCAGCTCAAGCGCGGCGAAATGCGGGTATTCGGCGAAGGCAAGGAAGATCTGACCAAGCAGGTCGTGGGCGCGGTGCCGGGGACGTAGTTTTCGCTGGACAGGGCAGCGGACCGGCGGGAGCATTGGTCCACTTCGCAGCCCGGGCGTCTCCCCCAAGGAGGCGTCCCATGAAGACTGCTGTACCCCTGTTCGAGTTCATGCCCTACGGGGCTCCCGAGCTGCTGCAATCGCGCCGGGAACGGCTCGCGAGCGCCCTGCTCCTCAGCTCGCTGGCCACCGCCGCGGCGTTCGTCGCGATCGGCGGCCTCGCGCGCATGGTGGTCGTGCCGCCGGTCGTGGTCCCGACCGCCAGCTACCCGCCCCACGTGGTCGAGCGCGTGCCGACCTGGTCTCCGCCAAGTCCTCCGGCGCCGCCTTCGACGCCCCACGCACGCGTGCCCGACATCGCCGGGATCCCGGTCCCGGTTCGGGCCGAGCCCGACGTGCCGCTGGTGCACGACGACGGGAATGCCGCGGACCACGGCGTGGCGGGCCCGCCGATCGAAGGTCCGCTGACCGACGAATCGGCGCTGCCCCCCGCGGAAGAGCCGCTGCCCGGACCCAAGGATTACGTGTGGGCCGAGCAGTACCCGGTAGGCGTGACGGAGATCACGCCGCCCTACCCGGAGATCGCGAAGGATGCGAACGTGGAAGGGCTCGTGATCGTGAACGTGCTGGTCGGGAAGAACGGCCGCGTGCTCGACGCGCGGCTCGACGAGAAGCGGCAGGTGCCGCTGCTGAACGAAGCGGCGCTGGCCGCTGCGCGCAAGTGGGTGTTCACGCCGGCGCTCGCCAACGGCAGACCGGTCGCGGTGTGGACCGCGATCCCGTTCCACTTCCATCTGCACTGAAGCGCGTTGCGCGGCCCGCGCCGCGGCGATAGGGGAGCAAGGGCGCGCGTGCAGCGCGCGCGCCTCCGGCTACTCCACCAGCTTGCGGAAGCTGAGCGGGCGCTGCAGGCGCTCGAACCCGTAGCGGTTGGGCTCGTCCATCTGGGCCACCACGCGCTCCAGGCCGCGCATGGTGTTGAGGTCGGCGATCACGGTCGCGCCGGGCGGCTCGCCCGGCACCACGACCACGATGCGCAGGTGCGCCTGGACGAGATTCCACGCCTCGGCCGCCGCGCGGCTCGGCGGATAACCGGACAGCACCACGATGACGTCGGTCTCGGTCGGGATCTGGTTCAGGATGTCGAGCGGCGCATACTGCAGCGGCCAGGTCGGCAGCGTGATCAGAACGTGCTGGAGCGCCGGGACGTTGGTCAGGTCGTGCAGCTCGGTCAGCGTCGGGATGCGCTTGAACTGCACCGTGGTCCCGAGCCGGAAATCCGTGCGGTCGAGCAGCAACGGGTAATCGATGCTGGCGAAGCCCATGCGCTTGTCGCTGAAGGGGCTGCCGAGCTGCGGCGGAGGCTCCGCTGCGGGAGGGGGAGCGGACGCCGCGCACCCGAGGAGCGCGCCGGCCGCGAAAGTGAGACCGAAAGCCCAGGTTCGCATCGATGACCTCCTTATGGGCGCATGTCGACCCGTGCGGCGACCATAGGCTCGCCGCCGCCGGCGCGGCAAACCACGGCGCCGCCCTCGCCCACGGGACGCAAGGATCGACGGCGCAGCCATCGCCTTTGGGACTCATTCCTTGACGGCGCGCCGAGTCGCGTGGTACATGGTCACGGCTGTGCGCGCGGCACTCGCTTGCGCCACAACTTCAACTCATCCCCGTTAACATGAGCCCCACAAGGAGATAGAGAGCCGATGTACGCCATCGTCCAAATCAACGGCATCCAGACCAAGGTGATGCCGGACGAGACCCTCGACGTGCCCCGCATGAATGGCAAGCCGGGCGACAAGCTGACGTTCGATCGCGTGATGCTGGTCTCCGACGGCGACAAGATCACGGTCGGCCAGCCGTTCCTCACGGGCGCTTCGCTCACCGCGGAGCTGGTGGATCACCGGCGCGGGAAGAAGCTCCGGATCTTCAAGTTCAAGCGTCGGAACGATTTTCGGAAGCGCCGCGGACACCGTGACGAGATCACGCGCATCCGCGTGACCGGTATCACTGCGTAGGAGTCGAGCATGGCACATAAAAAGGGTCAGTCGTCTTCGAAGAACAATCGCGAGTCGAACGCGCAGCGCCTGGGCGTCAAGCGCTTCGGCGGGGAGTTCGTGCGCGCGGGCAACATCATCGTCCGGCAGCGCGGCACCCGGTTTCATCCCGGGATCAACGTCGGGCGCGGCAAGGACGACACGTTGTTCGCGATGAAGGACGGGCTGGTGAAGTTCACGGGCTCCGCGCAGACGCGCCGCAGGGTCCACGTGCTTCCGCGCGAGGCGATGGCCGCGGCCGGCTAGCAGAAGCTCGTTTCCGGGCGCCACGCCGCCTCGAGTCTTGCGGACTCAGGGAGCGTGGCGTTTCGGTTCTGGGGTCGGGTGGTCCACGGAGAGGGGAGGACAGGTCGTGAAGAACAAGGTCACGGTCATCGGAGCGGGGAACGTCGGCGCCAACACCGCGCTCTACATCGCCGAGCGCGGGCTCGCGGACGTGACGCTGGTGGACATCGTCGAGGGCATGCCGCAGGGAAAGGCGCTCGACCTGCAGCAGGCCGCCCCGCTGTGGCATCGCGGCGGACGCCTCATGGGCGCCAACGATCTCTCGGCGGTGGCGGGATCCGACGTGGTCGTGATGACCGCCGGCTTCCCGCGCAAGCCCGGCATGTCGCGCACCGATCTGCTCAAGGCCAACGCCGACATCGTGCGGCCCGCGGCCGAGGCGGTGAAGAAGCACGCGCCCAACGCGTACGTCGTGGTGGTGACGAACCCGCTCGACGTGATGGCCTGGATGTTCTGGAAGGTGACCGCGTTTCCGAAGCAGCGCGTGCTCGGCATGGCCGGGATCCTCGACTCCACCCGCCTGCGCGCGTTCCTGGCGATGGAGCTCAATGTTTCGGGCGCCGACGTGCAGGCCATGGTGCTGGGCGGGCACGGCGACTCGATGGTGCCGCTGCCGCGCTTCACCACCGTCTCGGGCGTGCCGATCGGCGAGCTGTTGCCGGCCGACCGCATCGCGGCGATCGCGCAGCGCACCCGCGAAGGCGGCGCCGAGATCGTGAAGCTCTTGAAGACCGGCTCGGCCTACTACGCGCCCGCGATGTCGGCGGTCGAGATGGTCGAGGCCATCCTCACGGATCAGAAGCGCCTGGTGCCGTGCTCGGTGCTGCTCCAGGGCGAGTACGGCATGCGCGACATCTTCCTCGGCGTGCCGGTGATGCTCGGTGCCAAGGGCGTGGAGAAGATCGTCGAGCTCAAGCTCACGCCCGAGGAGCTGGCGGCGCTCCAGAAGAGCGGCAAGGACGTGGAGAGCTCGATCGCGGAGCTGAGCGTCACGGTCTAGCCTGATCGCTTTTCGCGCACCGGGCCCGATCTGCTAGTTTGTTGGCCCGTGCTCAGGCCCGGGACGAATTCGAGGCGCGCCGGTCGGGGACCGCGGTGGTCCCGGGCCGGCGCGCCCCCTTTAGAGTGGGGGCAGGGATGGCAGTGACCCGCGCCGTGCTCGCCGTCATCCCCGCACGCCACGCGGCTGTGCGCTTTCCCGGCAAGCCGCTCGCGGTGCTGTGGGGGAAGCCCATGATCCAGCACGTGTGGGAGCGGGCGCGCGCGGCGCGCGGCATCGACTGGCTCGCGATCGCGACCGACGACGAGCGCATCGCCGCCGCGGCGCGGGGGTTCGGCGCCGAGGTCGAGATGACGTCGTCCACGTGCACCAGCGGCACCGACCGCGTCGCGGAGGTGGCGCGCCGCGCCCCAACGTTCGCGATCGTGCTCAATCTTCAGGGCGACGAGCCGGAGCTCGATAGCGACGCGGTGTCCACGCTGATCGCCGGCATGCGCGCAGAGCCCGAAGTCCGCATGGCGACGCTCGCGCATCGCGAGCCCGACGCCGCAGCGCTGCGCGCTCCCGACGTGGTCAAGGTCGGGGTGGACGCTCGCGGCGACGCCCTCTACTTTACGCGGGGGTCAGCGCCGTCCGGGAGCGCGCCGCTGCGCCACGTCGGGGTCTACGGCTTCACGCGCGAGTTCCTGCTCGAGTTCGCATCGTGGCCGCCGGGAGCGCTCGAGCAGGCCGAGCGGCTCGAGCAGTTGCGGGCGCTGGAGCGCGGGGTGAAGATCCGCGTGTACGAGTCGGCCCGCGCGTTCGCCGGCGTGGACACGCCGGAGCAGCTCGCCGCGCTGGAGCGGCGGGGTCCGCGGAGCGGGCCCTGATGCGCGCGGCGCGGCGGGAGAGCCATCACACCGGAGGAGGAAACCGATGACCAAGATCGTCGTCGTCACCGGCGGGGTGGTGTCCTCGCTCGGCAAGGGAATCGCCGCGGCCTCGCTGGGCCTCCTGCTCAAGGCGCGCGGCCTGCGCGTGACGCTGCAGAAGCTCGATCCCTACCTCAACATCGACCCGGGCACGATGAGCCCGTTCCAACACGGCGAGGTGTTCGTCACCGACGACGGCGCCGAGACCGATCTCGACCTCGGCCACTACGAGCGCTTC
>Ga0075424_100007199_pt1 | contig 10771 bp, 8 predicted proteins | sample SoiMethybrSBSTD3_FD_75301 | JGI IMG/M metagenome (GOLD analysis project Ga0075424, IMG submission 75301) | Bulk soil microbial communities from a Populus tree surrounding site in Tennessee, USA - Soil MetaG P. TD hybrid SBSTD3 | ecosystem: Environmental > Terrestrial > Soil > Tree plantation...
GACGTGGCCGCGCACCCGAACCAGATGAACGTGACCACCAAGTTGACCACCGCCAAGGACTGCATGGTCGGTCCCCGGCCGCAGACGATCAGGAAGAACGCCGCGGGGTTCTAGAGCTCCGGCCTTGGAGAAGGCTGGGAGAGAGCGCCGGGCGCCGGTCCGAAAGGGCCGGCGCCCTGGTCGTTTGATCCGCGCGCGGGCGGCCGGATCGCCCGGCCAGCAGCCGCGACTCAGTGATGGACGATCTCGCCCTCGTCCGTGAGATCGAACTTCGCGGCCAGCGGCTCGCGCGGGAGCCCGGGCATGCGGAGGATCTCGCCGGTGATGGGGATCACGAAGCCGGCGCCCGCGGCGAGCTGGATCTCGCGCACCGTCACCAGGAAGTCCTTGGGACGGCCGAGCAGGGCCGGGTTGTCCGAGAGCGACTGCTGCGTCTTGGCGATGCACACGGGCAGCTTCCCGAAGCCCAGCTTCTCCAGCTGCTCGCGGTCGCGCTTCGCCCGCGCCGTGTAGTCCACCGCCTGCGCGCCGTACATCTCCTTGGCGACGATGCGGATCTTCTCCTCGATGCTGGCGTTCCAGTCGTAGAGCGGCCGGAATCCGGGCTCTCGCGAGGCGACCTGGTCGCGCACGACCTCGGCGAGCGGGACGCAGCCGTTCCCCCCTTCCGAGAACGCGCGACTGACGATGGCCCGGAGTCCCATGGCCTCGCAATGCTTCTGCAGCGTGTCCAGCTCCTGCGTCGTGTCGGACGGGAACTGGTTGATCGCCACCACGCACGGCTGCTCGAACTTGGCGATGTTCTCGAGGTGCTTCTCCATGTTCGAGAAGCCGCGCAGCATGGCGCGCACGTCGGGCGCGTTCACGTCCGCCACGCGCACGCCGCCGTGCATCTTGAGCGCCCGGATCGTGACCACCAGCACCGTGCACGCGGGCGCGAACCCGCCGTAGCGGCAGTTGATGTCGAAGAACTTCTCGGCGCCGAGCTCGAAGGCGAACCCCGCCTCGGTCACCACGATGTCCGCGTAGGCCAGTGCCGCCTGCGTGGCGGCGATGCTGTTCGTGCCGTGGGCGATGTTCGCGAACGGCCCGCCGTGCACGAACGCCGGTACGCCCTCCGTCGTCTGGACCAGGTTCGGCTTGATCGCGTCGCGGAGCAGCGCCGCCATGGCTCCGACCGCGCGCAGGTCCGTGGCCGTGACCGGCGAGCCGTCGGCGCGATAGCCCACGACGATGCGCGCGAGGCGGGCCTTCAGATCCGCGATGCCGTCGGCCAGGCACAGGATGGCCATCACCTCGCTCGCCGCGGTGATGTCGAACCCGGTCTCGCGCGGGATGCCCTCGGTGCGTCCGCCGAGGCCGATGACGATGTCGCGCAGCGCGCGGTCGTTCATGTCCACGACGCGCCGCCAGCTCGCGCGCCGGGCGTCCATGCCGCTGGCGGCGTCGAAGTGGAGCGCGTTGTCCACGAGCGCGGCCAGCAGGTTGTGGGCACTGGCCACGGCGTGGAAGTCGCCGTTGAAGTGCATGTTGATGTCGTCCACCGGCACGACCTCGGACGCGCCGCCGCCGGCGCCGCCGCCCTTCATGCCCAGCGTGGGCCCGAGACTCGGCTCGCGCAGCGCCACGGCCGAGCGCACGCCGATCCGCGCCAGCCCCTGCGCCAGCCCGACGCTGGTGGTGGTCTTCCCCTCCCCGGCGGGTGTGGGGGTGATGGCCGAGACGAGCACCAGCCTGCCGCGCCGGGGCCGGCCGCGAAACGAGGCCAGCGCCAGCTTGGCCTTCCAGTGCCCGTAGGGCTCCACGTGCGCCGGGTCGATGCCCAGCGAGCGGGCGATCTCCAGGATGGGTTTCACGGCCGGCACTATAGGCGGGGCGCGCTCGGGCGGTGAAACGCCCGGCTTCAGCCGCGCCGCCGATCGGCCGAAAACGAGGGGACGAGACAGTCGTCCGCCCTTTCGATCCGCGTCAGCCTGCACCCCGGGTGGGTCCGGGGTCGCCCGTGCGCGGGGAGGATCCGTCGTGGACAGCCGACCCTCACGGCCCTGGACCGAGGCGGGCCAGGACCCCGAGCTACTGAGCGCAGCGCAACGCGGTGACCTCACCGCGCTGCTGCGGCTCTACAACACGCAACGCAGGTCGCTGTGGCGCACGTGTCTCGGGATCACGCGCCACCAGGGCGAGGCCGAGCTGCTTTACCAGGAGACGCTCGCCCAGGCGACGCGGCAGCTCCGCGCTGCCCCCATCCACCAGCCGTTCCTGCCGTGGCTCGCGCGGCTCGCGCGCCAGATCGACACGAGCCGCATGCGCGGCCGGCCCATGCGGCCCGCCGTCGGGACGCGGCGACCCAACGGCGAATCCTGGCTCGCCGGCTCGCACGGCGCCCACTACGTTGAGGACGAGCAACGCGCGCTCTACGGCTACGCCCTGCTCCACCCGGACGATCAGTGGCTCCTGGCGCTGCGGCTGTTCGAGCGCCTGCCCTACACCGAGATCTCCCGCGTCACCGGCCTCTCGGTCGCGCGGGTCACGAGCCGGCTGGCGCTGGCACGCGAGTACGTGGACCAGGTGTGCCGATCGGGAGAGGCGGCGGCATGAGCAACCACCTGAGCGTGCAGGATCTCTCGGCCTCGCTGGACGGCGTGCTCTCCGGACCGGCCCTGGAGCAGCTGGTCGCCCACCTCGCGGGCTGTCATGCCTGCCGCGACGCTCAGTCCCGGCTCGCGAAGCACGACGACGCGCTGCGCCGGCTCCTCGCGCACGATCCGGACGACCGCACCATGGACGAGCTGGCGCGCCGCTCGGAGACCCTGGTCGTGGCCATCGTGCGCGGCACGCCGGAGCCACCCATCGTGACGTCTGCGCCGCTCGCCGAGGAAGAGGATCCCGACGCGCCGCTCGAGCCGCCGCTCGCGCCCGACCTCGGCCGCCCGGGCGAGCGCGCGACCGCGGGCGGCTTCGGCATCATCGGCTTCCGCCCGCCGGTGCCGACGTACGCGCCGCCCTCCGACCCGGACGAGGTGCGCCGGCTGATCGACGCGCTGGAGAAGGGGAACGCCGGCGGCCTCGACGCGGCGAACGTCCGGGCGAACGTCCGGGCGAACGTCCCCGCGAGCGAGCCGCTTGGCGAGCCGCTCGATGAACCGGCTGGCCCGAGCTTCGATCGAGTGGAGCAGCCCGGTATGGGCGAAGCTGCCCGCCGCGACGAGCCGGCCCGTCATTACGAGCCGCGCGCCGACGCGCCGCGCACCGACGCGCCGCGCACCGACGCGCCGCCAATCCCGTCCGGCCCGGCGGCACCGAGCGGGCGAGGGTTCGCGCACGGCGGTGCGTGGTCGGCCGACCCGCCCTACCACGACCAGGTGCATCCCGCCGAGGCGGCGCGTTTCTCGGCGCCCGCGGCGGGCAGTGATCCCATGTCCCGGGAGCCGCGCCGCGAGCCGGCGTGGTCACGCTGGGGCATGGAGCCCGATCCGCTCGATCCCGGCACCTATCGCCAGCCCATCACCGACCCGTTCCCCATCTACGCGCGCCGCCCTCGGGCTGGCCGAAATCGCATCCGGTCCCAGATCATGCGTGCGTCGCTGGTCTCGGCGCTCGCCACCGTCGGCGGACTCCTCGCGCTCGTGCTCGTGCTGCGGCCGTCCTCGCTGGCGACGGACCACGCCGGGGCTCGACCCGCCGGCTCGCTGCTCGGCGTCCGCCTGCCGCCGGTGCTGCTGACCCCGCACGCGCACGACGACACATCCACGCGAACGCCCTCTGCGGTCGTCGGCTCGCCGGATGTCCGCGACGCGGCCACTCGAGGCGCGGTCGAAACCCGCGTGCCGCGCGGTTCCGCGGCCGACAGCAGCCGCGCCGCGGCCGGCGACGACCCGCACGCGGAACGGATCTGCGGCCAGGTCGTGAACATGGCGGGAGAGCCCGTGGCCGACGTGGTCATCTCCGTCCTCGGGGCCGCCGCGACGCGGCCGGGCCCTTCGCCGGTGCGCAGCGACGAGCAGGGACGGTTCTGCCTCTCCGCGACCAGCGGGCCGCACGTCGTGGTCATCGAGCGGGCCGGGCTCTCCCAGCGGATCACGGTGGGGTTCGCACCCGGCGCCCCCGAGCTGCAGATCCTCCTGCCGTGAGCCGCCCCGAGCGAAACAGCGGCCCCTCCGAGCCGAGGCCGTGAACACGGACGTCCACCACCCCCGATCTCCGAGGCCCGATCCGGACATGAACCCGCAGCCGAGCGACCCCTGGAGAGAACCGGGGCCCGACCCCGGGGTCCTCAACGCGGCCCAGCGCGGCGAGCTGGTGGCGCTGTTCTCGATGCTGCGGGCCCACCGCCTGGAGCTCTGGCGCGTGTGCCTGGCGCTCACGCTCGATCACCGGCGGGCCGAGCGGTTGTTCCACGAGACGCTCGTGCGCGCGGCGAAGAACCTGCGCACGCTGCCCCCCGGCTCGCCGATCCTCCACTGGCTGACCCGGCTCGCGACCCATCTCGCGGTGGCGTGGACGCGCCAGGAGGGCCCGCGCCGTCCGGGCGAGCCGACCGGGGACTGGCCCGGGGGCGGAGCGGAATCGCCGCTCGCGGGCGATCCGCGGCTGCTCGCGGCGCTCGCCGACGTGAGCGTTCCGGACCGACTGCTCCTGGCGCTGGCAGTGGTCGAGCGCCTCGGCTACGGCGACGTAGCGCGCGTCACGAAGATCGAAACGCTCGAGGTGGTGCGCCGCCTCACGCGCCTCCGGGCACGGCTCGCCGGCGAGGCGGCCGCGTGAAGCACCTCACGTCGCGGAAGCTGTGCGAGTTCCTGGACGACGCGCTCGAGGGCGTGCCCGACGAAGAGGCCGCGCTCCATCTGCGCTCGTGCCCCATGTGCCGCGCGCGGTACGAGGCCTGGACCAGCGGCGACGAGGCCATGCGCGAGATGCTGTCGCAGCCGCCCGAGGAGGACGTGCTCGAGCAGTGGTCGTCGTGGGTGGAGCTGGCCGTGACGGCCGAGCGGAAGGGTCTGCCGGTGCCGGAGTTCGCGGAGCTGCGCCTGCCGCTGCCGCCGTCTTTGCTTCCGCCGGCCCCCGAAGTGCCTCGCGTGGGAGTTCCGCCTCGCCCGCAGGGACCTGTGCGCTTCGCGACGCTGGAGGAGCCGCGTCGGGGTGCGCCGGCGTCGTACGTGGGGCAGGCCCCGGCAGCGCCCGCTCCGAACACGACCGGCGGCATTTACGAGATCGCGCCATACGCGGCTTCGCGGCGCGCTCCGACCGAGCTGCCGCGTCCGGTCACGGTCCGCGGTTACGCACGATTGCCCGACTCGAGCTCCGGGTGGCTCGATCGGCTCGCGCAGGGGCTGGGCCCCACCTCCGTCTGGGCGCCGATCGCGATCCTCTTCGGCGTTCTTGTGACCGCGCCCATCGTCCCCGTGATCATCCACCTCACGCAGGGCGCGAGGCCGGCCGTGCATGACGACGTGTCGTCGAGCGCCGGCGCCGGCACGACGGAGCGGTCCGCGGCGACGTCCGCGTCCGAGCCCTCGGTGGCTTCGGGGCGCGTGGCGCCCGCCGTACCGGCGCAGCCGAGCCCGCCGCCGGCGGCCGAGGCCCGCGCGCGGGCCGCGAGCGACGCCGTCCAGGGCGAGAGCGCCGCCGCGGCGCTGCCTCAGGGGACCTGGCCGCTCCTCTGCGGCGAGGTGCTGGACACGCACCGCGCGGCGATCGAGGGCGCGCGGATCACGCTCGCGGGCGTCGTGGTCGCGCGCACGGATCGCCGCGGCCGCTTCAGCCTGGCCTGTCCGCCGGGCAAGCGCGTGCTACGCGTCGAAGCTCCGGGACATGCGCCGGCCACCCGGGTGATCGTGCTGGGGAGCAAGACGCTCGAAACGCGCTTCCTGCTCGAGTCCGCTAAGTAGAGGTGCCGCGTGCACGACCCCCCGCGGCGGCCATGGACGGAGCCGGGCCGTGACCCGGAGCTGGCGCTCGCCGCCCAGAACGGTGACCTGGGCGCGCTGTTCACGCTGCTCCGAAAGCATCGTCGCGAGCTCTGGCGCATGTGCTTCGCGCTCACGCTCGATCGCGCCCGCGCCGAGCGCCTCTTCCACGACACGCTGCTGCGCGCGGCCAAGAACCTCCGCTCGCTGCCGGCCGGCGCCGCGCTCCTGCCGTGGCTCGCGCGGCTGGCGGCGCACCTGGCTGCGACCTCGAGCCGACAGGATGCGACGGGGCGTGCGGCGGGTCCGGCCACGCCCGCGCTCGATCCGGTGGTCGCGGGTACGCCGCTCGGCGACGCGGAGCGGTCCATCCTCCAGGCGTTCTCGCGGCTCTCCGAGACCGATCGGCTGCTCCTGGCGCTCGCATCGATCGAGCGGCTGACCTATCCCGAGCTGGCCGCGGTGGCGCGGCGCGACGTGCCGGCGGTGATGCAGCAGCTCGCCGTGCTCCGCACGCGGCTCGCCGGCGAGGAGGCGGCGTGAGACACGCCACCATCCAGCAGCTCTCGGCATTCCTGGACGGGGCGCTCACCGGCGTGTCGCGGGACCTCGTCACGCGACATCTGGCCGGGTGCACGAGCTGCCGGGAGCGTCACGCGATGTGGCGCATCCACGACGAGGTGCTGCAGCGCGTGCTGGCGTGGGAGCCGGACGAGCGCATCCTCGAGGAGTGCTCGAATCGCGTCGAGCTCGCGCTCACGGCGGAGCGGAAGGGCGTGCCCGGTCCCGCCTTCGTTTCGCTTTTGGAATCCGCCGCGGGTGTCGCCCCGAGCGCGACGCCGGCCCCGAGCCCGCCCGCGGCGCGAGCGTTCCCGCTCCCGGCGCGAGCGTTCCCTCTGCCGGCGCGCGAGGTCCGTCCCGCGGCGCCCGACGTGCCCTCCCCCGCGCACGAGACCCCGCCGGCTCAGACGACACTGCCGGCGGAGAGCCCGCCAGCCGTTCCCCTGCTCCCGATGGCCGCGGCTTCTGCCCCCGCGTTCACTCTGGAGGCGCGCGTGCCGGCTGCTCTCCCGCTGGAGCGCGAGCCCGAAGCGCTCGCGCCGGCACCGGCGACGGCCCCGCCCGTGCCCGAGCCACTGCCGGCCCCGCGCGCGGCCGCATCTGCGCCTGCTCAGCGCCCCGTTCACGTGACGACGCTCTCCGTGACTCGGCCCGAGCCCGATGCCGCGGGGACGCGCCTGCCGGCGAGCCTCGTCCGCGAGCGCAGGGAGTCGGTCGAGCGCACGCGTCGTTACCGCTGGGTGATCGCGCTCCTCGCCGTCCTGGTCGCGGCGCTCGTCACCTCGCCGTTCCTGCCCGAGGTGATCCAGATCCCGCTTCCCGAGCGCTGGCTCCCGAGGCTGCCACGCGTCGAGTTCGTGCGCCACGGCAGCACGCCCGCTCCCGCTCCTCCGGTCGCGCAGGCTCCCGGCGCGCAGAACGCGGCACATGCGCCGACCGAAGGGCAGCTCGTGCGGCGGCCCCCGACTCACGTGCCGGTCGCCGCATCGGACACGAGCGCGGCCGCGAGCCATGGACGCGACCGCGTGACGGTCGTTCCCGTCGGGGTCCGGACCCGTGATTCTGTCGCGACCGCGGCCACGTCCCCGACCGCGGCCACGTCCCCGACCGCGGCGGACAGCGCGAGCGAGGCCCGGTGGCCGCTCCTCTGCGGCGTGGTGCTGTCGGAGAAGGGCGGCCCGCTCGAAGGCGCCCAAATCACCTTCGCCTCGCCGCCGCTCACGGCCGTCACCGACACCGAGGGGCGCTTCTGCATCGCCTGCCCCGCGGGCCGGCACACCCTGCGGGTGGATGCCCGGGGGCACGGGGCGGTGGCCCGAGCCGTGGACATCGAAGGGGACATCGTCGAGGTGCGAATCACGCTCTCACCCGTGCCCTGAAAGGGCGCGAAGCCCCCGGAGCGCGCGACGTCCCGCCGCGCGGGAGGCTCCCGGGCGCTGCCGGCGACGGGGCTCAAGGCCCCGGACGCCCCTGCCGATAACGAGGACGGCCGAGGCGTAGCCGCATCGTTCGCTACACGATAGAGATGCGAGGACTTCCGAATGCGCAGCCTCGTCAAATTCCTGGTCGTCGCGGCGTTCGCCGTGCTCCTGGCGTCGCCGTTCCTCCCCGACGTGATCCACATCCCGCAGGGCTGGCTGCCGCGACTGCCACGGCTGGAGGTGGCGCGCTCCGGCATGGTCGGCGGGCAGGAGCCCGCCACGGAAACCGCGGCCCAGCCGGACACCGCGGCGATTCAGGTTCCCGCGGTCGCCGTCGAGCCGGCCCCGCGTCGCGCCCACGTCGTGCGCCGGCACACTCGGCGCGTCGCGCGGAACGCGGCGCACGAGCTGCCGCTCGAGGACCCCCCGGCGGAGGAGACCTCGTTCGAGCGCGAGCACACGGCGACGCTGGTGCCGGTTCGCGTCTTCACCGAGGTGCGGCTCTCGTCCCTCGCATCGGGCGCGCCGTCCGCGCCCGCGTCGTCCGGGGCGCGAGAGGCGACGCCTTCGGCTTCGGAAGCCCGGAGCGGGGACCGCTGGCCGCTCCTCTGCGGCGAGGTGGTGGACGCTTCGGGCGCGGCCATCGAGGACGCCCGTGTGCGGCTGGACGCCAACTCCCTCGTCGAGCGCACGGACCGCAGGGGTCGCTTCTGCCTCGCCTGCCCCGTCAACCGGCTCACGCTGACCGTCGAGGCCGAGGGCCACGGCACGGTGACGTACGCCGTGGAGCTGGAGGGCGCCACGACCCAGGTGCGCATCACCCTGCCGCTCTCGCACTGACCTCGGTCGGCTACCCGGCCTGCGGGCTCAAGGCGGCGAAACCGCGGGGCGATAACCCCCTTGCCCGCCAACGTGTCTTGCCGCCATCCGACGCTCCCCGCCGGGGAGGGCACCCGACGTAGGCGGGTCCGCGCGCTGCATGGAAGCGGCTGGGAAGGGGCTGCCTCTTGGAGCCATTGGACGACTCCATCCTCGACGAGTTCCTCGTGGACTCGCACGAAGGGCTGGATCGCCTCGACCGCGACCTGATCACGCTCGAGCACGATCCCGGCTCGCGCGATGCGATCGCGAGCGCGTTCCGTGCCCTGCACACGATCAAGGGCACGTGCTCGTTCTTCGGCTTCCGCCGACTGGAGAGCGTGGCGCACGCGGGCGAGTCGGTGCTGTCTCGACTCCGCTCCGGCCGGCTCGAGCCGAGCGCGGAGATCACCGAGAGCCTGCTCGCCGTGGTGGACGCCGTGCGCGGCATCCTCGCCGGCATCGAGTCCACGCGAAGCGAGCCGGAAGGTGACGACTCCGGCGTGCTCGCTCGCATCGAGCCGTGGCTCGAAGAGCCGCGCGCTGCGCGCGAGCCCGGCTTGCTCGCACCAGACGCCCCCGAGGCCGCGCCGGCCCCGAGCGCCGCTCAGCAGCATCACGTGCGCGTGGACGTGCGGCGGCTGGATCAGATCATGGACCTGGTGGGCGAGCTGGTGCTGGCGCGCAACCAGCTCCAGCGCACGATCGCGCCTGCGGCGAGCCCGCTGGGCGCCGCCGTCCAGCGCGTGGACCACGTCACCACGCGGCTCCAGGACGAGGTGATGCGTGCCCGCATGCAGCCCGTCTCGGCGCTGTGGGCGCGGCTGCCGCGGCTGGTGCGCGACGTGGCCCATGCGTGCGGGAAGAGCGTGCGGCTGGAGATGGAGGGCAACGCCACCGAGCTGGATCGCACGCTCGTGGAAGCGCTCAAGGACCCGCTCACCCACCTGGTGAGGAACGCGATCGATCACGGCATCGAGACGCCCTCCGCGCGCGAAGCCGCGGGCAAGCCGCGAGAGGGCGCGCTGCGGCTGCGCGCGTTCCAGGAAGGCGGCGGCGTCCACCTGCTCGTCTCGGACGACGGCGGCGGCATGTCGTTCGAGCGCATCCGCGAGCAGGCGCTGGCGCGCGGGCTCGCGGACGCCGCCCGGGCCGAGCGGCTCGGCGAGAAGGACTGGCTCCAGTTCGTGTTCCTCGCCGGCTTCTCGACCGCTTCGCGGGTCACGTCCATCTCCGGCCGCGGGGTGGGCCTGGACGCTGCGCGCGCGGCCATCGAGGACGCGGGCGGCACGATCGAGGTCACCACGGTCGCCGGCGCCGGCACCACGTTCCACATCCGGCTCCCGCTCACGCTCGCGATCATCCCCGCGCTCACCCTGGAGCATGCCGGCGAGTGCTACGTCATCCCGCAGGCGCATCTCCTGGAGCTGGTGCGTTGCACCGGGGAAGCGGCCGCGATCGAGATGGCGCACGACCGGCCGATGTTCCGGCTGCGCGGCGAGCTGCTGCCGGTCGTCCACCTGGGCCGGCTCCTCGGTCCCGCGGCGCCCGAGCATGCGGGCTCGGGTGCGGGGGCGGGACCGCCGCGGCATCTGCTCGTGCTCACCGCGGAAGGCCACCGCTTCGGGCTCGCCGTCGAGCGCGTGCGCGACACCGAGGAGATCGTGGTGAAGCCGCTCCGCCAGCGCCTGCGCGAGGGCGGGCTCTTCGCCGGCGCCACCGTGCGCGGCGACGGCCGCGTGGCGCTCATCCTCGACGTGCTCGCGCTCGCCGCGCGCGCAGGGCTCGACTCTTCCGCGCCCGCGCGGGCCGCGGGCGCCGAGCGCGCCGCGGAGCCCGCGGCGGCCGATCGCGTGTCGCTGCTGCTGGTGCGCGCCCGGAGCGGCGTGCCCGTGGCCGTGCGCGTGTCGGAGGTGGATCGCATCGTGGAGTTCGAGCCGGACGCGTTCGAGCGCTTCGGCGATCGGCCCGCCGTGCGCCTCGACGGCGAGGTGCTGCCGGTGACGTCGCTCGCCGGCGATCCCG
>Ga0075424_100007200_pt1 | contig 10770 bp, 7 predicted proteins | sample SoiMethybrSBSTD3_FD_75301 | JGI IMG/M metagenome (GOLD analysis project Ga0075424, IMG submission 75301) | Bulk soil microbial communities from a Populus tree surrounding site in Tennessee, USA - Soil MetaG P. TD hybrid SBSTD3 | ecosystem: Environmental > Terrestrial > Soil > Tree plantation...
CGCCAGCGCTCGCGATCCGCGCCGAGGTAGCCGCTGAACGCCTTCTGTCCCCACGGGGCATGCATCGGAGCCGCAATCGGCGCGAAAGCCGAGATCGACCGGTAGCGCGCGGGATTCCTGAGGCCGATGGTCAACGCGCCGTGGCCGCCCATCGAATGCCCGAAGATGCCCTGCCGCTTCGCGTCGACGGGGAAATTACCCTCGACCAGTTCGGCGAGCTCCTTCGTGACGTACGAGTACATGCGGTAGTGGCGCGACCACGGCTCTTCGGTCGCATCGACATAGAAGCCCGCGGCGACGCCGAAATCCCAGGATTCGCTGTCGCCCGGCAGCGGCACGCCGCGCGGGCTCGTGTCGGGCGCCACGAGGGCGAGGCCGAGCTCGGCGGCGACGCGCAGCGCCCCCCCCTTGATCATGAACGTCTCTTCGGTGCAGGTGAGTCCCGCCAGGTACCAGAGCACGGGAACACGGCGCCGCTCGGCCTGCGGCGGCAGGAACAGGGCGAAGCGCATCGCGCAACCGGTCTCGGCGGCGGCGTGGCGGTGAAAGCTCACCGCCCCGCCGAACGCCGAATGCTTCGACAGGGTCTCCAGAGCCGGCGGGCTCAGGCGGGCAGCACGCCTTTCGCCTTCGCGGTATGCGTGGCGATCGCGTCCATCAGGGCCGGGCTCAGGCAATCGTAGGGCTCGAGCCCGAGCTCCTTGAGCCGCGCGCGCACCGCGCCCATGCCCTCCGGCTTGTAGCCCGACTCGATGATCGAAGACACGAAGGCCGCGAATTCCGGCTCCTTCCATCCCGCTTCCTTCGACAGCTCGGCATGGACGAAATCGAGGCCGTAGAACGGGTGGGCCTTGTTCTCGATGCGGCCAATGAGGTGCGCGCCACAGTCCTTGCAGGCGTGGCGCTGGATCGTGGCCTTGTCGTCGACGATCTTCAGCTTGTTTCCGTTCGCGGACACGCTGACGTTCTCCCTGGGGACGACCCCGACCACGGCGAACACCGCGCCCTTCGGCTTCCAGCACTTGGTGCAGCCGCAGGCGTGGTTGTGGGCGATGTTGCCCTTGATCTTGACGGACACCGGGTCCTTCGCGCACTGGCAGGTCAGCGTGCCGCCCGCGAAGTTCGGCGAGCCCTTCTTCACGCCGCTGTCGACGGATGGATGGATGTTCACATTGGCCATGTCTGTCCCCTGTCGGTTGTCAGAATGTCACGACGCTACGGATGGATTCGCCCTTGTGCATGAGGTCAAAGGCATCGTTAATCTTCGCGAGCGGCATCACGTGGGTGATGAGGTCGTCGATGTTGATTTTCTTCTCCATGTACCAGTCGACGATCTTCGGAACGTCGGTGCGGCCGCGCGCGCCGCCGAATGCGGTGCCCTTCCAGACGCGGCCGGTGACCAGCTGGAACGGGCGCGTCTTGATTTCCTGGCCCGCGCCGGCGACGCCGATGATCACGGACACTCCCCAGCCGCGGTGGCAGCACTCGAGCGCCTGGCGCATCAGATCGACGTTGCCCACGCACTCGAAACTGTAATCGGCACCGCCGTCCGTCAGCGCGACGATATACGCCACGAGGTCTTCCTTGACCTCCTTCGGATTCACGAAGTGCGTCATGCCGAACTTCTCGCCGAGCGCCTTGCGCTTCGGGTTGACGTCGATCCCGACGATCTTGTTCGCGCCGGCCATCTTCGCGCCCTGGATCACGTTGAGGCCGATGCCGCCGAGGCCAAACACGACGACGTTCGCGCCGGGTTCCACTTTCGCCGTATTGATGACCGCACCGATCCCAGTGGTCACACCGCAGCCGATGTAGCAAACCTTCTCGAACGGCGCGTCGTCGCGGATCTTCGCGAGCGCAATCTCGGGCAGCACGGTGTGGTTCGAGAAGGTCGAGCAGCCCATGTAGTGATGGACCATTTTGCCGCCGATCGAGAAGCGGCTGGTCCCGTCGGGCATCACGCCCTTGCCCTGCGTCGCGCGGATCGCGGTGCAGAGGTTCGTCTTGCGCGACGTGCAGGACTTGCACTCGCGGCATTCTGGCGTGTACAGCGGGATGACGTGGTCGCCTTTCTTGAGCGTCCGGACACCCGTACCCACGTCCACGACGACGCCCGCCCCTTCGTGGCCGAAGATGACGGGGAAGAGACCCTCCGGATCCGCGCCGGAACGCGTGAACTCGTCCGTGTGGCAGATGCCGGTAGCGCGGATTTCGACCAGGACTTCCCCCGCCTTCGGCCCGTCGAGATCCACTTCGACGATTTCGAGCGGCTTGCCGGCCGCCCATGCGATTGCAGCGCGCGTTTTCATCTGGGTCCCGGCCCCCTCTTCAGGACATGTGCAGGCCGCCGTTCAGCGAGAAATCGGCGCCGGTCGCGAAGGCGGCGTCGTCTGACGCGAGCCAGGCGACCATGGACGCGATCTCCTCGGGCGTGCCGAGCCTTCCCACCGGTATCGTGCTGACGATCGTCGTCAGCACCTCGGGCTTGATCGCGCGGACCATGTCGGTGCCGATGTAGCCCGGCGAAATCGTGTTGACCGTGACTCCCTTCGACGCGACTTCCTGTGCGAGCGCCATCGTGAAGCCGCGGATGCCCGCTTTGGCGGTCGAATAGTTGGTTTGGCCGAACTGGCCCTTCTGCCCATTGACCGACGAGATGTTGATGATGCGGCCCCAGCCGCGGTCCATCATGCCGTCGATGACCTGCTTGGTGACATGGAACAGGCTGTTGAGGTTGGTGTCGATAACCTTATACCACCGCTCGAAGGTCATCTTGCGGAAGGTCCCGTCTGCCGTGACGCCGGCGTTGTTGACGAGCACCTCTACCGGGCCAAGCTCGCCCTTCACCTTCTCAAACGCGGCGCGCGTCGACTCCCAGTCGGCGACGTTGCCTTCCGAGGCATGGATCACGTGACCCTGGGCGCGCATATCGGCGAGCCAGCGATCCTTGCGCTGAGAGCCGGGGCCGCAGCCGGCGACGACCCGGAACCCTTCCTGGCACAGGCGCGTGCAGATCGCGGTGCCAATGCCGCCCATCCCGCCCGTCACGTAAGCGAGTCGTCCCGCCATGTTCCCCTCCAGAGGCCGCAAAGTGTACAAGGTCTATATTGCGGTTGCCGACACCGGCTGACGCAGGCACTGGATGGGAACGGGAACTGGCCTTTCGAGACGACGGCTCCTGCAAGGCGCCGCCCTCGCATCCGCCGCCGCGGCGCTCGGGATGCCCCGCCTCGCCTTCGGCACGCGACAGGCAGGGCCCCGTCCTTTTCCGCTGTCCGCGGTGCGACTGAAGCCTTCGCCCTGGTCGCAGGCCGTGGACGCCAATCGCGCCTACCTGGCCCGCCTCGATCCCGACTGCCTGCTGCACAACTTCCGCGAGCAGTCGGGCCTGCCGCCGAAAGGCGCGGCATACGGCGGCTGGGAAGCCGAGACGATCGCCGGCCACACGCTCGGGCACTACCTTTCCGCCTGCGCGCTGATGCACGCGCAGACCGGAGATGCCGGCTGCCGCTCCCGCGCCGACTACATCGTCGCGGAACTGGCGGCGTGCCAGCGCGCCGGCGGGGACGGATACGTTGCCGGGTTCACGCGCAAGAACGCCGCGACCGGCGCGATCGAGCCGGGACGCCGCGTGCTCGAGGAGGTGACCCGCGGCGACATCCGGGCGGCGCGCTTCAACCTGAATGGCTCCTGGTCGCCGTTCTACAACCTGCACAAGCTATTCGCGGGGCTGCTGGATACCAACGCGCAATGCGGCAATCAGGACGCGCTCGACGTCGCGGAAGCGCTCGCCGCCTACGTCGAACGCATGTTGAGGCCGCTCGACGATGCGCAGATGCAGGCCGTCCTCGCGACCGAGTTTGGCGGCATGAGCGAGTCGCTCGCGGAACTCTCCGCGCGGACCGGCAATTCACGCTGGCAGCTACTCGCCCGCCGATTCCACCACCACGCGGTGCTCGACCCGCTCATTGCCGGTCGCGACGAGCTCGCCTTCCTGCACGCCAACACGCAGATCCCTAAGGTCATCGGGCTCGCCCGCCGCGCGCAGCTCGAATCCGATGCGTCGCTGGCAGACGGCGCGCGCTTCTTCTGGCAGGCGGTCACCGCGCGGCGCAGTTACGTGATCGGCGGCAACAGCGACCGCGAATACTTCCAGGAGCCGGACTCGATCTCGCGCTACGTCACCGAGCAGACCTGCGAAAGCTGCAACACCTACAACATGCTGAAGCTGACGCGCCAACTCTTCGCCGCGGAGCCGCGCGCCGAGTACTTCGACTACTACGAGCGCGCGCAGCTCAACCACATCCTCGCCCAGCATCGACCAAGCGACGGCGCCTTCGCGTATATGGTCCCGCTCATGAGCGGCGCAGCTCGCGAATGGTCGGAACCCCTCGATTCCTTCTGGTGCTGCGTCGGCACGGGGATGGAAAGCCACGCCAAGCACGGCGACTCCATCTACTGGCAGGACCCGGGAACGCTCTTCGTCAACCTGTTCATTCCGTCGACGCTCGACTGGGTCGAGCGCGGCGCGCGCGTCGCGCTCGACACCGCGTATCCGTTCGACGGCCGCGTCACGATGCGAATGGAGAAGATCGCCGCTGGCGAAGCCTTTGCCGTCGCGATGCGCTGGCCGGGTTGGTGCGAAGCGCCCACGGCCCGGCTGAATGGCAAGGCCATGACGGTGGCGCGGCACGCGGACGGTTACTTGCGGCTTCGCCGCCGGTGGAAGGCCGGGGACACGATCGATCTCTTCCTGCCGCTGCCATTGCGGCTCGAGCGGACGCCGGATGATTCCACGACTGTCGCGCTGCTGCGGGGTCCGCTGGTGCTGGCGGCCGATCTCGGTCCCTCCGCCGGGCCGCACGACGATCCCGAGCCCGCGCTGGTTTCTGCCGACCCGCTCGCGACGATCGTGCCGCTGGACGAGTCCGCGGCGCGGTACGTGAGCCGCGGCTCGGGCCAACCCTCGGATCTCACGCTTGCGCCTTTTTTCAGCCAGTACGACCGGCGTACGGCGGTCTATTTCAAGCGCTACACCGCCGACGAGTGGCAGCAGGCATTGGCGCTCCGCGCCGCAGAGCGCGAGCGCGCGACGGAACTCGATGCCCGCTCCCTGGACGTCATCCGGCTCGGCGTGGAGGATGACGAACGGCGGCACGGCCTCACCAGCGACATCTCCTACGCCGTCTCCTATCGCTTTCGGCCCGGGCGCGACGCGCGAACCGGCGGGTTCATCGAATTCAATGCGGCCGTGCGCGACGAGCCGCTTGTGTTGCGCGCCACGTACTGGGGCGGAGAACGGGATCGCCTGTTCCACATCGAAGTCGAGGGCCGCCGCATCGCGTCGGAGCGGCTTGCCGGCGAGCCGGCGGGAGAGTTCGTCGACCGCGACTACCCGATCCCGGCCGATCTTCTCAAGGGACGGGATCGAGTCCGAGTCCGGATCCAGCCGGAGTCGGGCTACACGGCCGGCCCGCTGTTCGGCTGCCGCGTGCTATCTGCCACGCTGAATGCCGCTACCAGCGTGGCGGGATGAGCTCGGCTTTCCAGGCGGCGAGGTCCGCGTCCAGCTCGGCAACGACTTCGGGCCGCGATGACGCGAGGTCCGTCGTCTCCCCGACGTCTTCGATCAAGTCGTAGAGTTGCGGCGGCACGCCGCCCGGGCGAATCAGTTTCCACGACCCCTTGCGCACCGCGGAAGGAGTTCCGTAGCGCCAGAACAATTCCGCGTGGGGTTCTCGCGTGTCGCTGCCGTCGAGGTGTGGGACGAGGTTGACTCCATCGATCAGCCGGTCGCCCGGCGGCGCGACGCCTGCCGCAACCAGCGCGGTAGGGAATATGTCGAGCTGGATGACCGGGTCGTCATACACGACGCCGGCCGGTACGTGGCCCTTCCATCGGAGGAAGAATGGCACGCGGATTCCGCCTTCCCAGAGCTCGGCCTTTTCGCCCCGAAGCGGCGTGTTGAGGGAAGCGTTGACGGCTGGAGCGCCGCCGTTGTCTGAGAGGAAAATGACGAGCGAGTTGCCTGCGGCGCCCGTGGCCTCGAGCTCGTCCAGCACCTCGCCGACGCCATCGTCCATCGCCGCGAGCATCGCGAGAAAAATCCTGCGCGCGGGATCCGCAACGTCGGAAAACCGATCCAGGTATTGCTGCGGTGGCGATTCCAGGGGCTCGTGCACCGCGTTGTAGGAGAGGCACAGGAAGAAGGGCCCGTCGCGGTGGCGCCGGATGAATGAAACCGCCTCGCGCGTGAACGCTTCGGTCAGGTACGTACTTTCGACGACGGGTTCGAATCCGCGGAGTATTGGATTCGAAATATCCGCACTCCAGTCAATGTAGGAATGCTTGCCCCACAGGAAGCCGAAGAACTCATCGAAGCCACGGTTCATCGGATGGAATTCCGGATCGACGCCGAGGTGCCACTTGCCGACGAGGCCCGTGGCGTAGCCCGCACTCCGCAGGAGGTCGGACAGCGTAGTCTCCTCGACAGGCAAACCGACGCCCGGAGGCGAAGGCCGCGGAGGACTGCGCTCATGCCCGAACCGCTGCTGGTAACGGCCGGTCAGCATGCCGGCCCGCGTCGGGCTGCAATCCGGCGCGGAAACGTAGCCGCTCGTGAAGCGCACGCCCTCCGCAGCCAGCGCATCGAGGCGGGGCGAGAGAACGTCAGAGCTTCCCTGCACGCCGAGGTCCGCGTATCCGAGGTCGTCCGCGACGATGAGGACGATGTTCGGGCGATCGTCCGGCGGCGGCGAGCCGCCGCCCTCGCCGCTTCCGCCGCGGCATCCCTGCAACAGCAGCATCAGCGCGCAAACGAGGACCCGTCGCATGGCCGGCATGGGCGCGTGCGCAACGTCCGCGGCTTCACGCCGCCTTGCGACGCCCCCGCGCACCGCCGCGGCTCTTGAGGCTCTTCTGGAGCACCGCCATGAGGTCGATGACTTCCGCGCTCGGGCGCTCTTCCTCCTCCGCCGCCGGGGGAGTCAGTTCGTGCGTCTGCCGCTTCCGGATCTTTTCATTGATCCGCCGCAGCAAGTCCTGCCGGTAGGTGTCCTTGAATGCCTGGGGCTTCCAGCGACCGGTCATCTCCTTCACGAGCAGCTTCGCGGTCGCGAGCTCCTGCGTGGACAGCTTCGCGCCGCGGGCGCTGCCGGCCGGAATGTCCAGGTCTTTCGCCTCCACCATTTCTTCGGCAAACCGCAGCGTATTCAACATCAGCGCTTTCTCGTGCGCGAGGATCGCGCAGAAGTGCTGCCTGCCCCGGATGACGAAGCTGCCGATCGCGACCTTCGAGCCGCCCCGCATGGCTTCGCGGAGCAGCACATAAGTCTTTTCGCCGCCCTCGGCCGGTTCGAGATAGTACGGCATCTCGAAGTATTCGGGCGGAATGTCAGTGCGCTCGACGAACGTGACGATGTCGATCGTCTGGGACGCCTCGACGTTGGCCTGGCGGAAGTCCTCGTCCGTCAGGGCGACGTACTGGCCCTTCCGGTACTCGTACCCCTTCACGATGTCACCCCAGTCGACGACCTTGCCGGTGTGCTTGTTGTAGCGCTGGTAGCCGATCGGTGCGAAGTCGCGCTTGTCGAGAAGGTCGAGGTCGAGCGTGCTGTCGCGCGCAGCTGTGTGCAGGTGCACCGGGATGTAGACGAGCCCGAACGAGATCGCGCCTTTCCAGGCGGCGCGCGGATGGCCCGAGCCAGATCCGGCCCGCCGTCCACCCTTGCGTCCGGACTGCGTTGCTGCGCCGCGTGACTTCCTTGTCTTCCTCTTCACCGTAGTCTCCTCAAAATTTCACGCGGCAATGGCCGCGCGGAGCGGCCGTAATCGGCCCATGGCTTCGCCTGCGCGAGCAGCCGCGTTGCCGTTCGGATCGTATAGTTCGCGGAGTCGAGCCCTTTCTTGACCTGGTTCCACCCGATCGGCATCGAAACCGTCGCGCCTTCACGCGCCCGGGGCGATAGCGGCGCCACGGCCGTTGCCTTCTCGCCGTTTCGCAGGTAGTCGAGAAAAATCCGTCCGGTCCGCGCCTTCTTGGACATGTTCAAGACGTAGCGCTCCGGACTGTCGGCGGCCATCTGCGCGCAGAACGCGCGCGCAAACTCCTTCGCGGCTTTCCAGTCGAGGCGGGCGCCGCGCGCCTGCGCGAGCGGGGTGACGACGTGCAAGCCCTTCCCACCCGTGGTCTTGCAGAACGCCGCAAGGCCGAGCGCGTCGAGCCGATCGCGCGCCTCTCGGGCCGCGTCGACCACGCGCTCGAATGGCACGCCGGGAGCCGGATCGAAGTCGAATACGAGCCGGCCCGGCACCATCGGCTTTCCTGGCTCGCAGTTCCAGGGATGAAGCTCGATGCCGCCCGACTGCCCGACGGCGACGAGACCCTCGACGCTGTCGACGCTCAGGTAGGGTTTGCGGTCGTCAGCCACTCTCACCAGGCCGATGAGGTTCGAAGTCCCCGGCATCGCGTGCCGCTGGAAGAACCGCTGGCCGCCGATGCCGTCGGGTGCGCGCACGACCGAGCAAGGACGCGCGCGGATGTGCTCGAGCATCCACGGCCCGGCCGCCTCGAAGTAACGCGCAAGGTCAAGCTTGGTGACCGTCCGTCCGTCGCCCGCATCCGGCCAAAGCGCCTTGTCGGGGTTCGAGATCGTCACCGACATGACGACATTCCCGGAGTTCGTTGCCTTCCCGCGCCGGGACGGCCGGCGCGCGGCCGGTTTCTCCGCCTCTACTTCAGCAGCGGGCTTGTCTTCTCGAAGTCCCTTGAACGCGGCTTGTCGGATCATGCCGTCTCCCGTCCATCCCGCGAATTCGATCTCCGCGACGAGCTTTGGCTTTGCCCACCGGATTTCCGGAGTCTTGCGCGGGGCGTTCTCACCTTCAAATGGACTGTCGCCGCTCGCAAGCGGTTTCAATCGCTTCAGCAACGGTCCGACCGTGCGCTGCCCGAACCCGGTTCCGATCCTCCCGACATAGGCGAGGCGCCCGTCCTTGTGGACGCCGGCGAGGAGCGAGCGCAAATGTCCTTCGCGCACGGTCCATCCGCCGATCACGACCTCGTGCCCGGCACGGCACTTGGTCTTCAGCCAGCTATCCCCGCGCCCCGAGCGATAGGGCGAGTCGAGCCGCTTGGAAAGGATGCCCTCGAGCGCCATTCGGCACGCCGAGCGCACCAGCGAATCAGCCGCGATTTCGAAATGCTCGACGAAACGCAAGCGCGCTTCGACGCCGGACGCATCGAGAAGCTTCGACAGCCGGGCCTTGCGTTCCGTGAGCTGTCGATCGCGCCAGTCGATGCCGTCCGCGTGCAGGAGGTCGAACAGGAAGAAGATCAGCCGGTCCGTCTCTTCCTTCACGAGGGCGGCCTGCAGCGCCGAGAAGCTCGGCACGCCGTGCCCGTCGAGCGCGACGATCTCTCCGTCGACCAGGCAGTCCGGCAGCCGTCCCCCATCACGCGCGATTTCCGGAAACCGCCGCGTCCAGTCGAGTCCCTTCCGCGACCGGAGCGTCGGCAGGCCGTCCACGACGCGCATCTGCATGCGGTACCCGTCGAACTTGATCTCGTGCCCCCAGCCCGGGTCCGACGGCGCACGCTCGACGAGCCGGGCGAGCTGGGGCGCCACGAACTTCGGCGGCGCCGACTTCCGCTCGGACTTGCGGGCACCGGTGCCACGGACGCGGGCGCCGGCTTCTGGCCGCCGGCGGCTGCGGACTTGCCGTGCCATGAATGGCGTCGGCCGTTTCCCCTTGCCGGCGGCAATCTGCGCCATCCTGCGCCCGGACGCGATCGAACGATCGGACTTCAGCAACCGGTCGCCATCCTCGCGCGCGTATCGGTCGCGATGCTTGATCAGCAGCCAGTTACGGCGCTTGCCCGCGTCGCGGTCGTGCTTGATCCGAACCAGGACCCATTCGCCCTTGAGCCGTTCCCCGGCGAGCAGGAACTTGAGCTGGCCTGACTTGAGCGCCGCGCCGGCCGACACGCCGGGAAGCGGCGCCCACACGCCGCGGTCCCAGAGCTGGACGGTCCCTCCGCCATATTCGCCCTGTGGGATCGTTCCTTCGAAATCGCCGTAGTCGAGCGGATGGTCCTCCACTTCGACGGCGAGGCGCTTGATGCCCGGGTCGAGCGACGGCCCCTTCGTGACGGCCCACGAGCGGAATACGCCGTCGAGCTCGAGCCGGAGGTCATAGTGCAGTCGCCGGGCCGCGTGCTTCTGCACGACAAAACGCAGGACATCGGCATCCCGCGACCGCGTCCGGCGTCCGCTCGGCTCGGATGTCCGCCCGAAGTCCCGCTTGGCGCGGTAGCGCGCGAGCTTTCGCTGGGCCATCCCGAACGTTTGCGCACTCGGCGCGACGCCGTCTGTCGGCACCCGCCCCATCGGAAAACGCGCCGCCTCCGACAAGGTCTATACTCCGCGCGCTGCCGCCGGACCAGCATTTCGTCCGGTATCAGGGGGAACAACAATGACGATGAATCGAATCGGGGCCATCGCGCTCCCGGCCTGCCTGTGGCTGCTCCTTGGCGCCGCCGCCAACGCAGAAGACAAGCCGCCGGAGCGTTTCATCTACTCGACGTACCACTATTGTGATTTCTCGAAACAGGACCGGGCGGACGAGCTGTACATGCAGTCGCAGAAGCCAGCCAACGACGCTGCCGTCAAGGACGGCACCATCTCGGCCTATGGCTGGATGGCGCACAACACCGGCGGCAAGTGGCGTCGCGTGGACTACTTCGTGGCCAACAGCGTCCAGGGACTGCTG
>Ga0075424_100007203_pt1 | contig 10767 bp, 9 predicted proteins | sample SoiMethybrSBSTD3_FD_75301 | JGI IMG/M metagenome (GOLD analysis project Ga0075424, IMG submission 75301) | Bulk soil microbial communities from a Populus tree surrounding site in Tennessee, USA - Soil MetaG P. TD hybrid SBSTD3 | ecosystem: Environmental > Terrestrial > Soil > Tree plantation...
GTCGGCGTCGAAGCGCCGTGGAACGTGGGGCAGTTCTACGGCTCGAGCTACTTCGTCGATCCGCGCGGCAACTTCCTGGCGCAAGGCAGCGAGGACAAGGACGAGCTCGTCGTCGCCGAGCTGAACCTCGACATGATCGAGGAGGTGCGGCGGACGTGGCAGTTCTTCCGTGACCGACGCCCGGAGACGTACGACGATATGGTGAGGCAGCTGCCGTGAACCGGGAGCCGTCTGCCGGGAGCCGTGAGCCGGAAGTGAGAGCGGCCGAGGAGCCTCCGGCTCCCGGCTCCCAGCTCCCGCGGAATGCGTACTCATGCCTCTCCTAGTCCGGGGCGGTCGGATCATCACCCCAACTGAAGATTACACCGCCGACATCTACGCCGAGGCCGAGAAGATCTCGCGGATCGAACCGAAGATCGATGACCGGTTGCTCGCGCCGGGCACCGAGATCATCGAGGCGCGCGGCAAGTATGTCGTTCCCGGCTTCATCGATCCGCACGTGCACATCTATCTGCCGTTCATGGGCACGTACGCCGCCGACGACTACGAGTCGGCCAGCAAGGCGGCGCTGGCAGGCGGCACGACCACCGTGATCGAGATGATCTGTCCAGGCCCTGCAGACGAGCCGATCGCCGCGTTCGAGACATGGAAATCGAAAGCGGAAGGGCTGGCAGCCGTCGATTACACCTTTCACATGTCGGTGGTGCGATTCGAAGAGCACATCCGCGATCAGTTTCGCGAGATCGTCAAAGCCGGCGTCGCGTCGTTCAAGGTGTTTCTGGCATACAAGGGTGCGTTGAACCTGTCGGATGGCGATCTGTTTGCGGCGATGAAGTTGGCGAAGGATCTTGGCGTGATCGTGACGGCGCACTGCGAAAATGCCGATGCGATCGACGCGCTCCAGAAGTCGCTGCTCGCGTCGGGCAAGAGCGGCCCGGAATGGCATGGGCCCTCGCGCCCGCCGACCGTCGAGGCCGACGGGGTGCATCACCTCTGCACGTTTGCCGAGCTGCTCGGGACGCATGTCTACATCGTCCACACATCCTGCGCGCCGGCGGTGCAGGCGGCGCTGGCCGCGCGCCACCGCGGCGTGAATGTCTGGATCGAATCGGTGATCCCGCATTTCGTGCTCGACGAGACCTATGTCGAGCGACCGAACTTCGAGGGCTCCAAGTACGTGATGTCGCCGCCGCTCAGGGCGAAAGCGAATCAGGATGTGCTGTGGAACGGCGTGAAGACCCGACAGATCAGCACGATCGGGACTGACCACGCGCCGTTCCGCTTTGCCGATCAGAAAAAGATGGGAATGGACGCATTCACCAAGATTCCGAACGGCATCCCCTCGATTCAGGAGCGCGTGGATCTGGTGCACACCTGTGGCGTCGCCGCCGGCCGCCTCGGCATCCAGGCCATGGTGGACGCGTGCTCGACGCAAGCGGCCAAGCTGTTCGGCCTTTATCCCCGGAAGGGCGCGATCCAGCTTGGCAGTGATGCCGACCTGGTCGTGTACGATCCGAGTTATCGTGGCACGTTCTCGAAAGAGTGCAGCTACTCGAAGGTCGACTACAACGCGTACGAGGGCTGGGAGCAGAAGGGCCGCGCGTCAGTCGTGACGGTTCGCGGGAAGGTGCAGGCGCGAGATGGGGAATTCGTTGGTACGTTGGGTCGCGGTACGTTCCTGAAGCGAGAGCCGACACACTGAGCGGAGTCAGGAGTCAGGAGCCTGAGCCGCATCCCAGAATCCCGACTCCAGACTCCTGATTCCGAGGGCGTTGAATGGATTCCCAAACAGTTCGAGCGAAGCACAAAGAGTTCTTATTCCCCTGCGTCGCCAATTACTACGCCGAACCGGTGGTCATCACGGAAGCGCACGGGGCGCGCGTCAAGGACCTCGACGGCCGCGAATACCTCGATTTCTTCGGCGGGATTCTCACCGCCGGGATCGGCCACTCGCATCCCGAATTCGTGAAGCGCATCCAGGAGCAAGTCGCGCGACTCGTACACACCTCCAGCGTCTATCCCACGGTCGAACAGACCAAAGTCGCCGAGCGGTTGGCCAGAATTACGCCCGGCAAGCTCAAAAAGAGCTTCTTCACGACCAGCGGCACTGAGGCGGATGAGACCGCCGTCATGCTCGCGAAGATCTATACGGGACAGCAGGAGATCATCGTGCTGCGCCACAGCTACGCGGGCCGCAGCCAGGGCGCGATCGCGATTACGGGACAACAGCCCTGGCGCGTGTTGCCGACCCAGGTTGCGGGCGTCAAGCACGCGCTGTCGCCGTACTGCTATCGCTGTCCGCTGGGACTCGAGTACCCCGACTGCGGGATTCGCTGCGCGCAAGACATCGAGGATCTGATTCGCACCACCACCAACGGTCGGCCGGCGGCGTTCATGGCCGAGCCGATTCAGGGCGCGGGCGGCTTCATCACGCCGCCCAAAGAGTACTTCGAGATCGCCGTGGGGATTATTCGCAAGTACGGCGCTGTCTTCATTTGCGACGAGGTACAGACCGGGTGGGGCCGCACGGGTGACAAATGGTGTGGGATAGAACATTGGAACGTCGAGCCCGAGATCATGACGTTTGCGAAGTCGATCGCGAACGGCTTCCCCGTGGGAGCGACGATCGCCACGGAAGAAGTCGCCAATGCGTTCACGGGACTCTCGCTCTCGACGTTTGGCGGCAATCCCATCTCGATGGCCGCCGTCGATGTGACGATGGACGTCATGGAGCGTGAGAACGCGCCCAAGCGCGCAGCCGAGCGTGGGAAGCAGCTCCGCGACGCGCTGGAGGACTTCAAGAAAAGGTTCGCGTTCATCGGCGACGTACGCGGCATGGGTCTCATGCAAGGCATCGAATTCGTCGAAGATCGCAAGACCAAAGAGCCATCGGCCAAAAAGACGACCGCATTCCTGGAAGCCTGCAAGACGCAGGGTCTGCTGATCGGGAAAGGCGGCCTGTATGGCAACGTCGTCCGGATTGCGCCATCCTTGCTCATCAGCAAGTCCGAGATCGACGACGGCGTAAAGCGCATGGAGCGCGCACTCGCTGACGTGAAATGACGCTTCCCGCCCGCACCCCGCTCGCCAACGAGGACCTGCTTCCGGTCTTGCCTGAGCGGCGCACGTGGAACTGGTGGCACATCGCCGCGCTGTGGATCGGCATGGCGATTTGCATTCCGACCTATACCCTCGCGTCGGGCCTGATCGACCAGGGATGGACGTGGCAGGCCGCGGTCGGCGCGGTGATCCTCGGCAATTTTGTCGTCCTGATCCCGATCGCGCTGAACTCGCACGCGGGCACGCGCTACGGGATTCCCTTCCCGGTGCTCGCGCGATCTTCGTTCGGCGTCCTGGGCGCCAACATCCCGGCATTGCTGCGCGCACTCGTTGCGTGCGGGTGGTTTGGTATCCAGACGTGGATCGGCGGCTGGGCGATCTACAAGTTGATCGAGGCCATCTGGCCGGGCATCGCGACGCTGCCGCAGATCCTGCCGGCCTTTGTCGGCCTCAACACTGGCGAATTCCTCTGCTTCATGGTGTTCTGGGCGATGAACGTGTGGATCGTGCTGCGCGGCATGGACTCGATCAAGTTCCTGGAGACCTGGGGATCACCGTTCCTGCTTTGTGTGGGTGCGGCGCTTTTTATCTGGGCGTGGGTCCGCGCGGGCGGGCTGGGCCCGATGCTGGCCAATCCTCCCGCCGGGTTGTCCGGTCGTCCGGCCGTCGGCGGGGTTTTTGGGGCTGGCCTGACATCGGCGGTTGCGTTTTGGGGAACGATGGCGCTCTCGATCCCCGACTTTTCGAGATACGCCAAGAGCCAGCGTGATCAAGTCGTCGGGCAGGCGGTCGGATTGCCGGCCACGATGGCGGTCTTCGCGTTCATTGGCGCGGCGGTGACCAATGCGACGGTCGTGATCTTCGGAACGCGCATTGCCGATCCGGTCGCGCTCCTCGCGCGCATCGGGGGGCCGTTCATGATCATGCTCTCGATGGCGGGCCTCATCGTGGCGACGCTGACCACGAACATCGCCGCGAATATCGTCGCGCCGGCGAATGCGTTCTCGAATCTCGCGCCCGACAAGATCACGTTCAAGCAGGGCGCGATCATCACCGCCGTCATCGGCATCATCATGATGCCGTGGCGGCTCTACAACGACGCGGCCGCCTATATCTTCACCTGGCTGATCGGCTACGGCGCGCTGCTCGGCCCGGTCGCGGGCATCATGATCGCGGACTATTTCTTCGTGCGGCGTCAGCGCCTGATGCTGAACGATCTCTACAAGCGGCATGGCGCGTACGAGTATGCCCGCGGCTTCAACTGGATTGCGATCAGCGCGCTGGCGATCGGGATCGCGCCGAGCCTGCCCGGATTCATCTGGGCGGTCCAGGGCACTCCCGACAGCCGCTTTTTCGGCACCCTCTACAACTGGGCTTGGTTTGTCGGGTTTTTCCTGTCAGGCGCGGTGTACCTGCTCGGGATGCGAGCGGGAGCGAGGCGCCGGGAGCCGGGAGCCGTAGGTGCCGGCGTCTAACGCGCTCACCGACGAGCAACTCGCGGCCAACTTCGCCGACATCGCGCCGCCGCTCACGAACGACGCGGCGCTGCTCGAAGCCAACAAGTGCCTGTTTTGCCACGACGCGCCCTGCACGCTCGCTTGCCCCACGCACATCGACGTCCCTGCATTCATCAAGAAGATCGCGAGCGGCAACCTGCGCGGTTCGGCGCGCGTGATTCTCGACGCCAATCCGTTCGGTCACTCGTGCGCGCGGGCCTGTCCGGTCGAGGTGTTGTGTGAGGGCGCGTGCGTCCTCAACGATCGCGACCAAGAACCCATCAAGATCGCCCTGCTGCAACGTCATGCCACGGATTACGTTCTCGAGCGCAAGCTCAAGCTCTTTACGGCCGGCCCGACCACCGGCAAGCGTGTCGCGATTGTCGGCGCCGGACCAGCGGGACTCGCGTGCGCCCGTGACCTGCGCCGCTGCGGCCATGCGGTGACGGTGTTCGAAGCCAAGCCGCAACCCGGTGGCCTCAACACCTACGGCATCGCCGAGTACAAGCTCAAGGCGGATGTCGCGCTGGCCGAGGTACAGGACATTCTCGATCTGGGCGTCGAGCTGAAGACCGGCGTCACCGTAACGTCCGTCGAGGACCTGCTCGAGCAGTTCGACGCCGCATTCGTCGGCGTCGGATTGGGCAGCACCAAGCGCCTCGGCATTCCGGGCGAAGATCTGCCCGGTGTGATCGATGCGCTGACGTTCATCGAGCACCTGAAGACCCATCCGTACAGCGAGACGACCGTCGGCCGGAATGTCATCGTGATCGGCGCCGGCAATACCGCGATCGACGCGGTGACGCAGGCCAAGCGTCTCGGCGCGGCGTCATCGACGATCGTCTACCGCCGCGGCGAGGCCGACATGCCGTGCTATCACTATGAATACGAGCTCGCGAAGCGCGACGGCTGTGGCTTTCGATTCAACGCCGCGCCCCAGCGCATTGCGGGGAACGGCGCCGTTTCCGGCCTCGAGGTCAAGACGGCGACCGGCACCGAGACTATTCCGTGTGACATGGTGATCGTCGCCATTGGCCAGGGCGAGCGAACCGAGCTCACCTGGCCCGCGGGCCACCCCAAGGTGTTCGTGGGTGGAGATTGCGCAAATGGTGGCGCCGAAATCGTCAACGCCGCGGCCGAAGGCGTCGCCGCAGCCCGACGGATTCACGAATTCCTTGGCGGGATCATGCGGTAGAGGAGGCAGCATGGCTGACCTGCGTACGAATTTCGCTGGGATCACGAGTCCCAACCCTTTCTGGCTGGCATCCGGCCCGCCGACCAATACCTACGGCCAGGTCGCCAAAGCGTTCGATCAAGGCTGGGGTGGCGCGATCTGGAAAACGATCGGCGAGCCCATCATCAACGTCTTCTCGCGCTACGGCTCGGTGGACCTCGGGCAAAACCGCATGATGGGATTCAACAACATCGAGCTGATCAGCGACCGGCCGATTGCGGAGAACTTGAAAGAGATCGCGGAGGTCAAGCGCAATTACCCGAAGCATGCCGTGATTGCCTCGCTGATGGTGGAATCCAAGCGCGAAGCGTGGCACACCATGGTAAAGCAGACGGAAGACACGGGCGCCGACGGTATCGAGCTGAACTTCGGGTGCCCGCACGGCATGAGCGAGCGCGGCATGGGCAGCGCGGTCGGCCAGGTCCCCGACTACACCTGTCAGATCGTCGAATGGGTAAAGGAAGTCGCCACGATTCCCGTGATCGTCAAACTCACGCCCAACGTCACCGACATTACCTACATCGCGCGCGCGGCGGTGAAGGGCGGCGCGGATGCGCTGTCGCTGATCAACACGATCAACTCGATCGTCGGCATCGATCTCGCGACATTCGAGCCGCAGCCATCAGTGGCCGGCAAGTCGAGCCACGGCGGCTACTGCGGTCCGGCCGTAAAGCCGATTGCGTTGCACCTGGTCTCGGCCGTCGCGGGCGATCCCTCCGTTAAGATTCCGATCTCGGGGATTGGCGGCATCTCCACCTGGCGCGACGCGGCCGAGTTCATTGCCCTCGGCGCGGGAACACTCCAGGTGTGTACGGCCGTGATGCATTACGGCTTCCGAATCGTCGAAGACCTGATCGACGGTTTGTCGAACTGGATGGACGAGCGCGGCCATCGCACACTCGAGGACATTCGCGGCCGCGCGTTGCCGCGCGTTACCAAGTGGGAAGAGCTCGACCTCAACTACCACCTGCTCGCGCACATCGACCAGGCCAAATGCATCAAGTGCGAGCTGTGCTGGACGGCGTGCGAGGACGGCGCGCATCAGGCGATTCGCCGGCTGCCGCGCAACAACGGCGGGCCCGTCGTCGAGATCATCGAGGAAGCCTGCGTCGGCTGCAATCTCTGCGCAGCCGTGTGCCCCGTGCAGGACTGCATCACCATGCGCCGGGTGCCGAACGACTACGCTCCGGTGACATGGAAGCAGTACAGCGCTGGTAAGGGAAAACTCGCGCCGCGTTCGGAGCACTTTCACACGGCAACCTGGAGTCCGCGAGCCTAGCGCTTCAGGCTGCGACGACTTTTTACATTGCGTGCACGTCTGGTCCGCGCGCTGTCACTGCCGGGTTAGAACGCCGTGCTTTCTGCTGTTTCTTGATTGTGGCCTTCGGTAGGAACGCAAAAGCTCTAGCTCGTTCACCGCGTTCTCTTACAACCCGGAGGCCTTATGAAGACCGTATGGTTCGCCGTACCCATCGCCCTCCTCGCCGTCGCGTGTAACGAGCCCACGACACCAGCCGCTTCCCGCAGCATCGATGCAGACGCCCAGGGCGCCAGCGCCGTGATCAATCGGGTGTCCGTCGGCGGCAGCGATCAGGACGCCACGCTCAACACCGACGCCAACTTTTCGTTAGTCGCGACCCAGAAAGCGGACGGGTCGGTGTCCGGCGAGTGGTCAGACCAATTCGGACAGGGACAGGGCGGCGTGCATGTCGATGTGAACTGCCTGGTCGTGGCGGGAAATCAGGCCTGGATCGGCGGAATCATCCGGTCCGGCAGTACGGGCGTCGGGGGTGTCGATCTCAGCGGCCTGCCGGCGCTGACACGCGTGGCCGACCTCGGCAAGTCGGCGACCGATACGCCGGACGCGATCAGCTTCACGTTTATCGGACTGGCGGTCCAGTGCACCGCGCGGCCCAATCTGCCGCTCGTGGCGATGACGGGCGGTCAGGTAACGGTGAACTGAGAAGGGCGGCTACAGTCTGGTGGGTGGCGCCAGCCGTGCTGGCGCCACTTTTTCTTCCGGCTCTGGAGTAAAATCCTCGCCCGGATTGATGAAGCGATCGCGCTCGAAGTTGTACTGCTTGTCATATAGCTGCTTGTAGCGGCCATTCGCGACCAGCAGCTCCTCGTGCGTTCCCCGCTCGACGATCTGACCAGCCTCGATCACCAGAATCTGATCCGCGCTCCGAATTGTCGACAGGCGGTGCGCGATCACGAACGTCGTACGGCCACGCCGCAGCGCGCGCAAGCCGTCCTGGATTTTCGCTTCGCTCTCGGAATCGAGGCTGGACGTGGCTTCGTCCAGCACGAGGATGCGCGGATCGGCAAGAATGGCGCGCGCGATCGAGATGCGCTGGCGCTGGCCTCCCGACAACTTCACGCCGCGCTCCCCGACCACCGTGTCGTACTTCTCCTCGAACTGATCCACGAACTCGTCACAGTGCGCGATGCGCGCCACGGCTTCTATCTCGCGCCGGGTCGCGTGCGGCTTGGCGAACGCGATGTTCTCGGCAATCGTGCCGTCGAACAAAAAGTTGTCCTGCAGCACCACACCGAGCTGCGTGCGATAGTCGGAGAGCCGGATGGTGTTGAGGTCGCGGCCATCCACGAGCACCCTGCCCCGCTCCGGCCGGTTGAACGCAAGCACCAGACTCACGAGCGTGCTTTTGCCCGATCCCGATGAACCGACGAGCGCGGTGGTCGAGCCGGCGGTCGCATGGAACGAGACATCCTTCAGCACCGGGACGCCGGGCTTGTAGGCGAATGTGACCTGCTCGAACGCGACGTCGCCGCGCACGCTGTCCAGGGGCTGGCGAGTCGCGTCCTCGGCGTCCTCTGTGGTCATGCGGCGCAGCTCGTGTATACGATCGAGTCCCGCAAACGCCTCGGTGATCTGCGTGCCGATCGAGGCGATCCCGATGAGCGGCGCGGCGACGAGGCCGACAAAAAAGATGTATTGCACGAACTGACCGAGCGTCATGGTGCCGCCCAGGATCGCGCGGCCACCCACGACGATCATCAGCACGCCGATCGCCCCGATCACGAGCTGTGCGAATGCGCCGACGCCCGAGATGCCGGTCATCGTCGTGGCGACGTTGCGAAAGAGGTTGTGCGCGCCCCGCGCAAAGACCAGCCGCTCGCTGCGCTCGGAGCGATACGCCTTCACGATCCGGATACCGCCCAATGTCTCGGCGAGCCGTCCGGTGACGTCGGCGTTCAGCTTTCCCCGCTCGCGAAACAGCGGCCGCAGCTTGGCAAAGGCAAACGCCATTCCGCCGCCGAAGAGCAGGAGAATGAAGATCGAAACCGCCGTCAGTTTCCAGTTCAGCCAGAACAACACGCCGAGCGCGATGCTGGCGGTGACCAGGCCGCCGAGCAGCTGCACCAGACCCGTACCGACGAGGTTCCGAATGCCTTCGGCGTCAGTCATGATGCGGGAGATCAGGATGCCGGTCTTCGTCGAATCGAAGTAGCCGATCGGCAGGCGCAACACGAACGCCTGGATCGACTTGCGCATGTCGGTGATCGCCCGCTGCGCCGCCACGCCGAGAATCTGAGACAGGCCGTACGACGTGATCGCCTGGATGACCGTCGCAATCGCCACAGCCCCGGCAATGACGGGAAGCAGCTCGGCGCGCCGCTCGCCGATGACGTGATCGATGATGTAGCGCGAGGAGCCCGGCAGGACGAGCCCTGCCAGGCGGTTGACGAGCATCAGCACGAGCCCAAACGCGAGGCGCCGGCGGTGCTGCCAGATCAGCGCCCGGGCTTCGCGCCAGGCGTTGGAATAGTTGGGTTTGGGTTTCTTCTCAGCCACGGCGAGAAGCTTACCTGGTAGCGGAAGGCCTCACCAGCAGCCCGGTGGTCGAGACCCGGATCTCGTACGTCGCGCCGCCTGGGGTCGTTGCGCCGATAAACGTCGCCGAGCCGTACTCGGCATCGACCAGGGGCCGCAAGACCCAGTAGTGCGCGAGGTCGTAGGCGTTGAAGGGCTTCCGCTGCGCCAGCGAATACACCGTGCGCTCGCGTTGCTGCTCGTCACTGAGCGATTGATAGCGACCCGCGATCCGGTCGAGCTCGTAGGCGGTCTGCAGTCCGAGCAGCGTGCCGACGGGCCGCCACTTCAGTACGTGCGCATCCACGTACACGGCGTCGCCGGCCAGGTCGAACATGTGCAGGCTGTTGTCGGGCAGGGTCACCGTGGCGCGAAAGTGATGCGGGCCGAGTGGCTCGGTCTTGATCGTGGCGGCCACCTGCTCCGCGGTGAAGACGCGATAGCCGCGCACGCCGACGGTGATCGCCGCGGAGAGCGCGCTCAGCGTCAAGAGCAAACAGGCGAGGACAAACGTGACGGAGGAATTCAACCGATTGCGTTGGCGCCAGGCCGAGCCGGCACTCCAGAAAAGCGCGGCCGCTAATAACGCGAATCCGACCATCACGAGTCGCAACACGCCAGTCATCCCCTACACATTAGTGTGAGCCTGCCTCTGGCGCGAATTCGCCCGCCTTGCCACCTTCGGGACCATGAAACGCTCGACCGGAATCACCCTCGCCGTCATCCTCGTCATCATTGCGCTGTTCTTCTATATGTCCACGGCCGGCGCGACCCAGGAGTGCAATGTCTGCGTCGAGTTCAAGGGCCGCTCCAATTGCGCGGCCGCGGCCGGAGGGACGGCCGCCGAGGCCACGCGTACGGCGCAGGAGACGGCGTGCGGACCGGTCGTGAACGGCATGAACGAGACCATTGCCTGCGGAAATACGGCGCCGGTGTCGGTGCAGTGCCGGCCCAGAGCCAGATAGGTGGCCGACTTTGCCGTGCCGCGCGTCGCGATTCCCGCGACGCTGCTGCTTGCGGGCGGCGGCACGCGTGAGGGGGACGTGTACGTGATGGAGCGTGTCCCGCAGCACACCGGCCCCGAGACTCCGCTCGACATGTTAAACCGTGCTGAAGCCTTCTTCCCGTTTCGATCGCACAAG
>Ga0075424_100007205_pt1 | contig 10765 bp, 8 predicted proteins | sample SoiMethybrSBSTD3_FD_75301 | JGI IMG/M metagenome (GOLD analysis project Ga0075424, IMG submission 75301) | Bulk soil microbial communities from a Populus tree surrounding site in Tennessee, USA - Soil MetaG P. TD hybrid SBSTD3 | ecosystem: Environmental > Terrestrial > Soil > Tree plantation...
CGTTCGGGCTCGCGGTCTGGCTGTGCATCTGGATCGTAAATATGACATCCGAATCTGTTATCGAACGGATAACAGAGTGGTATCCATCCTGCGATTCATCAGATTCCTTCAGGCCGAACCACCCGCTATTACCTACATCTTTGATATGGCCTATTCGGGCGTGATCGCGGGCCTCTTTTATAAGGTATTTGTGCGTAATTGCCTCATCGTGGACACCGGCGACTCTATTTATGCTCTTGCCCGGTCCGTCGGAACCCGGAGCAAAATCGGTTTGTGGATGACCTGGCTCCTGGAATGGTGCTCGTTGCGATTCGCCGACGAGATCGTTGTACGAGGCAGCATCCACAGGGAACGTCTTTCTTCCAGGGACATTCGCGCAGAGGTGATTCAGGACGGAGTTGAGACCGAGTTGTTTCGTCCGATGGACGTTCACGATTTGCGAGAGAGTTATGACCTGCACGGTGTGCTTACCGTGGGTTTTGTCGGATCCATCACCTGGAGCCCAAAACTGCAGATGTGCTATGGCTCTGAACTGGTGGACACCTTATGCCTCCTGCGAGGTCTGCCGATTAAGGGCATCGTCATTGGTGACGGTTCAGGCCTCGAGAAGTTAAAAGCGCGAGCACGGGAATGTGGCATCGAAGATCGAATTATTTTCCTGGGCCGAATCCCTTACGCGCAATTACCTAGGTACTTAAACCTGATTGATGTGTGCCTTTCAACCCAAACTAATGACGCGGCGGGAGAAGTCCGAACAACAGGAAAGCTGCCGCTTTACCTGGCGACCGGAAGGCATGTTCTCGCCAGCCGCGTGGGTGAAGCGGCACTCTTGCTGCCGGACAACATGCTGGTCGACTATAACAACACGATCGATTCAGAGTACCCGCAGCGGCTAGCAGAAAGGATCCGCGCCATTAGTCGAGATTCACAATTAATGCGAGGCTCTCAAGCGAACCGCGCTCTCGCTTTGCAGCACTTCGACTACAGTGTTCTTGGTCGCCGGCTCGTTGGGATACTGGGCGCGCATCTCTTTGCGGACTCGTCTGTCACGTCGCACTGACGGACCTGCGACCTGTCACGAGATCGACCGAAGCGTTGTCGATGACGTCGTCTTTGTCGAGTGGCGCAAGTACCTATGGAACAAATTTGAACTCGAATTTAGACCGCAATGTCTCCCGCAATTCTTAACGCCTCTGATAACGCGGCCGTAGCCCGCAAATCTGGTTGGATACCCAGAGTGGCTATCGTTTGCGATTTTCTGGAAGAGCAATGGGCGAGCATGGATCTTGTTGGCACGATGCTTGAGGAAGGCTTACGCGGATTTGCAGAACATTTCCAGGTCACTCGGCTCTGCCCTCCGATGCGCCGGCGATTCACGACCGGCCACACGGATGCCGTGAAAGTACTATTCAATGCGGACCGTATGTTAAATCGGTTCTGGGATTATCCTCGGTGGCTCGAAGCAAAGGTTGATGAATTCGATGTGTTTCACATTGTGGATCACAGTTACTCCCAGCTTGTTCATCAACTTCCGCCGCACCGAACTGTAGTCACTTGTCACGACATAGACGCTTTCCGGAGCGTCTTGACGACGCTGGAACAAAAACGTTCTCCCCTGTTCCGCGCAATGACGAGACACACGCTGAGAGGCTTTCAAAAGGCTGCTCGAATCACCTGCGACAGCGTAGCGACAAGGAATGACATTCTGGCGCACGGCCTGGTCGATCCGGAACGACTGATTGTTGTCACGAACGGTGTTCACCCGACTTGCTCGCCAAAACCTGATGCAGAATCCGATGGCGAAGCGGATCGACTTCTTGGACCAAGTGGCCCGAACGATCTGTTGCACGTGGGGACGACGATTCCCAGGAAAAGGATCGACGTGTTGATTCAAATTCTGGCGCGGGTGCGAGAACGGATTCCGGATGTGCGTCTCATCCGTGTTGGTGGACCGTTTACTGCCGAACAAAAAGCGCTGATCAGTCGCCTGAATTTGCAGAATGCCATTCTTGAGCTGGCACATTTGGAACGCAATGTTCTCGCGGCAGTCTACAGGCGCGCGAGCGTCCTGTTGCTGCCGTCCGAACGAGAGGGCTTTGGCTTGCCGTTAGCTGAAGCCATGGCTTGCGGCACCGTTGTAGTCGCGAGCGATCTTCCTGTGCTTAGAGAAGTCGGCGGAGAAGCGGCGGAGTACTGTGCTGTCGCTGATACCGAGCGCTGGGCCCAGAAAATAGCCTCCTTACTTTCAGAGCGCCGTAAACATCCCGATTCATGGAAGCGCAAGTGTGATCGGGGCATACGTCAGGCATCACGTTTTACTTGGGCGGAATACGCAAAGAGCATGGCCCGAATCTATTCAGAATTGCTCGGTACATAAGTCCTGCTCATCACCGCTTTCTGATTCCAAGGAGAACATTTGTCATGAAGAAGGCTCTTATTACCGGCCTGGATGGCAGTTATCTGCTGAACGCTTACTGGATTGGGATATGAGGACCTGTCGAAGGAAAGCACCCGGTAGCCTGTGAGCAGTCGTAGGCTTCGTGTGCTCCATGTCGGAAAATTCTATCCGCCACATTGTGGCGGCATGGAAACGCACCTGGAACTTCTGTGTGAAGGGCTGAGCCAAAGTTGTGATCTGAGCGTTATCGTTGCCAGCGACGCCAGGCGTACAAGTGCCGAGTTTGTGGGAAACGTTCCAATCACGCGCGTTGGCACACTCGGCAGTGTTGCCGGAACCCCGGTTAGTCCTGGCATGGTGCGGGCAATTCGGGCGCATCCCGCGGACATCATTCATATACACTGGCCAAATCCCACAGCGGTGGTTGCCTATTTAGCAAGCTCGCATCGTGGCCGTTTGGTGATCACCTATCACAGCGATGTCGTACGGCAGAGAATCCTCGCAAAAGCATTCCAACCAGTGCTCAGAAAGGTTCTAAAGCGCGCGTCCGCGATTATCGCGACATCGCCTCGTTACATAGAAACCTCGGACGTCTTACAAGAGGTCAAGGAGAAATGCCGGGTAATCCCACTTGCAGTTCGTGCGGAATTGTTTGACGCGGTGGATCCTGTGGAAATCGAACGCATACGATCGCAATTTGGGCCAAGTATTTTGCTCAGCATCGGACGCCACGTGTACTACAAGGGCTTCGAATATTTGATCGCTGCCATGCAACGCATCAACGCAAGACTGCTTCTTATCGGCGACGGACCGCTTCGAAAAGATCTCGAAGGATTGGCAAAGAAGCTGGATGTCGGAGAGAGAGTTGTTTTTCTCGGTCAGGTTAGCGATGTGATTCCTTATTACCACGCGGCAGATGCTTTTGTGCTGCCCTCGATCACACGAAGCGAGGCATTCGGAATAGTTCAGATCGAAGCCATGGCATGCAGCCGGCCCGTTATCAATACGTCTTTAGACTCCGCAGTACCTTTTGTTTCGATCGATGGTGAGACGGGTTTGACTGTAAAGCCTCGAAACGTTGGCGAACTGTCGTCTGCGATCAATCTGTTGATGAACGATCGGAGTCTCCGCTTTCGCTATGGCATGGCGGCACGCCGGCGAGTTGAAACGCACTTCTCTGCTGAAGTCATGACTGAGCGGACGCTTGAGGTATATGCAGAAGTCATGGGTTACGCCAGAACGCTTAGCACTGTTGAGAGCTGCGTGGTGGAACTAACGTGAAGCAGCAAAATGAAGCATAGGTAGGCGCAAAGCATGAAATAACCTCAACAAACACAATTTCGTCGCCAAAACGGCCCCTTTTCAACGCCTTGTAACACCAACCTCCTAGTCGGCTACTACCTTGGACTAATACTTCAGCAATACCAAAGGGCGGTAATCTCTGCCTGTCACGGATAGACATTCGGCCAGCTCAAAAGGATGGAAATGGCACTGGCAGCATCATTACTCGCTCTCGGCTCACTGGTATTCGCGTTGATTTTCACGCCGCTGACGCGAGATTTTTTTAGCAAGTTAGGATTCGTCGATCGACCCACGGGTGGCCGAAAAGTGCACGCCAGTCCCATTCCTCGCATCGGCGGCATCGCCATCGTTGCTTCTATCGTACTGTCCATTGGTTTGACTTCGGCATTCGGCATATGGGCACCACTCGCCCAAAACGAATCACTCCAGTTGCTGATACGCCTGCTGCCGGCAGCGGCAATCATTTTTCTCGTAGGCGTACTGGACGACTTCGTTACGCTCAAACCCTGGCAAAAATTGCTTGGACAGTTGATTGGTGCCGGCACCGCTTATTCGTGCGGCCTGCGAGTCATGGGATTTGCGGGTTACTCCACCGCAAGCTGGCTGACGCTGCCCCTAACGTTGGCGTGGCTGCTCCTTTGCACAAATGCCTTCAACCTGATCGATGGCATTGACGGCCTTGCTGCCGGCGCTGGCCTGTTCGCAACACTCACGATCCTGCTGGCGGGACTGATCGAGAAGAACGAAGCGCTCGTTTTGGCTGCTGCCCCACTGGGCGCTGCCCTCCTCGGTTTCTTACGCTACAACTTCAATCCGGCAACGGCGTTTCTTGGCGATTCCGGAAGTCTGCTGCTGGGGTTCTTACTTGGCTGCTTCGGTGTCATCTGGAGCTTCAAGACCGCCACGGTTTTCGGCATGGTCGCACCGTTGATGACCATGTGCGTGCCAATTCTCGACGTGGCGCTCTCGATCGCACGACGCTTCGTCCGCGGCCGTCCGATTTTCGGCGCCGATCGGCGTCACGTGCATCACCGGCTTTTGGACCGCGGCCTGGGAACCAAGCGTGTTGTGCTTCTGCTTTACGGCGCGTGTGCATTTGGCGCCGTGTTGTCGCTTCTGCAAACGATTCAACACAACCGGTACAGCAGCCTGGTTATTTTCTTGTTCTGCGCGGGAACCTGGGTTGGTGTCCAACACTTGAAATATCCGGAATTTCTCGCGTTTCGCTCGATGCTGTTTGGCGGCGCAATTCAACGAATGATCGATGCGAATGTCCAACTTCGGGATTTTGAAAGCGCGCTGGGATCCTGCAGAACCTTTGATGAGTGGTTGGAGCAGTTATACCGGCAATGCCGTCATATCGGCATTGCCGCCGTGGAACTGAACTTTAATGGTCAGATTTTTGAAAAGATGTTTGCACCGACGTCCCATCACTGCTGGAGCGTGATCGTCCCGATTGGCGATGATGCCTCGCTTCACCTCAGTGTGCTGCCCGGGGCGACGCAAACAGCAGTGGCAATTATGCCGATGGCCGAACTTATTTCCAGGAAGCTTCCGGAAAAATTTCGCGCTGTGCGGTACGCCCCGATTACGCGATCGCTTTCAGCGGTCGTCGATCAGCGGGTTTCTGCAAGCGCGGTTTGATAGCCGCGTTCGCGCGTCTCTTGAACACCAACTTTGGAGGATACTCTATGAAAGTTCGCAGACTGGTTGTGCTGCTCGCACTCACTTTGATGATAGGCTTCGTCGGCGCAAAGCAGGGCTTGGCGTTCGTGCAGGCCAAATATGGCGCACCCTGCGCAAAGCTCGAAGGATTCGGCGGCGTTCTGCAGGATCTGAACCTGCTGGCACAGGGTGATTGCAAGCTCAAAAAAGGATCGACAACCAAGTGCCAAGACAGCTCTATATGCACGATCTCCAATGCCAGTGGGACATTAAGGGGCAAGTGCAGCGACGCTCTTGGTGCTTGCAGCTGCGTTGTCGGAAGTGGTTCCTAAAGCCGCGCAAGTTCTGCTGAGTCTGGTCCTGATATGTAGCGCCTGCGTCGAGCTGTCACTGGAGTCTCCATCCACGAACTATCGTGAAGTGGAGGGAGCTTGGGTCTACCTGACCAACCCAAATAGTGTTTTCGAGCGGGCCGTCCAGTTCCTGATGGAAGGCCCTGCACAGGACCTACGCGCAGGTCAGAGTATTGTTGAAGGGGTGGTCCGTACCAACGCGGCCTCGGCAGATCGATGGGCGAGCCTGGGCGGCCTACTGGTCAAAACCGGACACCCTGACAAAGGTCAGTACTGTCTTCTTCGCGCCATCGAACTAGCCCCGAATACCGCCGACACCGCCATCAGCGTCGCAAACTTCTATATCGACAGGAAACAGTTTGGTAAGGCTCTCCCCTATCTAGGACGAGTGCTTGGTACGACGAATCGGTCGGAGACCGTCTTTAATGCCTTCGACACAATGCAACTCAGTTTCAATGACATCGTGGCCAACGGCGGAATCCCTGACCGGCCTGGCGTTGCAGAGGGCTACTTTCAACACCTGCTCGAGAACGGTGACCTTGCGAACTCGCGTGAGGCCTGGGACTGGTTGAAGGCACGGACGCCCGATGACCAGCTGGCCCAAGCCTATCTCGACTTCCTACTGGCCAGAGGCCACGTGAATGACGCGGCCGAGGTATGGAGATGGCAGATGGGAACACGGTGGCCGGATTTTGGAAAAACCTCGTTCGTTCTTAACGGCGATTTTGAGCATCAGCCCAACGGCCCGTTATTCGACTGGCGCATCGCGCCCGACCCGCATGTTGAAGCCAGTTGTGATAATCAAGTCGCGCGCTCCGGCAGTGCATCGTTACGGCTCGACTTTGACGGAAAGGTCAACTCGACATTCGAAGGGGTGTCCCAGTCGGTCTTTGTCCCGCGGGGCACCTATCGATTCGAAGCATTTGTCCGCACCTCCGGAATCACGACGGATGAAGGTATCGGGTTTCGGGTTAGGAACCGTCAAGTGCCCAGCAGCCCCCGTGTGGAAACCGAGCGCATCAAGGGAACAAACGATTGGAAAAGGCTGGAAGGAAAATTCGTGATCGATGCCCCCGTAGCAGTTATTGAGATTGCCGTTTTCCGCCGGCCGTCGTTGCGTTTCGACAGCCTGATCGCAGGAACAGCCTGGATCGATCAGGTCTCGGTCACTCCCGTCAATTAAGGCCGGACTTTTGCCTCCCCCGATATCCCACCCGCAACTCCACAAATCCACGCAAGCAGCATTGCATTCGCCGCGACGTACAAGTTGAAGTCTGCAATACTGTGGACCAGGATCGCTGCGAGCGAACCCGCACACGCCAGCCCAAGCCATCGGCTATCCGGATCTCCTTGACGCATGCCGGCACGAAGACTGCGTAAGCCGATCAGCGTCAGAAAAGCTACTCCGATCAAGAACCCCGCCGCCCCGAGTTCTGCGAGATATTGCAAGTAATCGTTATGGGCATAATCCTGGACAAGATCGAAAGCAGACGTCTTGAATTTCTCAAAGGCAGATATGTACCCTCCGAGTCCGCATCCAAAGAGGGGATAAGCACCGATGAGGTGCAATGTGTCGTGCCAGACATTAATCCGGTCTTCACTGGAAACGTCTGAAAACCGCAAAATCAACTGGGCCGGAGCCAGAAGCGCAAGACCGATCACCAGAGCCAGAATCAGCAAAACTACCGCGGCCCCGACCTTTCCCGGTCTGAACCTTCCCGTTAGAGCCAACGCCGCCATCACAACCAGCGAGCATCCGCTTGCCGCGAGTCCCATTCGAGACAACGAGCAGAGGATTCCGGTAAAGATGAGAGCAGCCGTCGTGAATCCCATTCCGGCACGGAATGCGGCCGCCGTTGAGATCCCCCGGTCCCAATTCCTTCTCGCGAACACAACCGCTCCATAAGCGATAGCAAACGGAAGCGCCATCTCCAGAAAGCCTGCGAAATGGTTTCTGTTGGGATATGTACCGTGCGCGAACGCTTCATCGCCTCCGCCAAAAAACTGCGCAACACCCCAAGCCGCCTGCCATGCAGCGATTGCGAGAACCGGCAATGCCGGCAACCACCGCATGTCGCGGCTGGAACGGCTAACCTTCCGAACAGCAAAGAACACCACCGCGTATCCGACAAACAAAAGAAAGTGTTCCAGCGTAAGCGCCGGCGCTACGCTCAGTGAGGCCCAATCCGGGCGAAGCGAGAGCGGAGCAAGCGCATCCAGCAATTCTGCTCGCGCGGGAGATAGTATGCGGAGCACCGATAGAGGCAATGGGACCAGTTGAAATGCCGCATACCCCGGTAGTAACAGAGCAAGCCAAACCAGAAGCCGGCTTTCTCCTTTTCTAGTTTTCTGCCGATACGGAAGAATGGCCTGAGCGAGTCCCACGATTCCAAGTGCCAGAAGATCGACGTATCGTTTTTCTCTGCCGGCGTGATCTGTTTGCGCGATAGGCGTGCTCAGAAAGAAAACGGCGTAGGCTAGAGTTGCGCCCAGTGCCAGGGCAAAAATGACGCTCAGAACATTCCGGCTGCGGGACGGCGCCGCCGCCACGATTCTCTCTGGCGGAGTGGCCTCAGCTTGAACGTCCGGGATGCGAATGGTGACTTTCATTTATGTTGGGAGGCGGCCTTCACAGGTCCTGCTTAGAGGGCCAACTGCGGTACGAAACGTTTTTCGTTTCCGATCGGCGTCAGCCACGACTGATCGATTTCAACGGAAACGGAGCGCATCAACAAGGTGACCGAGATAATGAGCCGATATTCGTTTTTATATTTTTTGACAACGCCGACTAACCCCTCCAACGAGCCGTGCTCCACACGCACCAGCTGCCCAACGGGCAGGCGCGGATAAGGGCTGCGCCCGAGATTGGAATTGATGACCGTGCGAATCGCTTCGATCTCTGCTTCATCGATCGCCTGCGGATTTCTGCCCAAACCAACAATAGAATTCACGCCGGGCGTTTGCAAAACAGGCAGGCGGTGTGCCACGTCAAACCTGCAAAACAGGTAGCCTGAGAAAAGAGGCAATGACAGAATTTTCGTTCGATCCGACCAGCGTCTTTTGGCGTTGTACGTCGGCAGAAACAGATCGTAACCTTTGTTACGTAAAATCTCCGCGACCATCGATTCTCTGCGAGGTCTTACCTGAAGCGCATACCAAAGATCCTCTGCCATTGCCTGCTTCTACAGTCAGCCGGGCGGTGTCAGCTGCCATCCTCCGAGAAGGAACCTAGCATGGGGACTTCTTTGTCAATACGCAATCATGACCGCATGTTACTGTCGGCCCGTGATCGACATACATTCGCACATCATGCCCGCAATCGACGACGGCGCGCGCAGCCTCGATGAGGCACTCGAGATGGTCCGGATCGCGGTCGACGACGGTATTGAACAGATCGTTTCCACGCCCCACATGTTCAATGGTCTTTCGCACAATCCCGAGCCGGCAGAAATCCATGATCGTGTTGCCGAACTTAATGAAGTCGTCAGCAAATCTTGCGGGGGACGGCTGCAGATTCTGCCTGGAAATGAAGTCCGCATTTCGCACGAGATCATCGCTCAAGCCGAACGTAATCGGGTGACCCGAATTAATGGACGCAACTACATGCTCGTCGAGTTTCCCCACGTTGCTGTTCCGGCGGCGGCCGACGAACTCTTTCACGGGCTGCTGTGCGAGGGCGTTCAGCCCGTTTTGGTCCACCCCGAACGCAACTCCCAAATCCAGGGCGATCCTTCGATCGTCGCCGCATTCGTCGAACAAGGCGTTGTCATTCAGGTCACGGCCATGAGCGTGACTGGAGAATTCGGGCACGCCGCGAAGAATTGTGCCGACATTCTTCTCCGTCACAATTGCGTGCACTTTCTAGCCAGTGATGCGCACCGCTCGAAGACGCGCCGGCCTGTTCTTAGCAAGGCCCGTGCAGCGGCTGCCCTCATCATTGGTGAGGAACGCGCGCGAGCACTGGTATGCGAAAACCCGTCAGCCGCCGTACATGGTGAAGCGCTCCACGTCGAGCCGCCGATCCCATTCGAATCGGCCGGAACGACCCGCTCTTTTTTTTCCCGGCTGTTCAGCAAGTGACGTGTGAACTCCAGTGACCGCAGAACCTGCATTCCTCGTGGCGGCGGTCCGCCGGTTTTTACATGCAGATGCTCCTCTGTCCGAGCCAAAGAATATCGATTGGGACATCTTGCTCCGGCTTGCCTCGGATCATGCCGTGACGCCGATGCTCTATTCGGTGCTTCGAGATGTGCCGCTTCCAGAGCGAATTGCAACCGAACTGCGCTCCGCTTTTGAAACTTCCGTGCAATGGAGTATGGCGCAGAGCGGCGAACTTGCGGGACTAGCGGCGCTGCTGGCCGAGCACGAGGTTCCGTTCATCGCCCTGAAGGGCCCGCTTCTCAGCCGCTATCTCTATGGCGAACTCACAGCGCGCTCGTCCGGCGATATCGATCTGCTCGTGAAGCCCGACCATGTCTTGCGTATCCGTGATCTTCTTGCTTCACGCGGTTACCGGGTTGCGAACACGCTTCATTGGAGTTCGGATTCGGCGTACCTTCGGTCACGGGAAAACGAAATTTCGTTTGAAAGTCCTTCCGGGGTCAGTATCGACGTGCACTGGCGCATTCTTCCAGGATATTTCGCCAGTCCATTCGACGGTTTGGATGTGTGGGAAACATCGCAGACGGTAATGCTCGCTGGACGACAAATCCAGACACTCTCACCTGAACACCTCTTGATTTTGATCTGCTCCCATTCTGCGAAGCACGCATTTGAGCGCCTTGCGTGGATCTGCGACATCGCGCGGTTTCTCACTGTGACGCCGGATCTGGATTGGTCAGCTATTGTGAATCAGGCCGCACGAACACGCACGGTGCGTCAATTGTCACTCGGTATGACTCTCGCAGCCGATGTGCTCGGCGCGCCGCGGCCCAGGGAATTGCCGGAAGATCCGGCAGTGGCGAACCTCGCACGTGTCGTGCAGGATCGATTGCTCAGCGGGACGATGACGCGGGTTCCCGCGGTGGAGTTAACGCGTTTCTGTGTC
>Ga0075424_100007207_pt1 | contig 10765 bp, 7 predicted proteins | sample SoiMethybrSBSTD3_FD_75301 | JGI IMG/M metagenome (GOLD analysis project Ga0075424, IMG submission 75301) | Bulk soil microbial communities from a Populus tree surrounding site in Tennessee, USA - Soil MetaG P. TD hybrid SBSTD3 | ecosystem: Environmental > Terrestrial > Soil > Tree plantation...
AACCAGTGATCGTACGCAGCCGCGCCGGTGACGATGACGCGCTCCGCGGGGACGTGATGAAGCTCGATCGCCTCGGCCTTCATTGGCTCGTTCCACACCGTCACGACGTCGAGCGGCTCGTGGATCAACCCTTTGTTGGTGAGGTTGTCCCAGCTGTAGACACACAGACCGGTCCGACTGCCGAACGCGCGCGCGCTTCGCAGGTATTCGGACTGCGGCGATCCAGGCTCGACCAGCGGAGTCACCAGCACGAGATCCGGCCGATGGGCCGTGATGAAGGCGTCGATCGCTGGGTCGCGAGGCACGGCGCGATCGCACGCGTGAATCACCTTCCCCAGCAGTGATCGTCCGAGGCTCGTGTTCACGAACGGACGCCGCAGGGCGGACATGACGAACGCCGGCGCCTTGAGCTCGGCGCGACGCCGCAGCTTCGGGGCGTCGCGGTATTCCGGGCGCAGATAGCGCAGATAGTCGAGTGCCCCTCGCAACGCGATGCCGAGCTGCGACCACTGATTCGCCTGCGTCCGCGGTGCCGGTTCGTGCGTGATGCCCGGATACTCCCGGCAGAGCCGCCCCATCAAGTCCGTATGATCCAGCTGCCGATGTACATCGGCGACCACGTGCACCTGATGTCCGCGCTCGGCGAGCAGACGCAGCGTCGTCTCGAAGTTGCGCACGTAGACCGTGCTGCGCATGAAGAAGAGAATCTTCATCGTTCGAGTTCGATCTCAGAAACAGCGGACGGAGACACGGTTTGCGCGGAGGCGTGCGAGACTTCTCTGCGATCTCTGCGATCCCTGCGTTGAAACGCGTGCGCCCATCACCGTTGTATCTGTGCGGACTGGACCGCGCCGCTCGTGCTCAGCGACCCCGCCGCCTCGCGCGCGAAGAGGCCGTACCACACCGCCTGATCGCCGGCCTTGTTCGTGACCGTCACCTTGGAATCGAGTCGCAGCCCATGGCGTTCGAGCAGATCGCTCACAGCGCCCGACTGCGCCGACGAGACCTCGATCAGCATCGAGTGCAACGACGACGAGGCGAGCGTGCGCGAGGCGCCCCTGAGCACCGCCAGCTCTCCGCCGTCGACATCGAGCTTGATGTGATTCGGCTGCGGCAACCCGAACATCTCGATCACATCGTCGAGCGTGAACATCAGCACCGGCTGCTGATAGAGCGTCGGGCCGTCCTCAGGTGGGCCGTAACCGAGGGCATGGCGCGCGGACCCGGCGTTGAGATCGCGCAAGCTGAAGACGTTCATCGCCGTGGCGTCGGACAGAGCGATCGGCAGCGGCGTGATCTGCGCGCCCAGATCGTTGAGGACGATGTTGGCGCACAGAGAGTCGACGGTGGCGTAGTTGGCTTCGAACGCGATCACGCGCGCGCCGCCGCCCGGCTGCTTCGCCGCCACAAGCGAATACACCCCGACGTTGGCGCCGATGTCGTAGAGCACATCGCCGCCGCGAATGCGACTGTGAATCCACTCGATCGTGAACGGCTCCTTGGCGCACCCGCGCAGCCGCACCAGCTCGCCCTTCGTGGTCACGCGCATGAGGATGTCGGCGCGGTCGTAGTCGAGTGTGCGCGGCTTGGCATCGCGAACGAGCTCGATGATCGAATCGGGCGGAAACGTGTCGACCGTGGCACGAAGAAACTCCCGCCGTTCGACCTCGCCGAGATCGCGGAAGCGCTTCACCATCCGTTCGAGCCCCTCGCGCCTGGTGATGCGCTCCGACTCGGCGCGCTGGGTGCGTGCCTGCTCCTCCACCGTGGCTTTCCTCTCCGCGCGCGCGTGCCGCTCGGCGTCTTTCAGGGCACGCCTCGTCTCGCGCCCCTGCTTCGCTGCCCGTCGCGCGGCCCTCGACTCGCGCTCGGTCTGTGCCTGACGATCGAGCTCCGCCACACGAGCAGCCAGCCGCCAGCGGATGATCGGCGCCCACATCGATTCGGTGACGGGTCGCGCCGGCGATGCGGCGAGCGACTCGAGCGCCTCGACGAGCTTTGGCGTCGCGGGCACGTCGATGCCATGCGGCCGCACGAACGCCTCGACAAACCGTCGACATCGCGGATCGTTGGCGTGCGGCTCGCGAAGCGCTGCCTCGAGATGCGAGAGGTGCTCGTCGAAGTCGCGCGCCACGTGGAGCAGACCGCCATTGACTTCGCGCAGATGGTGAAAGTGCAGCGTTCCTTCCTGCGTGTCGCGAAACTCCGGCGCGAGGACGGTGTAGACCGGCCGCCCGAGAATGGCGCTCTCGATTTCCGCGGTGGTATTGATGCCCACCACGGCGGCGCTGTGATACATCGACTCGAAGTAGTCGCTCCGGCTCTCGATGTCGACCGGAGCGGCGCCGGCAGGCGGCCACACGATGGCGCCGAGATCACGAGCATCGATCCCCTGCCACTGCTCCGCGTGCTGCGGGTGCGGACGCACCAGAATCCCAGCGTCGCGAAGCACTGGCGATTGCGATTCGCGGATGCGCGCGATCCAGTGCCGTACGAACGGCGTCTCATCGGGCGCGACGAATTTCGATGAACACAGATACAGGATGTAGGGGCGGTTCGCGGGCAGGCCGACGCGCGCGCAGAACGAATCGCGCGCCGTGCGTGGACGCCATTCAAACCAGTGATCGAACGCCGCCGCTCCGGTCACCACGACGCGATCGGCCGGCACGCCGTGCAGCTCGACCGCCTCGCGCTTCATCGCCTCGTTCCACACCGCGACGAGATCGACGTCGCCGTGAATCAGCCCTTTGTTGGTGAGGTTGTCCCAGCTGGCCACGCAGAACGCCGTCCGCACGCCGAGTGCCCGCGCGCTCCGGACGTACTCCGCTTGGGGTGAGCCAGGCTCGATGAGCGGCGTCACTGCGAGCACATCGGGTTGCATCGACCGAATGACGTCATCGATCTGCGGATCAACGGGTATCGCGCCGTTCACGCTGCGCAGCCACCGCTCCATCACCGCGCGGCCGGAGCCGCTGCTCGTGATCCCGTTCTCCGATCGCGCGAGCACGGAGGAAGGCGCCTCGCGTCGCGCGCGTTCGCGCAGCTTGGGCGCGTGCTCGTACGCCGGCCGCAGATAGCGCAGGTAGTCGAGGCCGAGTCGCACCTCGCGGCCGAGCAGCCCCCATCCATCGTCGCGCAGCGGGATCTCGCCGTGCGAGAAGTTGCGATACTGACGCGAGAGCTGGCCGGCGATGTCGATCGGATCGAGCGCGGCGTACTTGACCTTGCCCTGAAATGCGACGTGCACGCGATGACCGCGGTCGCAAAGCATCCGCAACGTCGACTCGAAGTTGCGGACGTAGCCCGAATGGCGCATGACCCACAGGACCCTCATGGCCTGCTCGCCCCATGGCGGTGCCCACTTGCAGTCGATGTCTGCGTCATCGACGCCGCAAGCCGAGAATGCTGGCGAAGAAGCTGGCCAGCACGATCTGAACGCCAAGGGCCATCGCCGTGGCGCCAGGAATCGCCCATCGCATCGTTCGTGCGTAGTCGAGCGGTCCAAAGCCGACGCTCCACCACTCGATCGCCGTGCTGGCGAGAAGCACCAGACCGACGAGCGCAAACGCGACGCCGAGCACCAGGCCGCGTTCGAGTGTGGCGACTTGAAAGAAGCGAGCTGTGCGGGGATCCACCGGCAGCAGGCCCTCGCCGACGGCGAACGCCTTCGTCAGCAGCGCAAACGAAATCGCCTGTTGGCCGACGAGAATCAGAAGACTGGCGTAGAGCAACGTGTGCACGCCGACGGTTGCCCGCCCGATCGTCAATCCGGGCAAAGCGATCCCATACCCAACCAGACCGAGCAGAACAAGGACGGCTCCCGGCAGCAGGAAGAGCCAGCGCGGCGTCAGCAACAGGTAGAGGCGCAGCGTGCGCCATCCGTCGCGAAACGTCCTGAGATGCGGCGGGTGATCGATACGGCCGTCAGGGTGCAGCGTGATCGGAACTTCCGCCAGGCGTTCGCGATAGAGACTGGCCTTGATGATCATCTCGGTGGCGAATTCCATCCCGGTGCAGCGCAGGTCCAGGCGCCGATAGAGATCAACCGTCAAACCGCGCATACCGCAGTTGATGTCGTGGACCCCGGTGCGAAACCACAGCCGCGCCAGTACCGAGAACAGCGGATTGCCGAACCACCGGTGCAGCGGAGGCATGGCATTCGGCAACACGTGTCCACCGCCGCTGGGCAGGCGGCATCCCTGCACGAGGGCATAGCCCGTGCGAAGTTTGGCGATGAACTTCGTGATCTCGCCGAAGTCGTAGCTCTCGTCGGCATCGGCCATGATCACGTAGCGGCCTCGCGCCGCCTCGATGCCTCCCATCAACGCATTGCCGTACCCGCGCTCCGGCACTGCCACGACACGTGCCCCGACCGCCTTGGCGATCGCCGGAGATCCATCCGTGCTGCCGTTGTCGGCGACGATGACTTCGCCGGCCACGCCGGCACCGCGCAGCGTGTCCTGTGCTTTCTTGATGCATGCCGCCACCGTGCTCGCCTCGTTGAGGCAGGGCATCACGATCGAGACTTCAATCTCGCCGGCCATCGATGCAGAGGCGGTCGTCACGGCCGGTTGGAGATCCTCAAAGGCGGGCATTGCTCTCGATGCGAAAGTTCACTGCTGTGGCTGGGCCACGGCCTCGTTGCTCGGCCGCACGGCATCGGACCGCAGCATCAACATCTTGGCGTCGGGAACGCCGTTCTCGCGAAGCAGCTTCATCGTGCCGGCCGGCCGCTCCAGCACGGCCACGATCAGCACGTCGTAGGTCACCGTCGTGTGTTCGGCGATCGCGCGAACCGGAAATCCGAGGAACGGTCGGTCTATTTCTGGTCCGAACACGGCGGTCAATTCGAGCCCCATCTCACGGAGGAGCAGGAACACGAGCTCGGCGGCGTCGCCGGTACCGTAAATGGCCACGCGGCGCTGTCGCGGGACGGCGAGCTGGAGACTCTGTCGCAGGTGCTGCCGGGCATCGCGGTAGAAGTCCAGCGAGTACTTCATGAACTCGTACGTCAGGCGCGCCTTCCGGGCCACACCCTTCGGCGTCAGTGAGTACACCAACCGATTGGGCGAGACGGTGACGCACTTCACGTACCCTTTGCGGATCAACCGCTTCAGGTACAAGTTCGTCAGCCCGAGTGCGATCCCAAGCCGCGAGGCCAGGGTTCGCTGCGTGATGGTCGACTCCTGCTCGAGCGCTTCGAGCAGCTGCAGATCGCGACGAGACTCTACGTCCATGATAGGTACGCCTGGTGAGACGGGTAAATGGACCTCCGGCCTGTCGGTTACAGGCGCGACCGGAGGCTCGAGGGGCTGTTGTTCAATCGATGAACGACTTGTTCACTGATTGAACAGCAAGAATAGTCAATGATTTGGTGAGATCTGTCAACCGCGCCGCCGCCGACGTGTTGTACCCTTCGTGAGTGCCGCACCGAAAACGGTTCATGGACGCGACCCTGCTGGCCCGCCGGCTCTACCATTCCCCGGCCATCCGGCGGCTCGTCTACCTCCCATCCGATCTGGCGCTGCATGTGCGCCGACGACGAACCGGCGCGCTCACCCCACCCAAGGGACTGGTGGCCGTCGGCCCGGGCGACTACGAGTCGATCGGCGCCGAATTCCTCGATTACTTCGTTCGCCTCGGGCAGCTGGCCCCCGACCATCGCCTGTTGGATGTCGGATGCGGGGTCGGTCGAATGGCAGCGACGCTGACCACGTACTTGTCGTCATCCGGTTCCTACGAAGGATTCGATGTCGTGCCGTCCGGGATAGAGTGGTGCCAAGCCAATATCACGCCGCGTCATCGAAACTTTCACTTCCGGACGGTCGACATCTTCAACAAGACCTACAACCCGCATGGACGCGTGCGCGCGGAAGACTTCGAGTTCCCTTATCCATCCGATTCGTTCGATTTCGTGTTCATGACCTCCGTCTTCACCCACATGATGGCGGACGCCGTCGAGCGCTATTTGCATGAGACCGTCCGAGTGTTACGGCGCGGTCGCCGCGCGCTGATCACCTGGTTCATCCTGAACCCTGAGTCCAAGGCCCTGATTCACGACGGCAGCAGCCGGATGTCGTTTCCGCATGCACGCGGCGTTCTGAGCTTGATGGACGAGAAACTTCCCGAAATGAATGTCGCGTTCGAAGAGTCGTTCGTTCGCGATGCCTATGCCCGCGCCGGCATGCGCATCTCAGAGCCGATTTGGTGGGGAGGGTGGTGTGGGCGGCACGACCATCTCAGCTTCCAGGACGTCGTCATCGGCGAGAAGCGTTGAACGCTCACATGGGGCGGCTCCTGCTGGTCGCCGTGCTCACATCGCTCGTGCTCGTTCTCTCGTCGGGCAATCAGGTCTACGACACGAATTACGATGCGTTATGGGAGGCCAGCGCACTGCTTGCAGGGGATCGGCCGTATCGAGACTTCTACGACTGGGGTGCGCCGCTCACCGGCTATCTCTCGACCGTCGCGCAGCTCGCGGTGGGCTATCGGCTGATCGGGGAGTTCGGCCTGCAATGGCTGCTGATCGTCGCCGGTCAGGTGGTCTCCTTTCACCTTGCCTATCGGTTGTCGCGCTCACTCGTCGCGTCGTGTGCGACGTTCCTTCTCTCGCTGCTGCTGCTCGTCGCGACGCCGACTTACAACTACCCGAAGTTGCTGGTGTACCCGCTGGCGGTTTGGTTGGCGTGGCGGTATTTGGATCGCCCCAATGCCGGCCGCGCGGCGATGCTCGGGCTCCTGACGACGATTGCGTTTCTGTTGAGACACGACCACGGCGTGCACGTGGCTGGGCTCACGGCGTTGGCGTTTGCTGTCACCAGGCTCGTCCGGCCTTCGTCGCGCAGCGTGCGGGCGTTGCTCGTTGAGGGCGTCGCGTACGGTGTGACGGCGCTCGTCTCGATTACCCCGTGGTTGCTGCTCGTGCATCTGAATGAAGGCCTGCCGGAATACATGCGGGAACGCGCCGCGTTGTACGAGAACTGGTCGGTCAAGAGTTCTCCGTTCGGGTCGCTCCTTGCGCTGAACTCCCCCATTCCAACCGACGCGAACGCTCTCAAGTGGCTGCACCAGCTCACGCTGCTCGTGCCGATCCTGTTGATCGGCTCTGTGGCGATCGACTTCCTTCGAAGCTGGTACGAGAAACGACCGCTGGACGCCAAGACATGGCCGACTCTTCTCGCCGCAGCGCTTCTCGTGGTCGTCGACGACTCGGTGCTGCGCCAGTCGTCGTATTTCGTCGCTGTCGCGCCGCTGACGGCCGCGCTCGCTGCACAATTCTTGACGCGGCCCCCCGGCGCGGCAATCACCACGCCCGCACCAAACATCGGCGTCGTGTGGAGCCGAATCCGCGCGGCCCTCGGTGGCGGAATCCTCTTCGTCACGATCGTGATGAGCATCGTCTTCTCGCGAATCCTCCTCGACGCCCGCGATGTGATCCGCAGCATCCGCCCAACCTTCGTCCAGCTTCTGGCCTCGCCGCCAATCGACGGGCAGCTGACGGCCGATGCGGTGATGCGCGTGACGCCCGACACGTGGCACATGTGGGATCGACGAGACAACGACAAACAATCGGTGATGCTTCGTTATCTTCACGACTGCACTGCGCCAGGAGATCGCGTGCTCACCACCGGATCGACTCCCAGCCAAGTGAACTATCTGGCGGAGCGCCCCTTTGCCGGCGGCCACATTCTGTGGCATCACGGATGGCGGGCGGACAAGGTTCACGAGGCGCAGTCGCTCGCCCAGCTCCAACGCCAGTCTGTTCCGTTCGCGTTCTCCACCACCGATCCGGTCCTGGACGACTTCAAGAGCTATCCGAGCATCCGCGAGTATCTCGTTCAGCACTACATGGAGCTCGAAGGCTCTGGCGGAATGCTTCTCATCGATACGCGCCGCACGCCGACCGGATCGTTCGCGGCGCTTGGATTCCCGTGCTTTCGATGATTGCTCGATGAGTCCGTGGCTGTCAGTGATCGTCCCGACGTTCAACGGAGAGGCGTATCTCGGCCAGGCACTGGAGAGCATCGCCATCCAGCGCGACCCGGACATCGAGGTCATCGCCATCGACGACGGCTCGAGCGATGCGACGGTGGCGATCCTGCAGCAATACCAATCGAAACTGCCGCTGCAAGTCATCGAACGCGGGAGAGTCGGCAGTTGGGTCGCCAACTCCGATTACGGCGTGCGCCAGGCCGGCGGCGAATATGTGTGCTTCCTGCATCAGGACGATTTCTGGTATCCGGAACGACTCACCACACTCCGCGAATGTGTGCGTCATGCCCCCGCGATCGATCTGTGGCTGCACCCCGTGTGGTACGTGGACGCACGCGGTCAGCGCGTGGGACGCTGGACGTGCCCCCTCCCATCGGGCACGACGGCGCTCGGTGCCGATGTCGTTCTGGAGCAACTGCTGGTGCAGAACTTCATTGGGATGCCGGCGCCGCTCTTCCGTCGCGAGGCCTTCCTTGCCACGCAGGGGATGGATGCGCGGCTCTGGTATCTCGCGGACTGGGATCTGTGGATGAGCCTTGCCCAGCGAGGGGCGACGGCGTATGTGCCTCACGCGCTTGCGGCGTTTCGTATTCATGCCGCATCGCAGACGCTGCGGCGCGGCCGGGATCTCGAGGACTTGCGCGACCAGCATTGCCGCGTGTTCACCAGACATTTCTCGCAGTGGACCAGTCACAATCAACGTCTTCGCGACGAGGTGCGTGAGGCGTTCGAGGCGTCGACTGATCTGAATATCTGGCTCATGAGCCGCGTGCAGGGGCGAGCATCGGATCAGCGGCAGCTCCTGTGGCGTCTGGCGAGGCTGGGTCCATTCGGCTGGCGACGGCTGTGGCGCGACTCGCGGATCGGCGAACGATCGATCGCGCGCCTGAAGTGTCGTTGGCGTGGCGCCCTCTGACCGACGCCGTGATCGACGCTGTGACCGGCGTGGCGGTCCGCTACTCAGCTCGCTTGAATGGCCGCAAGGCCTCGGCGACCCGGCGCGCGTAGGCAGCATGGGCCACGGCGCTCGGGTGCCGGTCCGCAAACTCCTTCGTCGGTACTTTTTCCTGACTCAATGCTTCGTTGCCGTCGATGAGCGTGACGTCAGGATGCTTTGCCAGGACCTGAATGAGCTTTGGGTTGACGGCCTCTACCTCATGGTGAGGCATCCAGAGTATCGCGAGCCGCGCGTGGTATTTGCCCGCGATCGTGGCGAGCTCGTTCACGACGAACTCGTAGATGGCTTCATCTTTGAGGGTCGACTGGCTCCCCGGGTCGGGCATCGTGCGACTGTAGACTCTCGCGAACCAGGCGCGCGGGACCAGCATGCCGTATCCCGCCCCGCTGTCGATCGCTGCGAGGGCGTGGCCTGCGGCGATGAATGAAGGACCGCTCGCGACGACTGCCCTGTCGTCTTGTGACCGCAGATACGAGTACGTAAACGGCAACGAGGCGGTCGGATAGAACGGGCTGCGCGAGCGATCCTCGAGCCAGCTGCCAGCCCCGAGCACGAGAAACTGCGGCGCCAGCCTGGCCAGCGTTCCGTCGCGTTCGAGCTGCTTCACGAGCAGCACCGCGGTCGCGTACGAGTAGGCGCAGACACCGAAGTTGTAGGACGGAATCTCGAGCACCTGTCCGGTCACGTACGGAAAGGCCTGGTCGGCCTCTACGCCATAGCCGTACGTAAACGAACATCCCACAGCGAGAAGGCCATTCCGTTCGACGACATCCGGTCGGCTGTCGGTCGGAATACGGCTGCCGAGCTCGTCGGTCCGCACATGAAAACTGTTGTCGAGCATCGTTCCCGTGAAATTGCGTGCCGGACGGAAACCCAGCTCCCCATCCGGCAAGTACGCACCGTGAGGCCACGCGTCTCGATCGATCGAAGCCCGAATCGATCGCATCTCGATGAACCAGGCAACACCGGTCGCGCAAGCGGCGAACACAACCGTGATCACCAGCACCGCGACAATCCGAAGCCGGAGTGACAGCGTTCGCGATGGCGCAACCGACGAGTCGGCGGGCGTGCTCATGCCACGAGATCTTATTCCGCGTCGTGAGGGGCAGCCATCGTGAACAGCAGGACGTCGGTGCGGCCATCCGAGCCGCCCGTCACATAGCTCAGTGCGTCCGGCAGTTCGCCGACCGGCCGTACTCGCGGCGTCGTGAGGCGGCCGTTCAGATCGATGAAGTGCGTGAAATGCTGCTGCATCAGTGCGAACAGGACCGCCGGCGACTGTCCGCGCTTCGCAAGGATCGTGAGATCGACCTCAATCTGCCAGGCGATGTGCGTCCTCGCCAGGACGCCGGGTGCGCCCTGCAGGACATCGATTTCCGAGCCTTGGACATCGACCTTCACGAAGCGCACCAGATCGAGATCGATCCCGGCGAGATCGACCCACGTGTCGAGCCGCAGCGACCGGACTTCCACGACAGTACGCTTCGATGTCTCGTCCGCCCCGATCACTCGATGGCCGCCGGTGCTCTTCGTGCGCTCGAGGCGCACCGTCCCATCCACCGCGCCGATCGCAAGGTGGTCGGGAAGCACGAGCCCGTTCAGATGGTTGTCGGCGACGTTGCCGACCAGGCACGCGTAGTTCAGCGGCTCGGGCTCGGCGCAATAGGCCAGCGCCGCATCGCCGAGGATCACCCGTGGGATCGACATGCGACCGGTATTTGCGCCGATGTCGATCATCGTCCCGCCAAGCGCCACCTCGCGTGTTTGCGTGATCACTCGATACGGAAAATGCTGGTGCGTGAGCGCGTGCTCCAC
>Ga0075424_100007209_pt1 | contig 10764 bp, 7 predicted proteins | sample SoiMethybrSBSTD3_FD_75301 | JGI IMG/M metagenome (GOLD analysis project Ga0075424, IMG submission 75301) | Bulk soil microbial communities from a Populus tree surrounding site in Tennessee, USA - Soil MetaG P. TD hybrid SBSTD3 | ecosystem: Environmental > Terrestrial > Soil > Tree plantation...
TACTGGATTTGCCATTGTTGCCGCGAATTGAATCGTCGTGCGTGAGATTCGCGGCATGCTTCGGCGTGCGGCGGGTCCGGATAAAAGAAAGGAATTTACTATGGCAAGAATAACCGTTGAAGATTGTCTCGGCAAAGTGTCGAGTCGTTTTGAGCTCGTTATGCTCGCCTCGATGCGGGTGCGCCAACTCCGAAAGGGAGCCAAGCCATGCGTCGAGTCAGACAATCGAGAGATCGTCGTGGCGCTGCGCGAGATCGCCGCAAACAAAGTGCGCTGGGCCGTTCCCAAGCCCGAGCCGGCGAAATAGGTTCGGTAGTCATACCCGCGCCGCGAGTGCAGTTTTTCTGGACCGAGGAATTTCTTGAGTCAATCATCAAAACGTATTTTGCTTGGCCTGGTGTTCGTGCTCGCATTGTTGGTGATTTCCATCGTTTTTAGTAAACAATACGGCCGCGAACCGGAGATCACTTTCAGTGCATTTATGGAGGCCGTCGAGCGCGGCGACGTTCGAGAGGTCGTGATCCAAGGACATAATCTTCAGGGCAAATACAAAAATGGCGCAGGGTTCAAAACTTTTGAGCCCGATGATCCGCAGTTAGTGAAGTTATTGCGGGATAAAGAGGTGAAAATCGCTGCGAAGCCCGAGAGCGAATCCCCGTGGTACCTGGTGCTACTGCTTAACTGGTTTCCCATGCTGCTACTGCTCGGGGTGTGGATATTTTTCATGCGCCAGCTACAGATCGGCGGTGGCAAGGCGATGTCGTTTGGCAAGAGCCGCGCAAGACTGCTAACCGAGGACCAACACCGCGTAACGTTTAGCGATGTCGCGGGCGTGGATGAGGCCAAAGATGATCTGCAAGAGATCATCGCATTCTTAAAAGATCCGAAAAAATTCACGAGACTCGGCGGCAGAATTCCCAAAGGATGTTTGCTCGTGGGAGCGCCGGGGACCGGCAAGACCCTCTTGGCTCGTGCCATCGCGGGTGAAGCCGGGGTCGCATTCTTCAATATCAGCGGATCCGATTTTGTGGAAATGTTCGTCGGTGTCGGAGCTTCCCGAGTCCGTGATCTTTTTATCCAAGGCAAAAAGAAGGCTCCTTGCATCATCTTTATCGATGAAATCGACGCAGTTGGGCGTCACCGCGGAGCCGGTATAGGCGGCGGGAATGACGAGCGGGAACAGACGTTAAATCAGCTGCTGGTCGAGATGGATGGATTCGAGTCCAATGAAGGAGTCATTCTCATCGCTGCAACCAACCGGCCTGATGTATTGGATCCCGCGCTTCTCCGTCCCGGGCGGTTCGATCGGCACGTTGTAGTGCCACGACCGGACATCAGAGGGCGAGAAGGTATCTTGCAGGTGCACACCCGCAAGGTGCCGTTGTCAACGGATGTAGACGTCAGAGTGCTGGCGCGATCCACGCCCGGTTTTACGGGTGCGGACTTGGAAAATCTCGTAAACGAAGCGGCTTTGTTGGCAGCTCGGAATGACAAGGCAAAAGTCGACATGCTCGATCTCGAGCTGGCCAAGGACAAGGTCATGATGGGTGCCGAGCGGCGCAGTATGATCATTAGCAACGAGGAGAAACGCAACACGGCGTATCATGAAGCCGGGCATTCCTTGGTCGCGAAGCTGCTCCCTGGGACCGATCCGATTCACAAAGTGACGATCATTCCACGTGGCATGGCTTTAGGACTCACGCAGCAACTCCCGGTGGACGAAAAGCATACCTATCCCAGGGAATATTTACTCAATAATCTGGTCATCCTGTTCGGCGGCCGGGTAGCGGAAGAGCTTGTGCTAGAGCATATGACGACCGGCGCGGGGAATGATATCGAAAAGGCAACGGATCTGGCGCGCCGGATGGTCTGCGAGTGGGGCATGAGCGAAAAGCTAGGGCCAATGACGTTCGGCAAGCAAGAAGAAGAGATTTTTCTGGGCAGAGATTTTACGCAAAAAGCAGACTATTCCAAGAATACGGCCGTTGAGATCGACGCTGAGGTCAGGCGCATTATCCAGGAGAGCTACCAGCGGGCCAAGGAGCTGTTAACGACTAATCTTCGTCTGCTACATAAAGTTGCGGAAAAGTTGCTCGAAAAAGAAGTTCTGGACGGTTCGGAGATTGACGCCTTAGTCGGAGCTTTCGGCGACAACGGGGGAGAAGCATTTACACCATCAAGCGCGGCGTCCGTCGTTTAAGTCGATCTGGAGCTACTCTCTCGGTTAGGAAATTGCGCATTTTGGGAGCCTTCCACCGAGTCGCATTTTCACTAACTTCGCGCGACTTTTCGTCTCGATTCTGGCCGTGGAGGATAAGGATAAAAATCGGCACCTAGTGCAAAAACGAAGCGGAAGAGAAAAGGGTCTTTGGTCCGCTGACCCATACCACGACTTAGAAACTACGCAAGAAAGCGCCCTAACAAGTCTACGGGCAACGGCAGGACTATGGTGGAATTATTTTCGGCGGAAACCTCAACGAGACTTTGTAGGTCTGAGGTGCATGGCCACGGGATGTTTTGCAATGATCTTAGCTGCATCCGCTAACTTCTGCGAGGCTTGAAATTCTCCCTCCGCATGAATGATCTTTCACGCCGCTCTCGTTCTGCCTCCGCCTGCTTGGCCATGGCCCGCTGCGTCTCCTGGGGAAGATCGATGTCCTTTAGTTCTACCAGGACCACTTTGATGCCCAACGGTTCTGTTTGAGAGTCCAGGATCTCTTGAATTCGCGTGTTGATTTTTTCCCTCTCGGCCAAGAGCTCGTCCAGCAGGGCTTGCCCGCAAGTACTCCTGAGCGTGACCTGCGCGAGTTGACAACTGGCAAAGAGATAATTTTGCACCTCCGTGATTGCTCCATTAGGGTCGGTGACCCTGAAGTAGAGAACCGCACTGACCTTTATGGAAACGTTGTCGCGTGTAATCACATCTTACTGAAAGCGTCGTTAAACGCTCGAATAGATAGACATAGCGACCGATAGTGTCACATAGTCTCGGTACGGAACGAGAACTGAAAATCCTCGTGCCGGGTCCCGTTTGATTTGCGCTGCCCGGATGAGCTTGAATACGGCGTACAGACGCTTCGAGCGTTCATGGAAGCTAATGCGACACGATTTGCGCAGCCGCTTTGCCGGTACTATACATTCAAATTGTGCCGACTGAGTTATTTCAAGTCTGCACTTCGTGTTGCTTCTGCCGCGCCGTGGTTGCAGCCCTATACCAGGATGGATTTTCAGGTAGCCGTTACCGCGGCGACTGCGGAAATATTTTTTGGGCTCGAGCCCTTTTACACTCCGGGCAGATATACTCGCGATCTTCGGGCGTGAGAAATGTTACCTGCACATGATCAACTTCCGCCAATTGGGACATTGGGTGTCAACTTAGAAAGGGGGCATAACTATGGAACAGGCAATTGAACTGACAGGGTCTGACGAACTCAGGCGCTATTGGGGATGGTATTTGGCGCTGGGAATTGTACTGATCGTCCTCGGCACCATCGCGATAGGCTCGACACTCGTAATGACCATCGCATCAGTATATTTCTTTGGCTGGCTTCTCATCATAGGCGGAGTCATGGAAGCGATTCATGCTTTCTGGCACAAACGTTGGGCCGGCTTCTTTCTCGATCTACTGACCGGCATTCTTTATGTCATCGCGGGCTGGATGATGGTGACCAATCCCGCCGAGTCGGCTCTTCTGCTGACCTTGATTATCGCCATGTTCTTGGTTTTCGAGGGGGTGTTTCGGATCGTGGCGGCGCTTGCCGCGCGTTACCCGCACTGGGGTTGGGTTTTATTTAACGGTGTTATCTCTCTTTTGTTAGGCGTCATGGTCTGGCGGCAGTGGCCCTATTCGGGTCTTTGGGTAATCGGTCTGTTCGTCGGCATCGAAATGCTGCTTAACGGCTGGTCACTGGTGATGCTTAGCTTAGCTGGCCGCAAGCTTCCGGACCAAGTCCTCGCTCGCGGTGGCACGTTGCGGCCGCAGTCAGCGTAATTGGATGAATTGGAGCTCGGCCGCTGCGATATGAGATCGAACCGGCGGGAATTTAGCCTCATCCAATGAACGATAAAATCATCGTTTGACCAGTGACTATCGGAGAAACGTGAGGCTTATGAGCTCATTCCGTGCTGGCTGTCAAGCCAGACGGATTCGTCTGTCCAGTGGGTCTCGATAGTCTGTGGACCTTGCTGAGGTGCGGCCTTTGCCGACTGCCGCGCGGGTGATCGAAGTCGTGACGCCGATGCCGGAGCGATAAGGCCGGATAGCCGCTTCCGGCGGATCGGGTGGCCACTTTGCGGCGTTGACTGGTTGTGAGGGAGCGACGCTAACGCTGTTGCCGCTCCATATCTTCTGTCATCTGTAACTTTTCCCTACGATACTTTGCATACCTTGCCATGTGCCTGATAACGGTAACCCCATGGCAAGTCTTGGACGAAATAAATGACCTGGCGGCGCATCATCAGGTGGCTTGCGGGACTTGCCGGGGTGTGCGCTGTCCTGCTCTTTGCCGCAGCTCTGCTTCTCCCCGGTATCTTCCATAGCCAAGCCGTTAGAGAAAGAATCCAGACGTTCCTATTGAGCCGGATGAATGGGAACGCGGCCATCGAAAATATTGATCTCACGTGGCTTCCCCGACCCACGGTGGTGGTACGTGGGGTGTCGCTCGCCTTTGCCGGTAAAGTCAGCGGAAAGATCCGGTCGATTGAAGTCCATCCTTCGTTGTTGGCTCTATTGAGGGGGCAACTCGCTATCTCGCGAGTGGAGGTGGGGAGCCCCACATTGTCGGTGCGCCTCCCCGAGCCGGGCGAAGAACCCTTCAACATCGATGAGATCGAAACCAACGTCCGTAGCCTAATCGCTTCGCTTGCCACGGAGATCCCTGGAACGATCGTTACGGTTAAGGACGGTTCAGCCGAGGTTAGGATCGGCGATCGACCGCCGATCATGATCACCGATTTGGATGGTCGTCTGCTGGCGCCGCCCGGTGAGGTGCAATTACAAATCAGTTCCCGCGCCAATATTTTTGATTTTTTGCGCATCGAACAGAGTACTGCGGGGGACACTCTCGCCACCGAGGGAAATATAAAAATTGACCGCCTCCGATTGCGCGATTCCATAGCTGCGCTTTTCCCTCGCGGGGATGAGTATGTCGAGGACGGCGAGATAAGCTTGGATGTGGCGCTCACTTCGGTAGGACTCAAGAAGATCAAGGCAGAAGTCGAAAGCACGGCGCCTTCACTCCGCCTAGTGCGCGGAGATCGAAAGACCGTCATCGAGGGGCTTACGGCTAAGGGCGTTATCACCCGTGAGGAGAGAGCTGCCAGCGCCGTCATCCAACGCCTCGATCTCGTCTCACCGCCTCTAATCGCTAGCGGAGAACTGACCGTTGGTGCTTCAACGGTGCGGTTAAACTTGGCCGGGCAGGACGTCGACGTTTCTCGAGTCCGTGAAACTGCGTTGATGCTCGCCGGAGACATCGAAATCGTCAAAGACCTGTTCGATCATGTTAAAAGTGGACGAGCGCCACGGGTAAGCTTTCAGGCCGCCGCTAATTCGTTCCCGAATTTATGGAAGAACATCGACGTAGCTGGCGTCCTTCGCGACGGAAATATTCTCGTTGCCGATCTGGGTCTCAACCTGAACGACGTGGATGGGCAATTCGTTGTCTCCCGCGGCATCGTCGAAGCTAAGCAGTTCTCGGCGCGATCGGGCAGAATCCAGGGAAGCAATGGCACGCTTCGGCTGGGACTCGTAGGCAAAAACGCGCCTTTTCATCTCGATCTGACGATTCAGACTGACGCGGAGGAACTGCGGTCGTTGATACCTCGTCTCGTCGAGGACGATAGTATCCGCAAGGAGCTGTCGAGAATCCGTAATTTAGAGGGGGATCTGACCGGAAGACTCATACTTGGCGAGAAAATTGATTCCCTTTCACCTAAAATTTCTATCTCAAGAGCAGTTCTTAGAGGATCTTATGATTCGATCCCGTATCCCATCTCGATCACGGGGGGACGCTTCCAGTACGACCAGTACAAGACTGAGCTGGACGGTGTTAGTGGCACCGTCGGACTTTCGTCATTTTCCGGGCTCATGGGTTCGCTAAGCTTTAACGACGCGCGCCAAATCGAGATAAGTTCTGGAAAACTTTCTTTCGATCTGGCGCAAACGAGAAACCTGCTGAACCTATTCGCAGCACTGCCAAAAGATTTTTTTAAGGATATTGATTCCGCGCAGGGAAGGCTCGATTTGACTTCACTGTCTCTCAAGGGGCCGCTGAACGATCCGAACCGATGGGACTTTACCGCTGCTGGCACTCTCGGCAAGATCGCCTTGAAGCACGCCAAGCTTCCGGCGGTGATGAATCTATCCGGTGGAACGTTCAATGCGACGCCGGCAAAATTAACGATCTCCAACGCCAAGGTCAATCTACTGGACGGAGCGTTGACCGTGGAGGGATCCGTACAAAGTCCCTACCGAGCGCCGCCGAGTCTGGAAGCCGAGGCGGTAGGCAGCATCGGTGCTAAGATGACAGACTGGCTGGGCGGGCAGCTCGAATGGCCTAAGCAGCTTATGCCCCGTTCTCCTCTGCAAGTTAATAAAAGCCGCGTGTTGTGGAAAAGAGATGGCGAAGTCGTTGTGGAAGGAGACCTCAGGGTCGCGGGCGGCCCGGCACTTTTCTTCGATATCGTTCGAACGCCAGACACACTGGAGGCCAAAGAGATTCTTGTAACGGACGGCGAGCGGCGTGCCCGTGTGACCGTTACCCTCAAGAAAAATAACGTCGATTTTTCTTTCAACGGCGCTTTGGGGCAAGAAACGCTCAAGCGAATTTTCCAAGCACCGCCCCTCGAGGGCAGCCTGATCCAGGGCAACATCCAAGTTAGCGCTTTTGGTGAGGGACCGCTGCATTTCACTGCCCAGGGGCGGTTGGCTGGGAGAGATCTCTCGTTGCCCTTAAAGGATGATGCTGCGATCGTAGACTTTTTTTATGTGGAAGCGGACCCAGATGCTGTCAACGTTCGCTACGCGAACGTCCGATGGCGGGACAGCCGACTATCATTGATGGGCAAGGTGCACGCAGTCGCAAAGGCGCTGCAATTCGACATGGACATTTCGGCTGATCGGGTTGTGTGGGACGAGATCAGCGAAGTTATCGACAGCAAAGGCCATCGCGCCAACAATGAACGGAGCCTGGGAATTTCGCTGCCGCCCCTCGAAGGGATCGTCCGGCTTAAGGCGGATAATTTCACTTTTGCTGGATTCAACTTGAGTCCGCTTCACGCCACGGCCTCACTCTCGCCGCATGGGATCAGTGGAGAAATACAACGTGGAGACGTGTGTGGCATCCCTGCAGTGGGTAAAGTGAATTTTACGGATGAAGAGCTTGCGGTCGATATATCGCTCTCGGTCACCGACGGTCAACTCGGATCTACCAGCCTTTGTTTGACGGAAAACCGGCAGTCGGTAAGCGGCAGCTATTCCTTGCAAGCCCATGTGGCCGGCCGAGGACCCGTGGACAAGTTGGCACAGAGTCTCCAAGGTGAATTCGAATTTGCTGCCCGAGATGGTCAATTTGTCCAGTCTTCGGATAGCGATACCCCCTTGGAGGCCACCTTCGACTACTTAAATCGCACAGGTGACTTCAAGATACCTTTTCCCGATCTGGACAGGGAATCATTTCCATTCCGCTCCGTCAGCATCCGGGGTTCCGTAGAAGGTACAACGCTGACTAAAGATGAGTTAATCATCCAATCTTCATTATTAACCATCGCCGGGCACGGGAGCGTTGATTTAGAGAATAAACAAATCGATGCCAGAGGGCTGGTGACCGTGCGAATACCGGGATCAGGGATCTTTAGACGCATACCCATTCTCGGCTCTGTTCTCGACCCCTCTCTACTTGGAATTCCGGTCCGTGTGACAGGATCCCTCGAGCAACCGGCGGTTTCGTATCTATCCCCGACGGACATCGGCGACATGCTTTTGAATATCCCACGAAGAATCTTTGACCTACCGCGCGAAGCGATACGGATTTTCACCCCAAATTAACCGAGGTTCTACAGTTCTACCGACAGTCTATCAGCGCAGAGGTGGAACGCTGGAGTGCCGAAGACGTCCGATACTGAAATTGCAAGCAATTGCCGATCGGGCACTTCATCGCGATCAGCTTGGGAGCGCTGGCACACTATGAAGAATAACCGAATGATCAAGGCGAGCTCTCGCAACACATCTGATTAGGTGCGCTCGGGGGCGCCTCTTCAGTAGGCGGTGGCGGATTCAAAGCCGTCGACGTGAGTTTTTCGTTCTTGCGCGGTGCCAAGTCCAACACTTTGCCGTGGAAGTCAGCCAGCGCGTTACGATGAGCGATGCTGACGATCGTTGTGTCTTTCAACGAATCTCGAATCAACTGATACATCTGTGCCTGGCTCGGCTCGTCCAGCGCCGAAGTCGCCTCGTCCAGGAATAACCACTTGGGCCTGTGAAGTAATGCCCGCGCAATCGCCACTCGTTGCTGCTCGCCTCCAGAAAGCTGCTGCGCCCAATTTTGCTGTTCATCAAGTCGCTCAGTAAGGTCGCCTAACCCTGTGGCTTCAAGCGCAGCGCGAACTTGAGCATCCGTAAAGGCGTCGGGTGCACCCGGGTAAGTCACCATTTGGCGAAGCGTGCCAAGCGGAAAGTAGGGGCGCTGGGGCAGAAAGAGCGCGCGAAAGTCGCGTGGCAATCTCACCTGACCTGCGCCGAAAGGCCATATCCCAGCGATCGCGCGAAACAGCGTGCTTTTTCCCGAACCGGATGGTCCCTTGATGAGTAAGTGCTCCCCGTTTGTGATTCTAAGATTCACGGCGGATAACAGCCTGCGCCCCGTCGGTAATCCCAATTCCAGGTTGCTCACCAGCAGGTCCGGGTTTTCATTGGCGACCCGAGCTGGGCCTGCACCGGCGCGACTCTCCTCCCGAGCCCACGCGACCGCGTTATGAAAACTGGTCAACCGATCCACAGAGGCTTTCCATGACGCGAAATTCGTATAGGCGTCGATGAACCAAGAAAGCGCGCCTTGGACTTGACCAAACGCATTGGAGATCTGGACTAAGCCGCCCAGTTGAATCGCTCCGGAAAAAAAGCGCGGCGCGCCAACGACAAATGGAAAAATGACCGCCGCCTGAGCGTAACCTGCGGTAAAAAACGTCAGGAGTTTTTGCCGTTTCATGATTGTCCACCAGTTTTCGAACACGGCATTAAAGCGGGCTCGAAAACCGCGCAGTTCGTCTTCCTCGCCGTGATAGAGGGCGACCCCCTCGCAATTTTCGCGGAAGCGCACCAGATTGAAGCGAAAGTCCGCCTCATATTTTTGTTGATTGAAGTTGAGCAGGATGAGCGGCTTGCCAATCTTGTGAGTCAACCAGGTACCAGCGATGGCATAAACGATCGCCACCCATACCATGTAGCCGTAGAGGATATAAGTCGTCCCGCCGAAGGGAATTTCAAGCGACCCTGAGAGCGACCAGAGAATTGCCACGAAGGATGCTAACGTAACGGCCGCATTGAGAAAGCCCAATCCCAATGAGAGACTTCCATCGACAAATAATTTGAAATCCTCCGCGATGCGCTGATCGGGGTTGTCCGTGCCATGATCCGTGAGTTGCATCCGGTAATAATTCCTATCGTGAAGCCAATCGCTTAAATACCGCTCGGTCAGCCAGCGTCGCCAACGGATCTGCAGCATTTGATTTAAATAAATGCGGTAGACCGCAATCACGATGTAAATCGCCGCGAGCACGCAAAAACGCCCGAGCTGGTGGAAGAACTCCGCTTGCGCCTTGGCCTGCAGCGTGTTGTAGAAAGCGTTGTACCACTGATTGAACAAAACGGTCATGTACACCGTGGCGAGAATCAATGCGATGTTCGCGAGAAGCAGCAGCCATGCCCTGCTGCGCTCCTCGGATTTCCAGTAGGGCCGCAGCAGAGTCCAGAGCTCTCGAACAAAGGTCGTCTTTTTTTTCATGGGTGTACTCCGAGACGGGGTAGAACCTCTCCGCCATCAGGCGGAGAGGTTCTATCGGAGCGATCCGGTCCGTTATTTTGGTGTGACGGAGGCGAACAGATTATTTTGTCCACGCTGGACAAGGAGAAGGATATTGTTTTGATCCTTGGCCTGTTCAATCTTCTTAATCAGATCGTCCGCATCTTTTACGCTGTTGCGATTGACTTCACGGATGATATCGCCGGTTTGAATGCCAGCATCGGCTGCCGGGCTTTCCGGCTCGACCCGCGTCACCACGACGCCACTGTCGCTGCTGGAGCGCAGCCGCCGGGCCAATTCCGGGGTGAGGTTTTGCACCGAGATGCCCAAGGTCTTCTTGTGCATCGGCTTGGCGCTCGCTTCGGCGGTGTCTTCCATCGCGGAGATTTTTACCTCGCGGTCGAGAGTCTTGCCGTTACGGTAAACTTTCACGCTGACCGATTTATCCACCGGAGTAGAGGCGACAATCTGGGGCAGGTCCTTGGATTCGGCGATCGCTTTGCCGTCGAATTCCAGGATGACGTCGCCCTGCTCGATGCCGGCCTTCGCCGCGGGGCTTCCCGGCAGCACCTGAGAAACGAGCGCCCCTTTCTTATCGGTGAGCCCGAAGGATTTCGTGAGTTCTGGAGTCAGGTCCTGGATGCCGACACCAAGCCATCCGCGGGTCACATGTCCATTTTCCTGGAGCTGCGAAGCGACATTCTTGGCCATGCTGATGGGAATGGCAAAGCCAATCCCTTTGCCC
>Ga0075424_100007210_pt1 | contig 10763 bp, 6 predicted proteins | sample SoiMethybrSBSTD3_FD_75301 | JGI IMG/M metagenome (GOLD analysis project Ga0075424, IMG submission 75301) | Bulk soil microbial communities from a Populus tree surrounding site in Tennessee, USA - Soil MetaG P. TD hybrid SBSTD3 | ecosystem: Environmental > Terrestrial > Soil > Tree plantation...
CTCTGGCGATTTTCCTTGATCTCGTCAAGCGTTTCATAGAAATCAGCCCCCATAATGTAAGAATTCGTAATAGTGCTTCCGTACCCGACTCGGCTGCGAATCCCAATGATGGAATGGCGAATGTCCGAGCCGCTGAGAATGCTTCCTTCTGAAATGACGGATTGGTGCAGATTGCAATTGTCCATCTTTGATCCCGGCAAAAGTCGGGCGTGTGTGTAGATCGGCCGTGAGGCACTATAAAAGTTGAACTTCGGGAGGGTTGATGTCAAGTCGAGATTGGCCTCATAGAAGGAGCGAATCGTCCCAATGTCGGTCCAATAATCGAAGAAGGGGTAGCTCATGACACGATACCGAGCTATGGAATCTGGAATGATATGCTTTCCGAAGTCATGCTCGCTGGTCGACGCCAGAATCTTGAACAGCAGGTCTTTACGGAAAACGTAAATGCCCATCGACGCCAGATAAGCCTTTCCATCAGGGAACTTGTCAGCATCATAGTCTCCGGTCAAAGTGCTTTCCAAATCCTTCAAATCCTCCGGCCTCGGCTTCTCATGAAAATGAGCAATCTGGTTGTTCGTGTCAACCTTCATGATGCCGAAACCAGAGGCATGGTCACTCGGCACCGGAATTGTCGAGACGGTGATGTCCGCTTTGCTCTCGACGTGAAATCGCAATATCTTTCGGTAATCCATTTGGTAGAGCTGATCACCTGACAAGATCAGTACCAACGACGCGTCGATGTCAGCGAAGTGCCGGATGCTTTGTCTGACGGCGTCGGCCGTCCCTTGAAACCAGTGCGGATTCTCAAGAGTCTGTTCGGCCGCCAGAACATTGACAAATCCGCCGGTGAATTTGTCAAACCAATAAGTCTGAGCAACATGACGGTTCAATGAAGCCGAGTTGAACTGAGAGAGCACAAAGAGCTTTCGAACCTCAGAGTTGATGCTGTTGCTGAGGGGAATGTCTACGAGACGATACTTGCCCGCCAAGGGCACGGCTGGCTTGCAACGGAGTTTTGTCAAAGGAAACAGCCGCTCTCCCTTGCCGCCTCCAAGCACAACGCCTAACACATCCGAGGGATTGGCACTCATAAACGGATCTGCTTCGCTGTTTTCACGATGTCGCGCTCCCTGCCAGGGATTATAGAGAGTCGATTTTCAAAAAGGAAGGCGAAAAGGTCTGAGAGTGGGTAACGAACCCTCAGTCAGCCAGCATCGTTGCGCTGTCAGAAAGCTGCTCTTTTTATTTGGTTCAGTATAAGATAATTCCGTGTCTGATTCTTATTTCAAGGTATGACAGATGAAAAACTTGATGATCTTTGCAGCTGCACTACCTCTCCTCTTTCTTGCAGACCGGCCAACATCGAGCGATGATCAGTTATACAAGACCCTGGAGATCGGCCAACCGGCGCCAGACTTCTCGCTGATGGGGATTGATGGCCGAACTCACAGCCTTAAGGAATCGAGTGACGCCAAATTTCTCGTCATAATCTTCACCGCCAACCATTGTCCAACCGCCCAGGCTTATGAAGACCGGATTAAAGCGCTCGTCAATGATTATAAGGACAAAGGTGTTATCTTCGTGGCCATCTCACCCAATGACCCGAAGGCTCTGCACCTCAATGAACTGGGGTACACCGACTTGAGCGATACCTTGGAGGAAATGAAAATTCGGGCAAAGGACAAAGACTTCAACTTCCCGTACCTTTACGACGGGGACGAGCAAAAGGCAGGCCACGCCTATGGCCCCGTGGCGACTCCTCATGCCTTCATTTTCGATAAGGACCGCCGCCTGCGCTACACCGGTCGCATCGATAATAACGAACGAATCGGGAAAGCCACCATTCATGACACTCGAAATGCGATCGAAGCTCTTCTCGCCGGAAAACCTGTGCCGGTTGAAAAGACCAAGACCTTCGGCTGTTCCATCAAGTGGTCGGAAAAGCGGGAATCTGTGAGGCAGGACTTCCAGAACCTGGCTCGCGAACCGGTCAGCCTTGAAACCATCAACAGCGAGGGCATCAGCGGAATAGTCAAGAACGAATCCAAGAAGCTCCGCCTTGTCAATATCTGGGCGACCTGGTGCGGACCCTGTGTCAATGAGTTCTCCGAACTCGTTACCATCAACCGGATGTACCGGCACCGGGATGTGGAAGTGATCACCATCAGTTCGGACTCGCTGGACTTGAAAGATAAGGTGCTCAACTTCCTGAAAGAAAAACAGGCTTCGTTCAGCAACTACCAATTCAACGTCGACGACAACTATCAACTGATCGATGCCGTGGATAAGGACTGGCCTGGCGCGATTCCGTACACTCTCTTGGTTGCTCCTGACGGCAAGATTCTTCACAGGCAGATGGGCGAGATCGATGCCCTTAAACTGAGAAAAGCTATCGTGGCCTATATTGGCAGGTACTACAAGTAGTGGACCAGGCTTATTTCAACCTGCAAGTGAATGATCGTGTAAGCTGTTACGTCGAAGCTTTCGTAGGACATTCGTAGACGACGACCTGCGGGATCGTGAACTGGAAGCCCGTCCGTAACGGAACATCCGCCCACGAAGGCAAATCCCAGCCAGGCGCTAATTCCTGCGGTGGAACAGAAACGAAGATGGCAGCCACGACTGAAGACTGCTTTTGGGCTTCAATCGTGGGCACTCTTTATTTGGCAGCAGTTTGCTGGAAGGACACGTTTACCCACTTGCCGCCGCGCCGGACATAGGCGGCGCTGCAGTTGGTTTTCGAAGGCAAGTTCTCTCCCTTATACGACCCCTTTTGAAGCAGGCGGTAGGTCAACAGGCCAGCATCTTTGCCGAGCTCCAGCACCTTGGCATCCTCCATCGAGTATTCCGTAAGGGTCAAGTTGGCTTTGAGGTCCTCCATCGCCGCCGACTTGCCTCGAATTCCCATTTCACCGACCTCTACGAAGTCTTCGGTCAAAAGGCTGCTAAGCCCATTCCAGTCCTTGTTCTTGATTGCCTCCCATCCCTGTTTTTCTAAAGCAACGATCTTTTCCTCAAGCGCTTTGTTGCCCGGGGCGGCTGTGCCGATACCGCAGAGAAACGGCACGCTCAACAAACAGAGAAGCATAATTGTCCATCTCTTCATAGCAAACCTCCATTCAAGTTTGATTGGGAATTACCGGCTCAGTGGACTCTAACGATAAGACGATATGGCGTCAAGGAATTGATTAGTGGTGTCCGGTTGATCGGTGAGAGTGAGTTTAGCTGGTAGTTGCAATAGTGGTAGCCACCTGCGGCAAACGCGCGGATCACGGTGGCAGCATCAGTTCTGGGATCGCTTTGTCCGCCGTGCCAAGGAATTCGGAGAGCGGCTGGCACGTGAACCCGGTGCGCAAGGGTTTGATTGAGAAGCCGGAACAGTGGCGCTGGTCCAGTTACAACAACTTCTCCCTCGACAAATCCATTGTCGCTGCCTGTCCGATCCAGATCGACTACGTTCAGTTATCACGCTTGAGACTGCTTTTGGGCTTCAATCGTGGTTACGCGTTGCCAGCGTCGACTCACCCAAATAATCATCACACCAACCCAGGATAAAAGCCCACGATAGCCGCAGAAAGCGCGTCAATCGTGGCTACCTGACCGGAAATCACGATTCGAGATTCCAAAAACCATCTCTCCAGACGAGTTTGACGCTGAGCGCAATGTGAATCATCTTATTCTGCTCGGATTCTAGCCAAGCCGTCCTAACGAAATCCAACGGAATGGTCACTGCTTGCTCAGGGACTCTAACTACACGTCGCGATGAATCCAAATTCGCGACCATTATTTCTGATGACAACGATTCAAGATAGCCATGCCAGCGGTTCTTCCCCAAAAACTGGACGAGATCCTCTCGATCTTCTCGAATCTTCACCAAAACAGGGCTTGAGAATCTGACTGGATGCCTCGCCCCGCTCCAAAGGTTGGCCAATTTGAGGTAACCTGTTCGATTTGCTAACTGCGGCATGATCTGTTCATAGACCAGGAACCGGGTGTCCCGGCCAGTCCGAATCGGAAACCAAAAACGCGATGCATCAGGGCCACGCTGCCAGCTGTGTCGAAGGAGGAATTGAAACCACGAGGGCGCCATAGTTCGGGTCTGGGGCTTCTATCCTGATGGTGTCGATTGACGGTACTAGCTCTCTAGGCTTGAGGTACCTGTCGAACCACTGACGAACCGACGGCTCCCGTTGTGTGATTTCATCCATTGAAAGATTCGCCCAGCCTGTTGCTCGATCATTCTCTTCCACGACACCGATGATGATATCTCCGCCTAAGCGATTAGCAAAGGCTGCTGCATCTTTCGCTGCCTCTTGACCTTTTTTCCAGAAGTCCTCCTTGAAATCGAGTTGGTCATTCTCGATTTCATGACTGTCGATCAGCCGACTGACCTCCGCAGTGGTTTTGATAGGTTTGTGGAGAAAGAAAGTCAAAGTGTACCTGTTCCGCTTAAAGCCGATAGCTGATAGCCACGATTGAAGGGCGCGTTTGTCCTTTCAATCGTGGTTTAGGGCTACAATCACGGACTCAAGTCAATAATGAACCGCACGAACCCAGAATACAAGCCCACGATAGCCGCAGAAAGCGCGTCAATCGTAGCTACCAGCTTGTCGGTCACGGTGATTTCATAAATTGGTCCAGAGGAACTATTCCCAACGAATCGCTGAAGCCCTGTAATAAATTGAGCGAATCAAATGGCGCAGGAACATCCTTAAGCCAATACCTGTGTGCAGCAAATATCTGCGCAGGCAATAAGGGCCACAAAGGAACGTGTAAGCCACAAGCCAACAGGAAACAGTATGGGATCTGCGGTGGAAAGGCAACGAGCAAAAACAGGTTGTTAAGTTGGAATGCAATCTTCGGCGCATCCGACAGTTCCCCCACTTCATGGCCCTCATTCCCAACCGCAGCGGGCCAACAGATTCTTTGCAAATAGCAGAAGTTCTTGGTAGCTGTTTGCTGCGTGGCAAAAACACCGACCGACGATGGAACCTTGGTTGGATCATCTTTGAGAGCTCTGAGAAACGAGGTATCAAGAAACCTCTGAAGTGGGCTTGCGTAGCTTAAGATAACAGCGGTTTTGATTGCCCAACGTGCAGCTATCAGGCACGCGGGCTCACTGAGTCCAAAGATGGTGCGTTCTTGACCGATCAAGGGCAGAAGGATCGGCTTTGCCTTATTCTCCAAGTCGCTCATCCAGCCCGCGTTGCATTGACTACAGACTCGGCCTTCCCGAAAGCTGTCAAATGCATGTTTTCGATCCTTCTCGACGGTCTTTCTTTCACTATTCGCAACGACTTGGTAGAGCTCGTCCTCTCGCATACCCACAGCTTCGAGAAGCCAATCTGCGATGACGTGTTCTTTAGCACGGGTTGACTTGGTGAGCTCCGAACCACACGAAATGCAGGTTCGTGTCCGGCTAGATTTATGTGGCACCACTGGCATTGGGTTTATTCCTCCCTCGCCTTGGGGCGGCCAGCGCGAGTTTTGGCTGTTTTGATGGAGGCGAGCTTCGCGCGTTCTGCATGGATGCGCTCAAGCAGGGCTGGTGCTGGTTCGCAGCCGCGACCTTCGCAGCGGGCGAGTTCCGCTTCGGTTGCGACGAGTTCGACGCGGAACGCCTTCGCGAGGATCGATTGCGTGAGTTTGTCGGCCAGCCTCCTTGCCGCCTCGACCCGAACCGGTTCACACTTCACCGGGTTTCGCAAAGACGATCTCCCAAACTGACTTCCCATGAACAAAGAGTCGTGCCACCCGTCCCGCCAGTTTGTCCGTTTCCCGACGACCGCTGTCTGTCCCAATGACTTGAGGATACCATCCAGGCCCTATCTGAGGAACACTCAGGATATTTTCTCGATCCAGTATCGTTGTGGGTATGCTCCAAAGGCCGGGATTCTCCAGTTGAGCGGTAAAGCTCACGTACACGCCCTCTTGCCTCCAATCCTTGTCGACGGCCCGGTTCAGCAACATCACGTACTGATTCAGATGAGTGTTCCAGTGAACGGAAGCGCCCCAGAAAGCATCCGCATCCTGGCGATTCCAGTCTGTTGTCACGGGGAAAGCCGGTGTCACGTGGCCTCCGATCCCTGGCTCGCTCCACTTTCCCTGATACCATTTCCAGGCTTTGCCGACCGGACTCCTTCGATCCGCGTAGGCTAGGCGTGCGACGGCCACTCCCTGTTCTGAGACATTCTTGTGGTAGGTACTGATGAAGAAGTAGAAGTGTTGCTTCTGGGCATCGAGCATGACGCAAAAGTCACCGTTGCCGCCCGCAAAGTAATGGTTCTGAGTTGCACAGAACAAGGAATCTGCCGGCGCTTCCAGCACAAACCCTAAGTCCTGCCAGTTGGCGCCATTGTCTGGCGAGACTGCCGCTCCGATGCGCGGTGCGGTTAAAGATTCCTTTTGGGGACAGACAGGATGGGGCTCGTTGTGATACCAGCCGTACAGCGTGCCGTCGTCATCTTTGTAGGTCGCCTCAATCCAGCGCCCTCCATTGGCCATGTTGTTGTAGCTTGTGACCGCCGCATTCACCAGATCGAAGACACTTTTGCCAAAGCTGCGCCAGGGAACGGGCGCCGAATTGAAAAGGTAAAGCGTTTCGCCATCCCAATGCGCCGGACTGTTACAATCTACGGTGGCAGGGAACTTGAGAAGAGGAGCCTCTTTCAAACTCGCGGATGGCACGGACGGCCGGGATTCCACCTGGGATTTTGGTGAAACTTCAGGTGGTGCCGTGCGATTGCAGGTTACGAAAGACAGGCAACAAACAACAGCCAATACCATGGCAATTTCATGAATAGATTTCTTCACGTCCCCTCCAAAATGCATCGCTGAGCTGGATGGACAGGCCGCTGCTATCATACCAAAGAGAGGGGCGTGAAGAAATCGGTCGCCGATCAAAACCTAATGGCCCCGGGGCGTGGGCTATCCATGCTATTACTCAGCACTCGAAATTTGGTGATCGAAAAGCGGGCTTTGATGTCTAATACCATCGAGATTCCCCCTTGGGAGATGCTAGACAAATGATGAGGCCTGTCGAGGCAATATCCAGTAGCGACTCTGAACAACTCATTGAGCCGTGGCGCATGAGGAAACCGCTTAGGTTTTCTCGCTTCGTAATTTGTTCTCTGACCGCTTTGTCGGCGAGTGAAATGAGAACAGCAGAATTGCCGGGAGCTTACTTCCGTCTGATGGAGGTTGGGATCAAACAGGTTGAACAGCGAATGGCGAGTGGATCATTGGCTGACCTGAAAGCTTTGGAGTCCGGCAATAAAAACTATCGACTCTTTCCACATATGATTCTGGTGGCAGCAGTCTTGTACACAAAGCCGGACCACTCGAATCGCCTGTACCAGGATCCAAGCATGCTTTCGCTCTCCATGAAAATTGGAGATCTCCTGGCTGCTGAAAATGAGCGTGACCGCTACGAAGGGAGACTCAACAGCGATCGCGACACTTATATGTGGCTCGAGGCCTACCGGCTTCTCGAGCAAGAACTCGGAGCGGAGCGCCGAAAGCGCTGGAAACAAGCTCTGGAAGCCAATATCAAAACCCTGGCGGCCGATTCCGCAGAGAGATTGGACTTTCCAGGCTTCCAGTCTCCTTTCATCGGAACTTCACCTAACCATCTCTCCCTTTGGGCTTCAACCGTCTATCTGGCGGGACGGGTCTTTGGGAACCGTAAATGGGAAGAGCTCGGTGCAGGCGTCATGCATCGCTTTGCCGCAGAAGAACAGTCTGCCGATGGATTCTGGGGGGAGCATGAGAGGTCCTTGCCAACACCTGGCTACGATTACACCACCTACAGCGGCGTGGCGCTCTATTGGGAATTCTCTCGTGATGCCGCAGCACTCGCGGCACTGAGGCGTGGGCTGGACTTTCACAAATTTTTCACATATCCGGACGCGACACCGGTTGAAGTCCTGGACGATCGCAACCGTTTTACCCGCGTTGCCGGCTGGGGCCGTCAAATTCTTTCGAACAAATCTGAAAACCCGCCCCCCTCTGGCGCGAATGATGAGTCCGCCTCAAAAGGCCATTTTGGCTTTTCGAATTTCCCCGATGGACGAAGGTATGCCGAGTTTCTGACCTCTTTCTTTCAGGAGGGATTGGTGGCCTATGAGGATCTGGGACGAATTGCGCAGAATGCCCTCTACTATCACCCGGGTTCGAAAGAACCAATTCCCCAGGACCTTTCCCAGTACTCGCGCCAACTGACGATACCGGTGGCCATTCGCAAGTCCGGCCCTTGGGTTGTCTGTCTCTCAGGGCTGATCAGCACCCAGGCTGTGACGAACCAGTTCTATCACGATCGCCAGGGCCACTTCAGCGTCTTTCACGAGAAACCTGGGCTGATCATCACAGGCGCTAACTCCAAGCGTCAGCCGGAACTGGCCACGTTTTTCGAAAAACTCTTGGGGCAGATCTTCCATATGCCGCTCAGTAGCCGCCTGAACATGGATGAAAGACAAGACCGTCTTTCACTCGCTTACAACACGTTCTTTACGGATCTGTATGTTTCTCAGCCCTCCGAAGGAGAGCTGAAATTTCGTTTCGTCATCACGGGCAAAGACGAGGCCCCGACAGAAGCTGGCCTCACACTACAATTGTGTTTGAAGCTTGGTGAGATGCTGAAGACAGCCTCGGGCAGGACGTTTACACTCAGTGCGGAGCGCCTGGAGCTTGAGCCCAGTGCGATTGGAGGATGGATTCGTCACCACGGCTGGCTGCTGAAGACAGATCCGCAGGCTCGACTTGTTTGGCCGATCTACCCTCATAACCCCTACACTAATTCTCCGGAGAGAAATCCTGAGAATGCCGTGGGGGCCCTTTCTGTGCCACTCCATCTGAAGGAGCAACCAGGGCCAGATGTTCGTCCTGGCCAGCAGGAGATCAGCTTCGCGCTGCGTGTAGATTGAGACAGGATTTCAAATTTGAGAATTTGAAATCGTTTCTTCTGGCGCCTTGATATCGAAGTTGTGCATGGGCTGAATGATCAATTTTTTGAAGAGCCCTCCGTGGCGCATCTCCCTCAACCGGCCTTCGAGATCTGCTCTCCCCTCGCTGAGACATTCTATGTCAAGCCTAATTGTGCGTGTCGGGATGCGATCGATAATCGGAAGGCCGTTCATGAATCAACCGGCACGATATTCCCGGCCTCAACAGGCATTTTGGACTCCCAGTTCCAGGTATTGCCCCAGTGCATCGACTTGAGTTGGTTTTGGTAAATACTAGGGGACTAGGGAGCATCTATGGGTGGGCGGTCAGTTGGCGTGCTACTCACCGGAAGTTAACAGGCGAGGCGACCTATTTCTTGCAAGCCGAACCAATCTGCGTGCTTGGTTTCATTTCCACGCATGGGTGGCTTGCATCATCGATACGACTGGCAACAGGCTGCCTAAAAAATCGTTCGATTGTGACTGGAAATGTGTAGTACCGAGGCTACGGCTCGGTGAGCCGTAGCCTTACAAGCTCATGGTGATTTCCTTCCGAGCTGCGGTCCCGAACCATCAGGCATCTTGGAGGCTTACTACTTCGCTAGCCAAAAGATCCCAATCCAGCTCGGATTGAGTTTTGACGACGGACATCGGTCACGGAGGAAGGCCGACGCGGCGTATAAGGTCCTGGAATCGTGGGTCGCCACGCAAGCCGTCGACCATCGGGTCGAGTTCCAGCGCAGTCAATTGACAATCGCGTTCTTCGTAGGCCCTGTTGAGCCATTCGAAGGCGCGATCAGAGTCAGCCAGACCCGCATAGACTTCCGCTATGAGATATGAAAAAGGGTAATGCTTCTGTGATAGGGCCTTCATTTCTCGGAGAATACCTTGGGCCTCGACCCTGTTACCCGCCACGGCGTAGGTGTATCCGAGCGCCGCTAGCTCACAAGGACATCCACCTGCGGCTCTGGCCTTTTGAAACTCACTGATGGCATCGCTGTACCTTCTCTTCCCAACATAGGCCAGTCCCAGGCACCAGTGGCCCATTGTGAAATTTGGGTCTAACTCCAGGGTTTTCTGGCATTGGTCAACGGCCTCCTCGTAGCGTCGTGCATCCCGATATAGCCGCCCGAATTGCGCATTGATATCAAATGAAAGCGGGTCGAGGTCCCGTGCTCGTTTATATTCAGCGATGGCTTTGTCAGCATCTCCAACAGCGACAAAGTATTCGCCGTAGTACTGGTGCGCTGTGGCATTGTTGGGATTTAGCTTGAGGGCTTCCTTGAAGTGTTTTTCGGCAGCAGCCCAGTCCCAATCGAAGAAAAGTATTGCGAGCCCGAGTGCCGAGTGTGCCTCGTCCGCCGTGCCATCAATCCCCAACGCCTTGGTGGCCGCTGTTTTAGCTTTGGGAAAGACCTCCTTGGACGGCAGTAGTGCGTACGCGCCAAGATAGTCGTAGGAATCAGCCAGCCCGGCAAATGCCGGGGCAGAGCTAGGGTCTCGCTCGACGGACTGCTGGAAATACTCGACGCTTTTCTTCAGCCCGGCTTCTGTTCCCTTACTCAAGAAATAGCGTCCTTTGAGATAGGCCTCGTAAGCCTCCGGGTCGACCGGACGACTAGCAGCCAACTGCGCCTTCTCGTGCGAAGTCAGCTTGATCTGAATGCGACTGGCTATCGCACCGGCTACTTCGTCCTGAAGTGCCATGACATCCTTCAGGTGACGCTCATAGCTCTCCGCCCAAAGGTGGCGATCTGTGGCAGCGTGAATCAGTTGAGCGGTGATGCGGACCCGGTCTTCCGATCGCAGCACCGTGCCTTCCAC
>Ga0075424_100007211_pt1 | contig 10763 bp, 9 predicted proteins | sample SoiMethybrSBSTD3_FD_75301 | JGI IMG/M metagenome (GOLD analysis project Ga0075424, IMG submission 75301) | Bulk soil microbial communities from a Populus tree surrounding site in Tennessee, USA - Soil MetaG P. TD hybrid SBSTD3 | ecosystem: Environmental > Terrestrial > Soil > Tree plantation...
ATCTCGGCCCTCACTCTCGCCGACCGCCGGATCAGCTTCGCTCGAACCTTCCGGCGCGAACCGTCGAGCGCGATCTGGATCAGCCGGCCGGTAGCTCCCCGAGGAACTCATGCCGTGGACCAGATGCTCTCGCTGCTCGACGCTCTGGATCTGCCGGCCGAGCCGGCGGACTTCGGCCCGGAGAAGCTCTTCCGGGAAGAGCCGGTGGCGGCAAGGCCGACTTCGATTGGAGAACCGTTCGTCCTCCTTCACCCCGGAGCCGGCTGGGCCAACAAGCGATACCCGCCGGCCTGGTGGGGAGAGGCGGCCCGGCGGCTTCACGCCGCGGCCGGAGTGCCAACCTGGGTGGCAGTAGCTCAGGGCGAGGAGGATCTGGCCGCCGGGGTTCAGGCGACCGGCGGCGAGTCCGTCCGCCTGGTTCCCGCCCCGGACCTGCCCACGCTGGCGGTGCTCATTCGCGGAGCGCGGCTGATGCTGGGCGGCGACTCCGGCCCCACCCATCTCGCCCACGCTCTCGGCACCCCGGTGCTGATGGTGATGGGACCCACGGACCCCGATCGCAGCGGCCCCTACGGCGCCCCGGAGCGAGCCCTCTTCCGCCGGCTGCCGTGCAGCTTCTGCTACCAGCGTCTCGCGGAGACCAAGGCCTGCCTGCTGGAAGTTCCGCCGCACCGGGTGGCGGAGAGGGCGGCGGAGCTGCTTGACGCTATGACATAGCCGCATATCTATTTGCGTCTGCGTTGACCCCTTTTCCAAGGGGCTGATAGACTCCACGGCGGAATTCTCCCAGGCTCTAGGGACATCTTTCCCTACTTTGCTGCAACGGGCCTTCGCGGGCTCGGATAAGGTACTCGCATGGCACAACCGGAACCGATACGCCGGCCACAATCTGCATCGCAGGTCCCCGACAAGCTCGGGGAGCTCCTGATGCGGACCGGCAAGGTCAACCAGACTCAGCTCAACGAGGCCCTCGTCCTGCAGAAGGAGCAGGGCGGGCGGCTCGGCACCAATCTCGTCAAGCTCGGCTACATGACCGAGAAGGAGCTGGTCGATTCACTGGCCCAGCACTTCCGGGTGCCTGCAGTCGACCTCAGCGGTATGGAGGTCGACGAAGCGGTAATCAAGATCATCCCCGCCGACATCGCCCGCAAGTACACCATCCTGCCGGTCAGCAAGTCGGGCGCCACGGTGACGGTGGCGATGATCGATCCGACCAACGTTTTCGCCATGGACGACGTGAAGTTCATGACCGGCTACAAGGTGGAGCCGGTGGTGGCATCGGAGTCGGCGATCCGGGTGTCCATCGACCGTTACTACGGCTCGACCCACGCCATCGAGCTGAAGAAGGTCATGTCAGACCTGTCGGAAGAGGGCAGCTCCGGCGATCTCGAGGTTCTGGACGAAGAGGAGGATCTCGACCTCGCAGCGCTCGAAGAGGAGTCCGAGCAGGCGCCGGTCGTCAAGCTGGTGAACCTGGTGCTGACCGACGCCATCAAGCGCGGCGCCTCGGACATCCACATCGAACCCTATGAAAAGGAATACCGGGTCCGCTACCGCATCGACGGCATTCTCTACGAGATGATGCATCCGCCGCTCAAGCTCAAGGAGGCCATCACCAGCCGCTGCAAGATCATGGCGCGGCTCGACATCGCCGAGAAGCGGTTGCCGCAGGACGGGCGCATCAAGATCAAGACCAAGATCTCCGGCCGGAACAAGGACCTCGACTATCGCGTCTCGGTGCTGCCCACGCTGTTCGGCGAGAAGATCGTCATGCGCTTGCTCGACAAGGACAAGCTCATGCTCGACATGGCGAAGCTGGGCTTCGAGCCGGAATCGCTGCGCAAGTTCGAGGCGGCGATCCTGAAGCCGTACGGCATGGTGCTGGTCACCGGTCCCACGGGCTCCGGGAAAACGAACACGCTCTACTCGGCGCTGCAGCGCATCAACACCCCGGAGGTCAACATCATGACCGCCGAGGACCCGGTGGAGTTCAACCTCTCGGGTATCAATCAGGTGCAGACGCGCGAGCAGATCGGCCTCAACTTCGCGGCGGCGCTGCGCTCCTTCCTGCGGCAGGACCCGAACATCATCCTGGTGGGCGAGATCCGCGACTTCGAGACCGCCGAGGTGGCGATCAAGGCCGCCATGACGGGCCACCTCGTGCTCTCGACGCTCCACACCAACGATGCGCCGTCGTCCATCAGCCGCTTGATGAACATGGGCATCGAGCCCTTCCTGGTCGCCACCTCGGTGCACATGATCGTGGCTCAGCGGCTGGTGCGCCGCACCTGCACGTTCTGCAAGGAGCCGCTCGAAGTGCCGCCGGCGGCGCTCGTCCAGGCCGGCTTCTCCGAGCATGAGTCGCGTACGCTGAAGCTGTTCAAGGGCCGGGGCTGCGACCGGTGCAGCAACACCGGCTACAAAGGCCGGGTCGGCCTTTACGAGGTGCTGGAAGTCGAGGACGAGATGCGGGAGATGATCCTCTCCGGCGCCAGCGCCTTCGAGCTCCGGCAGAAAGCCGTCCAGCAAGGCATGATGACCCTGCGCGGCAGCGGCCTGCAGAAGATCCGCGACGGCATGACCACGCTCGACGAGGTGGTGCGCGAGACCGTGCTGTAGGGTGTCCTGAATCCCTTGGACCTCCCCGTCCTCATCTCCGCCGACGGCCCGGTCCGTATTTTCCGGCTGAACCGGCCGGAGGCGCGCAACGCGATCGACGCGCGGACGGCTCGCCTGCTACGCGAGGTTTGGCTCGCTTTCGAGGCGGATCCCGGAGCGCGGGTCGGCGTTCTCACCGGCGGCGACCAGGTCTTCTGTGCGGGGGCGGACCTCAAGGACCTCGACGCCCTGGCCGCCGAGGTTCACGGCGAGCACGGCCCTCTTGGCTTCACCCGCCTCGCCGTTTCCAAGCCCACAATCGCCGCCGTCGCCGGCTACTGTGTGGCGGGCGGGCTCGAGCTCGCCTGCTGGTGCGACTTGCGGATCGCCGACGAGACAGCCGTCTTCGGCTGCTTCGAACGGCGCTTCGGCGTCCCGTTGGTCGACGGCGGCACGCAGCGTCTTCCCCGCATCGTCGGCCTCGGCCGGGCGCTGGAGATGATCCTCACCGGCCGGCCCGTCCGCGCCCATGAAGCCAGGGCCATGGGGCTGGTCAACGAGGTGGTGCCGGAAGGTCAAACTCTGCGCCGGGCCCTGGAGCTCGCCCACGCCATGGCCGCCTTCCCGCAGGCGGCGCTGCGCAACGACCGCCTGGCCGTCTACGAGGGGCTGGGTCTCCCTCTGGCGGAGGGACTCAAGGCCGAGGCACGGCTCGGGGCCGACACGCTGGCAAGCGAGGAAGCCGTAGCGGGCGCCCGCTCCTTCGAGATGGGCAAAGGACGGGGCGGGGCCTTCGAGTAGGCGGCGGCCAACACCGTTGCCCCGAGCAGTAGGAACGCGATCCACAGCAGATCCGCCAGCAGCAGGTGGACGACCTGCAGCCACACCGGAGCCAGTAGGAGGACGTTCATCAATCCCGCCAACATCTGGAGGAAGACGAGCCCGCAGGTCCACATGGCGAGGCGATCCGCCGCAGGCGAGACGTGATCGCGAAACATCCGCACAGCGAGGAACAGGGTGAGGAGCCCCACCGCGACGGCGATTCCAGGATGGAAAAGCCGTAGCCGGATGAGTAGGTGGGCCGTCGGCGACAGATCCGCTTCCAAAGCTCGGGTGAGCGAGGCCGCCGGAAACAGCGTGTCCCCCAAGGCCGCCACGGCGCCGCTGACGCTGGAGACCAGGATTCCGAGCAGGGCCAGAACGATTCCGCCTCCGAGAGCGCCTTGGCCGCGGACGCGAAACGGCGCTCCGTCGCCGGCGAAGTGCGCGGCGAGCGTCAAGGCGCCGAGGAGCAGGAAAGTGTTGACCAGGTGGGTCGCCATGAACATCGCCCGGGCCATGGACTCGTTGTCGGCCACCAGCCTGAAGAGAACCAGGCCGGCCCCCACCGCCGCCTCGCCGAGCATGAAACCCAGGGAGAATAGCGCCGCCTTGCGTGCCCCATGCCCCGTGGGCCGGGCCCGGAAAGCCCAGACGGCGAGGCCCACCACCAGCAGCAGCGCAATGCCGCTCGTGACGCGGTGAGTGAGCTCGATGATCGTCTCGATCCTCGGCGCCCGCTGGACGATCACCCCATTGCACAGCGGCCAATGAGCGCCACACCCTGCTCCCGAGCCCGAAGCTCGCACGATGGCCCCAAAGAGGATGACGGCGACGTTGTAGGACAGGGTGATCCAGGCGTAACGGGCGAAGCGGTCCATGGGGGGATGATACCTCCCCGGACGCGGGCTTGGCACGTGGTGTAGAGTTAGATTCAGGCACCGGGAGCGATACACCCCGGTCGCGGGACGAAAACCATGATCGAGAGCCTGTCCATCCGGAACTTCAAGGTACTGCGGGAGGTCGACCTGAAGCTGCGACCCCTTACGGTAATCGTTGGGCCGAACGCTTCGGGGAAGAGCTCGATCCTGCAGGCGATTGCGTTGACCCTGGACCTTTCTGGGGATCGGGATCTGTCTCTGATTCGCAGCCATGCAGCAGGAACAGGTCCGATCATTGCTGTCCGGGTTGATGGCGTTGACTATAAGATTGATTTTTCTAATCTCGACCTGCGCTACGGATTATCCCCGCCCTTCCCCAAATGGGCATCTCTTTTGTTGGACCTTGATCCTCACCTACTCGCAGAGCCCTCCTATCCAACGGACGTTTCTCTCAGCCTGCCAAGTGATGGGAGGGGTTTATCTTCCATTCTCGCCGGCTTGCAGCTAGAGCGGCCCGATTTGTTCAATAAGATTATCGACCGGCTTCGTTCCGTGGTACCGAATCTTGAAGGCCTCCGGCTTCGGCGAGCTCTTGTGGCACCTGAGAGGGTTGGCCACGAAATTTTATTCGATATGCTGGGTGCCGAAGGCATTCCCGCGAAGTCCGCCAGTCACGGGACTCTTTTGACGCTTGGGATCCTTACAGCCCTGTCACTGAATGATGGCCCTCAAGTAGCTCTCATCGACGACCTGGAACGAGGGCTTCACCCGAAAGCCATGTCAGACTTCGTTCAGCAGCTTCGCGGGATTCAGAACCCGAACCTCCAGATTGTAGCCACAAGCCACTCTCCCTACCTCATCGACTGCGTGGAAGCGGACGAAGTTCTGCTCACCTCTATAGATGAGGAGGGTTACGCTCTCGTGCGGCCTCTGACCGACCATCCCGATTACGCGGAGTGGAAAGGCTTGATGCAGGCTGGCGAATTTTGGAGTAGCGTGGGGGAAGACTGGATCACCAGAGAGAAAAAGGCCACGGCCTGAATGAGCTCAGCCGCCGCCTACTCCTTCGCCGTCGTCTGCGAGGCCACGGTAGATCTCCGCTTATCCTCCGGCTTGGCGGACCGAGTCCTTTGCCAGCAGGTGGAGTGGATCGATCCCGCCAGCCTCGACCTTCATCGCAAATGGCGAGGTCTGGAGGAAAGCGCAAGCCACATCGAGTGGCATTGGGTCAGCAAGCTTGCCAAGCAGCTCAACATTAGAGCCCACGGGCACTTTCGGGACGAGCCGGGCACCTTGGATGCGGCTATGGCGCGGAAAGCACTCCTCCTACTCGCCAGAGCAGAGAAGCCTCCTGACGCGGTTATCCTCTCCAGGGACACAGATGGGAAAGTTGCACGCCGGCTGGGCTTGAATCAGGCAAGAGACGCCTCGCCCTGGCCGTTCGAGGTCGTGCTCGCCGTCGCTCATACCAAGCGGGAATGTTGGCTCCTTGCCGGATTCGATCCTGAGTCTGGCGTCGAGGAGACCGCCCTTGCCGAGTTGAAGCGCGAGCTTGGCTTCGATCCTAGAGTCCACGCAGAGGGCCTCACCGCGGCTGAGCCGCACGCTCCAAGAAATGCAAAACGCGTACTGGAGCGCCTCCTCGCCGGGAATCGGGACCGGGAGGAGGCATGCTGGACTTCCAGCGACTTGGAGACGCTGAGGAATAGAGGAAGCCATTCGGGCCTAACCGACTACCTCGACGAAATCCGCGGACGTCTGGTGCCCTTGTTCAAGGATCTGAGGTAGGTGCCCCTAGGGTCCTTATCTCTTCCGCAGCCCCGCATTCCGCCGCCGCTCTTCCTCCTTCCTCTTCTTCGACGCCGCCCAGGAGCAGATGGGGCAGGCATCGAGGTCGTGGTAGAGGGCCGGGCAGTATTGGCGGCCGAAGTAGATGATCTGGAGGTGGACCTTACCCCAGGCCTCCTCGGGGAAGACCTTCTTCAAGTCGCGCTCCGTCTGCTCCACGCTCCTGCCGCTGGAGAGCCCCCAGCGGGCCGCAAGGCGGTGGATGTGAGTGTCCACGGCGAAGGTGGCGTGGCCGAAGCCCTGGTTGAGCACCACGGAGGCCGTTTTGTGGCCGACGCCGGGGAGAGCCTCGAGCTCATGGAGAGTTTGGGGCACCTGGCCGCCGTGCACTGCCTCAAGGATCTCGGAGAGACGCTTCAGGTTCTTGGCCTTGGTGTCGGCAAGGCCGATGCGGCGGATCAGTTGCTTGATCTCCTCGACCGGCAGGGCCGCGAGCGCCGCGGGCGTCGCGGCACGCGCGAAGAGGGCGGGCGTCACCTCGTTGACCAGCTTGTCCGTGGTCTGCGCCGAGAGAACCACCGCCACGAGCAGGGTGAACGGGTCCCGGTGCTGCAGGGGGATGTCCACGGACGGGAAGAGGCGGTCGAGGATCTCGGAGATTCGCTGAGCTTTGTCTCGTTTCGTCATCCGGTGATCCGCCTTGCAGGTTTGCGGATCTTATCCGGTCTCCGGCATCACCCGTTTGCAATTCACAGCGGATGGCGCATACTTACCACCAGCGAAACCCGTTTTCTGTTTCATCAGGAAGGTCCACGATGAAGGTCTGTCCGGACTGCAGCGCTACGTATCCCGACGAGTTTCTTTTCTGTCCGTTGGACGCGAAAGCGCTTCTCCAATTCCAGACGGCAACCCGTGAAGCAGCCGCTGACGTTCGGGAACCGGCGCGCGAACGGGCGGCGGGAGCCCAGGCCGATCGCGATCTGCCGAGCCCCACCACCGCCCTGTCGCCGCTCCCGGCTGATCCCGAGCCCGAGGAGGAGCCGCCGGCTCTCCAGGTGGGCGCCATCTTTCAGGGCCGCTACAGTCTGGAGCGGCGATTGGGCGGCAGCCCCTTCAGCGACGTCTTCGAGGCGCTGGACCTCGAAGACCAGAGCCGCTGGGCCGTCAAGATCCTGCGTCGCGAAAGGCTGCAAGACGATCTGCCGCCTGGGCGCTTCACGCTTCAAGCCGAGCCCCTGACCGCGCTGCTCCATCCGGGCCTTGCCGCCGTGCGCGAGGTGGGCGAAACCGAGAACGGCTCGCCGTTCCTGGTCATGGAGCTGGTGCGCGGCACCTCTCCCTTCGATCTGGCTCATCCGGCGCCGCTCGCCGAGGTCTGCGAGCTCGGCCGGGAGGTGGCGCTGGCCTTGGGCGCCCTTCACGCTTTCGGCACCGCTCATGGCGGCCTCAAGCCGCGGCACATCGTCCACACCCCGGATGGACACTGGAAACTGCTCGACGCGGGGCTGACGCCGATCCTGGAAGACCTGACGCCGCCGGGCGCTTTGGCCGACACGCCGGGGTATGTGGCTCCCGAGCGCGGGCACGGCGCCCCATCGTCGGATTCGCGTTCCGACCTCTACTCATTGGGAGTGGTGCTCCACGAGCTCCTTGCCGGCCGGCTGCCGGCGGCGGAGCAACCGTCCATCCCCGTCCTGCGCGCCGGTCCCCGCATTCCGGAAAGCCTACAGCGACTCGTCTTCGCGCTCCTGGACCCGAACCCGGAGGCGCGCCCGGGAAACGCGACCGAGGTGGCCACGGCCCTGGCGGCGGCGCGGGAGGAGATCTCCAACCGGCCGGCCCTCTCCCTTCCGGCTCCGGAGAGGCCCTATGCGCGGCGGGTGGCCGCATGGCCGTCGACGCCACTCTTCAACCGCCGGCTCGAGATGCCGGGGAGAGCTGCCGGCTGCGTCGCCTTCTCACCGGACGGTCAAACCCTGGCGGGCGCCGGCGACGACGGCATCGTGCGGCTCTGGTGTCCGGAAGGAGACCAGCCCTTGGGCGAGTTGGCCGGGCACGACGGGCCGGTCCACGCCGTGGCCTTCTCTCCGGCGGCCCCGCTGCTGGCGAGCGGCGGCCATGACGGCACCGTGCGTCTGTGGGACCCGCGCACCAGCCGCCTCCTGGCGACTCTTGCCGGCCACACGAGCGCGGTTCACACGGTAACTTTCTCCCGCGATGGGCGAACCCTGGTGACCAGCGGCTCAGGCCAGGACCTATGGATTTGGGACGCCAGAACCGGCCAGCCGCGGCGGACGATCGCCAGCACCGAGCCGGTGACCGCGGCCAGTCTCTCGCCCGGCGGCCGTGAGGTCGTCTACGGCACCGATCACGGGACGTTGGAGATCGTCGACCTCGAGACGCTGCGCACGCGGATCGGCTTCCGGGCTCACCGGGAAGCGGTGACCGCGGTCATCTTTTCGCCGGACGGCACTCTGGTGGCAAGCTCCGGCGTCGACCGTACCTTGCGGATCTGGAGCGCCGAGACGGGCGAGCGAACCGCCGTCCTCACCGGTCAATCCCAAGCCGTCTCCGCCCTCGCCTTCCATCCCGCCGGCACGCCGCTCGCGAGCGGTGGGCTGGAGTGTGAAGTCCGGCTCTGGAACCCGGCGACCGGCAAGCTCCTCAACACCCTGCCGACCGCCGCCGCCTGCGTCACCTCGGTGGCCTTTTCACTCGCGGGGGATACCCTGGCCGCAGGAACGGACCGGCCGTCGGTGGAGATCTGGGGAAGGGTCTAACTCTTTACCCTTGCGGCGGCGCGATCGTCCTGGCACGGCCCTGAGTCTTCTTGACCGCACTCAGGATACCGAGACCCACCAGGCAGATCACCCCCACTCCGATCCACATGGACGGAACGTGGATGAGATAGGCCCCGATCGCGAGGCCGATGATCAAAATGACGAAGCCGATCAGATAGACACCGAATGAAGAGGACATGCCGCTCTCCTCCCTGGACTGAGTTGAATTCTGCCGGCCAGGGCAGGCCCGGCCGGCACTTGGGCGGGATTCAATTCAAAAGGCGAGCCAACTGCGGGTCTCAGGCCCGGGAATTCCAGAGGACGTCCTGTTCTCCGCGTTTCAGGTTCTCGTAGCGCGCCATGACGAACAGCGCGTCCGAGAGCCGGTTGAGGTAGCGCACCACCCAGGGTCCGATGGGCTCCTGGCGGGAGAGGTGGATCACCTCCCGCTCCGCCCGGCGGCAGACCGTGCGGGCCACGTGAAGCTGCGCCGCTCCCGGCGTGCCGCCCGGCAGGATGAAGTTCTCGAGCGGCGTGAGCTCAGACTGCAGCTCGTCCATGAGGCGCTCCAGGGCGTCCACGTGCCGCTCCTCCACCCCCGGCACGGGCATCGCGGCCTTGTCCTCCTCCAGGATGCAGAGGTCGGAGCCGACGTTGAACAGCTCGTTCTGGATTCGCCCCAGCGCAGCCGCCAGCTTGGGATCGAGCCCCAGGGCCACGGCGAGGCCGACGCCCGAGCTCAGCTCGTCCACCGTGCCATAGGCCGCGATGCGCGCCGAGTCCTTGGGCACCCTTTGGCCGCCGCCGAGGCCCGTGGTTCCGTCGTCTCCGGTCCGGGTGTAGACCCGGGTGATGCGTGGCATTAGTGGCTCCTCCCCTTGTGGCCGCGGAGGCTATCGTAACGGAATCGCCTTGACGGCTCCCGCCGGGGCCTCTACCCTCCTCCAATGAGCGATCTCCGTCCTCTCCTCCCTAAGGAACCTCAGGCCGTCGCCGCCTCGCCCGACGACGTGATGCGCACCTGCCCCAACTGCGGTCGCCGGCTGGAGGAAAGGAAGTGCAAGCTCTTCTGCTCGGAGCCCCGTTGCGGGTTCTATCTCTCCTGCGCCGACTACTACTGAAACTGAATAGGGATGTCGCGAGTTTGCCGGCAAACCCGAGGGTACCAATGAGCGCACCCAGGGAGGAAAAGAGGGTATCGCCCCAATGACCCTCCTCACCGCCCCCCTCCCCGGCCTCTATCTCGCTCTTCTCACCTTTCTTCTCGCCCGTGCCCTCCGGCGCTGGTGGGACCCCGTGCCAATCCGGGTCTGGGCAGTCTTCGGGGTGATCGTGTTGATCCTCTTCGGGCCGGCACTGTTCCTGGGCAAGGTCCTCCTTCCCGCGGACATCCTCCCCTGGCTCCGAACGCCGGAGGCGATGAGGGCGCTTCCCGAGGGCAACCCGCTCCAACTCGACCTGGTGACACAGGTAGTGCCGCTGCAGGCCGAGGTCCGCCGGGAGGTGGCGACCGGGAGGTGGCCGGCGTGGAATCCTGACGCGGGGGTGGGGATGCCCCTGTTGGCCGATCCCACGGCTCAGGTTTTTCAGCTTCTGGTGCTCGCCGGTCTGCCGCTGCCGCTGGCGCAGGCAATCGGGTTGACGGCAGGGCTCAAGGTGCTGATCACCCTCGTTTTCTTCTTCCTGTTGCTGCGCCGGCAGGGACTTTCCGAGGTGGCGGCGCTCTTCGGCAGCCTCGCCTATGGCCTCGGCGGGTTCCTGCTGCTGTGGCTCAACTGGCCGCTCGCCACCCCGGCGGCTCTCCTCCCCGTAGTGCTCTACGCCCTGGCGATGACGGACGAACGGGGGGAGCGACGGGACTTCGGGCTGCTCGTCGCGGCCCTCTTCACCCTTCTGG
>Ga0075424_100007212_pt1 | contig 10763 bp, 10 predicted proteins | sample SoiMethybrSBSTD3_FD_75301 | JGI IMG/M metagenome (GOLD analysis project Ga0075424, IMG submission 75301) | Bulk soil microbial communities from a Populus tree surrounding site in Tennessee, USA - Soil MetaG P. TD hybrid SBSTD3 | ecosystem: Environmental > Terrestrial > Soil > Tree plantation...
TCATGATTGGTGGCCGGCGGTGGCGCATCTGGTGCGTGGAAGATCAGGATTATCTGCTGTCAATGGCAAGCAGGCTCGAGCATCTGCCGTACGGGCTCCTGTTGTGGGAGTCTTCAGTGGGTCTGTCGCAACGGCTTGCGGAGGAGCCAAATCTCGTTCGGGGAAAGCGCGTGCTCGAGCTCGGTGCCGGCACCGGATTGCCAGGCCTCGTGGCGCGCAGCCTTGGTGCGTGCGTATGGCAGACAGACCATATGGAAGATGTACTCAATGTTGCGGCGCTCAATGAGCGAGAGAATGCGCTCGCAGGCATTCGGCGGTTTCGGGCAGATTGGCGCGACTGGGTCGAGCCAACTTCCTTTGACGTGATCCTTGGCGCCGATATTCTCTATGACGTGGCCCTTTATGGCTCGATTGCTGCCATACTGGATCGTTCGCTCGCTCCAGGTGGTTGCGTCCTGCTGGCCGATCCAGGGCGACCGCAGGCATGGCAGTTCCTGAGCGAGCTTGAGAATGGGGGTGCACGCTTCGCCATGAGCGTTCGTCGTGTCGAGCCCACATGTGTTCTGGGCAGCAGGGCAGACGTTGACGTGGCGATCGTCGAATATCACGCACCCGAGCAAGGACTGGGTCCGCCGGTCGCGTGGCAGAGCCTTTACGGCGGCGGATGCTAGCGCGCAGTGCGCCGGTTCGCGCGCGATGGGACCGTTCACAACCGAGCGGCGGCAACGCCGAGCTCAAGACGGCAAGGCGCGTCGCGGGGTTGGAGTTCGAGCTTGCTAGTGATCCCGGGCCCTTTGTGGTGCCTTCGGTGATTTGGAGCAATTCGGGCTTTTTCGGATCCACTGAGCCAGCGATGGGAGGGCCACTGCGCCCACCACGAGGCCGAGGGCAAGCACATCCAACGTGTTGACCTCGGTCCTGAGGAGAAGTGCCGACAGCATCGCACCAAACGGTGCGGTCAGACAGCCCAACAGGCTCATCCGGCCGACCGGAAGGTGGCGTATGGCATAGTTCGACAGGATGTAGACGCCGACGGACACGACAAGTCCGAGGTAGGCCAGCACGGCGATCGATTGCATGCTGGCATCGACCGCACGTGCACTACCCGGCGGTATCACGAAGGGCAGCAGGAAAGCTACGCAACACGCCGAAGTTAGCTGCCAGCTTGACGTCACGAGCGGATTGGCGCCGGCCTGGGCGTGGCGCCGAGACAGAAGCGCATTGACCGCCGAAGCGACCACGCCGCTGGCGACGCAGATGTCGCCAATGAGGCTACCTCCGCCATGATGGCTCTGACCCCACACGAGGATCAGCGTACCGCTGAACGCGATCACGGCCGCCACGAGCACCACAAACTCCATCCGCTCGCCGAGCACGACCCGACCGAGGATGGGCATGATCAGCGGCGTCAGCCCCCAGAATACGGAGGCGCTGACCGGTGAGGTCATGGTCAGCCCGAGCGTAACCAGCAAGGTGACGAGCCCTGGTTCGAGCAGGCCCATGATAAGAGGTCGCCAGCCCGCCTGAAGCAGGCTTGCGCTCGTTCGCGTCACCAGCACGATCACCCAAAGGGCTACCGCCGCCAGCGACAAACGGATGATCACGAAATCGGCAAGCGCAATTTCGCTCAGTGCGCGCTTCGTACCAGGTGTCGCTGATGACCACAGGAAAACTGCGCCGAGCATGGCAAGGGTCGGCAGTGCCGTGCTTGGAGCCGTCGCGATTTTCTCTTCCCGGTTTTGCACGCAACGCCCCAATCCTTGATGGCCGGCGGTTCATGGGTTGGCGAGGGCGCCATCGATCTACCGCACACGCGATGGAGTCAAGGCGGTTTGTGCCAGATGGTCTGCCGCACCCTACCGTCCGCCGCAACTGGCGGAGTGAGGGTACATCGGGCGTCCGAGGAACCGCCGCGCGCCCGCTGTTGTCACCTGTCAACATTGCGCGGTGGGCCGGAACGAGGGGCCTATGCTACAGTTGGGCACGGGTTTTGGGTGCGAGGGAATGGGGAATGCACGGACTGGCCATTTTGCTCGTCGTGCTCGCGGGGATGCTCTTTAGCAGCACTTGCCATGCGCAACAGCGCTTCGCCCTTCTGATCGGCAATCAAGCTTATATGGATGCCGTCGGACCTTTGAAGAACCCGTACAACGACGTTGCACGCGTTGGACGCGCTTTGGAGGAAGTGGGCTTCACGGTCCTCGACCCAATCAAGGACGCCACCCGCGATGACATGTTGTTTGGCGTCTACAAGCTGGCGGACCGGTTGCGTAAGGCTGGCCCCGGTGCCGTGGGGTTCCTCTATTACACGGGACATGGCATTGCCGTTGGAGGCGAGAACGTTCTGATCCCGAAGAACGTGGAGAGCACATCGGACGCAGAGCTGAACGTGCGCGGCGTCAGGCTCGGCGAGGTATTGGACATCCTCAAGACGAATGCGCCCCAAGCGGTGCATTTTGTGGTGCTCGACGCCTGCCGCAATAACATCCGCGGCCAGAAAGGTGCGAAAGGGTTCGTGCCTGTCAGCGATCAAAGAGCTGGGGTCGTCCTAGCATTCGCTACGGCAGCTGGCGAGACGGCATCCGATGAAGGTGCCGGCAGCGGGCCCTATGCAGCAGCACTGGCCGAGGAGATCGTCATTCCCGGACGCAATGACCAGGCCGTGTTCAACGCAGTTCGCAGTCGTGTGGTCACGGCGACAGCTCGTCACCAAACGCCTTGGACTCATGATGGGCTCATCGGCGAGCGGATCGTGTTTAAGGCCATTGAACCCTCGCGGCCGGCGGCGACGGAGCTGACTTACAAGCAATATATCGAAGCGTTCGAGGCTCAGCGGCCAATCTTGAAGGGTACTCTCTTCCCACGGGAAGCGTTTGGCGATCTGGCTTATAGCGTCTTGGAACGATCGATCGCGCAGTTCAAGGGTAAGGTGTGGGACGGCGGGGACGATTGGGGACGCATTGCCTTCGACGCGACGGGGCGAATGGCGAAGTACTACGAGCCATCGGGGCGCGAAGCTGGTGAGTTACTCATCCAGGGAGTGATGAGCGACAGCGGCCACACCTTGGGGGGCGTGCGGGGCGTGCAGCGAAGCGCCGAGCTCGTTGGCGAATGGCATCAAAGCGACGGCAAGGGAGAGGGCGGTTTCATCCTCAAGTCTCGGAACGAGGAAGTAACCATGAGCTGGGGGCCGCTCTTCCGCCGAGAGAGCCGTTGGCGGGCATCTGTCAGCAGCGCGCTACCCACCCCTGGAATGGCGCTCAGCGAGGCCGCCGAGGCGTGGAGTGCGACGAAGGACACGACCAGTACTGGCGTGCTCGAAGCCTACATCGCTCGCTACAAGGATACGTTCTACGCGGAACTGGCACGTGCGCGGATCGAGGAACTGAAGAAGCAGCACGTCGCGTCAGCCGATCCTCTGTCCAAGCCCGCAATGGCGGGGAGTAAACCTCTGCGGTGCAACGAAATTGAGACCGCTGTCGCTAACGAGCGGCAATGCTTAAAGCCCAAGGACACGTTCAAAGACTGTCCTAGCTGCCCTTTGATGGTCGTGATCCCTTCAGGTGAATTCGCCATGGGGTCACCAACAACAGAAGAGGCACGTGAGGGCACCGAAGCTCCTCAGCACAAAGTGAAAATACCTAAACCTCTGGCAGTGGGCCGCTTCGCAGTGACGTTTGGAGAATTTGCGACGTTCGTGCAAGAGACAAACTACGCTGTGGGCGACAGCTGCTGGAGTTATGACAACGAGAAGTGGCAGGAGCGGGCAGCGCGATCATTTCGCAATCCAGGCTTTGCTCAGAGTGATCGCCACCCCGTGGTGTGCGTGAGCTGGGAGGATGCCAAAGCGTTCGCGGGCTGGTTGTCCAAGACAACAGGTAAGAACTATCGATTGCTTACGGAGGCAGAACGAGAATACGTGGCACGCGCCGGAACGGCGACACCCTTCTGGTGGGGGGCGTCGATCTCGGCCGCACAGGCCAATTACGACAGCACCTTTGCATATGCGCAGGGGTCCAAGGGCGAACGGAGTAAGGGAACCGTTCGCGTGGATGCCTTCACGCCCAATCCCTGGGGATTATACAGCGCACACGGGAACGTCTGGGAATGGGTCGAAGACTGCTGGCACGAGAACTATGACGGCGCCCCGGGAGATGGATCGGCGTGGATCAGTGGTGATTGCAGTCGGCGCGTTATCCGGGGCGGCTCCTGGGTTAGCGCGCCAGCATATCTGCGCTCCTCGTTCCGCAGCAGCGTGGCCGCCTCAGATCACCGCAACGCTATCGGGTTTCGGTTGGTGCGGTCACTAGAACGGTGATCGGACGCCGCGCATTCGCGCTCGCTCCTGTGGCTCCTCTGCCGCACACGCCGGCAAGCGTGGGACCGCCCGCGTTGCCAACGCCGATGACGGCACCCCCTAGCAGGCGTGGATTGCCGCTGTGGCACGCGCTCGACCAGGCACGAACGCGAACCTGCCTGAGACCAGGCATGGGCTAAAGCTCAATTTCGCCATGTGTTGCCATCAGGCGTACTTTTTCGCGCATTGCTCGAAGGTAAGGCGGGGAGCGATGACAAGACCGTCCTGCTCAGGTCGGCGATCAGCGTCGACATAAATCATGTTGTAGGCCTCTGCCGTCATTGCGTAGCGATAGGACGCTGGGAGATCGACGACACCGACGTCGAAAGTCATCGAGCGATCCTGCTCGGCAACCATCCAATGCTGGTTGTCCTTCTGGTCCGACATGGTGATCACGTCGCCCATTGCGGTGATCCGATCCTGTGAGGGGCGCAACACCACAGCGTCGGCCAGATCTTGCAAGCGGTCATGCGTTCGCACATGGAAGGACCCGGAGACGACCAAATGGGCCGACACCATGTGGTGGTGCACATGGGGAATGATGGCACCGCCACGGCGCAGTCCGAACACGCGCACGAACCATGTGCGCCGGCCCTGCCCCATGAGGTGCGGCGGCAACAGCGGATCGGCGAACTCCGCAAGACGCGAGGGGTAGGAGAAGTGGCGCGTCAAACGATCGATGTCGAGATAGCTGACAAGCTCCGGCACGGAGACCGATTGGTTGAGTTGAGCGACGCGCGCTTGCCAATCAAGAACCGTGATCTCGCGGCGGGTGAGAGCTTGGTTGAGGTCAACAAGGTCGCGCGCCCATCCGTCAAGCACTGCCGGCGTTCCGCCCGCCCAGGCGCCTGAACGACCAAGCGCAGCGACCAGCACGGTCGTTGCAGCTGTGACCTGCAGCACGTGACGCCGTGACAAGCGACCAGCTGGCGTTCCGGAGGGGCCGGTATGGTGAGACTTCATGTGTTGCCACCGAATGTGAGGATATGCGTTTTGAGAGCCTAGCCTCCACGATTTGTTCATGCCCCCCTTCATCTCATCATCGCGCGCCAGCGCCGATCACCTCAGCGCCCGTGCGCGCCACAGGGGGTTGATGTTACAACCTCCTCGCGATTTTCAGGTGCTGCAGCCACGCAAATCAGATAGCACGCGAAGATATGGCCGAGACCAATACCAACCCAGCGGCTGCGACAGCGAGTGCGCGGTGCGGGGGGGAGGGCGCCCTGGGAAGGGCTGCTTTCCACTGCGGCAGCGGGACCCATTGGCCCCTGCGGCTTGCGACGGGTCGGGGCATTCGAGCGAAGGCCGAGTTGGGCCACGCGAGGTGGTGAGGTGGTGCGACACGCATGACCGACGAGCATACGACGTTGACGCGCGCGCCGCTCGCTACTGCGGCATGGCACCAGGGCTACGTGGCGGGCCGCCGTGGCATCATGAACGATTGCAACCCATTTCCTGTGGCAACCGCGGAAGCGCTCGCTTGGAGTCTCGGGTGGAGTTCCGGCCGAATGAAGCCCGTACGGGCGGTCGTCCCCGATGAAGGCTAAGCCCGTGCGCGGGATCTCTTAAGACGCGCGACGCAGAGCACGCTTGTCGCGCCTTGGCTCTGTCTGTGCCATAGGGAACTGTCGATCCCACGGTCGTCGCATAGACGGGTGCGTGTGCCCGCATGCAAGGCGATAGATCGTCATGTTTCGACTGGTCGCGGCCGGTGTTGCTGCAACTTCCTTCGGCGTGATGGTCGGGATGGCGGTCATCGCCATCAAAGGCGAGCCGCGATCCGAGCCGCCACCCGGGCCGGCGGTGACGGTCTCGTTCACCGTCGCTAGGCCGAGCGACCCTCCCAATTCCTCATCGGCCACCAGCACCAGCACGGAGGCGGTGCCCGAGGGGCGCCCAAGCGTTGCTGCCCCGCGTGTGCCCAGCCCAGCAGCGCCTCCCGCACGGCCAACCGCGGTGCCCAAGCCGGCTCCGCCGCTAGCGGTGGTGAGCCCAAGTGCTTCACCGGCACCGACCGCTGCGCCCGCGCACCTCGGCCGGCAAAGCGACGTTGACGATGATGATGATGATGATGATGATGACGACGACGAGGACGATTGCTGAGGATCGGTGTGGGGCCCACGTCTGGGGATCGGCAGACGAAGCCTCTCGCAGCCATAATCATCGTCATGACAAGAAGTGCGCTTGCCAGCCTCGGTTCTGCAGATTGGGTGCGGGTGCAGCCTTGAAGGCGCAACTGCCACAGGCGGCTTCGGAGGGTCACGGGCGGGCTCGCGCATACCAACGGACGTCCGAGGGTCCGCAAAATTGGGGGATTAGCGGGCCCGACGGAGGTTTCCCGCAGCCCGGCCCATCGCCTCTAGGCGATCCGCCAATCGGTTGAGCTGCCAATCCCGCGCCAGGGCGGCCGCCTCGTGCCAATTTGGCTTACTGTTGCGCAGGGGCGGCAGCGGCGCGGATTTGTCCATGGTGGCAATGGACAGGTAGAGGCGAAGCGTTTGCGCCTGCGAAGCGAAGCAGCCAGCCGCCAGCGCCTTCTTCAGCGAGCCATAGCGGTGCAGCAGTGTTGCTGCACCGCGCGGACCCATACCAGCCAGCCCGGGAATGCGGTCGGAGGCGTCGCCGCGAAGAGCGATGAAATCGGGTACCTGCCGCGGCTCGACCCCGTAGCGCGCCCGAACCTCTGCCGGTCCTATGCGCGCCATTTCGCCGGCACGGATTGGCTGCAAGACCGTCGTCGACGCGGACACGAGCTGGTAGGCGTCCCGGTCGCCCGTGGCGAGGATGACGGTTCCACCGCGACGTTCTTCGCGCGCGGCGGCCGCGGCCAGGAAGTCGTCGGCCTCGTAACCGGGCTCTTTAGCGCAAGCAAATCCGCAGGCCGTTACCAGCTGAGGCAGCGCCTCCAACTGCTCCACAAGCTCATCGTCGAAAGCACGGCCCGATTGGTAGGTTGCCAGCGCTTCATGCCGGTACGTCGGCGCGTCGAGCGTATCCCAGGCAACCAGCACGGCGCGGGGTTTTTCGCTCTCATAAAGGCGCACAAGGTAGTTGGCGAAACCAAGAATTGCGCCGGCGCCCTTGTTGCCGCGCCGCCGAATGGTTTTGGGCAAAGCGTGATACGCCCGGTGGGCAAAGGAATCACCGTCGATCACGAGCAGAGGGCGGCGCATGGCGAGAGCGCTCGATCAGGCGCAGGGCGCGCTTGCACGCGGATCAGCAGCCAACGCGCTGCGCAAGCGACGAACCGGCACGCGTTTGTCTCCCGTCCTACCGCGCTTTGCGCGGGGTCTCCTTTTCCTGCAACACATCTTTGGCCTCTTTGTCCGCGCGCAAGCCGAGGAAGGCTGGATGGCGCATCTCACCGGCGCTGGTCCACTCCGTGAATTTCACCTCGCACACCAGCTGCGGCTTGACCCATGTGGTGGCAGCCTCGTTCTTGACGCGCTCCTTGAACGGCGAACGGCCTGTCCTGAGCGGCCAAAGCCGCTGATAGAGGTCGCGCAAGGTCGCGTGCGTGAAACCGGTGCCGACATGACCGATATAGCGCCAGCCATTTTCGCTGCGCACCGCGAGTACCAGCGAACCGAAATAGGGCCGCGTGCGGCGCGGCGCCGTGAACCCGGCGATGACCACCTCCTGGCGGCGCGCAGTCTTGATCTTGAGCCAATCCGAGCTGCGTTGACCCGAGAGATAGGGGCTCGCCGCGCGCTTGGCCATGATGCCTTCGAGCCCCAGCTTTTCCGCTTCCTTGAAGTATTTCGTGCCGTGCTCGGCGCGATGCGCACTGAAGGCCAGTAGGGGATGCTTGGGTATGAGACGGCGGAGCCTTTCCTTGCGCTCGAGAAGGGAGAGCCCACGCAGATCGGCGCCATCGAGAAACATGAGGTCGAAGAGGTAGTAGCGCAGGTTTGCCTGCGACCGCAGCGCATTCTGCAGCAGTTGAAAGCGGGCTCTACCGTGCGCATCGAGTGCCACCAGCTCTCCATCGAGCACGGCGTCGTGCTTGATCTTCTCCAGGGCTCTTGCCACCACGCGATAGCTTTCGCTGATGATTTTGCCGTTGCGTGAGAAGAGTGCGACCTTTCCGCCTTCAATGGCGGTCATCATCCGGAAGCCGTCCCATTTGCTTTCGAACACCCAGTCGGCATCGTCAAAGGGTGCGTCGGTGAGGACGGCCAGCATGGGCTGAAGGCGCTGGGGTAGTTTGGATTCGCGCGGCATGGATGCAACTCTAGCCGACAACGGCCCGTCCGATGAGAGTGCGAAACGTGACGGAGTACCTGAGGCGTAGGACGGCCGGGATACTGTGTTCCCACTGCGTTCGCGCGGGCCCGCGCAGAAGGTAGGCCGAGCGCGGCTGCAGGCTGAGCAAAGCGCGCCGCCACCCTCGACCGGACTTGCATCGCATCCGCAGGGTCGCGGCCGAGAGCAGGGAGACGCCCACTACGTCACCGAAGACGGAACGGTCCTTGTGCCAGCCAATGGCCGCTCCGGGGCGATATTCGGTGACAAGCACATGGGCGAGGCTGCTCGCCGGGAGCTCGGCGAAGGCGGCCGCCCGCTCGCGCATTGGCAGAAGAAAGTCGGGGATGGGCTGCGTCTTCTGCAAGCCGCCGCCATTGAAGTCGTAACGCCAACCGAAGGAGACAACGCGTTGCCGAGGAAACCGTGAAATTCGAACTCCCGAAAGGGAAGCCCCTCGAACAGCGCAACAACGCCGGTCTCTTCGTCCGGGGTGAGGAGCTCAGGCCGATAGCGCAAGCCCGCCGGCAGCCCGACGTCGGTCTTAAAGAGATCGACCTCGACCATGATCACCTCCGTATCGACTGGGCGCATCGATCGAACACAACGATTGGGACGCAGCCACTGGGCACGCGATCTCGGGACATCACCGAGCCCGATAGGCCTTGCGGGCTCGGACGACCAGAGGCACCCCCGACCCCAACATACGCGCCCGCGCGAGGCGCGATACTCGTCTCGCGCTGCCCGGCGAGGCCCAGGGTTTGGCACGGGCATGCCAGGGGCCTGCCAGGGGGTCCTGCGGGGGGCCTGCGGGGGGCCTACTGGGCACACCATCGCATGCGGCTAAGCCCGCGCTCACAGGCAGCCTAGCCCGGCAGCCTAACCGGCCTCCAGAGCGAAGCTGGCCCGCGCCAGCGGGCGTTTGCCAGAATGGGAACGGATCGCGCCTTTCCCCGCAAGGCAGCTGGGCAGCAACATGGGCAGCAACACGGGCAGCAACCGGGGTTTGGCAACAGCAATGGCACCCGCGTCGCGGGCGAGCCAGCCGCGGATCGAAAAGGCAACGACCGATGGCGCGATTAGCTCGCCGGAAGCAGGAGGGGTTCTTTGAGCTCGAGGACGTGCTGGACGCCCTCGGCATCGCGAATGTCGAGCGCGGTCCACTGGCGGCCGGTTCCGTCGAAATGGATCTCGCGGGGCTTGGGCACGGTGATGTCGATGCCATCAAGCGCAATTTCGATGGCATCGTCGTGAGGATCGTAGCTGAGGCCAAGGAGCCGGACCCAATCTGCCTTGATCTGATGGCCGAGCTGGAGCGAGGCCACGTCCACCTCAACCGTTTGGGCTTTGAGCTGCTTGGTGACACGGTCAAATAGTTCGCGCAGCTCAACCTTATCAAGTTTCTGGCCCATAAATACCTGTCCTTCAGGCAGTCGGCCGACTTTAACTAAATGCAACTTGTGCAGGGCAGGTTCCCAGGAGGTGACGAGCCATCTTGTTGGCTGTTGCTGTGGGCACTTGGCTCTCGCTCAAGCCTGGCGGGAGCCGGCGCCAGCGTCGGGTCCCGCTCGGCTTTGACCAAGGTATAATCGGATCCCCACCACTTGCCCGCCAGCTGTTAGTATGCCCCTCATGCTGACGCACATGAGCAACGATTACCTTCACGTGGGCTCGCCCGTGCGGCGGCCTGCGATCACGCGCCCCCTGTGCATAGCATTGTGCGTCGTATTGGCCCTGGCGGGGATGGTCAATCTCGGCGTGCTCGCCGGTCTTGACCCCGACACCTTGAGCGTCTTTGACCGAGCGCTTGCGCGTTCGAGCGTGCTCACCATCATCCCGCTCGGCGTCTTGTGGTTTCTCGACCGACGCGAGCGGGAATCTCCCTGGCTGTTCGCTTCAGCGTTTCTATGGGGTGGATGCATCGCCACGGGCCTGGCCGTACCCTTCAACACGGTCTTCATCCAATTTGTCGAACTGTGGGTGAGAGAACACCCGCAGATCAAACAGGTTCTGGGGCCCGACGCGACCTTAATGCTGGCAGCTCCGATCTCGGCCCCCATCGTGGAGGAAATTTCCAAGGCGCTCGGGGTATGGCTCATCTTTTGGCTGCTCAGAGGCGAGTTCGACAATATGCGCGACGGCATCGTCTATGGCGGTCTTG
>Ga0075424_100007213_pt1 | contig 10762 bp, 6 predicted proteins | sample SoiMethybrSBSTD3_FD_75301 | JGI IMG/M metagenome (GOLD analysis project Ga0075424, IMG submission 75301) | Bulk soil microbial communities from a Populus tree surrounding site in Tennessee, USA - Soil MetaG P. TD hybrid SBSTD3 | ecosystem: Environmental > Terrestrial > Soil > Tree plantation...
TTCGATGATCCGAACTGGTTCGATCGGCGCCGGTGCCGGCATATCTTCACGCGTTCGGCGCAGACAGGCGTGATGCTCCCGGCCGGTGTTGAGATTTACGAGGAGCACGCGCTCACGCTCGACGGCATGCCGCGCAGGCCCACGGTGTTGGCGCACGCCCTGTTGGTGACGCGCCAGGCAAAGCCGCCCTTGACCACGCCAGAGTGACGGCATCCTGCTCCGGCCGGGACGCATGGCGCACCCATCGCACGCGCGCGTTCGCTGGCGCAAGCACACTACCGGATCACCCCTGTGGGCTCTATACTGCCGTGGCTTAAATCGGGCGCCAGTCCTCGCACGGGGTATCACATGCACACGCGCAGCAACGAGCGGGTTGCTTGGTTCAACGGGTCGTTTTTGCCGGAGAATGAGGTCCGTATCCCGTTTCGCGATGCGAGCTGGGTCTATGGAGACGGCGGCTTCGACATGACGCGCAGCTTCAATCACCGCCTGTTTAAGGTGAAAGAGCACGTCGATCGCCTCTATCGCTCGCTCAAGTATTTGCGCATTGATCCTGGCTTTGGCGCCCAGAAGATGTGCGCCCTGACCGAAGAGTTGTTCGAGCGCAACCGCCACCTTCTCGGGCCGAACGATGACTATTGGGTCGGCCAGCGCATCAGCCGGGGCGTCAAGCAGACCCCTGGCGACAACATCGCCTACCACGGGCCCAATGTGGTGCTCGAATGCTCACCACTGCCGCTGGTGCAGCGCGCCAAGCTGTTCAAACAGGGCATACGGCTGGTGATCCCTTCGCACCGCCGGGTGCCGCCGGATTCGCTCACGCCGCGGGCCAAAACCCATAATTACCTCAATCTCATCGTCGCCAATCAGGAGGTGCAGAGCATCGATCCCGAGGCATGGGCGCTGCTGCTCGACGTCAACGGTAACCTCTGCGAGGGCATGGGTTCGAACATTTTCACCGTGCGCGACGGTGAAATTTTCACCCCGCGCGAGAAGTTCGTGCTCCCGGGTGTGAGCCGCCAAACCGTGATCGATCTCGCCCGCCAAGAGGGCCTCGCCGTGCGCGAAACGGATATCGACCTTTACGACGCCTATAACGCCGATGAGATTTTCCTCACCTCGACGTCGTTGTGCATTTGCCCGGTGACGCGCGTCAATGGCGTTGAGATCGGGTCCAAGGCACAGGTATGGGGTCCGGTGACGCAGCGGCTTGCCGACGCCTACCGCCGACTGGTCGACCATGATTTCGTGGGCCAGTATCTCAAACACTATGTGGAGGGCATGCAGGCGCGCGCCTTCTGAGCTTGCGAGCTGGTGCATCAACTCAAGACTTTGGGGTGGGCTCCCCCGCGCTGAGACGTTCTGCCCGTACGGCCGGCGGGCCAGTCCGCCGCCTCGGCGCTCGGCCAGGGGCGGGCCGGCTCTGCCGTTCGGCGCCGCGGAGCCCGGCACCGGCGGCAGCGGGCGGCATCAGGTGCGGCGGCCTACCCAACAAAGCGAGGCGCAGTTGCCACGCATCGCCCGCGCGTGCGGTCGCCAGCGTGCGGACCTCGCCCGCAACCAATGCGGCAACCGGCAGGCCATCCTCTAACAGAAGACGATTGCCGGTCGTCGCCGGAAGCCGTGGGCCCGGTGACAGAATGCCGGCGAGATTGAGAGGATCTGCCGCCGAGATCGAGACCAGCGTCCCATTCGCCTTGCGGCGCCGCGTCTCGCGCAGCAGGCCCACAGCCTCGGGCAGGGCAAATTGTTCGCCGGGGATCCCGGCGACGAAGCGACCGCCCCGAATCTCGCCACGGCTTTCCAGGCGCCGGTAGGCTCGGATCAGGTCGCGCCAGGGGGGAAGTCGCGCCGCCTCGCGTTCGAGTAAGCGCCAAAACACCACCCCGTAACGGCGTAGCAAGGCGCGCGCCACATGCTCGGCGAGGAGCGAGCCCTCGACCGGGGCGAAGGCGATAAGGGCCCAGCGGCCGGCATCATCCATGCCGTAAGCCGCCGTGCGATGCCGGCGGCGTGCGCCAGCAAACGGCTTGCGCTGGGCGGAGGGGACCAACAGGCAACGCAACCCCCCGAAGCAATCCGAGTTCGCGAGGCCATGGGCGACGAGTTCTGCCAGGGCGTCCTCGACCTGGCACCTGAGCAAATGCGTGCCCGCGACGATGTCGCTGAAGAAGGAGGCGCCATGCTGGCGAATGAACTCGGCGATCGTGTGCGCATGCCCCGCAACCTTAGGTTCCCGTTGCTTGCTCAGCGCCCGCCATGGTCCGACGTGCTGGCGGGGCAGCAGGGTGATGGGCGTGGTCTTGATCGGCCCCGGGCGCCGCGACCGGCTGTCGGCCCGCGGTGGACCGTTAGCCAGGCGCATCCAGGTCACCCGGCCGGACCGGCATGCTTCGTCGAGCCAGGTGGAGGTATAGTCAGTGTGCCGCGCGGCGAGGATCTCCTTCTCCCAGGCGCTGGCGGGTGCCTCGAAGCCTTCCAGCTGCTCGATGCTGGCTTGCAGTGTGTGCGGGCCTGCAAGGCGTGCCTCGGGATCGGCGTGCTGCCAGGTCAACAGGAAGCGGAGGAAATCGCGGGCTGAGACCGGCTCGATCTCGGCGCGCAGCCGTTTGACCGTGTAGCGGTTGATACGCGCCAACAGCCTGCGTTCGCACCACTCCTCCGCGCCGGCATTGCCGGTGAAGCGTCCGCGCATGGCAAAGCCTTCGGCCTGCAAGGCCGCCAGAGCGGCCCTCATCGCCGCCTCCTCGACGCCGAGCGAATTGACCAGCTGGTGCTCGGTCACTGGCCCCAGTCCCTCCAAACGGCCGCGCACGATTTCCACCAAGGCCTGTTCGGGCGAGTATGTCTCGGCTGCCAACGCCGCCGGTACGTTCAGGTTCGGCTGCGTGGCCGCGGCCGGCCAAAGGCTCAGAAACTGCGCAAGCCGTTCCGCGGCGATCCAAAGCGGGCCTGCCGGAGAGGCAAACAGGCCGGCCCGCTTTTGCCCCGCCAGCGCCTCGAGCCATGCCTCCCAACCGTCCTGCCGCTGCACTTCGGGCGCCGTAATAAAGCCAAGCCAGTGCAAGGCGTCGTGCAGCTCATCGGCATTGCCGACCTCGGGCCAGGCCTCGCGTCTGACGCGTTCGATGGCCTCTGGGTCGAGGCGGCCGATGTCCGCGGCGGTCTCCGGATCGAGCCAGCGCCGGCTCATGACGGCCTGGGTGCGCCGCTCTTCCAGGGGCGCATCGTCCAGGTAGGCATAGGGGCGCGCGGAGAGCACTTCCAGCGCCAGCGGCGAGGGCTGGCTCAGATCGCGCGCGACCACGCCGATGGCACCCGTTTCGAGCCCTCCCAATACGCGTTTCAGGCCGTCGAGATCCATGGCTTCGTGGAGGCAGTCCGAAAGGACCTGATCGACCAAAGGATGCTCGGGCACCTCGCGTTCACCGCTGAGGTTCTCCGCGCAAGCGAGCTGATCGGGAAAGACGCTGCCGATCAAATCCTCCGCGGCCATGCGCGCCAGCTGCGGCGGGACCTTTTTGCCGCCGCGGAAGCGAGGTATCGCCAGCGATACCGCGGAGACCCAACGCCAGCGCAGCGCGAACATCGGTGCGTCGAGTAGGGCCTGGATCAAAACGGTGTCGACGCTGCCCGAATTGAGGTAGCGGACGACCTCGGCGAGCTCGAAGCTATGCGCCGTCGTTAGCGACAGGATGATACTGTCCTCGGTTGCCGCCGCCTGCAGCTCGAAATTGAACTTGCGGCAGAAGCGTTTGCGCAGGGCCAGACCCCAGGCGCGATTGATGCGGCTGCCGAAGGGGGAATGGATGACGAGCTGCATCCCCCCGGCTTCGTCGAAGAAGCGCTCGAGCACGATCGTGTTCTGGGTGGGCAAACACCCAAGCGCGGCGCGCGCCGCGGCAAGATATTCCACGAGCTGACTTGCAGCGGCCGCGTTGAGGCCGAGCTCGCTGGTAAGGTGATACTGCGCGTCGTGGCCGGAAGGATCGCTGCCCAGGCGCGACGCCAGCTCGTGGCGAAGGCGCGACACGGCGACCGAGAGCTCGTTGCTGCGTCCGGGTGCCTCACCCAACCAGAAGGGAATCGTCGGCGGTGCGCCTTGCGCATCCTCGACCCGCACGAGCCCGCGTTCCACGCGCAAGATGCGATAGGCCGTGTTGCCGAGCTGAAACACGTCACCGGCGAGGCTCTCGACGGCGAAGTCCTCGTTCACGGTACCAATCACGAGGCTCTGCGGTTCCAGGACCACCTGGAAGTCGGCATTGTCGGGAATGGTGCCGCCGGAGGTCAGGGCTGTGAGACGCGCGCCCCTGCGCCCGCGCAGGACGCCGTTGACTGCATCGCGGTGGATGAGCGCACCGCGGCGGCCGCGCCGCGTCGTGAAGCCTTCGGCCAGCATGCCGACAATGGCATCGAACTGGGTAGGCTCGAGCGCACGATACGGCCAGGCCCGGCGGCACTGGCGATAGAGCTCCTCCTGCCTCCATTCGCGCGCCGCGACCTCCGCCACGATCTGCTGGGCCAGCACGTCGAGGGGCTGATGCGGAATGGCGATGCTATCGAGTTCGCCGCGTTGGCTCGCCTCGATCAGTGCCGCGCACTCGACCAGATCGTCGCGCGACAAGGCAAAGAGCCGCCCTTTGGGCGTGCCATCAACGGCATGGCCGGAGCGGCCGACACGCTGCAGGAACGTGGCGATGGAGCGAGGAGAGCCGAGCTGGCAGACGAGATCCACCTCGCCGATATCGATGCCGAGCTCGAGGGATGCGGTGGCAACGAGGGCCTTCAGTCTGCCGGACTGCAGGCGCCTTTCCGCGTCGAAGCGTTGTTCTTTGGCGAGGCTGCCGTGGTGAGCGGCGACCTGGCCCGGCCCGAGGCGCTCGGCCACATGCCGCGTCACGCGTTCGACCAGGCGCCGCGTATTGGCGAAGATCAAGGTGGTGCGATGTTGGCCGACCAGTTCCGCCAAGCGGTCATAGATCTGCTCCCACACCTCGGCCGACATCACGGCTTCAAGCGGCGAGGACGGCACCTCGATTGCCAGATCGCGCGCGCGACGGTGACCCAGGTCGATTATGCGACAGTGGTGGCTCAGAGGATCGCCACCGCGCCGATCGGGGCCACTCGACCCGATCAGGAGGCGCGCCACGGCCTCGATCGGTTTTTGCGTTGCCGACAGCCCCACGCGCAGCGGCGGCTGCAAACACAGCGCCGACAGCCGCTCCAAAGATAGGCTCAAGTGCGCCCCGCGTTTGTTGGCGGCAAGGGCGTGAATTTCGTCGATAATGACCGTCCGCGTCGTCTTCAACATGGCCCGGCCCGAGTCCGAGCCCAGCAGCACGTAGAGCGATTCCGGTGTCGTGACGACAATGTGGGGTGGACGACGCGACATGCGACCACGCTCGGCGGCGGGTGTGTCACCCGTGCGCACAAAGGCGCGGATTTCAACATCGGCAAGCCCTTGTCGCATCAGCTCAGCACGGATGCCCGCGAGCGGTTGGGCGAGGTTGCGCTCGATGTCGTTGGATAGCGCCTTGAGCGGAGAGACGTAGACAACCTGGGTCTCGTCGCTCAGACGCCCCTCGAGCCCCTGGCGCACCAGGTCATCGATGGCGGCGAGAAAGGCCGCAAGCGTTTTGCCGCTGCCGGTGGGAGCCGCGATCAGCACGTGCCGCCCCGCCTGGATCGCTGGCCAGGCTTCCGCCTGGGCGGAGGTCGGCCCAGCAAAGGTTCGGCTGAACCAGCGGGCAACCGCCGGGTGGAATGGGCTCTGGCGGGTCATGCGCCCTTCCGTGAGGCTTGATCTGGCACTGTGGGACAAAACTGAATGTCCCCCTGTCGGCAGAATATGGGATAGGCAGGGGGGCTTTCAACGCGGCCGTCACGGCGCCTGACTTACTGCTGCCGGCTTGGTGCTCAGCCGGGGTTTAAAGGGCCCGGCGGCCCATTAACAGGGCCTGAGCTGGCTTTTAGGCGCTGCCTTTGGGGTGGTACTCCGTGGCCTGCAAAGGCCGATCCCGATCGGCTGGCGCCGATCCTCACGGCCGGCGCCAACTCGCCCAATGCTGCCCGCCGGCGATCGACACGAAATGGGGACCGATATCGACGTGGATGTGGCTCATGTCGGCGTAGGTCATAGTGCCGCCCTCATGGTGATTGGCGATCAACCAGTCGACGATCTCGCCCTTACGCGCACCCGCGTCGAAGTCCACGGCGTTGCCGCTCGCGTGCCGCGACGGTCGTCCAGTACCGGCTATCAGAGCACCAGGTCGGCACGTCGAGATCAGTCGCACGGGTCCGAACTTGGCCTCGATGTGTTCCAAAAGCGCGCGCGCCGCCGCGGTCAAGCAGGTGCGCGGTGCATCGACGGGATCACGCCAGCTGCCGCCGGCGCCAGGTGGCTCCGCGCCGCCCGCGTCCTCGGGCAAGGCCCCGCGCTGTGCGCGCGCCATAGCGCCTTGCGGCGCGTCAAGGGCAAGGAAGGTGCGATTGACCCAACCGCTCGCGGCCTGATGCTGCACGGGGCACCAACCCGCCCGGCAGGCGCCGATAATGCTGACGCCCCGGCTGTCCGGCGGAAGTTCTGCGATGACATCGAACTCAGGCGAGGGACCGCTGCGCACATTGAGAACATCGTCGCGCTCGACATTGGCCACCATATAGGTCGGATCGGCGGGACGCTTGGGCTCCGCGGGGGGTGGTGAGGAGAGCCTTGCCTTGGAGCCGGGCGCCGGCGCTTGGGGCGTCGTCGGCGACGCGGCCGCAAGGACCGCTCCCCCCATTCCCGGTGTCGGTGCCGCCGCTGCTGCGCTGGGGGCTGGCGCTGGCAGTGCGGCCGCGAGCGCAGGGCCGGCAGGCTCGAACGGCGTGGGCGATGTTTGGCTGTCATTTTGCGGGCGCGGCGGCGCAGCGCTCTCGAGCCGCGTCGCCGTAATCATGGCAGTACCGCTGCTGCCATCCGCCGTCCACCAGCGAATTCTGCCGCCCTCCTTCCTCAGCCGCAAGCATTGGGGTTCCGAATTGAACCACCGGTTCCATCGGTGACAGAGTTGGTCCGTGCTGATCCACCAGCGCCCCCGATCCGTGCTGGTCCCGAGGTAGAACGCCAGTTGCCCTGCCTGGCCGGAGAGTTGGCCGTCGGGCGCATAGCGGACGGGCAACTTGCTGCCGACGGGGGTGTCGATTTCGACGCTGGCACCCGCAACGAGATCGGCAATCTCCTGTCCGCTCAGGAGACCTTGCTCGGCCCGGGTGCTGGTGACCAGGCAAATGCAGCAGGTGACCCTAAGGATCGTTTTGAGCATTGGCCCCCCAAAAAACCTGCTGGTCGATCAAGCTTCTAGGACGACGCGCGGCAAAACCTTGTGAGCGATGAGTGTGGCCGCAAGACGGAGACAAGCGCACCGATCTGGGCCGCAGAGAAACGCCTCTGGCTCGGCGATCGGGCAGGAGGAAACGTCAGCCTCGCAAAAGCAAGGAGACGTGCGGGCGTGGGTCGGAGCGGGACCCTTCAAGGCCACGGCGAGCGCAGCGATGCCGACCAGGTGGCAACCGCGAGCGGCACGCAAGCCCCCTCAGCGCGGGAGCGCGGTCCTGTGCAGTAGCGCTAACTCGCCAATGCAGAGCGCCTCAGGCCTGCTCCGGCGCGCCGGCACGTTGGCTTCCTCGACACGAGGGGACGGAAGGCTCGGCGAGGCTTTGCCGGCCTCGCCTCCCGTTTTAGGGCGACGCTGGCGGCGTCGGTGGCGCGCCGCGCTGCAGCTCCAGTTCGCGCAACAAACGTCCCACCCGCTCCTGCACCTCCACCAGCGCCTGCTCGAGCTTACCCCACTCCTTTTGCGCCGCGGCATCGATGGCCGCTGACAGGCTGCGGCCGGAGGCCTCCAATTCATCAGATATCGCGGCAGCATCCATGCGCAGGGCTTCTCGCTTTGAGCGGCGGGTCAGTGCCTAAGAAACGCCGAGCTTGCGCTATGGTTGCCGGTGGCGGTGCCGAGTGGTCCGGCGACAAGGCGGTTGAGCCCGTAAGTCAGCGGCAACGCGCCGAGGCAGAGAAGGCTCATGCAGAAAAAAGCGGATGGGCCGAGGCGGGCATAGAGCCATCCCGAAAGCAGCATCAAGCTGGCGGTTGCAATGCCGATGCCGACCGTACCGTAGATTGCTTGTGCCGTGGCGGCCAGTTGCTGTGGGACGACGCGCGCGATCAGCTGCATGGCGGCAAGATGCAGCAGGGCGAAAGTGAACCCGTGCAAGGGCTGCGTCAGGGCGACCGCCACCACATCGGCGGTCAATGCGGTGACGGCCCAGCGTATCGCGCCGCAGAGCGCGGCGAGCACGAGGCTGCCCGGCGCCGTCAGCACCTCGAGCAGTCGCGGGCCGATGAGAAAGAACACGATCACCTCGGCTGCAACCGCCAGCGACCACAGCAGGCTCGTTTCCCAAGCCGGCATGCCCGCAGCCCGCCAACGGATCATGGCGAAGGTGTCGTGCATCGCGTGACTGCCGAGGACGAGAGCGGCAAACAGCACGATCCGGCGGAAAGCCGGCAATTTGGCCAATGCAGAGATGCCGACGTGGGACTGCGGATTGGCCGCATTCGGCAAAGTTGCTGGCGCCGGTACCTGGCGAACCGCCCAAGGCACGGCGGCCAACAGGGCCGCTTGCAGCCACACGATGCTGGCCCAGCCATAGACCGAAATGCCCGCCCCCGCCAAAATAGAGCCGACGATAAAGGCGGCGGAGCCGGCGCCGCGCACCCAGCCGTATTCGAAACCCGATCGCGATTTGGCTTTGCTAGCGGTAAGGGCGAGGGCATCGGCGAGATTGGTGGTGGGGGCCAACGCGGCTGCCTGGAGCAAACTGACAATGAGGGCCGTCCGGAACTGGTTTGCCGACAGATAGCCAAGGGTTGCTACCGCGGCAGCGATCGCGCAAGCGGCCAACACGAAGCGAAGGGCACCAAACCGATCGGCGAGCCGCCCGGCGACGGGGGCGGCCAGCAACCGGATCGCTGTTGCGGCGGCGAAGATCAGCCCGAGTTGCTCGGCGTTGATGCCCCGAGAGGCGAGCAACGACGGTAGAAATGGCGACGATGCGCCGAAGGCAAGATAGAGGACACAAAACAGCCAAACAAAGCGAAGGAGCGGTGTTTTGAGCCACGCAGCGGTCAATGGTTTCTCCGGCCTGTGGGGGATCAACGATTGTGTCCGCTGAAGGTGCCATACCCCACGGCTTCTTGCGGCGGCACCAGCCTGCAAAGCCCGACAGCCGCGTGCTGCGCACTTTTAGCGTCCAGCCGCGCAGGCAGGCATCTGCTCGTGAGCGGACCGCTTGGGCACGCCAGGGCGCCGGAGCGGGTTCTCGGTTGCGCTTCGCGTGGCGAGTATCGCCCCGTTTAGGGGCTGCGACTGACCGCCGGCTACCGATTCAATCTCAGTTCAGCCGGTCGACCCCGCCACTAGGATTGCAGGGCCCGCGGACGCTTGGATCGGTTCGCTCGCGCTCGGCGATTTGATGGCGCCTTGAGGGTGCGGGCGCTCTTCTTTCTCCGCGCCAGACCGGAAGCAATGCACCGCCGCATTGGGCTGGCGGAGCGACCGCGTTCAGGCGCCCATGGAGAAGGCTTCACCGAACGCGGTCTAAGGAAAACAGAACCTACCCTGACCAACGGACCAGCAGGCCGGGTTGCGTCTGTGTCGCCGGGTGATGCTCCAATTTATGAGCGGATCGCGCCCTGACGGTCCGTACGCCGGGCGGCCCGCTCGTGACCGGCTTTCCTCATCACCCCTCGGCAAATGCCCATGATCGTTCAATCCGTCGATCCCCAATTCGGGGGAGACCAAGGTGAAACCTCCGTTGGCAGATGAGATGCGCTTACGGTGCCGGGTGCAGCGCAAGCACGCCCGGCGCTGATCGTCGATGGCGGAAGAGGCAACGGCGAAAGCCAAACCCCGCCGAAGCGGGGTCTGCCTGGTTGCAACCAGCAATGCCTAGGGTTTGTTGCCCGCTGGTGGGCTCGGTGACGCTGAATCGGTGGGGGCTGCCGCGGGCGCACGAGAAGCCGGGGCGGTCGCGCTTGGGGTATTCTCCGCGGTGGTCGTGCGCCCGTCGTCCACGCGGGTGGACAACAGTAACCAGCCCGCAATCAGAAGGGCAGCGAAGCCCAAAATGATGGCGGTGATCCCCGAGCCCCGACTGTCCTGGTACCGATCGATGTAATCTTCCTTCGCCATGTCTGAGTTTCGAGGTCTCTGATCCATTTTGACACCTCCTTTTTTCACTCTGCCCGTGTGAACTCCACGCCGCTGGCTGCGTTCCTGCCTTGCGCTGCTCAGGGAACGCGTGCTCCCATCAACGGCTCCGCCTCCCCTTGAGCCGCCTGGCAGAAGCTGTGGCAGGTCGCGTGCTTATGCGTGACCTGAAAGGCACGCCTGCCAAGCGGGGCTGCGGCGTGCCGGCAGAACCTTCGATGGTGCGCTCGGGCGCGCGGCGCAAAGAGTGTTTGGCCGCGTCGGCTCAGCCGAGATGCCTCGCCATTTCTTCACCTCGGACGCGGCATCATCACCGTGTTCGACACGGAGGGTTGGTGCTCGCAGATCGCGCGAGCGGCCAGCGAAGGCGCGCGGCGGGCTTGCCGCCGGCTCAGCGTTTGCGAGCTCTCTTGCGAGCACGGGTGCCTTGCGGGCGGCCCCGAAAGTGCGCGTAGACGCGCCAATCCGGCCCCTGCCGAGGATCAGCCCAATAGAACGCCCGCGCCAGA
>Ga0075424_100007214_pt1 | contig 10762 bp, 7 predicted proteins | sample SoiMethybrSBSTD3_FD_75301 | JGI IMG/M metagenome (GOLD analysis project Ga0075424, IMG submission 75301) | Bulk soil microbial communities from a Populus tree surrounding site in Tennessee, USA - Soil MetaG P. TD hybrid SBSTD3 | ecosystem: Environmental > Terrestrial > Soil > Tree plantation...
TCGCCTTGGTTGTGATGGACGAAGTTGTTGCGGAACGTCACGTTCGTCGATTCCATCACCTTCTGTTCCTTGCCGTTGTAGGCAAGCTCGTTGTTCTCGAAGGTCGTATAGCTGGCGTAGTACCCGACGTAGCCGCCGCCGCGTCGTCCGGGGTCGGTCGCTGCCGGATCGTCGTAGTTGTGATGGATGTAGTTGTTGCGGATCGTTGAATGATCCGGGAACAGGATGCCGGTTTTGTTCTCGGCGATCTCGTTGTATTCGATCGTCCAGTGATCGGGCGACAACCAGTAGTACGCATGAATACCCTTCTGGGGCATCCTGCGGATCACAAGATTCCGGATCGTCACGTAGTCGATGTCCTGGTTGTGCGCGCGGAACGCCGCCTGCGTGGAATCGCTGCTCGACCAATTCGAGCCGTCGAGAATGGCGCCGTACTCGCCGACGAACGTATTCCCCGTCTTGGGCGTGATCGAGCTGGTCAGATAGTGGATCCCCGCGTGCAGACAAAACGTCGTCGCGCCCGGAAACTGATTGACGTTGGTCTGAATGGGCTGACCGGGCCAGATGTCGATCGCGCCGGTGGGGCACGTAATCGTTGCCTGCGGTCCATAGGCCGACGTCGATGGGGGCGGTGGCGGCGGTGGCGGCGGCGCCACAGTCGAGCCACTGGTGTCGCAATGTTTCGCGATGCCCGGCGCAGGATCGCCGAATACTGCGTTAGTACACGGCGTGCCACCTGTCAACGTTCTGGTGGCATACAAGCCGTTGCCGCCGTATCGCACGTCCAGCGTGCCGGTGAAAGCGCACACTCCACCTTCGGTCGCGCAAAACGTCCATGTGCTCGATGGAGGCGTGTAGGTAACGGTCACGGAAAAGCTGCAGCTCGCGGTCTGGCCGTCACTCGCGCGCGCCGTCACACTGACCGATGTCGTCCCGACTGGAAATGCACTGCCTGAAGAGGGGCTTCCGGTAACCGTAACGGGCGCGGCGCCGCCTGAAGTCGATGCGGTATAGGTCACGACAACAGCCGAGCCGTCGCTGGACGTCACCGACTTGTTGGCGGGACACGTCACCGTGGGCGGAGCCACCGGTGCCCCTGCGAGCACTGTGAGATTCACGGAGACGATGACCGAAGGCGATGTCGGCGCCGTCACCGTGAAGATTGGATAGGTCCCGGAACTGGTTGGCCTGTTCGACGTGCCGAAGTTGACGGTGATCGCGCCGGAATTGGTCCCCTTGGTCTGAGACAGGCTCACCCAGGGTGCGATGTTGGTGATCGACCACCGGAGCGCGCCGCCACCCGCTTTCCCGATCGTCACGATCTGTGAGGGCACGCTGCTGCCCGATGCCGCCGAGACGTTCAACGTCGTCGGGTTCACGACCGCTGATTGCGCGGATACCGACAATGGCACGAACCACGCCGCTACGGCGATCAGAACGCGGCCACTGGCGACGGAACGTGGACCCATTGCGACTCCCTACGCACACTGATCCCTTCAACGAATCTAAGGACCAACCCAATGACGAACTATTGCAACGCGGTGTCACAAGCACGTCGCAACGACCGTACCAGGTGCTCAGCAACTCCGAAGCGTGTGTGCCTCGCGAGAAGCCGTGTGGGGGACGAACACTGGAGAACAGTTCCGCTGCGCAACTTACAATTCGCGACATCGATGGAGGGGCCGCCCTCGATCGCATTGCACACAACCACGCACCGTTGGCCTCCGTGCGCGAGCGCACGATCGACCTCGATCTCCGCAGGGTCCCCCCTCACACAGGTTCTCGGCGCACGAGAACCTCGCGTGCAGGGCGCAGTACTCACAGCCTGCGAAAAAAGATCACGTATGTTTGTGGGTGACCAAGATTAGCACGATGTCGCCGTCATCGACACCCACGATCTGGGGTGCGATCGTCAAAAAAACGCAGCTCATCGGTTCACAAACTGTGTGGACTTCGATGTCGTATGAGGATCGTTTCACTTCAGGACGCGAGGCGCGGACTCCATCGCCGCGTAAGACTCTTGCGAAGTGAGCGCACGTCGGTACGCCTCCACCAGCGTGGCTGCGATGGAGGGCCAGGTGAAATGGGATTCGGCGACACGCCGGGCGCGCGTGCCCATGATGTCTAGGTCCTGACGGCTGAGAGCGGCCGCCTGCCTCAGGCCCTCGGCGATTCTCGACACAGTCGCTTCCACAACGACCGCGGCTTGCGCGCGTTCGAGTTCACCGAGTGGATCGGCCTCACGCGTGATGAGGCATGCCTTGCCCGCCGCTGCGGCCGCCAACACCGATAGCGAAAGGCCTTCCCATCGCGACGGATGCACGAACACGTCGGCGGCGGCGAAGAGATTCGCTTTCTGCTGGCCAAATGCGGGTTCGATGAAGACCACGCTCGTTGAGATGCCGAGCTGTTCGGCGCGTGTAGCCAACGCACGGCGTGAGCCTCGCCAGTCGGGACCAACGAGGACGAGTGATGCCTGCGGTAGCTCAGCGGACGCGAACGCTTCGACCAACAAATCCAGTCCTTTTTGCCATAGATCCAATCGGCCGACGAACATGAACACGCGTTGGCCACGAAGCCCCGGGTGTTCGGCATACAGCTCATCCGGTCGCAATGCCAGAACGTTCGTATCGGGGGGAAGGCCGTTCGGCACGACAACGATTGGCGGATTCACTCCGCAGCGCCGGATCACCTCGGTCTCCCGAGCGTTCAGCGCGTGGATGAATCGCGCCTCGTTCAGGTAACGCCGCTCGAACAACAGATTGAAGAGCGTTTTCTTCAGCCAACCTCGCCGAAGTGCCGCACGAAACAATGCGCCGTGCACCGTCACGCAGTACGGGATTCCTGCGTCGACGAGATGCGCCGCCAGCACAACGTTCTGAGGGATATGGACTGAGTGAAAGTGAACGATGTCGGGTTGCCACCCCAGAAGGTCTTCGGCCAAGGTCCGTTCGAAGTATCGAGACAGCATCCGTTGTCGCAGCGAGATTCCAAGTGCCGGGACCACAGTTCTCGGAGTGCGTGGGGCCGACTCAGCATCGTCCGCGAGGACATTGACCGCGTGGTCGTCTCTCGAGAAAACGGCGACCGCCTCGCCAAGTTCAGCCTGCGCTCGGGCGAGACAATAGACCGCCTGCTGGACTCCGCTCGCACTCTCCGAACCGAACGCCTCATTGGTAATGTGCGCGATTCGAAGCGGCATGGGGATTTACGTGGTCGGATCTGCCAAGGCGACGCTGCCGAAGACCGACTTGCGCAGCGAGGCGAGTCCCGGCACAGTCGCGGCGACGATGGCGGCCAGCAGGCCGGCGACTGCCCAGCTGGCGAGTTCGTCCCAGAGATCCAACCACTGCGACAGGCTGCCGACCCAGAGCAGCACAATAATCGCAACCAGCGTCGCCCATGCCAGCCGCGAGAGGCGGTGCGCCGGCATGCAGGTCCACTCGACGAGTTGTGGGAGAGTCAGGAGCAGAAACACCAGTCGGTAATCGAAGTTGTTTGCTGCTGCGAAAGTGCCCAGGTAGATGAGCGCACCCACCTGGAAAGCGACGAGGGGAGCGCTGGCGACCGTCGTCCCGTCACTCCGAAGCGAAAGGTGACGTTGAACTCGAATCGCGATCGCGAGCGAGATGAGCGCAAGCGGTACGATCGCGATCACTTGCTTGAGAGCCGTCGGACCGGACCATCTCGCGATCTCGAAGTGATGGTAAAGGTGGACTGGCAGGATGCGCGCACCGTATGAGAACTGCTCTCCCTGCGTCGCGATCTCAGCAACGTGCGCGATGTCGCGGAAACTGTAGGCGAAGTACACGCCAAACGCCGCCAGACACAGCAACGCCGCACGAGCCGCACTGCGACTGCCCGAGACCACGAAGGCCGGCAACGCAAATCCTGGATATAGCTTCGCGGTAGCGGCAACAAGGACGAGGATCGGGCTTGCGACTCGCGCGACGCCAGGACGCATGCGCCAGAGAAGAATCGAGACCGTCACGATCGCGAACAGCGCGATGTCCATGTTCGCGCGCTCGACGGCAAGCATGACGGCTGGCGAGCACACGGCGAACGCGAGCACGATGCCTGTTCCGGCCGTGACGCGGCCGATGAGAAACGCGAACGACACGAACATCGCCGCGATCAAGATCGTGGACAGGATGAAGGTGTGCGACTGGTCCAGGCCGAGTACGCCCAGAAGGAGCCACGGCCGCAAATACATCAGCGGTCGATGCCACGGGTCGCGAGGACTTTTGTACAGCGGATCGTAGCCAAGCCGCTCGCTTTCCCAGGCGGCGGTCACATTTCGAGCGTCCGCGAATAACGATGGGCCCGAAGGAACGCCGAGATACGGCCAGAGATCGACTCCCCATGAGAGACGCCCCGCCGCGATGATCCCTAGATACGTCGCAACGGCACCGATCACGATCACCCGACCATCGATGTCCGGTTTCCATGTTAAGAGTCGCTGTCCGATGCGTCTCATTGCCGTGGCCGATACACGAAATACCGTCCGACGAGACCATCGGGCCGATAGGATTTTCGAAGGGCCGCGGCAACGCGGGGACCATATTCGAAGTCGTTCCACCAAAAATCTACAGCGGGATCCTCGAGCGAGACGACGAGCACGATCACATCGAAGCGTCGCGCATCGATCCACGAGATGAGCGGATCCACTTGCTCCGGATGGGCACGTGCCAGTCTCGCGAGCATGAACGGGTCCATCACAACCGGTCGGTGACCGAGGGCGATTTCAATTGATGGGTCCTCAGCCAGCACACGCTCGCCCGGACGGACCATGCGCGCGACGAGGTCGACGGTGCGGTGCGGAACGGCGCCGGCCTTCACAGCAGCCAACGTGCTTCGCAGGTCGAATCCAACGGTGCGCACGAGGTCCAGACCCGCTGCCCAGATCACGAAGACGGCGACCGCGACGATGAGGACCGCATGCGTCGGCTGATCGGAACTGGCGGTGGGAGCTGCAAGAAGACCTGCTGCAAGCGTCGTCAGAACGACGAGGTCGAGCAGCTGATTGAACCCGGTGCCGACATCGGCGAACACGACGAGCAGCAGCAGAATCGAATACGCGAGCGCGAGGTGAATCACCGACAGTTGCCGCCAACCGCGCGACAGCAGCGCGCCGAGAACGGCGACCGGAAACAGCACGACGGTTCCAGACGCGTGACCGAGCAGATTGTAGAGAAGCTGGTTGGGGCTTCGCAAAAAGGAAGTCCCACCGCCGACGCCTGCCAACGAGAATGCGAGCAGGTGCTTGGAGAGACCACCTCCAGTGAGCAGTTCCACCGTCCCGAGGATCAGGCCCGCAACCCCTACGCACGCGCCCGAAAAGGTCACCGCCTGTCGCCACTGGCGGTGCATCACGAGCCAAGTGGTGATCGCAAGAAACGCCCACACGCCAGTGAGCTTGCTGGCGATCGCCAACCCTGCGAACGCTCCGGCAATGAGCATCGCGGATCGGCCTCGATCGCCGATCACTACTGATAGTGCGGAAACCTGCAGCACGACGGCGAGGAGGTCTCCGCCAATCGTAGAGCCCGCCTGCAGGCCCGTATCCGTCGCGACGACGACAGCCGCCAACGCAGTCGCGATCGGCCATGGGCATTGAATACGGCGCAAGACGAGAACGACAAGCGCCATCAAGGTGATCATGAGAAGCCCCGCCAACACCTTGCCGCCGATCAACGGATCGCCAGCGACGCTGGATGCCAGCGCGTTCAGCAGAATCGGAAGCGGCATATATCGGGTGCCAGCGTAGTGCTCGCCGTCGAAAATCGGCGGGTACAGATGGCCGGTGCGGGCAGTCTCGGCCAGTGCTACCCAGGTACCGCCGTTGTGGGTGACGCGGTAGTCATCGCCGACGTGGATCGACGCCAGCGCGATCCAGCAGGACAGAATGCCACCGGCGACGATCCAGAGAGGCGCGCGCAGCCAGGGGCGCTCGATCGACGTTCGCGAGGCACTACCGCTTTCCAGACGACCTCGGTGTGTCCAACGTTGGCGGGGAAACAGATTCGTGGAGTGACGACTGTGTGGCGCCGCCTCGCGCATCCCCGTACGCACCACGCATCTCCAGCATCTTGATGCGCGCCAATTCGGGAAACACTTTGAAGAGATACCTGAACTGCTGGACGGTCGTGACGTCGTCCTCGAATGTCAGCTGCACCGCGACCTCAGTGGCGGGAATGCCGAGAGCGCGAGCGCGGACGAAGATTTCGATATCGAAGAGGAAACCGTCCGTATACACCTGCTGAAATATCTGCGCGGCCGCACTCCGTGAAAATCCTTTCAAGCCGCTCTGCGTATCACGCGTGGTCAGCCCGAACAACAGGCGGACGAGCCTGTTGAACACCATGGCGCCACGGTGTCGCCGATAGACATACTTCACCAACGCGTTATTGACGACGTACACGGACTCCGGCAACCGCCGGTTTCCGACAACCAGCGGATGTCCGCTTTCCAGTTTCTCGAGCACCGACAGCAGGTTGCCCTTCGAATACGCCATATCGACGTCGGTGAAAATGATGTACTTGCCAGTCGAATTCAGGATGCCGTTGCGAATCGAATATCCCTTCCCCATGTTCCGCGGGTTCCGAAGCACGGTGATCGACGGGATGCTCGTCTCCAACCGTCGCAAAATCGGAAGCGAATCGTCCAGACTTCCATCCTCGACGATCAAGACCTCGTAGGCGCGATCGATGCCGTCGAGAAACGCCACGAGTTCGCGGAGTCGCTTCTCGAGGTGCCGCGCGGCGTTGTAGCAACCGACAACCAGCGATACATGCGTGGTGGCCCGACGCATGAGCGGTGAGTCGACGTCAGTGGAGACCAGGCCCTGATTCGACATAGCAGCTTTCAAGCGCTACATGATCAACGGCAACGAGCGAGCACCACGAGCGCGTCGGAGCGCCGGCGCAGCCACTCGATGACATTGATGGCGTACACCGCCGGTGCCAGGCAATACGCCTGGGCCCGACTGATGTCACCATCGTGTGTCAGGCGATCGATGATCGTGCGGATCGGCACCTCTGGCAAGTACCGAGAATCGACGATGGTAAAGCCGTGGCGCTGCAACCAGCACTGAAGCGACCGCCGATCGAAATAGACGGTATGCGGAAACTCATAGTCACTCTGCCATAGGCGCCGCATGAAAGTGACGCCAATCCGCGGCACCACCCGCGCCAGCGCCGCAGACAACCGATAGTACAGGCCCTCGGTGCTGGGAACTTTGATTGCCCAGATGCCGCCGGGAGCCAGAACATCGGCCATCATGCGTGCGAAAGCCGCATGCTCGGCCGGCGGTACATGCTCCAGCACGTCGAGCGTGGCAATCACGTCGGCCGATCCGGCTTGAGGCTGCACCTGTTGCAGAGTCCCTCGTCTCACGACGTCTGAACCGAGTGCCTCGCACGCGGTCGCGCACGCGTGCTCGTCGGGTTCAATGCCAGCAACGGCGTAGCCTGCCTCTTTCGCCCGGAGCAGAAAAGATCCGAAGCCGCAGCCCACGTCGAGCACTCGCGCCCCGGGACTCACATGAGGGGCGAGAAACGCGACGATGTTCGATGATTGCTCGTCGCGAAGCGCGCCGACTGATGCGAGATACGCGCGCAGATCAACGTTTGCGTACTGGCCCAGCTTCGGTTTGCGGCGCGTCATCGAACTGAGAATGAGCCCGCAAGACCTACACGTATGCGTCTCGAGGAAGTCGTCGACGCGGCGATCCGCAAAGCCGCTGCCTCCGCACGCGGGACAGCATCGTTCCACGTGCACATCCGGTCGCGGCGCATCGACGAACGCGCTCATCGTCTCAATCGTGATGGCGGCCTTCAGCAGCGGCGAGGAGATCGCCATTCGTGCTCCTCATCCCTGGCTTCTCCAACAAGAAGTTACCGATCGCCAGCGCGTCCATGCCGCTTCCATAGAAGCAGCGGAGCGCGTCCGTCGGACTGCACACGATGGGCTCGCCCTTGACGTTGAATGAGGTGTTGAGCACTCCGGGCACGCCAGTGCGACGGCGGAACGCATCAATCAGTGCCCAAAAGCGTGGATTGACATCACGTCGTACCGTCTGAGGTCGCGTGGTGCGATCCGCGGGATGAAGCGCGCCGGCGATCTCCGACTCTCGTCCGGGGACGACCTCGAAGGCCATCACCATGAAAGGCGCATCGACAGCGTCGACGAGATAGTCAGTCGCCCTCTCGGCGAGGATCGAGAGCGCGAACGGCCGCCATCGTTCGCGGAACTTCACCTTGTCGTTGACGATGTCCCGCATCGCCGCCGGCCGCGGATCGGCGACGATCGAGCGGCCACCGAGCGCGCGCGGACCCGCTTCCATTCGGCCTTGGAACCAGCCGACCACCTTCCCTTCCGCGATGAGTTCGGCGGCTGCGTCCGCGATATCGTCAGTACGTCTGTACCGAACGCCACTGCGGAGCAGGACCGCCTCGATGGCGGCATCGTCGTAAGCCGGTCCGTACTGAACATGCTGCATCTCGAAACGGCAGTCGTCTCCGGATTCCTCGCTTGCGAGCATCGCCGCTCCCAACGCAACACCCGCATCGTACGAGAGCGGCTGCACGAACAATCGATCGGCGAGGCGGGCTCGGTGGAGCAGGCCGGTCATCTTGCAGTTGAGTGCGACACCGCCGGCGACGCACAGGTTCCGGCTTCCGGTCTCACGCAATGCCAGTTTCGCGAGGTGTACTGCGGCTTCCTCGAGGCGTTGCTGGACGGCGAACGCGAGGTCGCGATGACGCTGAGTGATCTCCTCGCTGGGTGCCCGAGGTGGTCCAAGGCGCTCGACCATCTTGTCCCCAAAGAACCGGCCGTAGCTGCGCCGACCATAGAAAATGAAATCGGGATCGATCCGTACGCCTTCTGCAGTGAGCTCGAGGAAATCTTCGACGAAGGCGCGCAACGCCGCGTCCGGTTGACCGTACGGTGCCAACCCCATCATCTTGACCTCGCCTTCATTCGCATTCCAGCCTAGGTACTCGGTTGTCGCCGAGTAAAACCAGCCGAGCGAATGAGGAAGTCCGACGTGACGTACGTCGCGAAGAGCGCGCCCGTTCCCGTGAAAGATCGAAACCGTCCGATCTTCTCCATGTCCATCGAACACCAACACCGCCGCCTCGTCGAGCCCGGAACAGTAGAAGGCGGTGGCTGCGTGACACCGGTGATGGTTGTAGAAGTGGAGCGGGGGGATCGGATCACGGACGAATCCTCCGTCGCGCAACGCAAGAATCATCCGCTCATGAAGATTCCACGGGTTCAGGTGCAACAACGTATGCAGCCCCGCGAGCGCGGCTGAGCCCATCCCAGGCCGTCCGGGTACCGCGGCCGTCGCGTGTGCGTGTCGTCTCGTCAGACGACTGCCGACAAAGGAGCGTGCCATCGACAGCGGCAAGCGAAACCAGTTGGCGTGAGCGTCCCACCCGAAGGCCATTGCGTCGACACTGCCGAGTGAGAGGCCGGCATCCCGGAGGCACCACGCCATGGCCTGCGCCGGGAATAACCCACATGCTTGCTTCACGCGCGCAAAGCGCTCCTCCTCGGCGAACGCCACAACACGCCCGTCGCGCAACAGACACGCAGCAGGGTGAACGACGTCCGTGGCGCCGAACACCCCGAGCACATTCATCGTGCGACCTTGGCTGGAGGCGTCAATCTCGCTCTGTCGTCAGCGAACGCGTACGTGGAGAGCAGTTGACCGAGGACCGGGCTGCACAGGAGTTCCGCTTCACGGTCGCGGTTAGCAGACAGATAGAACGCCTGAAGCTCGGGACGGTCGCTCCAGAGCGACGCTTCGTCGTGACGGGCACGACCTGGATGGAAAAGTATCTCGACGGTGCCCGTGGTCCGTGAGCGACGCAGGTGCTCCAGCGCCGCACGGAGGTGCGCGAGGCTCATCGCGCCCGTTCCCAGCACGCCTATGAACGCCGCAGTCGTTTTCAACGATCGCGATTCGAGCGCTGGTGCGGCTCGATGAGAAAGCAGGCGCAATATGACGCTCTTCGCCACGTTCACCATTGCCGGTCGTGGTGCTCCGGCCACGAGCGGCCAGTAAAACGGTTCGCGAGGCAGACGAATCGTCCCAATCGGATACTCGGCGCAGAGCGAGAGTAGCTCACCGAAGACGGGAGGGAGGAGATGGAAGTGTACGTGCCCGTCGATCGACAGCGGACCTCGATCGCCAAACGCCGTGAGGAAGCGCTCAATCTGTCGTTGCATCTCCACCCGAAGTTGCGCGCGCAGTCGCGCGGCCCTTCTTCCTGTGACTCCGCGTGCCCAGAGTGCTGCGAACCGTCGACAGAATCGGCCGCGGTTATCGACCAGCAGATCGACGTCTCGCGTCGGCGAAAGGGGCTTCCCCTCGAACAGATTCAGGTGCAAGCCCACCGAGAGGTGAGGACGACACTGCAGCGCGGCGACGGCATGTTCCCAGCCGGCGCCGTTGACGACTACGCTAGTGCGGCTGAGCCACCCCCGATCATGGCAGGCCACAATCGCATCGGTTATCCCTTCGGACAAACCGCAGTCGTCAGCATGAAGAATCGGAACAAGCCGCGATAGGCCGCCTACGGCAGAGGACGTTCCTCACCTCCGGATTATGATAACGAGCCGGCACGGATCACGGCGGCGGACTGGCAGGGGATCAGAATGGCCGACTATGATCGCCGAAAGCGGTGTTGATGCCGCTGGTCTCGGTGGTGGTTCCAAGCCACAACCGCGCCCGGCTCCTCAGGCGCACGCT
>Ga0075424_100007216_pt1 | contig 10761 bp, 11 predicted proteins | sample SoiMethybrSBSTD3_FD_75301 | JGI IMG/M metagenome (GOLD analysis project Ga0075424, IMG submission 75301) | Bulk soil microbial communities from a Populus tree surrounding site in Tennessee, USA - Soil MetaG P. TD hybrid SBSTD3 | ecosystem: Environmental > Terrestrial > Soil > Tree plantation...
TCCGGCCAGCATGGATTGTTTGGCGGCGGTAGCGCAGCCGAGGAGCACATTACGTTTGTGTTGCGCGATGCGGCGCCGTGGAGCGAAGAAGAACGTCTGGCGAGCGAATATGCGATGTTGGGCTTCTATGTGTCGGGCCACCCCCTGGAAAAATATAGTTCTAGGTTGACGGAATGGGGCGCCCTTCGCCTGGAAGAGGTGGAAGCGCAGCGTAATGGAAAGGAGATTTCGGTGGCGGCGCTAATTGTCGGCGCGCGGCCGATGCGCTCCAAAAAGGGCGCGCGGTGGGGAATTTTCACACTGCAAGACATGACCGGCGTGCAGGAATTGCTGGCATTCCCCGAAAGTTTCGCGAAACATGAACAGATTCTCAAGCCAGGGACGCCCCTTTTACTGAAAGTACGCGTGCAGATCGAAGAAGCCGGCACGCGCTTGTCGCTGCAGGAAGCGCGGCGCATGGAAGACATCGTGGAAAAGCAAGCCGCCAAACAAGAGTTTCGCGTGCGGCTGCCGATAGCGGCGATGAATGAGGATACGCTGGACCGGCTGGAAAAATTGTTCGCCGCCGCTCCGGGAATGAGCCAAGTTGTGTTTGAATTGGAGGCGCCGGATGGGACGGTTGCCGTGGTGGCTTCGCAACAGCGCGTAAAAGCGTCGCCTGAGCTGAACGAAGCGCTGCAGCGCGTCAACCGAGAAGCCGCGGCGGTGGCGGGGAGCGCATGACCGTTAAAGAAAAGAAAAAGACGCCGCAAGAGATCTCTGAGGCGCGGCAACGCGAGCTGGAAAAGCTCGAAAAGGAAGTGGACGACCTGAAGCGTCTGGCCGGTGACCAAGATGCCGACGCGGAGCTGGAGCGGCTGCGCGTGGAGGTGGCCGAACTGCGGCGCGAATTTTACGCGCACCTGGGACCCTGGCAGCGGGCGCAGATTGCGCGGCATCCGCAGCGTCCTTATTTGATGGACTATGTGCCGCTGCTCTTTACCGATTTTGTGGAGCTGCATGGTGACCGCGCATTTGGCGACGACAAAGCCCTGATTGCAGGCTTGGCGAAATTTAAAGGACGGCCGGTGGCTGTGATCGGCCAGCAAAAGGGTCGTGATACCAAGCAGCGCGTGGTGCGAAATTTTGGCCAGCCGAAGCCGGAGGGCTACCGCAAAGCGCTGCGCGTGATGCAGCTGGCGGCGAAATTCGGCCGGCCGATTTTGACGTTCGTCGATACGCCGGGGGCTTACCCGGGAATTGATGCCGAAGAGCGCGGGCAAGGCGAAGCGATTGCGCGCAACTTGCGCGAGATGGCACGGCTGCCGGTGCCGGTCATTGTCACCGTGACCGGTGAGGGCGGCTCCGGCGGAGCGTTGGCCATCGCGGTCGGCGACCGCGTAAACATTCTGGAGAATGGCTTCTACTCCGTGATTTCGCCGGAAGGCTGTGCGAGCATCATCTGGCGCGATTCGACCAAGGCCGAGACAGCGGCGGAAGCAATGAAGATTACCGCCTCCGACCTGAAAGAGCTTGGGATCGTGGACGAAATTGTGAAAGAGCCGGAAGGCGGCGCGCATACCGATCTGGAAGCCGCGGCGCGCTTTCTGGAAGAGGTGCTGGACCGGCAATTAATTGAGTTGCTGAACGAACCAGTGACCGCCCTGGTTTCCGCGCGCTACAACAAGTTCCGCAAGATGGGCCAGTTTTTCGATCTGCAGGCTTAGTTCCCGCGCACTCCGAAATCAGATGGTTGCTTCTGGAATTGCCGCCGTGTTTCTTCTGCCGCAACACTTGGGATTAGTACCCACCCTTTGCACATAGGAACGCGCTCTTTACGAAACTGTGTAAGCGCGCCAATGCGCGCGTTAGGCTTGATTGGTATAACAAGCAAGCGGGCAGGGCTTTTCCAGTCAGGGCTGTAAGACGATTCTTCACCCCGTCGTTGGAAGGTACATCCTGGACTCTGGAACCCCGAGCGTTGTGCCCAGCAACGTTGCGAGCCTGCGGAAACCGGAATTTTTATGTCGGAACCCTTTCGTCCTTATGAAAAGCTCGTGGACATTACCATCCTTGGGAAGAAATTCCAGGTACCGGAGCGGAATTCTCTTTTGCGCTGCTTCCAGTTTTTGAGCCCGGAAACCATCCCATATGGGCGTTTCTGCTGGAATCAGGATTGCCAGTATTGTCGCGTGAGCTGCCAGCTGCCCGACGACGACGAGTCACGCGAAATGCTCGCGTGCAAGTTCATCGTGATGCCGGGCATGGAAGTGAACGAATTGAGCCAGGAATTGAAGTGGTGCCTGCGCTCCAAGCTGCCGCAGGATGAGACGGTCGTCCAGCCGTAGGCGTCAGCCAGGCCACTCTTGCGAACCGCAGAAACAGCTACCTTCATTTCTGGCCACCACGGAATTAGTTCATGCGGCGGCCACCACCCAAATGGCTGGGTACAAATTTACGCCCGTCAGGCGATAAAAAGGGTTCATCAAGGCAAAGCGCAGCGGCTCTTTCCACCCAGCGGAATCCCAATAAGGGTCAAGGGATAATTCTAATATCCGAAATCCACAACGTGTGAGCAGATTGCTGAGGCTGACTGGCGTGAAGTGCGACAGATGGATTTCTGGCTCGCCATTCAGTCGAATTGGTTTTAGAACGGCTTGACCCAGGCGGGCGCGAGGCGTTCCCAAATCATTTGGAACGGCGTAGAACAGCCGGCCATCGGGCTGGAGCAGTTTCTTGCATTTTCGAACGAATTCCAAAGGCTCGTGAAGATGTTCCAAGACGTGAAAGGCCGTTACGTTGTCGAAGGTGCCTAAATTCGCGGCCCTGACGTCTCCGACGTAAACATTCAAGTCATACCGTTCGCGCGCGATACGTGCGGCTTCCGTGGAAACCTCGGTTCCGGCGACCGGTGCAAAATGTTTGCGGGCCAAGCTTAGAAACTGCCCGATCCCCGTTCCGATATCCAACAAGGAACCCTGACGTGAGAAGCGCAAAAGCTTGTGCATACGGCGAGCCCACATGCGCTCGCGGGCGGCAAGATTGTTCAGCCAATGGTCATACTTTCCATTTGTGCTGTAATAATCGCTGATTTCCTGTGGCGACGGGCGGGGATTGTCGAACACCAGCTGGCAATCTGGACAGCGAGCCAGAAACGAATCTTGCTGGATGGCCCGGCCTTCGCAGCCTGGGCAATAAGTGACGCTAATCACACTTTCCGCCTCCGTTAGATGGTGACCATCCTACATTCGTGATTTTATGCCAGCACTGCCACCGGAGGGCAAGAGCAAGAAGCCTGTATAGTTCTGGCGCGGTCCTTTGCGCTCTTCAGCGGCGAAAATTGCACGAAGAGAATCGCTGTTTTACGATACAGGGGTGCAAAGTTCGAAGATGATTCTATGCGACGGGTGTGGGCAGTTCGCGGACCAAGGGCACATTGCGCGGCGATTGAAGCGGCTAGAGAACATGACCCGCTACCGGCCGATTCATGTGCAGGTTCTTTTTCTGGGCGCGGCTAGCCCGGCTCCTGACGCTGATCACCTGTATTCAGCCGAAAACGAATTCCGCGGCGAAGGGCTGGCGCTGTTGCTGGCGCTGGGAATCGATCCAGCCGGGAAGTCCGTGGAAACGGTTCTCGCGGATTTTCAGCGGCGTGGCTACCTGCTGGCGCATGTATTGGAATGCCCTAACAAGTCGGCGGACGCCAAACCGGTCCAAGAGTTGCCAGAAAAACGCCTTGCGGCCACTACGGTGCGCATCCGACGTTCGCTAAAACCCAAGAAGGTAGTCCTGTTGGGCAGGGAACTCGACATTTTCGTGGACAGATTTGCGAAGGAAGCTGTCGGCGCGGAACTCGCACTATCGCCGAGCGGACAAGCTTTTCGATTGGCAGAACTGGCGCCGGGTTCGCTGGAAGCTGCAATACGGATAACTCCCGTCGCTTCCTTGTGATAGATTAGCTGGAGTGAAGAGGAGTGCTTGGCATGAAAAAGCAAGCCAAGTTCGGTATCGGCATCGGCGTCATCGTGGTTTCCATGGCGTTTCTCGCCTGGCTTGGCTACGGCGAGAGCAAGACCTACTACCACACGCTGGCCGAACTCGACACGCTAAAAGGTTCGGAGCGCACGGAACGCATGCGCATCGGTGGAACTGTGCAGAATGGCAGCATCCATCGTATGACGGGACGCGTGGATTTTGTGCTGGAAGGCGAGGGCAAGTCTTTGCCGGTCAGCTACGTAGGCAGCGATCCTCTGCCGGATACGTTTGTGGATAATTCGCAGGCGCTCATCGAGGGACGCCCTGCCGCCGACGGGCGGTTTGTAGCGGAACATATCCAGGCCAAGTGCGCGTCCAAATATGAAGCAGCACCTGGGGGAAAGCCGGCGGCGGGCACGCAACGCAGTTCGATGTAGCCGCTGCTTGCAGCAATCCCACGTGGGAAGCAACGTTGGTCGATAGTTTGGGAGAAAGCGGAACCGCATGGATGTATTCGGGTCCTTTGCGCTGATCCTGGCGTTTGTTTGTGCGCTGTATGCCTTTGGCGGCGGAATCGCCGCGATCACTACGCGCCATCCGTTGTTGATTAAAAGCGCCCGGCAATCGGGCATGGCCACCTGCGGGCTAATATTTGTCTCGACATTCAGTCTGGTTTATCTCTTCTTCAGCGACAACTATTCGGTGGCCTACGTGGTTTCGCACAGCAATCGCGATCTCTCCACATTCTTCAAAGTAGCTGCGTTGTGGTCGGGTCAGGAAGGCTCGCTGCTTTTCTGGAGTTTCCTGCTGGCCATCTACGTCTTTTCGGTCCTCTTCACGTACCGCCACAAAAACGGGGAATTGATGCCGTACGTCGGCGTGATCCTGGCCGGCGTGCAGCTATTTTTTCTGACCATCAGCAATTTTGTAGCAAGCCCGTTTAAGGTACTGGGCGTTGCCAACGCCGGTGGCGCGTTCGATTTGGTAGCACGCGCCGATGGCAATGGACTCAATCCGGTTTTGCAGTACCCGGAAATGGTGATCCATCCGCCGAATCTGTATTCGGGCTATACCGGATTTACAATTCCGTTCGCATTTGCGCTGGCTGCGCTGCTCGCTCGCTATCCCGGCGAAAAGTGGATTCACCTGACCCGCAAATGGACCATGATCGCTTGGTGTTTCCAATCCATGGGAATTCTGCTGGGTGCGCATTGGGCGTATGCCGTACTCGGCTGGGGCGGTTATTGGGGTTGGGACCCGGTCGAAAACGCATCGCTACTGCCGTGGCTGACCGGAACAGCGTTCCTGCATTCCGTAATGATGCAGGAAAAGCGCGGCATGATGAAAGTGTGGAACGTCTGGCTAGTCTTTGTGACGTTCATGTTGTGCATTCTGGGCACGCTGCTGACCCGCAGCGGAGTGGTCAGTTCCGTTCATGCCTTCGCGCAGTCGAGTATCGGCAACTGGTTCGTCGGTTTCCTGTGCATAGTGCTGGGTGTTTGTCTGGCAGCGTATTTCAAAAACAAGGACTATCTAAAGAGCGAGAACCAGCTGGATTCGCTGGTTTCCCGTGAGTCCAGCTTTCTGTTCAACAATTTGGTATTGCTGGTCGCCTGCATTGCGGTGCTCTCCGGAACGCTGTTTCCGGTATTTTCGGAATGGTTTACTGGATCGCGCATCAGCGTTGGTGCGCCGTTCTTTAACAAAGTGAATATTCCCCTGGGTTTGCTGCTGCTGTTCTTGACTGGCGTGGGTCCGCTGCTCGCCTGGCGCAAGACTTCCACCGAAAGCTTGCTACGCAATTTCAAATGGCCGAGCATTTTCGGGCTGATTGGCGGTGTGATTGGATTCGTATTCGGCTTTCGCGAGTTGTTTTCGCTGATTTGCCTGATCCTTTGCTTGTTTGTGTCCAGCACCATCGTGCAGGAATTTTACCGCGGCGCAAAAGTGGTGCGGATCCGCTCCGGCGCTTCCTGGCTGGCCTCCTGCGTGGATCTAACGCTGCGCAGCACTCGCCGCTATGGCGGCTACATCGTGCATTTTGGCATGGTGATGATTTTCATCGGGCTCTCCGGCCAGGCGTTCAACAAGGAAGTGGAGAAGGAACTGCCCATCGGTTCAACGGTAAAAATCGGCAACTACGATCTCCTGCTGCAGAGCATGGACCAGAAGCAAGAAAAGAACTACGTCGCCGACCGCATGATTGTGGAAGTACTGAAGAATGATAAGCCGGTAATGATGCTGTATCCCGAGCGGCGGAATTTTCCGACCAATCAGGAATCGGGAACCATGGTGGCGATCTACTCCACACTGCGCGAGGATTTGTATGTCGTGTATGCCGGAATGAATCCGCAAACCAACCTGCCGACGGTACACGCGTTCATCAACCCGCTGGTGAAGTGGGTCTGGTGGGGCGGCATGGTCGTCGTGATGGGCACGATCGTGGCATTGCTGCCGAACCGCGCTGCGGTAGTCGTACTGGCCAAGGCGGAATCGCCCGTTGCCGCGCCGGAGCTGGGTGGCATGCGACCTGCGCAGGTTACGCTGCGGGAAGGGCACGACTGAACCGCGAAGAGCGAAACTTGGAAATGCAAAAGCGAAAAGCGAAAATCGGACTGCTGGCCCTCTTGCCACTACTGTTGATGGCGCCGGGTGCACAGCGCCTGCTGGCCGATCAGAACGACCGGGCCCACAAAATCGGCGACAAGTTGAAGTGCATGTGCGGCGGATGCGACCAGTCGGCCGCGAAGTGCTATCACGTCGGCGGCACATATTCGGGCCCATGCGACACGGCGAAAGGGATGTTGAAAGAAATCGACGCGCACATCGTTCAGGGTAAAAACGACGAACAGACTTTACAGGCAATGATCGCAGAATACGGGCCGCTGGCTTACCTCGAACCCCCAAAATCGGGATTTGGCCTGGTAGCCTGGTTGATGCCGATTGTGTATCTGCTTGGCGGAACTGGACTCGTCATCGTGGTCATGAAACGTTGGAGAAAACGGCCCGCCGCGATCGCCGGTGCCGCAATGGCGGCGGGAGCGGGCGGCGGCCATGCCTCGGTCAACGTGACTCCGGAACTGCTGGCGCGCGCCCGAGAACTGGCGCGGCGCGAGACGGAGGATTAAGTTGTTCTGCTCGCTGCTGGCAACGTCGCAAATTGTGTCCTCGGATTGGGCCGTGCTGGGGGCGTGCTTCGCGCTGGCCGCCGCAACCGGCCTGTTCATCTTTTACATTCGGCCGGACGCATCCGATCTGGCGCCACATCGCTCCAAGCTCGATCAATTGCTGGAGCGCCGCGACACCATCTACGAGAATCTGCGCGACCTGCGTTTTGAATACCGTGCAGGAAAATATTCTGACAGCGACTATGAAACAATGAAGAATTCCATGGAGATGGAAGCGGCCGTGGTGCTGGCCGAAATTGATCAGACCACCGACTCGATCACCAGGCGTCCGCGCGGGCCGAAGCCGGCACAGCGGGGCGCACAATGAGAAAACGTTTGTACGGCGCCGCCGGACTCCTGCTGGCGCTGGCAGCAATCGCTCCGGCCGTTCGCGCGGGCACCGTGCACGGTACGGTGAATAACGCCACCACCGGCAAGCCGGGCGCCGGTGTGGAAGTCGTTTTGATCCAGCTACAAGGCGGCATGACTCCGGTCGCAAATACCAAGTCCGACGCCAGCGGCCAATTCACATTTGACAATCCTGGCATAGGAGCGCAGCCAATGCTGGTGCGCGCTATCTATAAGGGCGTGAACTTTCACCAACCGCTGCCGCCGGGGAAATCCTCCATGAGCGTCGATGTTTTTGAACCAACGTCCGATGCAAGAACCATTTCAGTACCGTCGCGCGTAATTATTTTTCAGCCAAACGGAACGAGCCTGATCGTTGGCGAAGAGTACGGAGTAAGGAATGACTCGACTCCGCCCCAGGCATATTTTAGGACGGATGGAAATTTCGACGTCACGCTACCTGAGATGGCTGAGCTGAAACAAATAGCCGCGTCCGGACCATCGGGCATGCCGGTGGTGCAGGCGCCGATAGACAAAGGCAAGAACCGCTACGCAATTGCATTCGCGTTTCGTCCGGGCGAAAGCGATGTGCGCTTGTCTTACGAACTGCCGTATCCCGGGAACGCGGCGACGGTGAAAATTCCTACCGTTTATGGCGGCGGCCGACTCCTTGTCGTCGCGCCTCCGAGCGTGAAGCTGACCGGCGATGGTTTACAGATGGCCGGGCAAGAGCAGGGAATGAGCATCTACGAACGGGCCAGCGTAGCTGCCGGAACGCTTGTTACCGTAATGCTTTCCGGAACCGCGCCGCCACCAACGGCTTCGGCCGCGGACGCCGGCGGTGCGCCCGGCCGCGCGGAAAATGTGCAAGGTGGCGAATCGGCGGGAACGATTCAGTCCGTCCCCGGACGGCTCGACGCGCTGAAGTGGCCCCTGGTCGGCGGATTTTGTATTTTGTTTGTGTTGGCGGCCATTTTGCTCGCGCGAAAGCCCGTGGCAATCGCGGTGCCCAGCGAAACAGCGGCCGCTTCTCCCGCAAATGGCCAAGTGGCCAACCCCCTTGAAAAATCCTATGCAGCCGCGAGCACGAACGGCGATGCCCTCGCTTCGCTCGATCGGGCATCTTCGACGAGCCTCGATGCCCTGAAAGATCAGTTGTTCCGCCTGGAGCTGCGCCGCCAGGCTGGCACCATCAGCGAGGAAGAGTACGCCGGCGAGCGCGCCAAAGCTGAACAAGTGCTGCGGGAACTGGTGCGAGGCTGAGCCTTGCCTGCCGCGCCGGTTCGCTCCATCGGACTGCAATTCGACCAGGTGGACAAACGGTATGGCGCGGTCTACGCGTTGCGTAATTTGACGCTGAGCATTGCCGCGGGAGAATGTGTAGCGATCGCCGGGCGCAACGGCTCCGGTAAAACCACGTTGCTGCGCGTAGCGGCGCAGCTGGTTCGGCCGACGCGTGGCTTGATCACTTTTTCCAGTGGGGCGGAACATCCGAGGCCTGCAATCGGGTTTGTCGCCCACGCCACGATGGTGTACGACGAATTGACCGCCGTAGAAAACCTTATCTTTTTTGCCAAATTGCAGGGAGTCTCTGAGGCAAAGACCTGCGCCGATGAACTGCTGCGAGAAGTAGGGCTCGAAGACCGCAAGGATTCATTGGTGCGTACTTTTTCGCGCGGGATGCGGCAACGCGTGGCCATTGCACGGGCGCTGCTGGGACAACCGTCGCTGCTGTTGTTTGACGAGCCGGCAACTGGACTCGACGCTGAATCGAACGCTTGGCTAACCGAACACTTGCGCAAGCTGCGCGACACCGGCTGCACGATTTTGATGAGCTTGCATGGCGAATCCGCATTGGCGCACTTGGCCACTCGCGCCATTCGGCTGGAGGGCGGCGGAGTAATCGCCGATACCCGGCGCGGCGCCATGTTCCAGTCCATTTTTGCGGCGGCGGGTTGCTGAATGGCTCTGCTCGCCAACGCGGCAGTGCTGCTTGGCAAGGAAGTGCGCACGGAGTTCCGTTCGCGCGAATTGCTGAGCACCACCATGGTCTTTGTCTTGATCGTCGTAGTGGTGTTCAGTTTTACGTTTGATCCAACCACCAACGAATCGCGTCGCTTCGGACCGGGCTTGCTTTGGATGGCATTCCTGTTTGCGGCGTCGCTCATGTTGCAGCCGTGTTTTTTACGCGAACAAGTGAACGACACGCTCGGCGCGCTGAGGCTGGCAGTGAGCGATCCGTTTGCAATTTTCCTGGCCAAGATTTGCGCCAACACTCTGTTTCTGTTGCTGACGGAATTGCTGATGCTGCCCGTGTTCGCGGCGCTGTTTAATGTGTCATTCAGAGTGCAGTTGCCCGGCATCCTGCTGACCTTTTTTCTTGGCAGCTTGGGAATTTCCATTGTCGGCACGGCGCTGGCGGTCATTTCCGCGCAAGCGCGCATGCGCGAACTGTTGTTGCCGCTGCTGCTGCTACCGCTGCTTACGCCAATTCTCGTGGTCAGCACGGAAGTGACCATCCGCCTGATGCAGCCGGAGCCATACCTGGAATGGCAGGGCATCGGACTGATGGCCGGGTTTGACGTGGTGTTTTTGACGGTGCTGTGGCTTTTCGGCGAATATTTATTGGAGGAATAGTCCAGCCGCATGATGAAACGTGTTCTGTTTGGTCTGGTGGCGATCGGCCTGGTAGCGTGTGCGGCCTATGCCTCCTTCTACATTGCGCCCGAAGAACGCACCATGGGCGCCATTCAGAAGATTTTTTATTTTCACGCCTCCACGGCGTGGGCGGGCGAGACTACGTTCTTCGTCTGCTTCCTGGCTAACCTGCTGTACATCTGGAAGCGCATACCACAATTCGACTGGCTGGGCGTCACCTGCGCCGAAGTCGGCGTCGCATGCATCACCGTGGTGCTAATTACCGGGCCCATCTGGGCCAAGCCGGTTTGGGGCATTTGGTGGACGTGGGACGCGCGGCTGACGTCCACATTTGTGCTTTGGATTTTGTACATCTGCTATTTGCTGTTGCGCACGCTCGTGGATGATCCGGATCGCCGCGCCCTGCTGAGCGCGCTCTTCGGCGTCTTCGCCTTCATCGATGTACCCATCGTTTTTGGCGCGATTCGCTGGTGGCGCACGCAGCATCCTGCTCCGGTAATTATGGGTGGACCAGACTCGGGGCTCGAACCGACGATGAAGGCAGTCTTTTTCTTCAACGTGGCGGTGATGCACGTGTTCGCGGCATTTTTGATCATGGAGCGGTATTCGCTGGAGAAGAGCAAGCACGACGTGG
>Ga0075424_100007223_pt1 | contig 10757 bp, 8 predicted proteins | sample SoiMethybrSBSTD3_FD_75301 | JGI IMG/M metagenome (GOLD analysis project Ga0075424, IMG submission 75301) | Bulk soil microbial communities from a Populus tree surrounding site in Tennessee, USA - Soil MetaG P. TD hybrid SBSTD3 | ecosystem: Environmental > Terrestrial > Soil > Tree plantation...
TCGGCGAAGAAGATCGGGGGAATTGCCTCGCACAAACTCGCGCGGCGCGGGCGGTCGATCGCTATCGCGCCGTCGCGCATCGAGGTTCATGAGTTCGAGATCACCGATTGGAAGCCACCCATAATGACATTCCGTCTGGTCTGTTCGGCTGGTACCTACGTGCGAAGTCTGGCGCATGATCTGGGCCGGCGGCTCGACTGCGGTGGTCACCTGGAATCGTTGAGGCGAACGCGATCGGGCGAGTTCAGCATTGAACGCGCTGTTCCCTTCGACCGGATATTGGAATCGGACTTGATCCCGGTGGATTCGCTGCTGGACTCCTGGCCTCGGATTGAAGTGTCGGGCGGTGATGAAATCAAAGTGCTGCACGGGAATCAGATTCCGTCTGAGGCGGGCGCCGGACTCGCTCGCATCTTCAACAAAAAAGGCGAGTTCATTGCGGTGGCCGCGGTAGAAAATGGTTGGGTGCACCCTAGACTTGTGCTAACCTCGATAAATTCAGGTTGAAGCAATATGGTAGGCTGTATCTTAGAGAAAGAGAACGAAACGTAGCGAATGAGCCTGACGAAGGAAAATAAAGGAAACATCATCACCCAATACCGAATCCACGGTTCCGATACGGGTTCCCCGGAAGTTCAAATCGCTTTACTTAGCGAGCGCATCTCATATCTGACCGAGCATTTCAAGACGCACAAAAAGGACCATGGATCCCGCCGCGGCTTGCTGAAGATTGTCGGTAAGCGCCGGCGCCTGCTCGATTATTTGAGAGTGCACAATGCAGACCGCTATCGCGAAGTGATTTCCAAGCTTGGAATCCGAAAATAGAGCAACAACGCTCAAGAAAAATCAAACGATGAAGACGACCCGGGGCCATCGCTTATGGGTCGTTTTTTCATTGGTAGGAGAAGTCAAATAGACATGAACGTTCATAAAGTCAGCACGATGGTTGGGGAGCGAGAGCTTTCCATTGAAATCGGGAAGCTGGCAAAACAAGCCCACGGCTCCGCACTCGTACGCTACGGCGATACCGTAGTTCTGGTGACGGCATGCGCAGCCAAAGAACCACGGGAAGGTTTGGATTTCTTCCCGCTCACGGTGGACTACCGTGAAAACTTTTACGCGGCCGGCAAGATCCCCGGCGGATTCTTCAAACGCGAAGGCAAACCGTCCGAACGTGAAGTACTTAACAGCCGAATGATCGACCGGCCGATCCGGCCGCTCTTTCCCGAGGGTTATAAGAACGAAACACAGGTTATCGCATTGGTATTGTCGGCGGATACCGACATTGATCCGTCGATGCACGCCATCGTCGGCGCGTCAACAGCCCTCTACACCTCAAGCATTCCTTTCACCCAACCCATCGCGGCAGTCCGCGTTGGATTGATCGAGGGACGCTATTACCTCAACCCGACCTGGACCGAAATGAAGAACAGCCGACTGAACCTCGCCGTCGCGGGCATGGAAGACGGCATTGTGATGGTGGAAGCCGGCGCCAATGAGGTTTCAGAAGAAGTGATGGTCGAAGCCCTGAATTTCGGACACCAGGCAATCAAGCAGATCATCGGGATTCAAAAGGAACTCTACGCGAAGATCCAGCCGAATAAGATGGAGTTTGAGCCGGAACCGATCGACCCCGCAATCGCGAAGAAGGTTGAACAGGCGATAAGAACCGATCTTGAGGACGCCCTCGACACCCACAAACACGGCAAGCTGGAGAGCTATGAACTCGTAGACGCGGCGAAAAAGAAAGCCGTCGGGCTTTTTCCGGAAGCGGATGAAGACACGCTGAAGACCGTCAAACGGGTGTATGACGCGCTGAAGGAAAGAATCTTCCGCGACCAGATGCTCGAGAAACGCGTACGGCCGGACCGGCGGGAGTTCAACGAGATCCGTCCAATCTGGATCGAAACCGGCATGCTGCCGCGAACTCATGGTTCGGCGATCTTCACGCGCGGCGAAACCCAGGCCCTTGTAACTGCCACGCTCGGCACAGCCGACGATGTTCAGCGCATGGACTGGCTGGAAGGCGAGGCCAAGAAGCGGTTCATGATGCACTACAACTTCCCGCCCTTCTCGGTCGGCGAAGTTTCGCCCTTGCGTGGCCCCGGCCGGCGCGAAGTCGGTCACGGTGCGCTCGCGGAGCGGGCGCTGCTGCCGATCATGCCTCCGGAGGACACGTGGCCGTACACGATCCGGGTGGTTTCTGACATTTTGGAATCCAACGGTTCGTCGTCGATGGCAACAGTATGCGGCGGAACGCTTGCTTTGATGGATGCGGGTGTTCCAATCAAAGCTCCTGTGGCCGGTGTCGCCATGGGTCTGGTGAAGGAGGGCGATAACTACGCGATCCTTTCCGACATTGCCGGCGCGGAAGACCACTACGGTGACATGGACTTCAAAGTTGCCGGAACGCGCGACGGCATCACTGCGCTTCAGATGGACATCAAGATCCCCGGCGTCACTTCGCACATCATGTCCGAAGCGCTTGCCCAGGCCAAAGAAGGTCGACTGCACATCCTGGGTAAAATGCTCGAAGCCATTTCAGAGGTCCGCACTGAAATCTCTCAGTATGCGCCACGCATCTATTCAATGAAGATCCCGACCGACAAGATTCGTGACGTCATCGGCCCCGGCGGCAAGATGATCCGATCGATCATCGAACAAACGGGCGTGAAGATTGACGTTTCGGACGACGGACGCGTGAACATCGCATCGTCGGATGGTCCTTCGGCGAACAAAGCCATCGAGATTATTTCGAACCTGACGGCGACCGCGGAGGTGGGTAAGACCTATCTCGGGAAGGTTGTCAGAATCGCGGATTTCGGCGCCTTCGTCGAGATCTTCCCCGGCACCGACGGCCTGCTGCACATCTCGGAAATCGCGGAAAACCGGATCCGTAATGTACGCGATGCGTTGAATGAAGGCGACCAGGTCATGGTCAAAGTGGTGGGCATCGAAGGAAACAAAATCAAGCTGTCCCGCCGCGCCGTCTTGCGCGACCAGAAGCAAAAGCAGGAACAAAAGCAATAGGCCGCGGATGGGGCGGAAAAAACGGGGTCAGACCCTAATTTCCCGAGACGTGATTTCACCATTGGAAATCACGTCTCGGGAAATTAGGGTCTGACCCCGTTTTTTCCGCCCCATCCGCGGCTACTCCAAATCGATCGGTTTAATCGGCATTTCCAACTCGTCTTTTCGCTTCAACGCTTCTTCAAATTTCTGGTCGACGAGTTTCTTTCGGCCTTGTTCCTTCGCGAATGCTTCCTTGAATCGATCTTCCGCCGTTTCTTGATCCCTCTTCACTTTCTGAAAAGCATCTTCAAACGACACGGTCTGCTTTTTAGGCTTTTCCGTGAAGAGCACTTCGCCGGAAACAGGATCGACTGTAAGGATAGCCTCGCAGCAGGTGCAATGCACCGTTAAGGGAGATTTCTTCCTGTCCATAATGGACAAGTATAGACGATTACTGCTCTGTGACGTTCGCTCCTGTTTCCTTCGCCTGCAGCAGCGTGCGCCGCATTTCTTCCACTGCCGGACGCTGCTCGCCGTTCGGATTTTCCGCCAGGTAACGATCGAGCTGATCCATCAGGTTCTCGTACCGCTGTTCCTTGAGGTAAACGTTCGCGAGCATCAGCCGGGCCTGGAACATTTTCGGCGCTAGTTCGAGAGCCTTCTTTAGAGCCGCCTCCGCACGATCAAGCTGTGCGAACTTGTAAAGCGCTACGCCCAGGCTGAAGAATGCCGGCGCCGAGTGGGAATTCGCTTTCACGGCTTGTTCGCCGGTCTCTACTGCACGGCCGGCCTGGTTCTTATCAATGTAGAGTCCAGTAAGGTTAATCAGCGGTTCAGCATCGTTCTTATTCAGCTCGTGTGCCTTCAGGAATTCCTTTTCGGCGTCGTCCTTGCGGCCGGCGTCCCTGTACAGTATGCCGAGCGCGTTGTGCGCCGCATAGAAATTGGGAGCGACGTCGATCGCCTGTTCGAAGAACTTTGTCGCCTGTTCGTCCTTGCCCTTCTTCTTGTTGTCGATTCCCTTCTTGTAAAGCTCGACAGCCTTCTTCGGATAAGCGGTCAGGTATTCAGAAGCATCGATTATGGCCGGCCCCTCGGCAGTTGCCGCGGATGAAAGACGTCGAGGAGCGACGAGAACTGTTGCGGTACCTCCGCCCACGAGGTTATCGATGAAATTGAACTCCTGATCGATTTTTTCGAAGCCATCGATTTCGATACGAAGCATGTATGAACCAGGCTCAACATTGTCGAAGGTGAAATTTCCAGCGGAGTCGGTAACAGTGAACCCGACCGGCTGGCCCGCCGACCTCATCAGGCTAACGCGGCAGGGATTGCACGAGACTCCAGGAGTTTCGAAAACCAGTTGTCCCTTAACGGATCGAGCCGGAGCCGCTTGAGTCGAAGGAACTGTCAGCATCAGACCTACAAAAACAGCAACAGCGGCAGACGCCTTCACACATTGCATAATCTGCGCTCCCGACTGAATGTCTCACGTCGAGCGAATATGCAATTGTCTTGCCGCGCCTCCTGTTGAATTCATGCTGAATTGCCTATGAGTTTTTCGTGCGAGATTGGAATGTTTCGGGCATTACGGAATGCCGCTGCCACCACTATTTCCAGTACTCGGACCAACGGCGGTCGACCAGCTTGATGATAGAGTCGTCCATGACCAGCGGCGCGGGATAGCCTTCCTTCCATGTCGCATCGATGCCGATCGGTCCGCGATACAACGGCCGTGCACCCACGAACGTCTGCTCGGCAAAGACCATGTCGCGCGCTGGATCGAATCGCGTGAAGATGCCCCACTGCAGGTTTTCATCATCCTCCAACCGAACATCCGGACTCACGGCAACAATGAAACGAACGCCTAGCGGAGCCTTTACAAGATTCTGCAGAATTTCGCGCGCCTGCCGCTGCACAACGACGACCAGGAAGCCGCCGGTCAACAACCGCGAGTTTTCGATACGCCCGTCGAATTGCTTTGGATTCACATTTCGCGGTGGTTCTGTAGCGTTCAAAATGTCACCCGCTGCGTCGAGCACGAGCTTGCTCCCGACGTGCATTTTGAACGATGTGAAATCCAGCGTGTCGAGAGGCGCATAAGGCAAAAGCCACATGTGCTCTTCCGGAGTGAAGCGCAGCCACAGATCGTGAAGAACGGCGTGGAAGTCGGCGGGATTCCGGTCCGGCCCAACCAGCACCATAACCTTTGTGAGCGATAACTGCCCGGTTCCCAGAAGCGACATCGCTGTCTTCATGACTTCTTTCGGATGGCGCTCCTTTAATGCGACAACGAGCAGATTGTGAAAGCCCGCGCCCGCGTACGCACACATATCAACGATGTTCGGGTTGATCACTTTGATGAGCGGCCCGATCATTTCACCGGCCGCAATCCCTAGAAACTTGTCTTCCTGTGGCGGTTTCCCGACGACAGTTCCCGCATAAACCGCATTGCGTCTCTGTGTGATCTTACGGACGTGGAATACCGGAAATTCACTGGCGTCTGAGTAATGGCCAAAATGATCGCCGAAGGGGCCCTCGGTCCGCCGCTCGCGCGACGGAACTGTTCCTTCGAGTACGATCTCCGCGTTAGCAGGCACCATCATGTCGATCGTCTTCGCGCGTACGAGCGGTACGCCTTTGCCGCGGATGAACCCCGCAAATGCCATCTCGTCGACGTCTTCGGGCAATGGAAGAATCGCTGCCATCATCAGCACCGGATCCGCTCCGATAACCACGGCGACTTCGAGATCTTTTCCAACGCGCTCCGCTTCCCAGTAATGACCGCGCCCACCCTTCATGCTTTGCCAGTGCATGCCGGTCTGGTCCTTGCCAAAAACCTGCAACCTGTAGAGCCCGAGGTTCCGGCGTCTTGTTTTTGGATGCTGAGTCAGCGTCATGCCGTAGGTAATGAACCGTCCTGCATCGCCTGGCCAGCACTTGAGTATCGGCAGGCGCGTGAGATCGGGTTCCGATACGATCTCCTGCGATGGCGCTGACGACACGCGCGTCGGGTACGCAAACACGGCTCGACGCAACATGCTCCGGGAATCCCACAATCCTTTGAGTGATGGCGGATTAACACGATCGAGTGTAGAGAGTATTTCCTGTCCAATTTCCGATGCTTCTTTGCCCAGCGCGGCGCGTACGCGATCCATCGTGCCGAAGAGATTCATCACGAGGGGCATCGACGCGCCCCGGGGTTTTTCGAACAAAAGCGCTGGCCCGCGATCGCGCAATACTCTCTGAGTGATTTCCGTGATCTCGAGTTCGGGGTCGACCTCCACTCGAACTCGTTGCAGCTGGCCGATCTTTTCCAGATGATTCAGGAATTCCTGCAGTCCTGCAAATCGCATAGTCGCGAAAATAGCACAGCCGCCACTGGATTTTGCTGCGCAGCAACGTCGGCCCGGCATCTTTCGTTAAGAATGCAGCGTACATGGGAGCAGTCCGCGCAAGAAGCGCGCGACATCCTAAGGAACACTAATGAACAAAAATGCTGATGACGAAAAAGATTCGCACGTTTCCGAAAAACGATTGGTGGAAGTTTCAAAAGGCACAGTCAACGTTTTCACAAACGACGAAATGACACACCTCGCGGTTTGTGATCGTTGCGCTCGCCTGTTAAGTGCCTTGTTCCGGTTACACCGAGGAGACTACTGATACTTCGGGAAATTCCCATTGAGACTAGAACGCGGGGTAAAGGGACTGTTGCCCAAAAGATCAGATCGTGAAACCGCTGCCATTCCCCTCCTCATAGAGGAGGGGTGGACGCGACCTCAATGAAATATCGCCGAAGGCATCCTTAGATGGGAGCGGACGGGGTGGTCAGACACATTTCTGACCACCCCGTCTGCGCGTCAAGGTAGCTTCGCAGCTTTTCTTGATCGCGCAGCCACCCCTCCTCCAGAGGAGGGGACTAGGAGCAAACTCGCGATTTACCTCAAATTTCAAACCAGAATATTGTCGATGAGGCGCGTTGTGCCAACCCACGCGGCGGCAGCAATCAACACCGGACCTTCAATTGTGGTGACCGGTTGCAACTCTTCGGGATCGACAATCTCGAAATACTCGACACTGATGCCCAGATCTTCATCGAGCAGGCGCAAGGCAGATTTCCGGACCTGTGCTGCGTCTTTTTCGCCGCTGCGAATCAACCGCACCGCCTCCTTCAGCGCCTTGTACAGGAACGGCGCGATCTGTCTCTCCTGATGCGAGAGATACTTGTTGCGCGAGCTCAGCGCCAGACCATCTGCTTCCCGGACCGTCGGCACAGCCACAATATCGATCGGCAGATTCCGATCTCGTGCGACTCTTCGGATTACCCGGAGCTGCTGCGCATCCTTCTCTCCGAAATACGCGCGGTTCGGCTTAACGATGTCGAAGAGCTTCAAGACAACCGTTGCAACTCCCTGGAAATGGCCCGGACGAAAAGGACCGCACAGATGCGCAATCAATCGGGCAGGAACGTCGACGAGTGGGGTGTTCGGAACCGGATACATCTCCTCCACCGATGGCGCGAACACAAGATCCACTCCGCTCTGGCGGCAGATTTCGAGATCCGCTTCCAATGTTTTCGGATAACGGGCGTAATCCTCATTCGGCGCGAACTGCAGCGGGTTCACAAAAATGCTCACGACCACGAAGCCGCACTCTTGTCTCGCCGTTTCAATGAGGCGCTTGTGACCGGCATGAAGCGCACCCATGGTCGGCACAAAGCCAATCACTTTGCCGGATGCTCTGGGTGAGCCGAGGGTTTCCTGGACTTCTTTAACGGTGTGGACCACCCGCACGAACATCCTCTATATATGCACGCGCGGCGGAGAGAATCAGTTCCGACAGCTGCGCGTATTGCTTCGCGAATGGCGGAACCGGGCCGTCAGTGAGACCGAAGGCATCGTTGCAGACCAGGACCTGGCCGTCGCATTGCGGGCCGGCCCCGATACCGATCGTTGGAATTTTCAGGCTGGCTGTGACTCTCGCCGCCAGATCGTGTGGAATCGATTCGAGCACGATGGAAAATACGCCGCTCTTCTCCAGCAGCTCGGCATCACGCATGAGCCGCTCCGCGGCCTGGGAGTCGCGGCCCTGCTGGCGGAATCCCCCGAGCTGGTGCACCGACTGCGGCGTCAATCCAAGATGTCCCATCACCGGCACGCCGATGTCGACGAGGCGTTTTGCAATTTCCGCAATCTGCGAGCCGCCTTCAATCTTCACCGCCGACGCGCCGCCTTCCTGAATGAGGCGTCCGGCATTCCGCATCGCTTCTTCGGTGCTCAGCTGATACGTCAGAAACGGCATGTCCGCCACGATCAGCGCGCGCTTCACCCCGCGGCTCACGGCTTTCGTGTGATGAATCATCATGTCGAGCGTCACCGGAAGCGTCGTATCAAAACCAAGTACGACCATGCCCAGTGAATCTCCCACGAGAATGACATCGATGCCCGCGCGATCGAGAATCCGACCCATGAAAACGTCATACGCGGTGAGGACGGTGATCTTCTCGGCCTTTTCTTTCATTGCCCGCAGATCGGGGACGCGCACAGGTTTCATGACGGCCACACCTTTCGAAACAGATAATTCGTGGGGATCTCCGAAAACATTGTTCGATAAGAGTATCGCAGGCTGTCGTGAATAAAACAGACGTGTGTGCACCAGCACTGATCACAGGCAATGCGGCCGGGCTCCTCGCGCCGCGCCGGACTTTCCCAGAAGACCTTTAGATTCATGTCGAAATCGCGAAGATTAGCAAGGGGTTGGCGAAGTTCGCAGGCGCGAATCCGGCCGTCGAAATCGATCACGGCCGACGTCTCGCCCGCCGTGCATGGCATCGGCCAGCGGGTCGGCTTTTCGAGATTTTCGAACTGTGTCCGGTGGTGAAAGGTCAGCGTGCCGACGTAGAGCGCCTTTTTGAGCCACTTTAGCAGGCGATTTTTATCGTCGAACATTCCGTCGGCATAACTCCCCTGGATCTTGGGCAGACTGGAATAAATTTGCCTCAGCTTGTCGCGCTCCACCTTGCGGAGCCCCGGATCCTTCGCCTCGCCGCGAATGAGATTGAAGTAGTGGCCGTCCGCGATTCGCTCGTATCGAATCAACTCGGCAAGTGGCAATATTTCATCGAGGTTGTCGCGATTGATCACCGTGTTGATGTTCACAATCAGCCGCAGCCCGTACAGCGGTTTCAACTGGCGCAACAGACGCCCGCTCTCGAGCGCCTTGTCGAAGTTGCCGGGAACGCCACGCATAAAGTCGTGGTACACGCGGAGCCCATCGATTGAAATGTTCACGTGGAGCTCGAGGCTCGGATTTTCGCGAAGGCAGTGGTCGGCAACTTCGTAAATCCGATGAGGCTTCAGTCCGTTCGTCGGAAGGTTGATGTAGCTCACGCCGTTGTTCTTCACAAACAGGTCGATGATGTCGGGCAGTTCCTTTCTCAGCGTCGGTTCTCCACCGCTGAACCATAGATCGGTGAACGGCGGCGTGTTCTCGGACAACTTTACGATTTCTTCCCACGACAGGTCGCCTTGCCGGTTCAACTCGTCCCAGTAGAAGCACGTCTCGCATGTCGCGTTGCAATGCGACGTCACAAAGAAAATTAACGTGTTCAACTTGCGCTTGCGCCGCCAGACTAAACGACGCGCGTTTCGTTGGGGGACACGAGCTTGTATCGAATTTGTCGCCATACGATGTCTGTGCCGGCTGCCGATCGAATCATGTTGTAGAGATACAGCAGCGCCGCAACTGGAGAAAACAGGATATAGAACCATTCGTGTCCCGACAAGGCGGAGTCCGGTAGAACCGAATGCACAGCGCCAATCCGAATCCACGATTTCGCCGCGCCGAGCACGTAAAGCACGAGTGACATCCACGGCTGGACAAACAAAAGGCCCCAAAACGCCACGTTGAAAACTAGGGAACCGAAAAATGCCATACGCCAGAGGCGGGGGTGATAAACGCGCGTGATCGTCACCTGACGTGTGGTGAATTCGACGAGTTCCCGCCACGTGCATTCGCCATAAGAAGGCACGAGGCACTCCGGCACGAAGACAATGCGGGTCGAAGCGCGTTCGGCGGCGCGCGTGACGGCGAAGTCGTCACTGACAGAGCCGTCCCAGGCGGTCAGGATGTTGAGTCTCTCGAACGTCGAACGGTACATCGCCATGGAACCACCCCAGGTGAAGTTGCGATCGTGATCGCCCAGCGCCGTGACGACGGATGCGTTCCAGGCGGAACGGAGAAGCGTCGGAATGTTCAACCGCTCGGCGGCGTACCAGCGGTAGCCCGTTGTGACGTTTGTGGCATCAAGGGGAGCGACGAGGGTCGAAAGCCAGCGTCGATGAAAGCGCGCATCCGAATCACAGAACACGTAAATGTCGGCTGAGCTGCCCACGCGACGAACGGCATAAGTGAGGTTGTGGACTTTCTGGCCACAGTCGGATGCGCGGCCTGCGACGAGGATTTCGCGGATTCCCATCTCAGTCAACGCCGCGTAGGCTTCGTCGTCCTCCGACTCGACGACGAACTTCACTTTGTAGTTCGGGTAGTCCTGCTCGAGAAGAGATCGAATGTTCTTCTCGAAATCATGGTCAACACCTTTACAGGGGCAAAAAACGATGACGGAATCGCGGCGGGTTGCTCTCGGCCTGAACGTTCGAATGTGCCGACATGATCGGATGCCATCGCTCAGGCTGAGGATGCCTTGAATGATGGCAATCGCGCCGATGATGTAAAGCACAATCATA
>Ga0075424_100007224_pt1 | contig 10757 bp, 8 predicted proteins | sample SoiMethybrSBSTD3_FD_75301 | JGI IMG/M metagenome (GOLD analysis project Ga0075424, IMG submission 75301) | Bulk soil microbial communities from a Populus tree surrounding site in Tennessee, USA - Soil MetaG P. TD hybrid SBSTD3 | ecosystem: Environmental > Terrestrial > Soil > Tree plantation...
GTTCGTCACCAGGGACGTCTCCGCACTGATGGAGGAGACCCATAGCAAGGGCGAAGAGCTCAGGAGGTCCATCGGGGCATTCGGGCTGACGGCTTTGGGCGTGGGCGCGATCATCGGCACCGGGATCTTCGTGGTCATCGGTAAGGGCGCGGCAAGATTGGCCGGCGCTGGTGATCTCCTTTGTGCTGGCCGCGGTGACCTGCACCTTCTCGGCGCTCTCGTACGCAGAGCTGTCGTCCAGCGTGCCGGTCTCGGGCAGCGCGTACACCTTCTCCTACGCGACACTTGGTGAGCTGATCGCCTTCATCATCGGCTGGGATCTGATCTTGGAGTACGGGGTCTCGGTCGCCGGTGTTGCAGTCGGCTGGGGCGGCAACGTCAACGAGTTCCTGCAATCAGCTTTCGGCTTCGAGCTACCGATAGCGATCTCCAAGTCGCCCTCAGAGGGCGGCGTGTTCAACATTCCTGCGGTGTTCATCGTCGCGGTGATCACCGTGTTGCTGACCCTTGGAACCCGCGAGAGTACTACGGTCAACGCGATCATGGTCGTGATCAAGCTGGGGATCTTGATCTTCTTCATCGTTGTGGCCTTTACGGCCTTCCACAGCGCGAACTTCGTTCCGTTCGCGCCCAAGGGAGTCGCGGGCGTCACAGCTGCAGCCGGGGTGATCTTCTTCGCCTATATCGGGTTCGACGCCGTCTCGACCGGGTCGGAGGAGTCCAAGAACCCCGGCCGCGACCTGCCGATCGCCGTCATTGGCTCACTGCTGATCTCAACGGTGCTGTACGTCATTGTGGCCATCGCCGCCGTCGGCGTTGCTCCGATCGAGACGCTGACCGGCAGCGACGCGCCGCTTGCCGCGGGTCTTCGGGAGGGTGCAGGCATCGCATGGGCCGGTGGTCTGCTAGCCCTCGGTGCGCTCATCGCCATCACGAGCGTCGTGCTGGTGATCATGTACGGCCAGACCCGGATCTTCTTCGCCATGTGCCGCGACGGGCTCTTCCCGCGCCGGCTGGCGCACGTGCACCCGCGGTTCGGCACACCAGCTCGGCTGACGGTCGGCTTCGGCATTCTGATCGCGCTGCTCGCGGCGTTCGTGCCACTGGGCGCGATTGTGGAGCTGGTCAACATCGGGACGCTCTTTGCTTTCGTGCTGGTCAACATCGGCGTCATCGTGCTGCGTCGCACCCGGCCGGATATGAACCGACCCTTCCGAGTGCCGTTCTCGCCGGTGTTCCCACTGATCGGTGTCGCCTTCTGCGTTTACCTGATGGCCCAGTTGCCCGGCGTAACCAGGCTGCGCTTCCTGATCTGGCTGATTGTCGGTCTGATCATCTACTTCAGCTACTCGCGCCGGCACTCGCGGGCCAGGCTCGAAGCTGCGCAGAGCAAGGCCGCGCTGGAGCCGTCGTGAGCGCATCGTCGCCGTTGCTCGCGGCGTACAAGGGTCCGGCCGGCGCCGACGTGCTCATGTTCGCCAAACTATGGAGTCAGGCGAGCGGGCGCCCGCTGAGGGTTGTCACCATCTACCCCGGCGCTGCACCGATTAGCATGGCTCGCGTCGATGCGGAGTGGGTCGCCTACAACCGGGAGGAAGCCCACGACCTCCTGGACGAGGCGCGCAGCCGACTGGGTACGTTCGACGCTGAGTTCGAAGCGATCGGGTCCGACTCGGCATCCCACGGCCTGCACGACGTGCAGGAGGCGGCCGGGTCGGACTCGATCGTGATCCTCGGTTCGCTCAAGACACGGGGGGTCCGGCGTACGGCGCCGGGCAACACTGCCGAGCGGTTGTTGCATGGGGCGCCGGGTCCAGTCGCCATCGTGCCCTGGGATTATGAAGCCGGTCCGGTTGGGCCGATCAGGCGGCTGGCCGTGGCCTACGTCGACACCGAGGACGGTCACGCAGCTCTCGTCGCAGCAGGGCATATGGCTCTAGAGCTGAAGGCCGAGCTGCAGCTGGTTACGGTCGTGCCAGACACTCGAGTCACACCAGCGATGGGCGAGCCAAGTGTTTACCGAGACGAAGAGCGAGAATCCTTCGAAGGGGCGCTGAAGGAAGCGAGTGGCCACCTCCCCGAGGGGCTGGTATGGAGCACGCGGCTGCTGGGCGGGCCGGTCGTCGACGCCTTGGCCGATCTGCGACCGCAAGACGCAGATGTTCTGGTCTGCGGCTCGCGCGGCTATGGCCCGGCACGTCGAGTACTCCTGGGCGGCGTCTCCTCGCGACTGCTCCGGCATGCGCGCCTACCGGTGATTGTCGTTCCGCGGAGGTGAGATGGGCGGCTGCCAGCCGTTGGTCTGCTGTCACCATCGCAGCTCGGCATCGGCAAGATCGAATCGCCGTATGTATCACTGAGCCAACACCCCCGTAGCCGCAAGATCGTCAGTTCGAGGCGCACGAGTGTTAGCCTAATATCGAACGCGTGTTCGATAGGAGGAGGCTCGGATGCCGGCTCGACCCGCACTTCGACGACCCGCTTCGGAACGACCCGCTTCGGAACGACCCGCTTCGGAACGAATTGTGATGCATGTTGACATGGATGCGTTCTATGCCTCGGTGGAGTTGCGTCGGCGTCCTGAGCTCCGGGGAACAGCGGTGATCGTCGGTGGATCGCCTCGTGGTGTGGTGCTCTCGGCAACCTACGAAGCCAGGGCACGGGGCGTACGGTCCGGCATGTCCTCGATGGAGGCAAGGCATTTGGCACCCCGGGCCACCTTTCTGGCGCCCGATTTCGATAGCTACGCCGCAGTATCCAAAGCGATCGTTGCGGTCTTTCGATCTGTCTCTGCCGTCGTCGAGTCAGCGTCGATCGACGAGGCGTTCTTGGACCTGACCGGTGCGGTGCGCATGTTCGGCCGTCCGGCTCAGATCGGAGAGTACGTGCGGGCTGTGGTGTCCGACGAGCAGCAGATCACCTGCTCGGTCGGCATCGGTCCGACCAAGTTCGTAGCCAAGGTCGCCTCGAGGGCAGCCAAGCCGGACGGGCTGATCGAGGTACCTCCTGACCAGGTTGTAGCTTTCTTGCACCCGCTGCCCGTGGAGGCCATGTGGGGCGTCGGAAACGCGACTGCACAGAAGCTGCACCGGCTTGGCATCTTCACCGTCGGCGAGCTGGCCCACACGCCACGGGCTACCTTGCGCCCTGGGTTTGGCCCACACGCGAGCGGGATGCTCAGCGAGCTCGCATGGGGCAGAGACCGGCGTCGTGTCACGCCACTGGAACCGGAGCACAGCGTCGGCTCGCAGGAGACTTTCGGCTACGACACCGACGACCCGGATACCATACGACGCGAGCTGCTTCGGATGGCCGATCGCACCTGCCGCCGGATGCGCAAGCAGCGCATGTTGGGCCGCACCATCACGATCTCGGTACGGTTCGCTGATTTCACCGAGTTGACGCGCTCCACTACCATGCCAACACCCACGGACGTCACGGACGAGGTCTACGCGCAGGCCTTGCAGCTCTATGAGCGACTCGATCTTGGGCGGGCACGGATTCGCCGCGTCGGGGTTCGTGTCGAACAGCTCGTTGACCGACATCGTGCCTACCGGCAGCCGCAGCTGACCGATCCGGAGAGAGGCTGGCCAGAAGCCGATCTTGCTATAGATGCGGCGGTCGGAAAATTCGGGCCGACAGCAGTGCAGAGAGCTGTGCTGACCCGTCGGTTCGAGGCAGCTGTAAAGGGTCGGTAATTGGCGGTTTGGGTGTTTCCCATACCCGTTACCGCAACCTAGACTGGAGCCACATCGCCCAGCTAAGGACTAGGCCCAACCAAGGAAATGGTGCACGAGTCACACGTGAGTGGGTATTCGATATCAGACGGATCAGTATCCCGATGGATCGGATCTCCTCCTTCCGTGTGAGGGGCGTATCATGACGGCACGCGTACGACGAGACCTTTGGGAGGTGGCTGGTGGCCCTCTCAGATGAGGAGCAACGGCTTCTCGAGCAGATGGAAGCCGCGCTTGCGGCCGAGGATCCCAAGCTGGTCAATGCTCTCCGTGGGACCAGCGCCCGGCGTGTCCATCGGCGTCGCGCGGCGCTTGCCGGCATAGGCTTCTTCGTCGGCCTAGGCCTCCTCATCGCAGGTATCTCGATCAATCCTTTCTTGAGCGTCCTTGGCTTCGTGATCATGGTGGCCGCCGCGGTCACCGCCATCTACTCTTGGCAGCATGTCGGTGGCAGCGCCGATGCGGGTAACGGACGCGATCGTGCCAAGTCTTCTCAGGGCTCCCGTGCCCAGGACGGGCAGGGCTTCATGGACAAGATGGAGGAGCGCTGGCGTCGCCGTCGCGACGAGGGTCTGTGACCTCCCGCCGTTCGGATCACAGGTTGTAGCAGGCAGATCGCTAAGGTTCCTTGGGCGTACGCCGGAACAGCGACCGCGGAAGTAACAGCGCGATGACTTTGCGCCGCCACTCGGTCGGAGCGGCCACTCCATGTCGGATCTCAGATGTCATCGTCGGCAGCTCCTCCACAGCTCCGCCACCGTCAAAGCTGCGCGCATAACGGGACCGCTCGACCAGCACGGCAACCCGGCTCATCGACTCAGACTCCCGCTCATCAAGCCGCTCAGAAACCTCGCGCCCGATGGCGCGGGGCGAACCTTCGGGCCAGGACCCGCCGTAATCCATAACCGTGTCTCTGATCTCGGCCCAGGCAGCCTCCACCTGCTGATCAGCCGGGCCGCTCCCTTTCAGCCGGCTACTGCGCCGCCGCACTCGGATGGTCGCCGGCGCCGCCAGGATGATCAGCAGCACGAGCGCGATGCCAGTCCAGATAAGTGTCCGCCCCCAACCTGCACCGGCCACCTGCCCAGGGCTATTCGGCTGCACGCTTGGCTCGACCGTTGGTTCGTCGCCGGGCGAGGCCTGGCTGTCTGTTGATTCCGAGGACGGGTTGGCGGAGGAGTCACCGCCGGACGATCCCGAGCTTTGCACCGTCCACGGTGGCGCTGATCCGGTCACGCTGGCTGGCGTGGGCTCGAACCGAACCCAGCCGTAGTTGGAGAAGTACAGTTCGGGCCAGGCATGCATGTCGCGGATCGACACTTTCCAACCGTCCTCGTCTTGCTCACCTGGTAGGAATCCCACCGAGACACGGGATGGGATGCCGACTACCCGCGCCATCATCGCCATGGCGGACGCGAACTGCTCGCAATAGCCTTTGTGATCCCGAAGCAGGAAGTTCTGCATCGCCTGATAGCCGCTGCCGGGAAGTGGCTCGGTGCTGTACGTGAACGGGCTGCCGCGAAGATAGGACTGGATGGCCGCGGCCTTCCCGGCAGCAGTATCTGCTTTCGCGGTGATCCGGTTCGCCAGCTGGACCAGGTTGTCCGGCAGGTCGGCAGGAATTGCCGCTGTCACTGCAGCGTCGGCAGGTGTGCCGGCAACGGCTTTGTTGAGGTCGTTAACACCCGGCTCGACGTCCACGCTCTCGACGGTGTAGCTCAGCCGGCGGAGATCCTGGGCATGGTTGTCGGCATTGACCACGATCAAGGAGTTGGCGTCGTATCGCCAGTCTCCCGGCGCGTCGAAGGTGCGCGGCGCGTACGGCAGGGGCAAGTATTGGGAGGCGAAGTCAAGCACCTTGATCGTGGTGCGACGCCGGTTCTTGGACTCATCGGTCAGACCCGGGATCGTCGGAAGTGTCTGCCCGCTGTTGAGCCGGATCTGGACATTGCTCCAGCCGTTTGCGCTCAGCTGTGGCAACGATGCCAATCGCAGGTAGATCCCGCCCGGAGCGCTGGTCGTGTACTGGATAACCTCGCGATCCTCTGGCTGGTTGAGGTTGCGCCGCAGATCCAGGGTCGGATCAGTCAGCTGCAGCGGGCCGTTGCCACCAGGTCCGTTGCCGAAACCGATGCCTGGCAAATAGAGCGTCGGCAGAGCAATTCCGAGCACGATCGTCGCGATGACAGCCGGAATTGCGAGATAGCCCGCGGCACGCCAGACCACCGGTGTAGCGGTGCCGAAGCCTTCAGCCGAATCGCGGGAGAGCCCTCGGCTCCATCGCGACGTTGTGTTCAGACCCTCCGCGATCAAGATCGCGAGGTACCCGAAGGCGATGCAGCAGAAGCTCATTACGCCGGTGTCAGCGCCCAAGCCGAGTGCGGGCACCAAGAACAGCGTTGCGGGGGGTGCAATGGCCCAGGCCGGGCGCCCAACGCCGGAGACCAAGAGATCGGTCATGATCAGGATCATCCCGATCACCGTCACGAAGATCAGCGTGACCCCGCTGTCGGGCTCCATCGGCGATGCCTGGGTCCGCATGTGCTCGATACCGGCCGCCCAAAGCGAGGGGTAGTGCTGGTACCACCGAGCGCCGATCTCACTCGTCGGACTGCTGAGAGTGAGGCTGAGGCCGAGTGAGTAGACCAGCAAGATCAGGATCTGGGCGAGCAGGATGGCACTGCTGGCCAGCCCGGAGCGTCGCAGTCCCAGGCTGGCAATGCCAATCGCGATGATCAAGATCCAGCTGAAGGCGATAAAGCTGGAGTCCTGAGTCAGCGGAGTGACCGTGAAGCATGCCAGCATGACCGAGATGATCACGGCGATGGTGCTGCGGTCGGAGGCGCGCATGTCAGGCCGCCGTATTGAGTTGTTCGAGGGCCGACCAGGCATCCGCCACACCCATGCCGCGCGGTACATCAATGACTCGCCATTGGTTGTCCCGCAGGATCTGTCCCGCCAGCTCATGCTGTGCCCGCTGCTGCTGGGTCGCAGGCTCGTCGCTGAAGGTATCGACATCCAGCAGCATGGCCACGCCCTGCGCCCGGTTGCGTCGTACGCGGAGCAGCGAGTTCGCATCCTGCGCACTCATCCGGCCCATGATCGCGATGGCCAGCTGTCCGGGCCGGTCGACGGTGGCCGATTCCACGGCGTAGTGAATCGTGGTCGTCGGGCGTGCCCTCAGGTCGGTCAAGCGACTGATTACCAGCTCCTGCGATGCCGAGCTGTGCTGGCCCATCGTTCCGCTGATATGCAGCGACCCGTCGGCTTCGTAGATCTCGATACTGAAACCGTCGTCCAGGAAGTGGATGCCGATCGACGCTGCTGCCGAGATGGCCCACTCCAAGGAGTTCTGCATGCCACGGCCATCATGGGCGCTTGCTCGCGAGTCCAACACAATACTTGCGCTGGGATCCCAGGCCTGTTCCTCGCGACGCACCATGAGATCTCCCCACCGAGCAGTGGAGCGCCAATGGATCCGGCGTACGTCGTCGCCTTGGCGGTACTCCCGGACCAGCGCATCGTCTTGACCCACTACGCCAACTCGGTGTGGTCGCGTCTCACCAGTGTTGCCACCACCACCAGTTGTCCGAATCTTCGGTAGCGGCACAACCCGCGGAGTCACCATGACTTCGCTGGTCGCAACGAACTGCCGATCAAGCTGCACCAGACCGAACGGATCAACGGTCCGCACCGTCAGCGGACCGGTGGAGAAGCGGCCGCGTACCCGTCCCAGCAGCGGGTACTCCACGACTCGACGCCACCGCAGATCCGCCCGGTCCACCAGGAAGCGCGGCCGACCGCCAAGCTCACGGGGCACTGAATCCTCAAGGAGCAGGATGCCTGCTGGCATCCGGCCATCTTGGCCGAGGATGATCTGGCCCTTCATAGGTGAGCCCAGCGGCACTTGCGCTGGCTCAATGGAACGCTCGCACGACATCCGCAGTCGTGCCCGGGAAACCAGGATTGCTGCGATGACGGGCAGGGACACGAGCAGCAAGCCGAGTCGCATCACGTCACGCTGGCCGGCTGCCATCGCCACCAGCACGATGATCAAGCCGATCACGACGAAGAACCGCCCACGGTGAGTAAGCAGCCGCCACGGACGCGACACGATTGTTATCTCCGGTCAGGAATGTGCACAGACTGAATGGCCTGGGCGATGACGTCGTTCACCGTTCGGCGGGCGAGCTGGGCATCGGTGGATGGCAACACCCGATGTGCGAGCACGGAGACTCCAAGGGCCGCGACATCGTCAGGGCTCACATAGTCTCGGCCGGAGAGCGCAGCGAACGCGCGGCTCGCGCGAAGCAGCTGCAGAGTCGCACGGGGCGATGCCCCGAGCCGGAGATCGCGCGAGTTCCGCGTGGCGTTCACGACTTGCACGATGTAATGCTTGACGGCCGGACTGACGTATACCCTCTTGACCGCTTCTATCAGCCCCCGGATGGTGGCACCGTCAGTCACTGGTTGGAGCTCTGCAAGCGGATCTGAGTAGCCGTGGGATTCGAGCATGTCCAGCTCGGAATTCGGAGTCGGATAGCCCATCTGGATACGGGCCATGAACCGGTCCCGCTGTGCCTCCGGCAGCGGGTAGGTGCCCTCCATCTCGATCGGGTTTTGGGTCGCGACGACCATGAACGGTGGTTCCAGCAAGTAGGTCGTGCCATCGACGCTGACCTGCCGTTCCTCCATCGACTCCAGGAGGGCCGACTGCGTCTTGGGCGAAGCGCGGTTGATCTCGTCGCCGACGACGATGTTGGCAAAGATGCCGCCCGGCTTGAACTCGAAGTCGCGAGTCTCCTGGTTGAACACCGAGACACCCGTGATGTCGGAAGGCAGGAGATCGGGTGTGAACTGAACCCGGCGTACCGAGCAAGCGATGGAACGGCCCAGTGCTTTGGCGAGCATGGTCTTGCCGACCCCGGGCACGTCTTCGACCAGCAGGTGACCCTCCGCCAGCAAGACGACTAGCGCGAGGTCGATGGAGCTGCGCTTTCCCTCGATGACGCTTTCCATCGCGTGCCTGACCTGGCCCATGACCTGAACCACGTCACCGAGAGAGTAAGCCGATTCCGGGCGATGGCCAATCTCCGCGGCCTTCTCATAGCCCAGGGACATGTCCAAACCCTACGTGTTCTCTTGCAGTCTCGACACTCTCTGCCCATCAGGCGGTAGTCCGCTTGCCACCGCGGCCTATTAGGCGGTAGCCCGCTAGCCATCGCGGCCCATCAGGCGGTAGCCCGCTAGCCACCGCGGTTACTTGGCGGTGGCTCGTTGGTATCGCGAGGCAACACGCCGGAGCTGGAACGCAGAGGCACCTTGACGTGCTATGTGGGGGAAAGTGGGGTACAGTGGCGGAAAGTGGAGCCCAATGGATGGACAGGGCGGACATTGAGTGGAGCTAGGAGGGTGGTCCGTGTTTCTCGGCACCCACACTCCCAAGCTCGACGACAAAGGCCGCCTGATCCTTCCGGCTAAGTTCCGCGACGAGCTTGCTGACGGCCTGGTGATCACTCGATTCCAGGAGCGTTGCCTGGCCATCTGGCCGATCAGTTCGTTCGTCGACATGACCAAAACCGTAAGGAGCGCCTCTTCCAGCCAGCAAGGCGTCCGGGACTACCAGCGAATGCTCGCCTCAGGAGCCTCGGACGAGATCCCTGACAAGCAGGGTCGGATCACGATCCCGCCGCATCTGAGGTCATACGCGGGCCTGGACAAAGACTGCGTGGTGGTGGGGGCGATCGACCGGGTAGAGGTCTGGAATGCGGCCGCCTGGGAGCAGTACTCCACCGACAAGGAATCGGCGTATGCCGATCTGAATCAAACCCTCTTCCCCGGAGGCTGAGGAGCACAACGGCAAGACAAGCAGGACGGCTCGTGTAGAGAGGCTTCAACCCGCAGGTTCGACTCCCTGACGCAACTTCCCCGGTGCCAGGTAGGACTCCCCGCGGATCTCGGGTTGAAACCCCTCTCCACGAGCCCCAGATATGCGCCCTGAGCCTGTCGGAGGGTGCGAGTCGAAGGGTCGAGTTGTCGGATGAGTGGCCAGGCGGAGCTGCACGTACCGGTCATGCTGGCGGAGGTTGTGGCACTGCTGGCTCCGGCACTGGAGTCGCCGCCCGCTGATCCGGCGGGTGAACCCGACTGCGTGCTTGTCGACTGCACACTCGGTCTCGGCGGGCACGCCCATGCCTTGCTGACGGCATGCCCCCAAGCGCACTTGATCGGTTTGGACCGCGATCCGCAAGCACTCACGATCGCCCGCGAACGTCTGGCCGAGTTCGCCGACCGGATCACCCTTGTCGAGGCTGTCTTCGATGAACTGCCGGGGGTCTTGGCGAGACTGGGCCGGCCCAGAGTTCAGGGGATTCTGCTCGACCTTGGTGTGTCCTCACTTCAGATCGACGACCCCGAACGCGGCTTCGCGTACGCCCACGATGCGCCGCTCGACATGCGAATGGGACGCCAAGAGCTGACCGCGGCCCACATCCTCAATACCTACTCGAAAGCCGAACTCACACGGATCCTGCGAACCTACGGCGAGGAGCGGTTTGCCGACCGGATCGCCGCACGGATCGTCGCCGAGCGGAAGCGCGAGCCGTTCAGCACCTCTGGACAACTCGTCCGGCTGCTCTATGACACGGTCCCGGCATCCTCGCGCAAGTCAGGGGGACATCCTGCCAAGCGCACATTTCAGGCATTAAGGATTGAGGTCAACGGCGAGCTTGCAGCTCTCCAGTCTGTACTGCCACAAGCCATAGCAGCGCTTTCTGTCCGTGGCCGGATTGCCGTGCTGGCGTACCACTCCCTCGAGGATCGGCTCGTCAAACAGATCCTCGGAGTCGCCGCCCGGGATCGTGCGCCGCGCGACATGCCGATTGTTCCGGCCGAGCTTCGACCGCAGCTTCGGCTGCTGACACGCGGCGCAGAGCGGCCCAGCGCCGCCGAGGTCGCCCGCAACCCTCGTGCCGCATCAGCCCGACTCCGCGCGGCCGAACGCATCGCCGAGATGGCGGT